>Ga0137412_10001087_pt1 | contig 20542 bp, 19 predicted proteins | sample CZODoug2_1_16fun_FD_122160 | JGI IMG/M metagenome (GOLD analysis project Ga0137412, IMG submission 122160) | Vadose zone soil fungal communities from Angelo Coast Range Reserve, California, USA - CZODoug2_1_16fungal (Hybrid Assembly) | ecosystem: Environmental > Terrestrial > Soil > Vadose zone...
TTCGCGCGCTGGGCATAGTGTCTTCCGCGCGCGGCACGGACGCCGCGGCTGCCGGGAACCTGTTGGCGAGCAGCGATGTCCCCGGCACCATGATCGCCGCCTTCGAGACGGCCGGCGGACATTTGGGAAGCCGGCTGCTGCAAGCATTGCGGGCCGGCGCGGAGCGAGGTGGAGAGGCGGGGCCGATTCGTTCGGCCGGTGTGCTGGTGGTGCGCGACTTGAGCTGGCCCGTCGTCGATCTGCGCGTGGACTGGACGGACGGCGATCCAGTGTCCGAACTCGTACGGATTTGGGACATCTATTCGCCTCAGATCGACGCTTATGTGCAAAGGGCGCTGGACCCGACTCGAGCGCCCGGCTTCGGCGTACCCGGCGACCCATGAGCCCAGCGTAGGTCATGAAATTTACGTTCCGGCAGCTGGGGTATTTCATCGCAGCGGGAGAAACCGGGAGCATCACGCTCGCGTCGAAGCGCGCCAATATTTCGCAGCCCGCCATTTCGACGGCGATTTCGCACATCGAGCGCGAACTCGACGTGCAATTGTTTCTCCGGCATCACGCCCAGGGGTTGTCGCTGACGCCGGCCGGACGCGCGCTCATGCGCGACGCGAAGCAGCTGTTGAAGCAGGCCGAAGGCCTGTACTCGGCGGCCGACATCAGCCATCACATGCGCGGCGAGTTGTCGGTGGGGTGGTTCTCGACGCTGGCACCCATCGTCATGCCGGAAGTCGTGGGCTCGTTCCGCAAGGCCTATCCGGAAATCAAGTTTCGGTCCTTGGAAAGCCACCAAGAAGGTCTGTTGAGCAGTCTGCGCCGGGCCGAGTCCGAAGTGGCCATTACTTACGACTTGCAAATCAGCGACGACATCGCTTTTCTGCCGCTCGCGACATTGCCGCCCTACGCCCTGTTCGGCGCATCCCACCCGTTGGCTCGCGAACGCTCGGTCAAGTTGACCCAACTCGCTGCATTGCCCATGGTTCTGCTCGACATGCCGATGAGCCGCGAGTATTTTTTGGCGCTCTTCATTCGGGAGCGGTTGGAGCCCAACATCGCTTGGTCGTCGGCGCAATTCGACGTGGTCCGAACCATGGTGGCGAACGGCCTCGGCTACACTCTCGCCAACGTCCGACCGCGCGCCGACGTGGCGCTCGATGGTCGGCGAGTGCACCGGGTGGCCCTGGCAGGCGATTCGCCGCCGTTGCGCATCGGCATCGCCACCTTGAAAGAGTTGAAGAAAACGCGCTTGGTGGAGGCGTTCGAACGGCACTGCGAGGAACTCATTTCAGAAACCTATATTCCGGGCATGGCCGCCGCTACCGTGCTGCGCCGGCGAAAGCGGCGCTGAATGGCGCCGAAGGATTCCGCCGTGATTGCATATCGGGAGGTGCTGCGTCTCATGCGAGCCAAGGACTGGCGCGGCGCGCTCGTCGCGATCGATGGGGCGGTGACCTTGGATCCCAACAACGCCGCATTGCTACTGCAGCGGGCACGGTGCCTGTTGGCGCTGCGCCGCCGGCTGGAGGCGCTCGATGCGGCGGACGCGGTTGAACGATGCTCGCCGGCCGATCCCAACATTCTGGATGCAGTCGGCACTTTGCGCAGTTTTGCAAACGACCACCAGCGTGCGCTCGCGGCCTACGATCGGGCAGTGGAACTCGCGCCGCAAGTATCAGGGTTCCTCTACAACCGCGCGTCGGTTCGCCGCTTCGTGGGTGATCTCGAGGGAGCCGAGGCGGACTACGACCGAGCCATCGCCCTCAAGCCGCTGGACTACGAGGCCTACTTCAACCGCTCTCTGCTGCGACTCCAAACGGCGGCGCGCAATCATGCGCTCGAGCTCGAAGCGCTGGCCGCGCAACCGTTCGCCGATTGGCGCGGCGAGGTGCGGATCCGCTACGCGCTTGCCAAAGAGTACGAGGATCTCGGCGACTATGCGCAGTCCTTCGAGCAGCTGCGACGCGGCGCCGACAAACGCCGCGAACACATGCAATACGATGTCGCCACCGACGTCGCGACCGTAGATTGGATCATCGAGGCATTTCCTTGCGGCCCGGACCCGAATGGCCTGGTCGGCGCGCCGCCGCATGCGGCCGAGAACTCACACGCCGCCGCTGACGCACCCATATTCGTCGTTGGTCTGCCGCGCAGCGGCACCACGCTGGTCGAGCGCATACTCGACAGTCATTCGTCGGTGTCATCCGCAGGCGAGCTGGACTCGTTCGCAGCGGCTCTCGTCGCCAACGTGCAGCGCCGCAGCGGACGAGCGCAAATACCGCGCCGCGAACTCGTGTCTCTGTCTGCCACTCTGGATTTCGCGCCCCTGGGTGAGGATTATCTCCGCCGCGCGCGCGGCGCCTTCGGCGGCGCCGGCCGCTTCATCGACAAGATGCCGTTGAATTACCTGTATTGCGGCTTGATTCTGCGTGCGTTGCCCAACGCCAAGATCATCCACGTGACGCGCCACCCGATGGCCGCTGGCTACGCCATGTATAAAACCTTGTTCGAAGACGGCTATCCCTTCTCGTACGATTTGCGGGATATCGCGCGTTACTACGTCGGGTACCGGCGCTTGATGGACCATTGGCGGATCACGATGCCGGGGGCGATGTACGAATTGAATTATGAACAGCTGGTAGCCGATCAGTTGGCCGAGACGCGCAAGCTCCTGGCGTTTTGCGGCCTCGAGTGGCAGGACGCATGCGCGCAATTTCAGCGCAATCCGTCCGCCACCACCACGGCGAGCGCCTCGCAAGTGCGGCGGCCGATTTACGACTCTTCGGTGGCGCAGTGGCGGCATTACGCCGCGCAACTGGCGCCTTTGACCGACGTCCTCAAGGCGGCCGGCATAGGATTGTAGGGTGCCGGCGTCCGCGAGCCGGGTATCGCCCATTCATGCGCAAAGCTGCTAACCTCGTGCCCCGAATTCATGAGCTCAAGGCTTTGATCCTATGACACGACGTGGTCCCAGAGGCTCGCGCAAACCCAAATCGGACGCCGCGCCGGCCCAGCCCACGGATTGGCGCGGCGAGGACCCGAACTTAGAACTCGAAAAGTTGCGCTACGCGGACCCTATCGCGAGCCGTGAACTGCTGCTCAAACATCTGTCGGAGGCCCCGGAACCGCTGACCATTGCGCGGCTCGCAAAGCGTCTGGGACTCGACACCGACCGGCAGCGCGATGCGTTGGCGAAACGTTTGGCGGCGATGGTGCGCGACGGCCAGGCCATCGAGGGGCCGAACGGCTTCGCGACCGCCGGTGAAGGCGAGCGAGTGGCGGGCCGCGTGCGCGGACGCGCCAACGGCGACGTTCTCGTGCTGCCGGACGATGGCTCCGCGCCGTTGGCCCTGGCGCGCGCCGACACCGCGACTCTGATGCACAACGATCGGGTGGAAGTGTTGGCCGTCGGCATGAACGAACGCGGGCGCCGCATTGCGAGGCTGATTCGCCGCACCGGCGAGGGACCGAAGCAAATCGGCGGCGTCTGGCATGCAGCGGGTAGCGTGGGCCGCGTCGAACCGGAGGACCCCGGTCATTGGTATTCGGTCGAAGTCGGCGCGCGTCACGGCCATCACGCCAAAGAGGGCGACAATGTCATCGTCGAGATCACGCGACGGCCGCAGGGCGATGCACCGGCTCATGGCCGGGTGGTCGAAGTGCTGCAGGGCGTTCGGCCGTCGGATCTTGCGGCGCGCTTCGCGATTCTGCGTCATGACTTGCCCGAAGAGTTTCCGCCCGACGTGCTTCACGAAGCGAACCTGTTCGAACCCGATGTCAGGGCGCAGGACCGCGCCGGACGCGAGGATCTTCGTGATCTTCCGCTGGTCACCATCGACGGGGCGGATGCGAAGGACTTCGATGATGCCGTCTATGCGGAACCTGTGCGCGGCGGCGGCTGGCGGCTGGTGGTCGCCATTGCCGACGTGAGCTACTACGTCCGGTACGGAACGCCCTTGGACTTGGAAGCGCGCGCCCGCGCCACCTCCGTTTATTTCCCGGACCGGGTGCTCGCGATGTTGCCGGAACATCTGTCCAATCATTTGTGTTCGCTCATGCCGCGGGTCGAGCGTCTCGCGTTCGTCTGCGACATGCGCGTCAGCAAGGCCGGCAAGCTCTCGCGCGGCCGGTTCTATGAGGCGGTCATTCGCTCGCATGCGCGGCTGACCTACGATCAGGCATGGAGCTATCTTGAGAACCCCGCAAGCGCAGCGAGCGACCAATTGACGCCGGAGGTGCGCACCTCCCTGCAAAATCTCTATGCCGTTTACGGCGTGTTGAAAATCGCGCGCGACGCACGCGGCGCGTTGGATTTTCGCGGCGGCGAGGTCAAGGCGCGCATCGGCGACAACGGCAAAATAGAGGGGTTTTATGCGGTAACCCGCAACGATGCACATCGCATGATCGAAGAGTGCATGATCGCCGCCAATGTCGGGGCGGCGGTGGCGCTGCGTACAGCCAAGGCGGGAAGCCTGTTTCGAGTTCATGGTCAGCCCGAGGACAAGCGCGTCACCGAGCTGCAAAAAGTACTGCATGCGTTGCAGGTGGGCGCCACGTTCTCCGCCAAACCGACGCCGCGCGAGTTTCGTCAATTGGTCGAGCGCTTGACCGCCAGGCCCGACGGTCTATTGCTCGAGGGGCTGGTGATTCGCTCGCTGGCTCAGGCCGTGTACCAGCAAACGAATATCGGTCACTTCGGGCTGGCGCTGGAAGAGTACGCCCATTTCACTTCGCCGATACGCCGCTACCCCGATCTTCTGGTGCATCGCGCTCTGAAGGCCGCGGTTTTGCACGATACGACGTCAGGGCGCAAGTACAGCACCGCGGAATTGCAGACCCTCGGCGCGGAGAGTTCGCAGCGCGAGCGCCGCGCGGATGAAGCGGCGCGCGACGTCATGGGCTATCTCAAGTGCCTGTACCTGCAACCGCGCGTCGGCGAGACCTTCGATGCCACCATTTCCAGCGCGCTCGAGTTCGGCTTGTTCGTGCAGCTCAAAGAGGCGCCCATCGACGGCCTGGTGCATATATCCGCCATACCGGGCGATTATTGGGAGCTGGAGAACGGCGGTATGGGCCTCGTCGGTCAGCGAACGGGCCGGCGCTGGCAAATGGGCGATGAGGTGCGCGTGCGCCTGAGCCGCGTCGACCTCACGCAGCGCCAGATCGATTTCGAGCTGCTCGACCCGGATGCGGCCGCGTCTCACGGCACCGTGCGTGCACCGCGACTTGGCGGCGCCGAAAGTCGCTCCCGGCGCGGACCCGGTAGTGCGCCACGGCAGGGCGGCGGGCAGCGTGGCGGCGGCGGGCAACGTGGTGGTGGCGGCGGTAAACGTGGCGGTGGAGGCGGACAGCGCGGTGGACGCGGCGGGCGTGGCTGACCGGGCGGGCGGGCACGCGTGTTGACCGCCCGTGGCTGATTCCAAACGTAACTTTGTCTATGGCTTGCACGCCATCGGCGCGCTACTCGCGCGAGCGCCGGAGAGATTGTTGGAGTTGTGGATGGCGCCTCGGGACGATGCTCGCGCTCGGGATCTGCGCGAACGCGCGACGGCGGCGGGCGTACACATTCAAGCGGCCAGCAGCGAGTCGCTGGCCAAGCTGGTTGGGGCGGTGGCGCATCAGGGTGCGGTGGCGGCCGTGCGGCCGCTCAAAGCTTGGGACGAGCACGATTTGATCGAGAATTTAACCCAAATCAGCGGCGATCCCTCGGGCGGCGCACCGCTGCTGTTGGTGCTGGATGGGGTGACCGACCCGCACAATCTCGGCGCATGCCTGCGCACCGCCGATGCGGCCGGCGTCCACGCGGTGATTATCCCGAAAGACCGCTCGGCCGGGGTGGACGGTGTGGTGCGCAAAGTCGCCGCCGGCGCCGCGGAATTCGTCCCGGTCGCGGCCGTCACGAACCTGGCGAGGGCGCTGGACCTGCTCAAAGAGCGGGGCATTTGGGTGGTGGGGACCGAGGGAGAGGCCGCCCAGACTTTGTACGAGGCCGACCTCAAGCGGCCTCTGGCCCTGATCCTGGGCGCGGAGGGCAGCGGGATGAGGCGCTTGACCCGGGAACGCTGCGACTTCGTGGTGCGAATCCCCATGGCCGGGCAGGTCGAATCCCTGAATGTGTCAGTGGCGGCCGGAGTCGCCCTGTTCGAGGCCCGCCGCCAACGGAGCGGTTGAGCCAGACTCACGGGTTGACCCCAACCCACGGTTGATTCAACACCCGAAAGTTGAAAATACCGCGGCGGACGCGTATTCTTCGCGCTCTTTTTCGCCGGCCGTCCGGCATTACTCCTTGCCTCACCGCTCGCAACGGGAGGCTTATACCGTAGGGAGCCTACAATGCGGCATTATGAAATCGTGCTCCTGGTTCATCCGGACCAGAGCGAGCAAGTTCCTGCGATGGTCGATCGCTACAAAGGCATCATCAGTGCCGGCGGCGGTCAGGTGCATCGTTTCGAGGATTGGGGCAGGCGGCAGCTGACATTCCCCATCTCCAAAGTGCACAAGGCGCACTATATCCTGCTGAACATCGAATGCGATCAGAAGACGCTCGCCGAGCTCACCGGATCGTTCCGCTTCAGCGACGCGGTCCTGCGCAACCTGGTCGTCAAGATGGACGAAGCGGTCACCGAGGCCTCGCCGATGGCGCGGGCGCCCGATGAGAACGCCCGCCGTCACGATGATTTCGGCGACGATGGCGACGACGACGACATGCCCATGGGCGCCCGGTAACCAAAGGAGTTCAACATGGCACGTTTTTTCCGCCGCAAGAAGTTTTGCCGATTCACGGCCGACGACGTCAAGCAGATCGACTATAAGGATCTGACCACGCTCAAGAGCTACATCACCGAAACCGGCAAGATTGTTCCGAGCCGCATCACCGGCACGCGTGCGCACTATCAGCGGCAGCTGCAGCTGGCCATTCGCCGGGCGCGCTTCTTGGCGCTGCTGCCGTACACCGATCAGCATTGAGGCTGCGAGCACATGGATATCATTTTATTGCAGAAGGTCGCGAACCTCGGTCAGATCGGCGATCGCGTCAAGGTGAAATCGGGCTACGCCCGTAATTTCTTGGTGCCCACGGGCCGCGCGACCATGGCGACCGCCGCCAACGTCGCCAAGTTCGAAGCCCAGCGCCACGAACTGGAAGCGAAGGCGGGTGAACATCTGGCCGCTGCGCAGACTCGTGCCGCGCATTTTGAGAACTTCAAGCTCGAACTCAAAGCCAAGGCGGGTTCGGAAGGCAAGCTGTTCGGATCGATCGGCACGGCGGACATCGCCGAGGCCGCGGTCAAAGCGGGGCAAGCCGTCTCGCGCAGTGAAGTGCGCATGCCGAACGGGCCGATTCGCTCCACCGGCGAGCACCAGGTTCAGTTGCACCTGCACACTGATGTCAATGTGACCTTGACGGTCACGATCGTCGCCGAAGAGTAGCGGTAAGGTTACGCGACGGACGCAGATCGCACGTGGCCGCGTCTCGCGTTGGTAATCGATCCATGAGTGCGAGCGGAGCCGCAGACGGCCTGCGCTTGCCGCCTCATTCGATCGAAGCGGAGCAATCGGTGCTCGGCGGTTTGATGCTCGATTCCGCCGCTTGGGACCAGGTGGCTGATCGAGTGGTTGCCGAAGACTTTTACCGCAACGATCACCGCCTCGTTTTCGAGGCCGTTGCCGGCCTGATCGAACGCAACCAACCCTGCGACGCCGTCACGCTGTCCGGACATTTGGAAAGCCAGGGCGTGCTGGATCAAGTGGGCGGTCTTGCTTATCTGGGTTCGTTGGCGCGCGATACGCCCACCGCCGCCAATATCCGCGCCTATGCGGATATCGTCCGTGAGCGTTCCGTGCTGCGGCAGCTCATCACGGCGGGCAATGAAATCGTCACCAGCGCGCTCGAGCCCGAGGGCCGCGAGGCGCGCGAAATCGTCGACGATGCGGAACGTGCCGTATTCGAGATCGCCGAGCGCGGCTCGCGCGGCAAAGTCGGCTTCCGCACGGTCAAGAGCATCCTTCCCGATGTCGTCAATCGCATCGACGAGATGTATCACTCCGAAGGCAAGCTGACCGGCATCTCCACCGGCTTCAAGGTGCTGGACGAAATGACCTCGGGCCTCAACGCCGGTGATTTGATCATCGTGGCCGGCCGACCGTCCATGGGAAAGACCACGCTCGCGGTGAACATCGCGGAGAACGCTGCGCTGGGATCAGGAAAATCGGCGGCCATCTTCAGTATGGAAATGTCGGCCGAGTCGCTCACCCTGCGCATGATCTCGTCGCTGGGCAGAATCAATCAAAGCAATTTACGTTCAGGCCGCCTCAACGAGGACGATTGGCCGCGCATCGATTCGGCGATGACACAGCTCGGTGCGGCCAAGATCTACGTCGACGAGACGCCGGCGCTGACGCCCACCGAAGTACGAGCGCGCGCACGCCGCCTGAAGCGCGAACGAGGCCTCGATTTGATCGTGGTCGATTACCTGCAGCTCATGCAGGTGTCCGGCACCAAAGAAAATCGCGCGACGGAAATTTCCGAGATCTCGCGATCGCTGAAGGCGCTGGCCAAGGAATTGAAGGTACCGGTCATCGCGCTCTCACAGTTGAACCGCGGCGTCGAACAACGAGTCGAGAAGAGGCCGGTGATGTCGGATCTTCGGGAATCGGGCGCGATTGAGCAAGATAGCGACCTCATACTGCTGATCTATCGGGAAGAGGTGTACGAGAAGAACACCACGCGCAAGGGCATCGCGGACATCATCATCGCCAAGCAGCGCAACGGCCCGACCGGCGACTTTCAGCTGACGTTCTTGGGCGAGTACACCAAGTTCGAGAATTACGCGCCGGAGTCGTATGGCGAAGGCGTATTCCGCGGTTGATTGGTAACCCCCCGATGACTCCGATGGTCAGCGCCACGATCGATACGGGCGCGTTACGTCACAATCTTCAAGTGGTGCGGCAATGGGCGCCGCGGTCGCGCGTCATGGCCGTCATCAAAGCCAACGCCTACGGTCACGGCTTGGTAGCGGTGGCGCGCGCCTTGGAGTCGGCCGATGCGTTTGCGGTGGCGCGCGTCGATGAAGGGCTCACGCTGCGGCAGGCGGGCGTCCGCACGCGCACCGTGTTGCTCGAGGGCGTCTTCGATGGCGGTCAATTGGAAGCGGCAGCCGCCGCGGGATTTGATCTCGTCGTGCATACGCCTGAACAAATCGAACTCTTGCGCGCCGCGCCGCAGGACGCGACCTTCAAGGTTTGGCTCAAGCTCGACACGGGCATGAATCGCCTGGGATTCAAGGGCCACTCCTTCGATGCCGCACATGCGGCGCTGTGCGCGTTACCCGCCGTGCAAAGTCCCGTGAACCTATTCACGCACCTCTCGTCGGCGGACGATCCGGAACTCCCGACGACGGCGGATCAGCTATCGCGATTCAGCGCAGCGACCGCCTCTCTGGCAGGGGAGCGCAGCATTGCCAACTCCGCCGCCATGCTCAGCGTCGCGCAAGCCCAAGCGGATTGGGTGCGGCCCGGGCTGCTGTTGTACGGAGCCTCGCCATTTGCCGGATCGATCGGTGCGGACTACGGATTGAAGCCGGCGATGACGCTGCATTCACATGTCATTGCGGTGAAAGATCTCGAGATTGGCGAACGCGTGGGCTACGGCGGCGATTGGACGGCGCAGCGGCCGACGCGATTGGCGGTGGCGGCGGTGGGCTACGGCGACGGTTATCCCCGCAGCCTCGCCTCGGGCTCGCCGGTGCTCGTCAACGGTGAACGAGTGCCTCTGGCAGGCCGGGTATCGATGGACATGATCGGGATCGATGTCAGCGGCATGAAAACCTCGCCAAAGCTCGGCGACCCGGTAACCCTATGGGGCGAGGGACTGCCGGTGGAGGAAATCGCGGTGTGGGCCAACACCATCCCGTATGAGCTGCTCTGCGGCATCAGTCAGCGGGTCAGCGTGATGCTGCGCTAAATGGCGATGGCGACCGCCCAAGGCCGTTTGTAAGAGGAGTGCCGACACAAAGGCTTGGAAGAAACCGACGGCTTGCTGAGGGGCCGGGCGTTATGATCGGGGTGTCTAAAGCGCCGGAGAGCATTCATGACGGATACCCAACGCGTTGTTAAGGCCAGCTTCTTGATGGGACTTATTGCGCTTGCCACTGGCTGCATCGTTGCTGAGCCTCGGGAGCCCCGCGAAGGCTACTATGAGCGCGAACACCATCGCTATTACCGCGAGCACGCATGGCACGAGTGCCATGAACACGACGAATACTGCCGCTGACCGGGCCTAGCTTTCGAAGAACCCCATTTTCACGCCGGCCAGCTGCACGACGTCGTTGTCATTCAATCGACGCGCCTGCGGGCCAATGGGTACGCCGTTGACCTGCGGGTAGTCGTTTTCCTTGCCGCTGTCGACGTGCACGATGAAGTAGCCTTCGGCGCGTCGCGTGATAGCGGCGACTTGCACGCCTGGACGACCGAGGGTTGTGAGCGCCTTGGTCAATTCCAGCTCACGTCCGGCGAACGCGCCGGAAAGCACCTGAAGCTTAGCCTTCGGCAACGCCGTGGCGTTTTCCGGGATCCCGCTGGGCGTGCTGGGGCGCTTGGCCGCGACCGCCTTGGCTGCCTGGTCGACTGCTACGCCGACGCGGCGAATGCGCTCCTCACCCTGGGTGCTGGGGGTGATGACCATGGTCTTTTCGAATTCGTCCTGCTCGGTTTCGCCATCCTGGCTGTCGACGAAGCGCAATTGATGGTGGCCGACGGTGATGACATCGCCGTGCTGCATCGCATGTTTTTTGATCAGTTTCCCATTGACGTAGGTGCCATTGGTGCTGTTCAAGTCTTCCAAGAACGAGTCGTTCAGGATGTTGATGATGAGCGAGTGGTGACCGCTCACAGCCGGATTGTCGATACGAATATCGTTGTCCGGGAGGCGCCCAATGGTGTAGCGCTCCTTATTCATGTTGTATTCCGCGAGGACCGAACCGTCCAAGCTGAGCATCAGGCGTGCCATGCAGACTCCATACCTAGCCGAACCATCCCAAGATTTTGTCAAATATACGCCGGTGTGCCGGAAACGGCTCTGCAACGTGCGCCATGATGACAGACACGTTATCCCGCCCACCATTGTCGTTCGACAGCTGAATCAATTGCTTAGCAACTGTATCAAGATTAGCACTAAAGGTGCTGATTGTTAAATGAATATCCTCATCTTCGATCATGTCCGATAGGCCGTCGGAGCAAAGCACGTAATAGTCGCTCTTCTGCACCGGCTGCTCGTGGATCTCCACTTCGACATTCTGTTCCACGCCCAATGCCCGCGTAACATAATTCTTGTTCGTTGCCCGCTGCGCTTCCTGCTGCGAATAAAAGCCGCGATCGACCAGCTCCTGCAGCAGCGAATGGTCCAAGGTCATCTGCTCGAATCGATTGTCCCGCAGCCGGTACAACCGCGAGTCGCCCACGTGCGCGATCGACACCTTGTTGTCGTAGAACAAGCAGGCGACCACGGTCGTGCCCATACCCTCACATTGAGGCTGGGTCTTGGACGTGTGGTAGATGATTTTGTTGGCTCTGTGAATCGCGTCACGCAAGATGATGCTCGGCCGCGTCAAACCGGATTCCGGATCGCGCACCGAGAGGTCCTCGCGCAGCACCGCGTCGCGCACCAGATTGATGATGGTTTTGACGGCGATGCCGCTCGCCACCTCACCTGCGTTGTAGCCGCCCATGCCGTCGGCCAACACGAACAGACCGATGTCCGCCTCGGTGCCGATCATGTCCTCATTGTGCTCGCGGACCTTGCCCGTATCGGTAAGAGCGACGCTGGCGATTTTCCCGCGCAGATTCATTGGCCCAGCATCGCTTTTAAGTACTTGGCATTACACACAATCATGGCAATCCGCTCGGTATACGCGATCGGCAATCTTCCAAGGCGGCCGCCATTTGGGCACCCGAGTCGAATCGCGCGTCAGGATTCTTAGCAAGTGCGCGATCGACGACATTTTCGACGCAAGCGGGAAGATCCGGCCGGAACGCTCGCAATGGCGGATGCGGCGCTTCGGCGATCTGCTGCATCAGCCCAGTCATCGAATCAGCGGTGAACGGCAGCTGGCCGGTCAACAACTGAAACAGGCTAACACCCAGGGAAAACAAGTCCGAGTGCCCGGTCACATTTCGCCCCTCGAGCTGTTCGGGGGACATGAAGGACGGAGTGCCCAGCACGATGCCGGTGCGAGTGCTGCCGGCGCCCGACAAACGAGCAATGCCGAAGTCCGTGATCTTCAGCACATCCGTGCTTGGGTCGTACATGAGATTCGCGGGCTTGATGTCGCGGTGAACGACCTGCTGTTTGTGGGCAAAGCCCAACGCCTCCGCGGTTCGTCCGATGACATCCAATACTTTGCGCGGCTCCAAAAGACTGTTGGCCGCCGCGAAGTCGCTCAAATGACGGCCTTTGAGATATTCCATAGCTATATAGGCAAGGCCACGCTCCTCGCCCACATCATATATCGTCACGATGTTCGGATGATTGAGGCGGCCGGCCGTTTCCGCCTCGCGGAAAAAGCGCGCCCTGGCCTCGACCAGTTCGGAATCGCTGAATTCGCTCGCCAGCGGGATGGCCTTGATGGCAACCAAACGATTGATGGCAGTATCGCGCCCCAAGTAGACGATACCCATGGCGCCGCGGCCGATCTCGCGCTCCAATTGATAGCGCCCGAGGCGGCTCGCGTCTGTTCCGTCCTCCGCTTGGGGCGCGGGCGATGAGGGTTTCACAATGGGCGGCACGGGAACGGCCCGGGCGGGGGCGGATTTGGGTTTTGCGCGTTCGGTATCCATCAGGCGCTTGAGGCGCGAACCCACATCGCGATAGGTATTGTCGATTCGCGCGAGATGCCGATAGACGGCGGTTGCCTGGACGGCGCGTCCTCGCGACTCCAACTGAGTCCCGAGGGTAAACAGATCCCCCAGCACCGTGGGGCTCGGCTTGCGACCCTTGAGCTCGGCGAATCGCTGTTCGAAATTATCCAGCAGCCGTGCCGTGTCGGTGCCCGGCGCGGGCGCCGCTTTGGGCGCCGGAATCACCGGCGACCGGGACGACCAGCGCGACCATAGGACGAGTGCGCTTCCCCCGGCCAACGCGAGAAATCCTGGAAGCCACAGCCAGGAACTGAAATTAATGAGCAATCTGAGCAATAGATCTGCCCCTAAGACTCCAAAGCCCACAATTGCTGCAATCAGCCCGAATTTGCGCATGCAATAGACATAATCCACCCCCAGAACGGCGGCAGTATAGGTGATCGGGACGCCATAGCTGCAATGCTAAGCTCACAAATTCCCATGTTGAGGACCGGCAATTGAAGCGAGCAACATCAATTCCCACTAAACCTACGATCAATGCGGCGCGATGGCGAAGCTAAAAGAGGTTTTTGTATGCCAGAACTGCGGAGCTTCTTCGCCCAAATGGCAGGGACAATGTGCGACATGCGGCGAATGGAACACTCTGACGGCCGAGGCAGCGCCTGCAAGTGCTCGCGGTTCCGGGAAGAGAGCGCTGCGGGCTGCCCGTGCCGATGTCTCCACGTCGCTGGCCGCCGAAGCGGTGGTGGAACAGCCCAGGCTCGCGACCGGCTCGTCGGAACTCGACCGGGTATTGGGCGGCGGCCTGGTCTCGGGCTCGGTCACCTTGATTGGCGGTGATCCCGGCATCGGTAAATCCACGCTCATGCTGCAGGCCGCGGCGGCGCTCAATGCTCTGGGACCTGTTCTCTACGCTACCGGTGAGGAGTCGCTAAAACAGGTGGCATTGCGCGGGCGACGGCTGGGCCTTCAGGACGCCGCCGCGCGGCTCATCGCCGAAACAGGAGTGGAAGAAATAGTCGGGGTGGCGATTAGCCTCGGCGCCCGCGTCCTCATCGTCGATTCGATTCAAACCATGCACTCCGAGCGGATCGAATCCGCGCCGGGGGCGGTATCTCAGCTGCGCGAGTGCACCGCCGAGTTGGTGCGCTTCGCCAAGGCCAGCGGCACCGCGGTGCTGCTGGTCGGGCACGTGACGAAGGAAGGACAAATCGCCGGACCGCGGGTGCTCGAGCATATGGTCGATACCGTGCTCTATTTCGAGAGCGACACCGGCAGCCGCTTCCGGGTGCTGCGCTCGGTCAAGAATCGCTTCGGCGCCGCCAACGAGATTGGGGTGTTCGCCATGGCCGAGCAGGGCTTGCGCGAGGTTACGAACCCATCGGCGATTTTTCTATCGCGGCACGCCGAACCGGTCTCCGGCAGCGTCATCACGGTGATGCGTGAGGGAACACGTTCATTGCTCATCGAAGTGCAGGTGCTCGCCGATGCCAGTCTCGGCAGCAACCCGCGCCGCGTCGCTGTCGGCGTCGACGGCAATCGTCTGACCATGCTGTTGGCGGTCGCGCATCGCCATGCAGGTCTTTTGCTCGGGGGCCAGGATGTCTTCGCCAATATCGTCGGCGGCGTGCGCCTGACCGAGACCGCGGGCGATCTTGCGATCGTGTTGGCGGCCCGGTCGAGCTTGCAGGATGTGCCGCTGCCCAACTCTCTGATCGCTTTCGGCGAGTTGGGGCTTGCCGGCGAGATTCGTCCCGTGCCGTTCGGCGAGGAGCGGCTGCGCGAAGCGGCGAAGCATGGATTCAAGCTGGCATTGGTGCCGGAAGCGAACGTACCCAAACGGCCGCCGCAGGGAATGACAGTCCGCGGCGTCACGCGCCTGAGTCAAGCCCTCGACGCGTTCTAGGGCAAGGCCTCGCACCGAGTGTGGTGCAGCCTCCACGCATGACCGTTTTTCGATCGCACCAGCACGCACTGCGACCCGCGCTTGAACAGTTCGAACGTTTCCGGCCGGGATAACTCCCGTCCATTCAGAGGCCGCCGCGCTTGATCGCGGATATTGGCGTGACCTAGGCTAATCATATTCGACGTGGTCAGCGCATCATCCGCCAGCGTCACCGGTGCGCCGTGCAGGGCATCGCGAATCACGCGCGACAGTTCCGCGCGGCTCTCGGCAGTCGGAGCGACGATGACGGCGGGTTGGTTCGCCGGCGCAGATCGTGCCGGCAAGACCAGCAATGCGTAGGCCGCCGCCACCACGAGGTGACAGCCGATCGCCGCCCGCGAGCGGCGCCGCTTCACTGCGCCCTAGGCCGGCGCTGGATACGGTTCTCCTGCCAGAACGACTTGACCGCTTTGCTGTTCGCCAAGCCGCTGGGCGATACCGGACACGCGCCGGTCGCTTGATAGCCGAGCGCTGACGCGAGCACCCCCTCCGCACTGTCCCCGAGAGCATGCGTAAAGTCGTCCGCAACCGAACAGCCGGGCACCAGCACTCCTTGGGTGGCAAGCGTATTCTGGGGTGTAAAGCCGTCCGGATAATCGCCAAAATTCTTGGCGTTGACGCCTTGGAACTCAATCGAGAAATACGTCGTCCCGCAATTGTCCGCCGGATAAAAGCCGTACGGCTTGCCGCAGGTCGTCGAGCCGATCTGGATGACCTGCACATCGACGCCTTGCAGACTGTTGATGATGGACTCACTCGCGGAGCACGTGCTGGCGGTGGTGAGCACGAACACCCGCGCCAGATTCAAGCTCGGCAACGCTTGCCCCGCTGCGACAGAAAATCCCTGTGTAGTCGTATGAAAGCCGACCGGTGTAATGGTCGCGCCCGTGACCGGGTCGACGGTCGGATGCTTGCTGTTGAATTGAGTTAGTTCGAAGGTTTGCCCAGCGGTTAGGGCGGGACCTGCGATCATGTACGCGACTTCGCTGGCGATGTCGAGGTAACCACCGCCGTTGTAGCGGATGTCGAGGACGAGGTCCTGCACGCCGGCGCTCTGCAGCTGGGCGAAAGCAGCGACGAGTTCACTTTCTGCGGTCGCGATATGATCGTTGAACAGCATGTAGCCGACGAGCCCGGTGGCCGTGGCGATGGTATGCACGTTTTGCACCGGGGTCTCGGTGACATTGGCCGACACCAGCGTTACCGTGCGCGGCGTCGTCGCGCCCACGTCGAGGATCGAGAATATGTGGCTTTCTCCGACGGTTTGCGGGCTGAGTCCTGCATTCAACGTATCGACGCTCGCTTGGTCGGCGGCATTCACCGCATCTACGCCGTCGATCGAGAGTACCTGCGCGCCGCGCGCGAGATTCGCCGCAGCGTTGGCAGCCGGGATCTGAGGCTCGATGTAAGCGACGACGGTGTTGCGAGGCGGCCTCGGGGCAATGACGACGAAATTCGCGCCATATCCCGCCTGGACTCCCGACTGCGACAGCGCCTCCCACGTGGCGGTCGAATACGTGAAATGGAACTTGTCTTTGAGGCTGCCGGAGGCCGTTATAGCCGTGGTTTTGAGCGCCTCGAAATAACTGGCGTCCGAGGTGAAATTGGCCGGGTTCTGGTCCTGAATCTCGCCGAACCACAGATACAAATCGTTGCTCCACGAACGCAGCCAGTTCAACTCGTCGAGCAGCGTGCCCTGGCGGTCCGGGTATGCCGTCTGAGTTGCCGGATCGGTGCCCGTCCGTGGCGTCGCACACATGGCCGCGAAATTCGCCTCGGGAGAAAATTGGCCTTGTACCCAGGCAGAGCCGGAGCCTTTGGTCAATGGGGGACTGCCGAAGCCGGTACCGCCGCCGGAGGTGGAGCTCAGGCTGCCGCTGTCGCCGCCGCATGAGCAGAGCAGCGCCGTCGCCGAAATCAATGAAACCGTCAGGCACGAGCGACGGAACACAGTCATAGGGAACATCCTTGTCAAAGGCGGTTCGCGCATAGTACACGCGGTCTCGCGCAAACAAAGGCGCCGACGCGCCCGGCACTTTCATGTTGAGCGGCGCATCACAATTTCCATGCACGCGCGCGGCGCGTTGGCCGCTCTGTAGTCAGGGCGCCGCAGGCGGACGTATCCGCACCGTCTTGATGGCGTTGTCGCCGGTCTGCAAAACCTCGAGCATGTAGTCCGCCAATTTCAATGTCGTCCCCGGCTCCGGTATGGTTTCCAAGAATTCGACGATCAATCCGTTCAATGTCTTGGGGCCGTCGGTCGGCAGATTCCAGCGCATGGAGCGATTCAGCGCGCGAATGGTCGTGGAGGCATTCGCGACGAAGCTGCCGTCGACTTCGCGGTGTACGTCCTTGTGCATCATGGTCGCGGGATCGGTGGTGAATTCGCCCACGATCTCCTCGAGGATATCCTCCAGCGTCACGAGGCCTTGGATGTCGCCGTATTCGTCGACCACGAACGCCATGCGGCGCTTATCGCGTTGAAAATTGAGCAGCTGCGTGTTCAAGGTCGTGCCGGACGGCACGAAATAGGCATCGCGCGCACTCGACGCTTCGATCAGCGCCTCGCGGTCCAACCGGCCGCGCGCGAGTTCATGCACGACTCGCTTCATGTGCAGAACACCGATGATGCGGTCGATCTCCCCCTCGTACACCGGCAGGCGGGTGTGCTGACTCTGGCGCAGCTGTTCCAGCACCTTGTCCCAATCATCCTCGACGTCGATGCCGACGATTTCATTGCGCGGCACCATGATGTCTTCCACCGTGGCGTTTTCGAGATCCAGAATGCTGACCAACATCTGCTGGTGACGATGCGGAATCATGGCGCCGGCCTCGGCCACCACCGTGCGCAGCTCTTCGCTGCTCAAGGAATTCGAGGCCTGCTTTTGCGAAGCGCCGAGCAAGCGCAGCACCCCGTTGGCCATCAAATTAGTGGCCCAAACGAACGGGTATAAGGGCAACATCAGCACCGTGTAGACGTACGCCGCCGGCAGCGCCAATCGTTCGGGATGCAATGCGCCGTACGTCTTGGGCGCTACCTCGCAAAAAATCAACAGTACCAGCGTCAATCCCACCACGCCGAACGCCACCAGAAATTCGCCGCCCATGCGCAATGCGATGAACCCGACCAGCATGGGGGCGGTCACGTTGACGATCGTGCTCAGCAACAAGATGAGTCCGATGAGTCGATCGGGATGGGCGAGCAAGGCCTCCGCGAGCCGCGCGCCGCGGTTGCCGGCGTTCGCTTGGTGCCGAAGGCGATAGCGATTCAGGCTCATGAGCGCCGTTTCGCTGCCGGCAAAAAATGCGGCGAGGATCAGCAGCAGCCCTAAACCGGCGAATAAAACGCCGAGCGATGGATGCGCCATTCAGCCCCAGTGCCGACCGTGCATGGTTTCGAGGACAAATTTCGAGCCAAAGTAGGCGAGCGTGAGCACGCCAAATCCGCTCAAGGTCCAGCGCACGGCGGCGCGTCCCCGCCAGCCATAGCGAATCCGTCCGATGAGCAAGGTGCCGAACAACACCCAAGCGATCAGCGACAGGAGCGTTTTTTGTATGAGAAGCTGCGTGAATAAATTGGTGACGAAAACGAAACCGGTCAGGAGGGCAAGCGTCAGGCATACGAAGCCCGCACCGATCAGCCGGAACATGAGCCGCTCCAGCGTATCGAGCGGCGGCAGCACATTCGATAAATCGGCGATCCGCCGGGTGCGCAGGCGGCGGTCGAGGAATACCAACAATAAGGCGGTGACGGCCGCGGCGAACAACAGTGCCGCCGCACCCATGGAGAGCAGGATATGTGCCGTCAGCGCCCAGCCGAGTACGTTTTCTTCAGCGTAGGTCCGACCGGCGCCGGTGACGGCTGCGCCGAATGCAGCACTCGCGAGTAGGATGGAGCCCAGCACCCGGTTATGCTTCTCGATGCATATGAGGCAGGCGAGCACGGCCAGGGTCCACGCCAGCAGCGATAACGCTTCGAGCAGTCCGATGGAAAACGGCCCGTCGGCCCGCATCGTATGGACGATGGCGTCGGTGTGACCGAATACCGCAACGAACACGAGGACCCAGGCGAGGGGGCCAACGCGTGGATTGCTCGCGCTTCGCAGCATGACCCAAGCACTGGCGGTATAGAGCAGGTACAGGGTAATGGCGAGGATCACGGCCTGGAAATAATGACACAAGGAGGCAAGTGCGCCTAGCCGGCGCGACGAGTGCGCCTAGCCGCCCTGCAATTCCAAAGGTACTATTCGCACGATGTTTGACCGACTTACCTCCAGTTTTTCCACGGCCCTGAATGCGCTCACCGGGCGCGGCCATCTGACAGATGACAACATTGCCGACACGGTGCGGCAGGTTCGCTTGGCGTTGCTCGATGCCGACGTCGCGCTGCCGGTGGTCAAGAATTTCACCGATGCCATCAGGGCCCGGGCGGTCGGCGTCGAGGTCGCGAAAAGCCTGACCCCGGGCCAGGCGTTCATCAAGGTCGTGCACGAGGAGCTGGTCCGGCTCATGGGCGAGACCAGCACCGGCCTCAACCTGCGCGCTCAGCGCCCCGTGGTCGTGATGCTCGCGGGATTGCAGGGGGCAGGTAAGACCACCACGGCCGGCAAGCTCGCGCGGTGGCTGATCGAAAAGCAGAACAAGAAGGTTCTGATGGTCAGCACCGACGTCTACCGGCCGGCGGCCATTCTGCAGTTGCAGACGCTGGCTGCCCAGGTGGGGGCGGGGTTCGCGATGAGCGACGTCAGCGAGGCTCCGGTTGCGATCGCCAGGCGCGCTTTGACCGAAGCCACGCTACAGGCCTATGACATCTTGTTGCTCGATACGGCCGGCCGATTGCACATCGACGCCGAGATGATGGCCGAAATCAAAGAGCTGGAAACCGCCGTCAATCCCCACGAACGGCTGTTTGTCGTCGACAGCATGGCGGGGCAAGACGCGGTGAATGCCGCGAAGGCGTTCAACGAAGCGCTGACGCTGACCGGCGTGATTCTCACGAAAGCCGACGGCGATGCCCGGGGCGGGGCTGCGCTGTCGGTTCGGCAGGTGACGGGCAAGCCGATTCTGTTCGTTGGCACGGGCGAGAAGTCCGAGGCTCTCGAGCTGTTTCAACCCGAGCGCATCGCCTCCCGCATATTGGGAATGGGCGATGTGTTGTCGCTGGTCGAGCAGGTCCACGCCCAAGTCGACCAAGATAAGGCGGAAAAGCTCGCCAAGAAGATCAGCAAGGGCAAATCCTTCGATCTTTCGGATCTGCGCGACCAATTGAACCAATTGCAGAAAATGGGCGGCATGTCGGCGTTATTGGACAAACTCCCCGCGCAGATGCAGGCGAACGCGGCAGCGGCGGCAGGCGCGGTGGACGCGAAGACTCTCAAGCGTCAAATGGGGATTATCGACTCGATGACCCCGCGAGAGCGCCGGCGCCCGGACATGATCGATGGGTCCCGCAAGCGTCGCATCGCAGCAGGCTCCGGCGTCCAGTTGCCGGACGTCAACCGGCTGCTGAAACAGTTCGATCACATGCAAAAGACCATGAAAAAGCTTCAGAAGGGCGGCATGCTGAAGAACATGATGCGCGGCATGGGGGGCCGCCTGCCGCCGGGATTCGGCCGCTAAGCCACGCCGAGGCCAAGACTCGGCCGCCAAAGACTTGTTGCTCTAAGGCACTGGTATTCATTACAATTAGCGGCTAGGCATTGCAAGGTGAATTAACGATGGTGACGATCCGTTTGACTCGACGCGGCGGCA
>Ga0137412_10001088_pt1 | contig 20517 bp, 20 predicted proteins | sample CZODoug2_1_16fun_FD_122160 | JGI IMG/M metagenome (GOLD analysis project Ga0137412, IMG submission 122160) | Vadose zone soil fungal communities from Angelo Coast Range Reserve, California, USA - CZODoug2_1_16fungal (Hybrid Assembly) | ecosystem: Environmental > Terrestrial > Soil > Vadose zone...
CGCAATGACCTTATGGTCCTGAGACCAGATGTACTTGGTGATAAAGCTCTGCGGATCATGAAGCGCATGAGCATTATCGCGGTCGGCAATTGCAGCATAAGCCATAGGAAGTTCACCTCACAGCGAATCGATATGTTTGAGGACGTCATCGATCGCGTGGTCATCCGTCAGCGTCTTCGCCATGGCCGCCATTTGCGCCCCGTTGAAGTCTTGCGGATGGCCCCCGCGCACGCCCTGCTGGAAATTCTGCAGCTGTCGCTTCATGTACCAGTCGCTCATGTGCGACAGCCTCGGCGCGTTCGTCGACCAAACCCCTTGGCCGCCGTCTCCGTGACAATACGCGCAAGTTTCGTAGTGCTCTCTGCCCTTCAAGGGATTCCCAGACACCGTCCCTTGCGGATGCGCGTCGGGCAAGGAGCTGATGTACGCAACCACGTTCTTGATCGCGGTGTCGTCGGTGAGCATCGCGGCAAACGCGACCATTTGCTTTCCGTACATATCCTTCTCGCCCGCGCCGCGTATTCCGAGCTTGAAATCCTGCAATTGCCGCGTCAGATACCAGCTCGACTGACCGGCGAGCTTCGGCGCGTTCAACTGCGGATTCCCTTCCCCTTGCGGGCCATGGCAAGTGCTGCACACGGCATAGGACGCCTGGCCCGCCGCGACCTCGCCCGCGGCAGCGGCGCGCGTTTGCGCATACGTCGGTTGCGTGGCGAGCCACGCTTGAAAGTCCTTCTCCTCGTCGACGATCACGCGCCCGCGCATGGTGAAATGCGCGGTTCCGCATAACTGCTCGCAGAGCGCATCGAATTGTCCGGTGCGGGTGGGGACCAGCCAGAAGTAGGTCACCATTCCGGGCACCATGTCCATCTTGACCCGAAACGCCGGTACCGCGAATTGGTGCAGGACGTCCTTGGCGCGCCCCAGAACCTTCACCGCCTTGCCGACCGGCAAATGCAGTTCCGGACCCGACACCACCACATCGTCCTCACCCTTGGGGTCGTTGGGGTCGATCGCGAACGGATTCTCCGGACTCGCGAGCCGGATATTCGTGGTGCCGAACACGCCGTCCTTGCCGGGAAAACGATAGCTGAAATTCCATTGCTGCCCGACCACCTCGACCTCGGACGCACCGCTCGGCACGGTGACGAATTTGGCCCACACCAGCAAGCCCGGCGCAAGCATGGCGGCAATGCCGACCGAGGTCACGATCGTGAGCCACCATTCGAGTTTCTTGTTCTCAGGCTCGTAATGGGCCTTGATACCTTTGCGGTGCAGGTAGCGCACGATGCAGTACGCCATGAAAAGGTTGACCGCGATGAACACGGCGCCCGTGACCCAGAATGTGAGGTTCACGGTATCGTCCATCGTCGTCCAATTGGACGCGATCGGCGTGAACCACCAGGGACTCAAGAAATGAAACAGGACGGTGCCGATGACCAAAAGGATCACTGCCCATGCAAGTACCATTGACGCCCCCCGCGAATAAACCCAATCCGAGTCGATCAAACCCCTTGTGTCGGAGCCGGTGAAACTCTTCTCACGGTGCTGAAGGGATTGATGAAGTGCGAATCGATCGCCACCAATTCGGCGTCCGGATGTTTTTCGCGCATCATCTGGAGCACAACCTGCTCTCGATGCTTGCGGACATAGACCAATATCAGATACTTGCCGGCCACCAGGTCGTCGTGAAACTTGGCGAGCTTCTTATGCTCGCTGTCGATTCCCACGAGGCCGCCTTCCCAGGCGCCAAACAACGTGGCCGCTCCGACCAAGATGGCGCAAACGAACGTCGGCACCACGTGATCGCCGAAGGGCTTCGTGTACAGAAGCAATCCGATCCCCGCCAAACCGATGAGAAATCCGAGCGCGGCGCCGATGAACCCGTCGCGCACGACATCCAGGGTTTCGAAGTAGTTGCTGGAGTGGATCTGATGCCGCTTGAGGCCCGCGTGGTCGCGGCAAATGACGTGCAGGTAGAAGTCGTTGACGCCGACCGCATGCAGGTCGGCCGACACCTGATCGGTCGACGCGATCGTGGGAGTGAGAAAATAAATGCATTTCATGGCTTCCCCCGCGACGTTTTTAACGGCGGCCTATGAACGAATTCACTTCACCAAACACTTTTCCGGCACTGCGTTAATTTATTGCGCAGTGCCACAGCCGCATCGAGTGTGGCACAAGCACTGTTACGTTGGAAGATGTGCATCAATGCCGGAGCTCGACAGTAATCGCAATGCAACAAATTAGATTTCCTTTGAATTCCGTGCCATCGGCCGCTTTTTGTGCACTGCGGCATACATTTTGCAGCCAACGGCGCTCGCAACGGCGCGTGCTAATATCCAATGCGGCGCTGGCAGAAACTGTTCGGGGAGACGAACAATGGACTTATTCGTAGTTGTCATCATCGCAGCGATGCTCTTTACGGTGGCCACGGTGTTTTTGGGCGTGTTGACGATGTCCGGAGGCGGGTCGACGGACAAGACCCTGAGCACGCCGCTCATGTGGACGCGCGTGGGGTTTCAGGCGCTCACACTATTGCTGCTGTTCGCTGCCATACGATTGCGCTGACGCGTCTCATTACGTCGGCGCGCAGGCCGCGGCGAATCGTGCGCGCGCCGAATCGTGGCGCGGTACTACTGCATTAGCTATTCCGCGATGCGCCGTCCGGCGCTATACTGTCCACCCCGCTTTGTGATTTTATCCTCGATTTTCAGCGAGTTACTGTGGCCAATATCGAATCTTCAGATAAGCATTTCTTCAATTCATTCAGTTTGGTACTCGGTTTTCTCATCGCGTTTGCGATCGTCCTGTTCGTGTTTGCCCGGATGATCGGCAAGGCCACCCAGGGGCAGGAGGTGATGCTGGAGCCGATGCGCCTCAAGGAAGTTCAACGAAACATTGCGCCGTTCGCTCATGTCGCCGTTGCGGGGCACGATAATTCCGCGCTGGCCGTGAAGGTCAACACTACTCCGGCGGACGTGCCGACCACCGGCGAACAGGCGTATACCAAAGTCTGTTCAGCGTGCCATGCGCTGGGTATCAATGGCGCGCCGAAAATCGGCGATCATGCGGCGTGGGGACCGCGAATCGCCCAAGGTAAGGAAGCACTTTACTCGCATGCCATTGAGGGGAAAGGCGTCATGCCGCCGCGCGGCGGGACGACCTGGCCCGACGCGACGATGCGGATGGCCGTCGACTACATAGTCTCGCTCAACAAGTAAGTCGATCGAGCGCGCAATTTCGCCGCGCCGCTCACGCGGAATACTCAGACAGGCTCCGAGCGATCGGCAACTCCCGCAGACGCTTGCCCGTCGCGGCAAAAATCGCATTGCAGACTGCCGGCGCCACCGGTGGCACGGCCGCTTCGCCGATGCCGCCGGGCGCCGCGTCGCTATCCACGAGATGCACGTCGAGATCCGGCATTTCATTCCCGCGCAGTAGCCGATAGGAATTGAAGTTGGTTTGCTGCACCCGGCCCCCCACCAGCGTCACGTCGCCCCACAGCGCCGATGTGAGTCCGAAGACGATTCCGCTCTCGATCTGCGACTCGACGATGCGCGGATTGACCATCTGGCCGCAGTCCACGACGCAGGTGATCTTGTGCACCTTGAGTTCCCCGGCTTGCACCGAAATCTCGGCGACCTGCGCAATCTGAGTGCTGTAGCCCTCCATGAACGCGACGCCTTGATGCCGGCCCGGCTTGGGGAGGCCCCATCCCGCGCGCTCCGCAGCCGTCCGCAATACATGCAGGTGGCGCGGCTTTGCGGCAAGCAATCCCAAGCGAAAGTCGACCGGATCCTTGCCCGCGGCAGCCGCGAGTTCATCCATGAAGCTTTCGATCGCGAAGCAGTTGGGAGCGTGGCTCACGGAGCGCATGTAGCCCACATCGATGCCGATCTCCTGGCGCGTGTAGGTGAGCGCAAAATTCGGCACGGCGTATGGACAGTTGAGAGCCGCCTCGACCACGGAGTCGAACGGGTCCGTGGTGGAAGGAGAGGCACGCGCGGTAATCGAAGGGCTGGTGATGTGCAGCGACCACGCGATCAGGCGGCCTTCGGCGTCCAGGCCGCCGCGGACTTCTTCCCGGGCGGGCGGGCGGTAAGTGCAGTGGGTCATGTCGTCTTCACGCGTCCATATCAGTTTCACCGGAGCACCGACCGCCTTCGAGGCGATGACGGCCGCCGGAATGAAATCCACGTCCAATCGCCGTCCGAAACCGCCGCCCAACAACGTCGTGAACACCCTGACTTGACTGGGATCCAGACCTGCGGCCTTGGCAGCCGTCATCTGCGCGACTTGTTGAACCTGCGTTCCCACGTACAGATCGCATCCACCGGGCTTGACGTCGGCCGTGCAGTTCATCGGCTCCATCGGGGCGTGCGCCAGAAGCGGCACCTCGTACACCGAGTGCAGCGAGCGTTTGGCGGACTTGAGCACGTTCACGGCATCGCCGTCCGATCGGGCGCGGAGTCCCGGATCGGCCGTCGACGCCATTTCCAGCATGGCGTGGATCGCGGCATTGTCGAGGTGCGCATTGCCGCCGGGATCCCACGTGATCTTCAAGGCATCACGTGCGCGCAGTGCTTGCCAGAAATGTTCCGCGACGATTACGACGCCGCCGTCGGTCAGGATGACCTTGCGAACCCCCGGCGCCGCTTCGGCGGCGGCGGCGTCGAGTGCAATCACCTTGCCGCCGAGCACCGGGCTTTGCACCAGCGCCGCGTACAACAACCCGGGCAGCTTGACGTCGATCCCGAATTCCGCGCTTCCGTCCACTTTGCCTGCCGAGTCGATCCGCAACCGCGGCTTGCCGATGATCTGAAAGCTCTCCTTAAGTTTGAGTTTGACGTCTTTCGGCACCGGCAGTTTCGCGGCCGCGGCCGCGACGTCGCCATAGGTCACGGTCTTTCCGGCGGGCCCCGAGATGGAACCGTTCCGCACGTGACAGAGGCTGGGGTCGACGCGCCACCGCCCGGCCGCAGCCGCCACCAGCATGGTGCGGGCCTGGGCTCCCGCGAGACGCAATTTCTCCCACGCATCCTGCACGCTGTTGCTGGTGCCCGTGATCTGTCCTCCGTTCCCGGCGTTGATGTACGCATCGCCCACCGGTGCGGCAACGATCGTGATGGAGTCCAGGGATATCTCGAGTTCCTCGGCCAGCAGCATGGGCAGCGCCGTGTAAACACCCTGGCCCATTTCGGAGCGGTCCACGACGACGGTGATCGAGTTATCCGCCCCGATGGTGAGCCACGCGTTCAGCCGGCCACTCGCTGCGCGGGCGCCCGGCTGTTGTCCGCCAAAGCCTGGGAGCGTCCATGCCAGCAACACGGTTCCCCCGGCGGCGGCCGCGGCGCCCAGGAATCGGCGGCGCGTCAGCTCGGCAAGATGGCGGCTCATTTGCGCACGCTCTCGCCGGCCGCGCCGGCGGCGCCCTTAAGTTCCGCCGCACGGTGAATCGCCTTGCGGATACGCGGATAGGTTCCGCAGCGACAGAGGTTTCCGGACATCGCCGCATCGATCTCGGCGTCGCTGGGATTCGGGTTGCGGTGGAGCAGGGCTGCGGCGGACATGATTTGTCCCGACTGGCAATAGCCACACTGCGGAACGTCGATTTCCAGCCATGCTTTCTGCACCGCGTGGCTGCGGTCCGGGGACAGCCCTTCGATGGTCGTAATGGCCCGGCCTTCCACCGCGCTCACGGGCAGCACGCACGAGCGAACGGCCGCGCCGTCCAAATGCACGGTGCAGGCACCGCAGAGCGCCATGCCGCAACCGAACTTGGTGCCCGTCATGCCGAGGTGGTCACGCAGCACCCACAACAAGGGAGTATCCGGCGCTGCGTCCGTGTCCATGGTGCGATTGTTGACCCTGAGCTTCGTCATGCGGCGATTCCGGTGGGGACCTGTAACGGCCGCAATGCTAGCATCGCGTAATGCCCGCGACCTCGACCTTTTATCCGCGCGTTTTTGCGCTCGTGGTGGCCGTCGCGCTCGGCTACGCGCTGCTCCTGATCTTCAGGCCGTTCGTGAGCTCGATGACTTGGGCCGCGTTCCTCGCATTTCTGCTGTTCCCCTTGAATGTTCGCTGTCGCCGGCTCCTACGCGGCAAAGGGTTGGCAGCGGGTGTTCTCACGCTCCTGGCGCCCATCACCATTCTGCTGCCGCTCTCCGCCCTGTCGATCGAATTCGTGACTCAGATATCCGCGCTGCTGCAGGAGCTGCAGAAAGCGGCGAAGCAATGGGACATCAGAACCTTCGCGGACTTGCGGCAGTTCCCATGGATCGCCCATGCCAACGACTGGCTGCAAGCGCACATGGGAATTTCCGCGGCGCAAGTGCAGTCGTGGCTGGTTTCCGGTACTCAGCAAGTCCTGCAGCGCGCGGCGGGCTTTGGCGGCTCGTTCTTCCTGGGAGCGCTGGATTCGCTGCTCGGTTTCGCGATCATGTTGTTTCTATTGTTCTTTTTCATGCGCGACGGCGATCAGATGATGGCCCGTGCGCGCGGACTCATACCCTTGGACGAAGACCGTAAGGACCGGCTTTTCGATCAACTGAGCAACGTGACCCGGGCGATCATGTTCGGCACCAGCGTGACCGCGCTGGCGCAGGGTTTTCTGGTCGGCGTCGGCTTCGCCATTGCCGGCCTGCCCTCGCCGGTGGTGTTCGGGGTGCTGGCGGCGCTGCTGTCGCTGCTGCCCATCGGCGGTGCGGCCTTGGTCTGGGCACCGGCGGTCATCTGGCTGTTCGTGGACCGGCATTGGGGGTTCGGCATATTCATGCTCGTCTGGGGATTGATTCTCGGCGGACTGGACAACGTACTGCGGCCGCTGCTGATTTCGGGCCGCGCCAAGATCTCGGCGCTGGCGGTGTTCGTCGGGGTGTTGGGCGGCATTCCTGCGTTCGGTGCCATCGGCGTCATTGCGGGCCCGGTGGTGCTCTCGCTGGCGCTTGCGCTGGTCGAGTTCGCCGAGGAGACACGTAAAGGCCGCGCGTAGCAGTACAATCCGCGCCCTTATGGACGTATCGCATCTCCTCGACGGACTCAACGACGCCCAGCGGCAGGCCGTCGGTTCGCCGCTCGGCGCAGCGCTGGTGCTCGCCGGCGCCGGCAGCGGCAAAACCCGCGTCCTGGTTCACCGGGTCGCCTGGTTGATTCAAGTCGAAGGCGCCTCCCCCAATAGCATCCTTGCGGTCACCTTTACCAATAAAGCCGCGGCGGAAATGCGCGGGCGCATCGAGTCGCTGCTGGGGATCCCCGGCGGCGCCATGTGGATCGGAACCTTCCATGGTCTCACCCACCGGCTGCTGCGCCTGCACTGGCGCGAAGCCGGGCTGCCCCAGGGTTTCCAGATATTGGATTCCGAGGATCAGACGCGATTGCTGCGCAAGGTGCTGAAAGCCATGGATCTCGACGAAGCGCGTTGGGTACCTCGGGAAATCCAGTGGTTCATCAATGCGCAGAAAGACGAAGGCTTCCGGGCCAAGCACATCAAGGACAATGGCGATCCGACGCGCCGGCAGCTCACCAAGATCTATCAGGCCTATGAAGACGCCTGCCAGCGCGCGGGGGTGGTCGACTTCGCAGAGCTTCTGCTGCGCGCCTACGAATTATGGCGGGACAACCCGGCGCTTTTACAGCATTACCGGACGCGCTTTCGCCACGTCCTGGTGGACGAATTCCAGGACACCAACGCCATTCAATACAAATGGCTGATGTTGCTCGCGGGCCCCGCAGGCCTGCCGTTCGTGGTGGGCGACGACGATCAATCCATTTATCGCTGGCGCGGCGCTCGCGTCGAGAACTTGAATCAATTCCGGCGCGATTACCCGCAGGCGGTGCTGTACAAACTGGAACAGAATTACCGTTCCACGGGCACGATTCTCAAGGCAGCAAACGCGCTCATCGCCAACAATGTCGGCCGCCTCGGCAAAAACCTGTGGACCAGCGGCGAAGACGGCGACCGGGTAAAGCTCTACGCCGCATTCAACGAGCGCGATGAAGCCGACTTCGTCGTGAACCGAATTCGCGAGTGGGTCGACCGCGGCGGCGCACGGCGCGAGGTGGCCGTGCTGTATCGCTCCAATGCGCAGTCCCGCGTTTTCGAAGAAGCTTTTTTGAACGCGCGCATGCCCTACCGCGTATATGGCGGTTTACGATTCTTTGAACGGGCCGAGATCAAGGATGCGCTCGCCTATCTGCGTCTGGTGGCGAGCCGTGCGGACGACACCTCGTTCGAACGCGTCGTCAATCTGCCGGCCCGCGGCATCGGCGCGAAGACGTTGGATGCCTTGCGCGACACGGCGCGCGCGAACGGCACGTCGCTGTGGAAGGCGGCGGTCATGGCCGTGCAAGGCGGTCTCCCGCAGCGAGCGGCGGCGGCCCTGCAAGAGTTTCTGAAACTGATCGACAAACTTGGGCTGGAGGCCTCCGGTCTGGAACTCCACGAACAGGTGGATCACGTCATCCAGATGAGCGGGCTGATCGAGCATTTCAAAAAGGAGAAGGGCGAACGGGGCGAGGGCCGCGTCGAGAATTTGCTCGAACTCGTGAGCGCCGCCAAGGGCTTTTCGCCCGAAGGCGAAACGGACATGCAGCCGCTCGAATCCTTTCTCGCGCACGCCGTGCTGGAATCGGGAGAGGGTCAGGCGGATCCTTACGCCGACTGCGTGCAGATGATGACCCTGCATACGGCCAAGGGCTTGGAATTTCCCGTGGTATTTCTGGCGGGCATGGAAGATGGCCTGTTCCCGCATCAGCGCTCGATCGCGGACCTCGCGAGCTTGGAAGAGGAGCGCCGCCTCTGCTACGTGGGCGCCACCCGGGCCATGCGGCAGCTCTATATCACCTATGCCGAGCAGCGCCGCCTTTATGGCGTCGACCAGTACGGCCAGCCTTCGCGCTTCATCGGCGAATTGCCGGCGGATTTGATCGAGGAGATTCGGCCGCGCTTGCACGTGTCTCGGCCGGCATTCTTCAAGCGCAGCGCCAGCCTCGACGAAGCGCCGACGCCCGCCATGCGCATGGGAAGCCGCGTCCGACACTCGAAGTTCGGCGACGGAGTGGTGCTCAATTTCGAGGGCAACGGCCCTCAGGCCCGAATCCAGGTGAATTTCGAGAGTCAGGGCACTAAGTGGCTCATGCTGTCGTACGCCAACCTCGTTCGTGTAGAGTAATGCCCAGAAATACTCAGACAGGCTCCTAGTGAAAATCATCATCTTGGGTGCCGGACAGGTCGGCCGCACGGCGGCGTATCACCTCTCTCGTGAAGAGGCGAACGACATCACCGTGATCGATGTGAACGAAGAGATCCTGCGCGATTTGCAGGATCGACTCGACATACGCACCGTGAACGGCAATGCGTCCAGTCCGCGAATTCTGGAAGCCGCCGGGATTGCCGCCACCGACATCCTGGTTGCCCTCACCAACAGCGACGAAGTCAACATGCTGGCTTGCCAGATTGCCTGGACGCTGTATCGCACGCCGAAGAAGATCGCGCGGGTGCGCTCGGCCGACTACACCGATCGCGAACGGCTTTTCGGCGAGAACGGCGTCGCGGTCGACGTCTGGATCAGCCCCGAGCAATTGGTCACCGAGTACGTCGCGCGTCTGATTCGCTATCCCGGCGCGCTGCAAGTATTGGATTTTGCGGACGGGCGCGTCCGGCTGGTCGGCATTCGCGCTCTACAGGGCGGGCCCTTGGTCGGTCAGGCATTGCGGACCCTGCGCGAACACATTCCCACGGCCGATGCGCGGGTGGCGGCCATTTATCGTGCCGGCAAGAGCATCAAGCCCGAAGGCGAGACCGTCATCGAAGACGGCGACGAAGTATTCTTTCTCGCGGCGCGCAAAGACATTCGGTTGGTCATGAAGGAGATGCGCCGTGAAGAAGCGCCGGCTCGCCGAGTCGTGATCGCCGGCGGCGGCAACATCGGCTTTAGGCTGGCGAGCGAATTGGAAGACAAGAATCAAGTGAAGCTGATCGAGCGCGACAGCAAGCGCGCTCGCCGGGTGTCCGAACAGTTGAACCGGACCATCGTGCTGCATGGCGACGCTGCCGACGAGGAATTGCTGCTCGAGGAGAACATCGACAGCACGGATGTGTTCGCCGCTCTGACCAATTCCGAAGAGGCCAACATTCTTTCAGCCATGCTGGCCAAACGGCTCGGCGCTCACAAGGTCATGGCGTTGATCAACAAGCCCTCGTACGCGGAGCTCATTGAAAGCGGTTCGATCGACGTGGCGATTTCGCCGCAGACGGTCACGATCGGCTCGTTGCTCGCCCACGTGCGGCGCGGCGACGTGGTGCGCGTCCATTCGCTGCGGCGGGGCGCGGCGGAAGCGCTCGAAGTGGTGGTTCACGGCGATGCGGACAGCTCCAAGGTGATCGGCCGCCGCATCGAGGACATCACTTTGCCGGAGGGCACGACTCTCGGAGCGGTCGTACGCGGTGAAGATGTCATCATCGCGCATCACGATACCACCGTGCAGCCTGACGACCATCTGATCCTCTTTTTGACGGATCGCCGTCATATCGACGCTGTGGAAAAATTGTTTCAAGGCTCCGCTTCTTTTTTGTGAAAGATACTCTCCTGCCGGTCGCGCACGTGTTCGCCATGGTCATGATGGTGTTCGCGGTGACCATGCTCGCGCCCTTGATCATGGCGATTTGGGGGCTCGACCCGGCGCTGTGGTCTTTCATCTTGTCCGCGGTTGCTACTTTCGTCCTCGGCGCTCTGCTGTGGCTGTCGACGCGGCGCTTCAAGCGTGAACTGAAAACTCGCGACGGCTTGATGCTGGTCGCGCTCACCTGGGTCGCGCTGCCGGCAGTGGCCGGATTCCCTCTCTGGAAATACCTGCCGATCAACTTCACGGACGCGTATTTCGAAGCGGCCTCCGGGCTTACGACCACCGGCGGAACGGTTCTCTCCGGGCTCGAATATCTGCCTCGGTCCATCAATTTATGGCGGCATCTTCTCAGCTGGCTCGGAGGCATGGGAATAATCGTGCTGGCGGTGGCGATCCTACCGATGCTTGGGGTCGGCGGGATGCAGATTTATCGCGCCGAAATGCCCGGTCCCATGAAGGACAGCAAGCTGACGCCGCGGATCGGGCAAACGGCCAAATTGCTGTGGGCGGTGTACGCGGGGCTTACTGCCGCGTGCATCGTGTGCCTCAGGTTCGCCGGCATGAATTGGTTCGATGCCGTGTGTCATGGGTTCTCAGCGCTCGCGCTCGGCGGTTTTTCCTCCTACGACGCCAGCATCGGGCACTTCAATTCCTTGCCCATTGAAATGGTCTTGACGGTCTTTCAAATTTTGGCGGCGTTGAATTTCGCGACGCATTATTTGGCCTGGAGCCAGCGCGGCGTGCAGGCCTATTTTCGTGACGCCGAAGCGAAAGCGGTCCTCGGTGTGCTGGCGGCGAGCTGCGTTGGCATCGCGCTGTTCCTGGTCTCCAAGGGCAGCTATCCGGACTTCTCGACGGCGCTGCGGCACACCACATTCAATCTAGTGTCGATCGCAACCGACAGCGGCCTGCATACCGAGGACTACTCGCAGTGGCCGATTTTCGTGCCCATGTGGATGATGTTCTTGAGCTGCATCGTCGCGAGTTCAGGTTCCACCGGCGGGGGCATCAAAATGATCCGTACCTTGGTGCTGGCCAAGCAAGCCCACCGCGAACTCAATATGTTGGTGCATCCCAACATGGTTCGGCCGCTCAAAGTGGGCGGCACCGTCATCGCCAACCGGGTTGTGTTCGCCGTATTGGCGTTCGTCTTCCTGTATTTCATGAGTGTAGTCACATTGGTTTTCGTGCAGCTCGCCAGCGGCCTGGATTTCATGACGTCGTTATCTTCGATAATCGCGTGCATCAACAATGCGGGTCCCGGATTGGGATTGGTGGGCCCCGGCAGCAATTACGGCATTCTCAGCGATTTCCAAACGTGGGTGTGCTCCGCCGCCATGCTGCTGGGCCGACTGGAGGTTTTCACTATATTAGTGCTGTTCACTCCCACCTTGTGGCGAAAATAGGCTAGTCACCTGCATTTGTTTCCCACTTTGGCTATATATGTATCAGAGTGGGATTTAGAGCTTCAAACAGTGGCAATTTCAGTCCTAAATCTATGATCGCCCTGTTGCAGCGAGTGCTGGAGGCCAGCGTCCGGGTGGACGGGGCAATCATCGGCGCCATTGGTCCAGGGCTACTGGTGTTCGTCGGCGTCCGGCCGGACGACACCGACGAGGGCGCGCAGAAATTGCTCGATAGACTGCTTAGATACCGCATTTTCGCGGACGAAGACGGCAAAATGAACCTCAGTCTCGGGCAGATCGCCGGAGATTTGCTTTTGGTGCCGCAATTTACGCTGGCGGCTGATACACGCAGCGGCCTACGGCCGAGTTTTTCGAGTGCCGCACCGCCCGAACTGGGGCGCCGCCTATTCGAGGCAATGGTCTTTGCCGCGCGCGCGCAGCACCCGAGGGTTGCCAGCGGCCGGTTTGGCGCCCACATGCAGGTCTCGCTGGTCAACGACGGACCGGTCACTTTTTGGCTGGAGGGCTGAGGGCGTCCATCCGCCGCAGCGCACATGGGGGCCGTCCGCCGCTCAGCGACCGGAACTTCAAATGCGACCGAACACGCAGCGGCTCGGCGCTGTCCAATGTCATAATATCTTTGGCGTATTATTGGCGCCTCACTTGGTTAACCTGGAACCGGAGAAGCGACATGTTCGATTCAAAAATGTTGTTGGTGATTTTGGCAATAGCGCTGGTGATTTTTGGCACCAAACGCCTGCGCACGATCGGCTCCGACCTGGGCTCGGCCGTGAAGGGCTTCAAACAAGCCATGAACGACGGCGAATCGGAAGAAAAAGCGAAGCAGCTCAAACAAGACGCCGATTTCGAGACCGGCACTTCACCGGGCACAGCACCGGGCGCCGCTACACCCGCCGCGGCGCGCGAGGCCGAAGCCAAGACACCCCCCAAAACGAACGCCTGATGCTGCATGCTTGATTTCGGCTTCTCGGAGATTCTGCTCACGTCGGCCATTGCATTAGTCGTGCTGGGACCGGAGCGACTTCCAAAGGTTGCTCGTCAGGTCGGCAACTGGATGGGGCGTGCCCGTACCATGGCCCGGCAACTGAGCGAACAGCTCGAACGCGAAGTGAGCGCCGAAGAGCTGATGAAGGAACAAAGCAAGCCGAAGCCGCCCGCGGAAAATCGGATCGCGCCACTCGATCCGCACAACGCACTGCCCGACGTGCACACCGCACCGCCCGACATGCACACCTCAACGCCCGACGTGCATGCCCCGCCAGACCTGCATTCCTCACCAAGCGGCCTAAGCAGTAAACCACCCAATGAGTGAGCCCGGCGATCCGGAAGGGCTCGCCGAAGGGACGCTGATTTCGCACTTATTGGAGCTGCGCGATCGGTTGCTCAAGGCCATGCTCGCGGTCGGCATCTGCTTCATCCCCTGCGCGTACTACATGAACCAGCTGTTCACGTTCGTCGCGGAACCGCTGAAGCGGAAACTGCCCCCCGGGGCGACGCTGATTGCCACCAGCGTCGTGGCCCCGTTTACGGTGCCATTCAAGCTGGCCCTCGTTCTGGCCATTGGTCTCGCCATACCTTTCGTTCTCTATCAAGCCTGGGCCTTCGTTGCGCCCGGCCTGTATCGGCACGAAAAAAAGCTGGCGGTCCCGCTGCTAGTTTCAAGCATCCTTCTGTTTTATTTGGGAGCAGCCTTCGCCTATTACGTCGTGTTTCCGGTGATGTTGAGTTTTTTCGTCGCCACCACGCCAAACGGCGTGCAGATGATGACCGACATGGGCAGCTACCTGGATTTCGTCATGGTATTGTTGCTCGCTTTCGGCGCGGCGTTCGAAGTGCCTGTGGCTACTGTATTATTGGTCTGGACCGGGTTTGTAAGAATAGCAACGCTGCGCAAGAACCGCGGCTTCGTTCTATTGGGGATATTCATTTTCGCGGCGTTCGTAACGCCGCCGGACGCGGTATCGCAGAGCGCGATGGCGCTGCCGATGTACTTGCTGTACGAAATAGGGATTGTGATGGCAGGACTCTTACTCAAGGACAAGATAGCGGCACGCGCCAAAGAAGAAGCGGAAACGGCTAAGCGCGAAGCCGGAGCCTGAGTTGGCAGCGACTTTTTTCGGGCATCCGCGCGGCCTGGCGACCCTGTTCTTAACGGAAATGTGGGAGCGCTTCACCTTCTATGGCATGCGGGCGTTGCTGGTGCTGTTCCTGGTCGCAGACGTGTCCTCAGGCGGTTTCGGCCTCGATGACAAAACCGCCGTAGCGATCTACGGGTTGTACAACGCAGCGGTGTATTTGGCGGGACTTCCCGGCGGTTGGATCGCGGATCGACTGATCGGCGCGCAGCGCGCCGTGCTGAGCGGCGGCGTGGCCATTGCGGCCGGCAATGCGCTGCTGGCCGTCTCGACGACGCCGCGGGGGTTTTACATCGGCCTCGTCGTCATCGTGCTCGGCGTGGGCTTGTTGAAACCCAACGTCAGCGCAATCGTCGCGGGTCTCTATCCGGAAGGCGGCGCGCGCCTCGATTCCGGCTTCACCATTTTCTACATCGGAATCAATGTCGGCGCTTTTCTGGGGCCGCTGATCACGGGCGAGGCACAGGTTTTGTATGGTGCGCGGGCGGGATTCGCGGCGGCCGCGCTGTTCATGGCCGTCGGGGTTTTGCAGTTTTTCTTCACTCGGCACCATTTGCGCGGCGCAGGCGCGGACACTTCGGCTGATGCCACCGCCGCGGCAAGCCGCGGCCGAAACTGGTTTCGGCTCTGGGTGGTGGTCGCGATAGCGGCACTCGTTCTTGCTGCCGTAAGCTTTGGCTGGCTTCCGGTCGACCCGGTTGGTTTGGCGCGCGCCATCACCTATGTGATCGTCGCGATGGCCGTGCTGTATTTCTTGTACTATTTTTTCGTTGCGGATCTTACCGGCGAGGAACGCAAGCGCGGCGTCGTATTGGTCGTGTTATTCGTCGGCTGCGCCTTATTCTTCTCGGGCTTCGAGCAGGCCGGTTCATCGATGAACCTCTTCGCCGAGCGCTATACGGATCGAACGTTGCAGTGGTTTCACGCCATCGTTCCGGCAAGCTGGTTTCAATCGCTCAACTCGCTGTTCATTTTCATTTGTGCGCCGTTCTTCGCATGGGCTTGGATCGCTCTGGCCAAACGCAATCTCAATCCCTCGGCGCCGGCGAAGTTCGCGATCGGCGTCATGTTGATGGGTTCAGGATTTTTGGTCATGGCCGCCGCGGCATCCATCGTTGCCGCGGGCTCGAAAGTACTGCCCTATTGGCTGATACTGACCTACTTGCTGCACACCTTCGGCGAGCTTTGCTTGAGTCCGGTGGGCTTGAGCTACTTCACCAAATTGGCGCCCAAGCGCTTCGTCGGTCAGATGATGGGCATGTGGTTTTTGGCAATTTCGCTGGGAAATCTGGTTGCAAGTTTGATCGCCGGCGAATTCGACGCCAACAATGTCGCCGCCATGCCGGGACAATACATGCACATCGTCTATTTTTCCGTCGGCTTGGGCGCTGCGTTGCTCATCATCAGCCGCCCCGTGAAAAGGCTCATGGGCGGCGTGCAATGAGGCCGCGCCGCCCCGTTTGAACACCCGCCGATCAACGTTCTCCAGTCCATCGTATGCGCGTCGACCCCCGCTATTCAGCGAAGCTTTTGTTGTGCCTTGCGGTCGTTTATCTCTTGTGGGGCTCGAGTTTCCTTTTCACCAAAATTGCGGTGAGCAATCTACCCATCGCCCTATTCTCGGCGATTCGTTTTCTCACCGCGGGAATGGTGCTCGCGCTGGTGGCACGCCTCTGGAGAGGCGATGCCTGGCCCAGCCGGCTGATCGACTGGCGCCACGTCCTCGTCACCGGTTTCTTCATGGTGTTTGTCAGCAATGGATTGAACGCCTGGGCGATTCAGTTCATTCCATCCAATGAGTCGGCGCTGCTGAACGGCACGGCGGCGTTCTGGATCGCAGGCTTGGGAGTTTTTGGCCCTCGAGGTCACCCGCTGACACGCTGGGCGGTGGTTGGCTTGACCATTGGGTTCGCGGGCACGGCGCTGATGTTGATTCCCCACGGCGAATTGCGCGCGTCGAGTTTTCTGGCAGAACTCGGCGTGCTCACCGCGTGTTTCGCGTTTTCTCTGGGCACTCTGTATTACCGAAGCGTCGATACACCGGTGAGTTCGGTCATGTTCATGGCCATGCAGTTGGTTTTCGGCGGCCTCATGCTCTTGGGCATAGCGATCCTCCGCGGCGATGCCGCGCGATGGACCTTCAACGCCCCAGGACTGATGGCGCTGAGCTATCTTACTTTCATGAGTTCTTGCCTGGCGTTCACAGCCTACGGTTGGCTGACACGCAATGCCACGCCGGCGGTCATCGGTACGTACAGCTACGTGAATCCAGCGATCGCCGCACTCCTAGGCTGGCAATTCTTGCATGAACGTTTGTCGCGCGTGCAGCTCGTTGGAATGGTCATCATCATCGTCGGGGTGTCCATTTTGACCCTGCCCGGCGGCAGCTTCACGGACCCCAAGACGCTCGGCGAACCGAAGACGCCGGCGTGATCGGCCCAGACCTGCGCTATCAGCGGCGTTTGACGATGACTTCGAACCTGCCCTTGGGTCCGATGAACCATGAGCCCACGATGCTCACCAGACTCACGACGACGGCGGTCCAAAAGGCAGCTCCAAAACCCGCCACATGCATCCCAGGCAGCATCCACGCCACCAATGCCACCATTGCGGCGTTGATCACTAAGAGGAACAAACCGAGAGTGGCGATGGTTATCGGCAGCGTGAGCACGATGGCGATCGGCCTTACGATGGAGTTGACGATGCCGAGCAAGAGTCCGGCCAGAATCAGCGTGGACGGGCTGTCGATACCGACTCCCGGCACCCACACCGTCGCCATCCAAAGGCCCACTGCGACTATGGCCACGCGAATCAGAAACCCGAACATGTAATTTCCAGGCGCTACGCGCCGAATCTACGGGGTATCCCTAGGCGCTTCGCGCCGAATCTACGGGGTATCCCTAGGCGCTTCGCGCCGAATCTACGGGGTCGAAGCGACCCCGTCCCTAAGTTGCTGCGCGAGCATTGGACCACAAGCGCTGCACCCGGCTCGATTATGCCATCAATAGTCCAGGCCCGGCAGCGGCGGATCCTTGGGTTCGGGCGGCGGCTTTTTGGGCTGCGGCGGACTTTCGAGGGTGACCTTGAGGCGCGCCAGGAAGCGCTCCCAGCTCATGCGCATGCGGACGTAGGCCTTATCCCATTCGGCGGCGTCAGGCACGCCGGAGCCCAGCACGCGGAGCGACGCGGTACCTTTGCCCTTACGCACGTCCAACAGGAAGTCGTCCACGACGGCGCTATCGCTCTGCGGCGTTTCTGGGCCGTTCAGATAAATCAGTCTGAGCCGCCGATTGATGTCGAAGATGTCGATATGAGCTTCGCGGCCGCCGGCATGACGCTTACCAATGCGATAGAGGCCGCCTTTACGCGCGTCGATCTCCGCCTCCTGGCCCGACCAAATGCGCATCAGTGCCGGGTCGGTCAGGGCACGCCAGACGCGGCCGACGGGTACATCGACCTCGACCAGGTGGGCGTAGCCTCGGGTACCGGAGCGAGTAGATCTGCGGGGTAAGCTCATGGTCGATATCCTGAGGGAAAGCGAGCGGCCGTAGAGTGCTAGAATTCAATAACAGACGGGGAACATCCATGCCTTATGTCGATATCGTGACTGTGCTCGCACTTCTCCAGTTTATCGTGTTCGGCTTCAGGGTCGGCGGCGCGCGCGGAAAATACGGGGTGAAAGCGCCGGCGATCACCGGAAATGAAATATTTGAGCGGTTTTTCCGCGTTCAACAGAATACGTTGGAACAATTGATCGTTTTTGTTCCCGCGCTCTACCTTTTCAGCCGATACCTCAACCCACTGTGGGCGGCCGCACTCGGGCTAGTCTACCTGATCGGCCGGGAAATCTATGCGGCGACCTATGTCAAGGACCCGGCAAAGCGCAGTGTCGGCTACGGCCTGACCTTTCTGCCGACGGTGATATTGCTGGCAGGCGGGTTGATCGGAGCGGTTCGGCTACTGTTTCATGGCTAGGCTAATGCTCGCGCAGCGAGCATCTTAAGGACGGGGTCGCCATCATTGCGCTGCGCAATCCCTGCTTCGCGCAAGCCCTGGGTGACGCATGCGTCGCACCCCCGTAAGTCCGGCGCGTAGCGCCTAAAACACCCCGAATTTGACGGTGACGCTTGCACCCCAGGTGCGGGGATTGCCGAGTTGGACGTAGAGCTTGTTGTTGAAGTCGGGCGGTTCGTCGCCGAAAAAGAAGCCACGGACCGGGTAATTTTTGTTGAGTAGGTTCCGGCCCCACAGATATGCGGCCCAACGCTCGCGCTCCCAACCAAGCTTTCCATTCAAGAGCCCATAGGCGTGCGAGCGGGTCGAATTCGGCGGCAGATCGAAGTAATAGGAACCCATCCCGGTTACGTCAACCCGCGCGAATGCGCCGCGCGGATCTCGGATGGTGGCGTTCAACGCGGCCTGCCAATGCGGTGCGTTCGCCAACTCGCGCGATTCGGAGATCAGAGTCGCGCCGGATGCGCCCTGTTGCACGAAGTCCTCGAAGTAGGTCTTGAGCAATCCCAACGAACCACCGAGCGTAACCGCTTCGGTGACGCGCCAGTCGACATCGCTCTCGAGTCCGTAGTTGTGGCCGCGCGCAGCGTTGCCGGTATAGAACACGAAAGTGTTGGGGTCGCTGGGAACGCTCTGAAAGCTGGTCTTGATCTGGGCGTCGCGCCGATTGAGATAAAAGACGTCGGCGTTGATTTTGAGGCGGTGGTCCAGCAAGTCAGCCTTGTAGCCGATCTCCCAGTTGACGTCGGATTCCGGATTGAACAGCAACTGACTCGGCAGCAGACCTTGGCTCGTGTTGAAACCGCCGGCCTTGTAGCCGCGCGCGACCTGGGCGTACAGCGCTTGACCCGGGTCGAGTTTGTAGGTCAAGGAGAGGTGGCCGCCCCACATGTTATTCGACGGAGACAGCGCCTCCGGCGTGACCGTACCGCCAATATAGTCGGTCGTCGTGCCTCGATAGACCGCGGTCCAGCGCTCGCCACGAACGCCCGCCGACCAGCGCAGGTCGGTCGCCAGATCGCCGTCAAGCTCGCCGAAAAGCGCGACGTTGCGGGCACGGTAGGCGCTGTCGATGACGGTATCGCTTTGCGCCAGGCCGCTCCCATACGCCACATCGTCGTAGGCTCCGAGGCTCGTATCGTTGAGACTTTCGTTGAGTTGATTGGCATAAGCGCCGACCAGCCATGCGAATCCCGGCTGCCCTTCGCTGCCAAGGCGTATCTCGGCTGATTTGGTGGTCCGGTCGCGGTTCTGAACTTCGGTGTAATTGTAGACATCGGTGAATGGTGCCCACAGCATGGGATTACCCCAGTCCCCGTCGTAGCTATATTTGACCAGGGTCTTGGCGTAGGTAGCGATAAAGGTCAGGCCGATGTCGTCGCCCGGCAGGTAGTGGACGCGAAGCGACACGCCGGTGGAATGCTGTGAGTCGACGCCCGGATTATCCGATTCGGTGTTTCGCGAGTTGTCGATGGCGAAGGCGTCGTAGCCGTTATCGATCTGCACATGCAGTGCGGTGAGGTCGACGTGAAGCCGTTCGGACGGCGAATAGGTCCATTTTCCGCGCAGCGTGAGCTCATCGCGGCCGTTCGTGTCGTAACGATTCAAGTACAGATTATGGTAATAGCCATCGGTGGTGTAGCGCTGAACCGCCAGCCTGAAGCCCGAATCCAGGGACTCGACGGGACCGCTCAGGACGGCGCCGTACGATTTCGTGTTGAAGTCGCCGCCGTCGAGGTCGACTCGGCCGGAAAGCGCGGTCGTGGGTTCGGCGCTGCGCATATAAATCATTCCGGCCAGAGCATTGGCCCCATAGCGCGTCGCCTGAGGACCCCGAAGCACCTCCACCTGATCGATGTCGTAGAGTGTCCCGGCCGTACCCAGGCCGCTGAAATCGATGTCATCGATCAGGAAACCCACCGACGGGTTCGGGGCACCCTGGTATTGCTCCAGTTCGCCTATGCCGCGCAGTTGAAAGTAGCGAGGCCGTGACGTGTCGCCGGCCCAATTGAGGTTCGGAATCAACCCCAACACGTCCTCAAGGCTCTGCTGACCCGCGTCTCGCAATACCTGCTGGGGCAGGACCGTAACGCTCGCGGGTACCTCAATCGCCGGAGCCGCTCGAAGCGTCGCCGTGACCGTGATTTCCTCGAGCGAATCGTCGGCCCCCACCGCGGGCGGTGCCGACAGAAAGCAGGCCGCAAGCGGCGCAAACATAAGCCATTGACGCTTCATACACCTGCTCCCTACGCCGGTACTAACCGGATCAGGTTCAACGGGTTCGTCGGTTCGCCGACGTCTCAGGTCTCGTA
>Ga0137412_10001089_pt1 | contig 20506 bp, 13 predicted proteins | sample CZODoug2_1_16fun_FD_122160 | JGI IMG/M metagenome (GOLD analysis project Ga0137412, IMG submission 122160) | Vadose zone soil fungal communities from Angelo Coast Range Reserve, California, USA - CZODoug2_1_16fungal (Hybrid Assembly) | ecosystem: Environmental > Terrestrial > Soil > Vadose zone...
CGACGCGCGCGCCGACTATTGCAGCTCCGGGCGCAATGTCGTGTTTGCCGGCCTCAACTGGGAAAGCGGAGAATTCATCACTGCGGTAACGCAGGAGATTGTGGAACGGGGCTTTGGCTGCCGTAGCGAGACCATCCCCGGCAACACGATTACCTTCGAACAGGCGGTGGCCAACGACGATGTGCAAATCGTTGCCGAGGAATGGATCAACCGCAGCGAAATTTGGAAGAAGGCGGCCAAGGCAGGCCAGGTGCGGGCCATCGGACGCACGTTCACCGGCGCGACGGAAGGCTGGGCCGTTCCGGAGTACATGGTGAAGGGCGACGCCGCGCGCCGCCTCCAACCCATGGCGCCCGACCTGAGCAGCGTCGCGCAGCTTGCAGACGCCAAGTACGTCGCGCTGTTCAAAGATCCCGAGCAGCCGGATCGCGGACGCTTTTTGAATTGCCCTTCGGGATGGACCTGCGAACCGGAAAATACCAAGAAGCTGGAAGCCTATGGCCTCGATGGGCACTATGTCGACTTCAGGCCCGGCACCGGCCCGGCGATGGATGCCGCCATCATATCGGCCTACCTTCAAGGACAGCCGCTGCTGTTTTACTACTGGTCGCCCAGCGCCATCGCCGGCCGGCTGCGGCTCACCGCGCTGGCCGAACCGCCGTACACGCCTGACTGCTGGAATGACATGGTGGGTGCGGATGGCAAACACCACCGAGGCTGTGCATCGCCGCCCTCGGTGATTGTCTATGGCGTTTCCAGCGTCTTTGCCGCGGCCGCGCCTGAGATCGTGTCGGTGCTGGAGAAAGCGACCTTTCCCCTGACCGATCTGAACGCCAATCTGGCGACGATGGCGCAACTGCAGCGCGATGCAAAAACGCAGGCCATCGCCTTTCTCAAGGCAAGCCCCGACATCTGGCAACCGTGGGTGGGCCCCGTTATCGCTGCGCGAATCGATGCAGGGCTGCAAGATCAAGCCGAGCGATCGGTCCAAGAAGCCGCCAGGGCGGCGTCACTATTCCCGCCGAGCCTCGTGGTCTCGATCCGGCGTCCGGTGAACGAGGCCGTGGCGGCCCTCGTCACCAAGCATGGCGCCGCCTTCCGCACCGCGTCGCATGCATTGCTGAGTTTAATAGTGCTCGTCGACACGGGTTTGGGCCTGATTCCCTGGTGGCTATTGATCGGGATTTTCATCGGCTTGGCCTGGGCCGGAAGCCGCCGCCCGGTGCTGACACTGGCGGTGGGCGTACTCATGTTCGCCGTTGGCATGCTGGGGCTGTGGGACCTCATGCTGCAGACCCTGACGCTGATGCTCATTTCAAGCGGGGTGGCGCTGGTGATCGGGCTCCCGGTGGGCATCCTGACCGCCAAGTCCCCTTGGGTTCGGGCGGTGATTCCGCCCACCTTGGACGTCATGCAGACAATGCCGAGCTTCGTCTATTTGATCCCCGCATTGATGCTGTTCGGCCTGGGCAAGGTGCCGGCCATCCTCGCCACCGTCATTTATGCGCTGCCGCCGATGATTCGTCTGACGGCGTTGGGCATCGATCAAGTGGACTCCGAAATCAAGGAGGCCGCCACCGCCTTCGGCGTCACGCCTCTGCAGATGCTGCTGTGGGTAGAGCTGCCGCTGGCGCGGCCGAGCATCATGGCCGGCGTCAACCAGACCATCATGCTTGCCCTGTCGATGGTGGTGGTTGCCTCCATGATCGGGGCGCGGGGCCTGGGTGAGCGGGTGCTCAACGGAATCCAGTCCCTCGACATCGGTCAGGGTCTGGAAGCCGGCATCGGCATCGTCATTCTGGCCGTTGTGCTCGATCGGATCACGCAGGGTTTCGGCGGAGGGCGCGGCGTCGCCAGTCCCGCCGGGCGGGCCAAGCATGGCTAGGATCGAAATACGCAATGTAACCAAGGTGTTCGGCCGCAACGAAGCAGCAGGATTGGCGCTGGTGCGGCAGGGCGTCGACAAGCTGGATATCCTGGCGCGTACCGGCTGCAGCCTGGGCCTGAACGATGTCAGTCTCGACATCCCCGAGGGCGGGATATTCGTCGTCATGGGGCTTTCCGGCTCGGGAAAATCAACGCTGGTGCGTCACTTGAATCGTCTCATCGATCCCTCCGCCGGCGCCATTCTGTTCGAGGGACAGGACATCATGGCCTATAGCCCGCGCGATCTACGCGCGTTCCGGCGACGTTCAGTCAGCATGGTCTTCCAGGGATTCGGCCTGCTGCCGCATCGCACGGTTTTGCAAAATGTTGCCTTTGGTCTCATCGCGCGCGGCGAGCATCGACGCGAGGCCTACCCCAAGGCCATGCGATGGATCGAGACCGTGGGGCTCACCGGCTATGAGGCGAAGCACCCGGCCGAGCTGTCGGGCGGCATGCGCCAGCGGGTGGGACTGGCTCGGGCGTTGGCCTCGGATACCGACGTGATTTTGATGGACGAGGCCTTCAGCGCGCTCGATCCCCTGATCCGTCTGGAGATGCAGGACCTGCTGCTGGAACTGCAGCGGACCTTGAAGAAAACAATCGTGTTCATCACTCACGATCTGGACGAGGCAGTGCGCATCGGCTCGTTGGTGGCGGTGATGAAGGATGGCCGGGTGGTGCAAATGGGAACGCCCGCGGCGATTCTCGAGCATCCGGCCGATGAGTATGTCGCCCGATTCGTGCAGCGCCGGGCTGAACCTCCCGCTGCGTTTCAGGCGCCTTTGACCGACCGTATCCGTACTTGAGTTTGCGGGGTCCACCACTGCTCGACGCTGGCGGACAGTCCGGCAAGATCGAGGCCCGCGGCCGCAAGACATGTGTCGCGTGAACCGTGCTCGATGAATCGGTCGGGAATACCGAGTTGCAGGAGCGGGACCTGCACGCCGGCGGCGGCGAGCGCCTCGCTCACGGCGGAGCCGGCACCGCCCATGATTGCGTTCTCTTCGATGGTCACGATCGCCAGGTGCCGAGCCGCCAAGCTGATGACGAGCGCTTCATCGAGCGGCTTGACGAAGCGCATATTGACCAGCGTCGCGTCCAGCCGCTCGGCGATCTTGCGGGCCGACTCGAGCAGCGTGCCGAACACGAGAATTGCCAATCCACTGCGGCCTTCGCGCCGCATCTGCGCGCGGCCGACGGGAAGAGCCAGCATCTCAGCGACGATGGGAACGCCAGGTCCGGTGCCGCGGGGATAGCGCACCGCCGACGGGGCAGAAAGCGTGGTTCCCGTGTACAGCATTTGGCGGCATTCGTTCTCATCGGCGGGCGTCATGAGCACCATGTTGGGGATGCAGCGCAGGAACGAGAGGTCGTAGCTTCCTTGATGAGTCGCACCGTCGCTGCCGACCAGCCCCGCACGGTCCAACGCGAACACAACCGGAAGATTCTGCACGGCGACGTCGTGAATGAGCTGATCGTAAGCGCGCTGCAAGAACGTCGAATAAATGGCGACGATCGGCTTGAAGCCTTCGCATGCAAGACCTGCCGCAAACGTAACCGCGTGCTGTTCGGCGATCGCCACGTCGAAATAGCGGTCCGGGAAACGTTTCGAGAATTCGACCAGACCCGAGCCTTCGCGCATTGCCGGCGTAATGCCGATGATGCTGGGATCGCGCTCCGCCATATCGCAAAGCCACTGGCCGAAGATCTGCGAATAGGTCGGGCCTGAACTGGCTTCTTTGAAAAGCTTGCCGCTGGCCGGATCGAAGGGTCCCGGACCATGCCACTTGATCGGATCCGCTTCCGCCGGCGCGTAGCCTTTGCCCTTGCGCGTGACGACGTGCAAGAACTGCGGCCCGCGCAGCTTCTTCACGTTGTTCAGCGTGGCGATGAGCGCTTTGACATCGTGGCCGTCGATCGGCCCGATGTAATTGAATCCCATTTCTTCGAACAGCGTCCCGGGAAGGACCATGCCCTTCAGATGTTCTTCCGAGCGGCGCGCGAGTTCCCACACCGTCGGCATCTGACGCAACACCTTCTTGCCCCCCTCGCGCAGATGGGCGTACATGCGCCCCGACAGCGCGCGCGCGAGATAATTGGAAAGTGCGCCGACGTTTTCCGAAATCGACATGTCGTTGTCGTTGAGAATGATGAGCAGATCGGCCGGCGCCGTGCCGGCGTGATTGAGCGCCTCGAATGCCATGCCGGCGGTCAAAGCACCATCGCCGATGATGGCTACCGCGCGGCGGTCCTCGCCGCGCTTGGCAGCCGCAATGGCCATTCCCAACGCTGCGCTGATCGACGTGCTCGAATGGCCGACGCCGAAGGTGTCGTATGCGCTTTCACTGCGCGTCGGAAAGGGTGCCAAACCCTTATCCTGCTTGATGGTATGCAGCAGTGCTCGCCGCCCGGTCAAGACCTTATGCGGGTACGCTTGGTGGCCCACGTCCCATACCAGTCGGTCATAGGGGGTATTGAACACATAATGTAGAGCGATGGTCAGTTCGATCGTGCCCAATCCGGCGGCAAAATGGCCGCCGCGAGTGCTGACGCTATGGATCAGGAACTGACGCAGCTCGGAAGCCAGCTCCGCGAGCTTGGCAGGCGGTAGGCGCCGCAGGTCGGCCGGCTCGTCAATGGATTCCAGGAGAGGATAGGTAGTGGGTGCTTCGGCCATCTGGTGCAGTTTATACTGTCGCAGCCCCCCGCTGGCAACGACCGGTGCCGATGTGGCAGAATTGCCACAAGGGAGCGCCCACTGATGCTATCGCTTCGAATTTCCGAGATACTGTTCGCATGGATTCCGGCATTTCCGATGAAGTCTATCAAGACCAAATACTTCCGCACGTCTCGCGAACCTTTGCGCTGACGATTCCCCAGTTGCCGGCCGCGCTGCGGATTTCGGTGACTAACGCCTATTTGCTATGCCGCATCGCCGACACGATCGAGGATGAGCCGGCGCTGTCGCCGCCCGAGACGCACGCCTTCCTGCAAAGGTTCACGGCAGCGCTCGGCGGGCGCGGCGAGTCCCAAACGCTTACCCGGGAACTCGAGGCGCGCCTGTCGGACCGGACACTGCCGACCGAGCGCGATCTGGTGCGCAACATGCAGCGGGTCATCAATGTCACCGCGGCTTTGGCCGAACCGCAGCGCGTCGCCATTCACCGCTGCGTCGAGCTGATGTGCTACGGAATGCCGCGTTTTCAATCCACCGCAAGTCTGCGCGGGTTGCCTCGTCTGACGGATCTGGATGATTACTGTTACTACGTTGCGGGCGTGGTGGGCGACATGCTCACGGATCTTTTCTGCGAGTATTCGCCCGCCATCGCGGGTCGCCGCGCCGGGCTGCAAGCCCAAGCCGTATCGTTCGCGCAAGGGTTGCAAATGACGAATATCTTGAAGGACGTGTGGGAAGACCGAAACCGCGGGGCATGCTGGCTGCCGCAGGAAGTCTTCTCGCGGTATGGGGTCGATCTGGCGCGGCTGACTCCCGAACCCTACGATCCGCGATTTGCGGCCGGCATGCGCGAACTGGTCGCGGTTGCCCACGCGCATCTGCGCAATGCACTGGAATACACCTTGCTGATTCCCGGCAAGGAGGCCGGCATCCGCCGCTTTTGCCTGTGGGCAATCGGACTCGCCGTGCTGACATTGCAAAAAATTAATCGAAATCCAAGGTTTACAACGGGTGCTCAAGTGAAGATTTCGCGCAAAGCGGTCGCCATGACGCGGATATCCACGGACTTCGTCGGCCGCAGCGACTGGCTGCTCCGGCGCCTGTTCGCGCGGGCGGCGCGCGGGCTGCCGCTTGCTCAAATCGGAGAAACACGCCGGCCCCACCCGGCGCACGCGATCGACCCGACGCACCTGCTCGAGCCGGAGCGCGCACTGCGCCGCTCCTACGGGAGTTCGGCCACGTGACTCGTATTGCTCAGAAACCCACTTCGCAGGCTGCGGGCGTCACGGCGCGCGCGGACATCGTGTCCCATACGCTCACCAAAACGGCCGTGGCATCTGCCTTGGATCGTGCAGTGTTCGCCGCACGCGATTCCTTGATCGCGCGGCAGAGCGCGCAGGGCTACTGGCTGTTCGAGCTCGAGGCCGACTGCACGATTCCGGCCGAGTACATCATGATGATGCACTTCTTGAACGAGATCGACGTGCCTCTTGAAAAGAAGCTTGCCGTGTATCTGCGCGCTCATCAGGCAGAACACGGCGGATGGCCCCTGTACCACGGCGGCGACTTGAATATCAGCTGCACGGTGAAGGCGTACTACGCGCTGAAACTTGCCGGCGACGATCCGCAGGCGCCCCACATGGCGCGTGCGCGCGCCGCCATACTCGAACGCGGCGGCGCGGCTCGGTCGAATGTGTTCACTCGCATTGCGCTGGCGCTTTTCGGCCAGCTTCCGTGGCGGGGCGTTCCCTACATTCCCGTGGAAATCATGCTGCTGCCGCGCTGGTTTCCCTTCCATCTGGACAAAGTGGCCTATTGGTCCCGAACCGTGATGGTACCGCTGTTCATATTGTGTACCCGCAAGCCCGTGGCCAAGAATCCGCGGAACGTGCACATTCGCGAATTGTTCACGACGCCGCCGGAACAGGAACGCGATTATTTTCGCGATGCGGTGAAGCAGGGCGGAATGCTCGGGCGGGTGTTTCTGATTGCGGATCGCTTGGGCCGGATGATCGATTCCTTCATTCCGCGCAGCATGCGCGAGCGCGCAACGCGGCGTGCGGAGGAATGGATGCTCGAGCGATTGAACGGCGAGGATGGCCTCGGCGCGATTTTTCCGGCCATGGTCAACGCCTTGGAGGTGATGACCATACTCGGCTATCCGAACGACGATCCGCGCCGAGCGACGGCCAAGCTTGCGTTGCAGAAGCTGCTGGTGGTGGGTCCTTCGAGCGCTTATTGCCAACCTTGCGTGTCGCCGGTCTGGGACACCGCGCTGGCGACGCTCGCCATGCAGGAGGCCGGAGATGCGGCTGCCGTGAGTGCTGCCACGCGCAGCCTCGACTGGCTGCAAACCGAGCAAGTGCTGGACGAGCCGGGCGACTGGCGCGCCAATCGCCCCGGAGTGCCGGGCGGCGGATGGGCGTTTCAATTCGCGAACAGCCACTATCCCGATCTCGATGACACCGCAGCCGTCGTCTGGGCCATGCATCAGGCGCGTAACTCAGAGGACTACACTGAAAGCGTGCGTCGGGCCTTGGATTGGCTGGTCGGCATGCAAAGCAAGAACGGCGGCTTTGCCGCATTCGATGCGGATAACACGTATTACTCGCTCAACAAGATTCCGTTCGCCGATCACGGCGCGCTGCTGGACCCGCCGACCAGCGACGTAACGGCCCGTGTGGTGACGGTGCTGGCCAGAGTCGCTCGTCCACAGGACGCGGCCGCGTTGGCGCGCGCGGTGGCCTTTCTGCGCGAGGAACAAGAGGACGACGGCTCGTGGTTCGGCCGCTGGGGCACCAACTATATTTACGGTACATGGTCGGTGTTGACGGCTCTCGCGCAAACCGGTCTCACCGGCCAGGATCCCGCTGTGCGCAAGGCCGTCGAGTGGCTGAAGGGCCGGCAGAACGCGGACGGCGGCTGGGGTGAGAGCAACGACAGCTATGCGCGCCCGTTCTGCAGAGCGGCGAGCACACCCTATCAAACGGCATGGGCCGTGCTCGCGCTGCTCGCGGCAGGCGAGGTCGGCGCGGATGCGGTGCGCCGCGGCATCGATCATTTACTGCGGACACAGGGAGCGGACGGCCTGTGGAGCGATCCCACCTTCACCGCGCCGGGATTCCCGCGCGTCTTTTATCTGAAATACCACGGCTATAGCGGTTATTTTCCGCTGTGGGCGCTTGCAGCATTTCGCACGCTTACGCGCCGCGGAATCACGCATTGAGCGGAGGAGCCTATTTGAGTCGCGTCGGCTCCGCCTTGCCTGAGGGGAAATCTGCCACGGTCGCGGCCACGTGGAACACTCAGACAGGCTCCTGACGGGCGTCGTCGCGGCGCTCAGTGCAGAGGCACGCACCTTCGGAGCACCGATGCGGCGCAGCGGCGGCCTGTTGACGATCAATGATGGAACTCTGGTGGCGGTGAGCGGCATGGGTTCCACGGCCGCCGCGATCGCCGCCCGTGCGCTCGTGGACGCGGGCGCCACCGCGTTGGTCAGCTGGGGAATGGCAGGCGGTCTCGATCCAGCGCTGCCGGCCGGAACGGTTTGCCTGCCGAGCGCCGTGGTTTCACGAGACGGTGCGACTTTCGCGACCGACCCGCATTGGCGCGAGCTGTTGATCGCGGCGATCGCCGCACCGCATACCGTGGTGAGCGGCAAGCTGCTTACCACTGCACTGATCATCAAAGACTCCGCCGGCAAGGCCGCCGCGTTTAGGGAGACCGGCGCCGCGGCCGTGGATATGGAAAGCTTGGGCGTTGCGAAGATTGCGGCGACGCATGGCCTGCCTTTTATCGCGGTACGCGTGATCGTGGACACTGCCAACGACACGCTCCCCGCTGCGGTTTTGGCGGCCAGCCGCGAAGGCACCGTGCACATCTCGCGGCTCATTCTTGGGATCGCCCGGTCCCCAAGGGACATTGCACCGCTGCTACGGCTCGCGCATCGGTACCGAACCGCCTCGCGTGCTTTGGTCGCCGTCGCCCGCACCGGCGCGCTGGCGCCGCTCGCGTTCGCGGCAGGGTCGCCGTCCCGAATCGCATGAGAGCGTTGGTAACCGGTGCCTCCGGTTTCGTCGGCGCGGCCGTTGCGAGAGCATTGGTGCAGGCCGGCTGGCAGGTTCGCGCTCTGGTTCGCACGGCATCGGACCGCACCAACTTGCAGAACCTGCCGCTCGAAATCGCCGTGGGTGATTTGACGGTCGCGGCGTCTCTGAACCGCGCATTGAGCGACTGCGCCGTTCTTTTCCATGTTGCGGCGGACTATCGGCTGGGCGCTCCGGATCCCTCGCAGCTCTATCTCACGAACGTCGAGGGAACCCGCAATCTGTTGACCGCTGCCGCCCACGCGGGGGTCGAAAAGATCGTCTACACCAGCAGCGTTGCGACCATGGGCATACCTGCAGATGGTTCGCCCGGCGATGAGCGCACGCCCGTCTCGCTCGCGGCGATGATCGGTCATTACAAACGCTCGAAATTTCTTGCCGAGCGCCTGGTACTCGAGGCCGCGTCCGCCGGGACGCCGGCCGTCATCGTCAACCCATCGACACCGGTGGGGCCGGGCGACGTGAAGCCTACGCCGACCGGTCAACTGGTGCTCGACGCCGCTGCCGGCCGTATGCCGGCGTACGTCGACACCGGACTCAATGTCGTGCACGTCGATGACGTTGCAGCGGGCCACTTGATGGCTTTTCATCACGGCCGCACCGGCGAACGCTACATTCTCGGCGGCGAGGACCTGACGCTGCAGCAAATACTGGGCTACATCGCGCAGCTCGCCGGCCGCAAGCCGCCCCGCATCCGCTTGCCGTATGCGGCCGTGCTGCCCATCGCTTACATTGCAGAGGCGGTCGCGCGAGTCACAGGCCGCAGCGGCCGGATTACGCTGGAAGGCGTGCGCATGTCGCGTAAGCACATGTTTTTTTCCAGCGCGAAAGCGGCACGCGAGCTTGGATACCAATGGCGGCCTGCGGCTCTTGCCTTCGACGACGCCGTGCGCTGGTTTCGCGAGCGCGGCCTGCTGACCTAGTCCGCAACGGGCTGGTACAGAGGTTTCGCAAGCAGTTATTATCATCGTTGCAGGTAGTCAAGACGGAGATTGCGTGGAGAGAATGAGAGTTTGTCAGCGTGGCTGAGGTTGGAAGCCACCCGGTGAATGCGCGGGACATTGCAGCAGATCTAGATTTGGATGCGCTCATTTTGGTTGACGCAGCCGACCAAGACGTAGGGTACCTGAGCAAGGCGCGATGCCACGAGGGCCAGGGCATTCTGCATCGAGCTTTTTCGCTCCTGATCTTCAATGGCGCCGGTGAGCTGCTCATACAGCAGCGGGCGCCCTCCAAACGGCTGTGGCCCTTGTACTGGTCCAATAGCTGCTGTAGCCATCCGCGCAGCGGCGAGAGCATGGAGGCGGCCACTCAACGCCGCTTGCACGAAGAGCTCGGAATAGGTTGCCCGCTGCAGTTCCTGTTCAAGTTCCAATATCAGGCCCAGTTCGATGCCACGGCCTCCGAGCACGAACTATGCTCGGTTTTCATCGGAACTTGCTCGGAACCGCTTGAAATCAATCGTGACGAAATCTTAAGCTGGCGCTGGGTCGGGCCGGACGCGCTTCAGGCCCAGTTCGATGCTCATCCGCGCGGTAAGTTCACACCGTGGTTTGTGATGGAGTGGGCGCGGATTTGGCGCGACCACCGGGAGGCGGTGCTCGCCCTGTAGGCGTAAAATTGAGTTCCTCGCCGCCTCGGTCGCGGTAAGATGGCGTATGGCTATACCACTTTTGCAGATGTACCGGGTTGGCCGCTATATTGCCGGCCGCAAGCTGCGCGGCGATAAGCGCTACCCTCTGGTTCTCATGTTGGAACCTCTTTTCATGTGCAATCTCGCCTGTTCGGGGTGCGGCAAGATTGATTACCCCAAGGAGATCCTGCAAAAGAGGGTGAGCGTCGATGACGCTTTGCGCGCGGTCGATGAATGCGGTGCGCCCATCGTGTCCATCCCCGGCGGCGAACCGCTCATTCATAAAGAGATGCCGCAGATCGTGGCGGGGATCGTGGCGCGGAAGAAATTCGTGTATCTGTGCACGAATGCCATCCTTTTGGCCAAGCATATCGATGAGTATCGGCCGTCACCCTACCTGACCTTCTCCATCCATCTGGACGGCAATCGGCAGCGGCACGACGAATCGGTGTGCCAGGAAGGTGTGTTCGACAAAGCGGTTGCGGCCATCGAGCTGGCCCGGAGCAAGGGTTTTCGAGTAACGGTGAATTGCACCTTATTCAGCGGTGAGGATCCGGACGATGTAGCGGATTTCTTCGACACGGCAATGAAGCTCGGGATCGAAGGCATTACCGTGTCGCCCGGATACAGCTACCACCATGCGCCGCGGCAGGATGTATTCCTCGGACGCACTGCCAGCAAACAGCTGTTTCGGGGCATTTTTAGCCGCCGTAAGAACCGTCCGGGCATTCCTTGGTCGTTCAACCACTCGGGGTTGTTCCTCGACTTTCTCGCGGGTAATCAGACCTACCAGTGCACGCCCTGGAGCAATCCCACGTACAACGTGTTCGGCTGGCAGCGTCCCTGTTATTTGCTGTCGGATGAAGGCTATGCGGACAGCTATAAATCGTTGATCGAAGACACCGAGTGGGACAAGTACGGCGTCGGCAAGAATCCGCGCTGCGACAATTGCATGGCTCATTGCGGATTCGAGGGCACCGCGGTCAACGACGCCTTCAGCCACCCCTTCAAGGCTCTCATGGCTTCGCTGCGGGGACCCCGCGTCGAAGGTCCGATGGCGCCCGAGCTGCCGATTCAGTACAGCGAGGCTGCGCGTTATGCCACGGTCGCCGCCATTCCGGTGGCGCAAGTGAAGAAGCGCCCCGTGCGCGAGACGGACGACAGCACAGTGGAGCCACACTGAGTACGCCCGATCCGGTAGCCGCGGCGGACACCGAAGCTGCCGTGCCGGACGGTTTCGGCGCCCAGCTCGAGTCCTGGCGAATTCGAATGGAGGCTGCCCTGGCGGCTCGCCTGCCGGCGGCTGAGGCAGTGCCGGCCCGATTGCACGAGGCAATGCGCTACAGCGTCTTGGGCGGCGGTAAGCGCATACGGCCGGCACTGCTGTTCGCGACTGCGAGAACTCTGGGTTTGACGGAAGACGAAGTCGAAGCCGCGGCCTGCGCGATCGAACTCATTCATGTCTACTCGCTGGTGCACGATGATCTTCCGGCAATGGATGACGATGACTTGCGGCGCGGACGGCCGACTTGCCACAAGGCCTTCGATGAGGCGACGGCGATCCTGGTAGGCGATGCCCTGCAACCGCTGGCCTTTCAGCTGCTGGCCCGCGATTCGGCCCTGCCGGCGTCGCCCGCGATCCGCTTGGCGCTGGTCGACCTGTTGAGCCAGGCCAGCGGCACTTTCGGTATGGCCGGCGGCCAGGCCATCGATTTGGCGGTACAGGGTAAGCAACCCGATATCGAACAAGTTGAAGACATGCACGCACGCAAGACCGGTGCGGTCATTCGCGCGAGCGTGCTCATGGCCGCCGAATGCGTCCCGCACTTGAGTCGCCACCTGTATGCCGCGCTCAACGATTTTGCGACCGCCATCGGTTTGGCATTTCAGATCCAGGATGATCTGCTCGACGTGTTGGGCGATGTGTCGACTCTGGGCAAAGCCACCGGCGCGGACCGAGAGCGCGACAAGCCGACGCATCCGGCGATCATCGGCATAGAGGCCTCGCAGGAGCGTGTAAACTTGCTGCACCGTCAGGCCCTGAATGCGCTCGAGCCTTTCGGAGCGCGCGCTGCGCCGCTGCGTTTGCTGGCTAACTGGCTGCTGTCGCGGCGCTATTGAGTTGTACCAAGCGGAGCTGACAATTGCGTGGTTGGATAGGGATGTCGGTGCTGCTTTTCATCGTGAATGCGACGCCGGCAGTTTCCGAAGCCGCGGCGGCAGCGCCGGTCCACCCGCCGCTCGACGTGCGGTGGCTGGGAGCGACAGCGCCGGATCCCCAAGCGGACAGTGTAACGAACGGAGCGCTTGACTCGTATTTCGTGCCGTTGCCGGGCAATAGGACGCGCGCCGGACGCGGCACGTTTTGGCTGAAGGTTCAGCCGACGATCAGTTCCTCCCCTGCCGACATACCGGTGCTCGTCGTTCATGCCACCCGGCATGCACAGGTCGAATTATTCGCAGCCGGCGCCGCCCTGCCGTTGGTTACCACGCTTCCGGCATTTCGCGACGTTCAGGATCGGGTATACGCCGTACCGCCCGGCCTCGAGGCTGGACCGGTGTATGCGCGAATAGAAACCGGCGGCAGCGAATCGCGCGGCGTGAGCCTTTCCGCCTCAACACTTGGCGAGACGCTCGATCGCGGCGTCGAGCACGCGCGCATGATTGCCCTGACCCTCGGCGCGTTGTTGTCGATGGCTCTCGCGGCGTTGGTGATCTGGTTCGTTCTCGCCGACCAGTTGTTCGTTCTGTACGCCGCGTTTTTCTTTCTGGAGGCACTGTACATTGCGTACTTGTCCGGTCAGGGTTTCGACTGGCCTCTGCTATCTTACGCGCAGCCATTGACGTCGTTCGCCTGGAACGTCCCTGTCGGTTTGGCCGGTGCGGTCGGCTGTTTGTTCGCGCGCGAGATCGCCGATCTGAAGGAGTTCTCGCCGCGCGTGTACAAGGTCTTCGGGTGGTATGCCCTGGCTTTCGTCGCGGTCACCGTCTCGAACATCGCCAAACTCTTCGGGTTTGGATTGCTGGTGGCCGCGATCGGCAACCTCGTTTTCTCAGTGAATTCGGTATTCACGCTCATCGTCATGTTCTTGAGTTGGCGGCGCGGTAACCGCGCCGCCGGCTGGTTCTTGATTGCGTGGGGCGTGCTCGAAGGGTTCGCGATCGCCTTGGCGGTGCGTTTCTTGGTCTTCGCCTCCGAGGCGAACGACGCATTGCTCTACTACGGTTTACCGCTGTCGATGGTGGCCGCGGCGGTTTTGATTGCGCTGGGGGTCGCCGATCGCCTGCGGCAACAACGGGCGGCGCTATCGGATGCGGAACGCCGCGCTCAAACCGATCCGCTCACGGGTGTGCTGAATCGCCGCTCCTTGATCGAGCGGCTCGACGCCGCGTGCTTGCGGGCTCGAGCGCGCGGCTTGCCGATCGCGCTGCTGTTCATCGATCTGGACCATTTCAAACTGATCAACGATTCTTTTGGCCATCAAGCCGGTGATGCCTGCCTGCGCGCGATCATCGAGCCCATTCATCTGGAGCTGCGGCAATCGGACGTGATCGGTCGCTACGGCGGCGAGGAGTTCGTCGTGATCCTCAGCAGCGCGGACGCCGCTGCCGCGCATCCCATTGCGCAGCGCATTCTCGAGCGCGTGGCGAGCGTTCGAGTCGAGGGTTTCGGGGAGCCTATTGGGCTCACCTGCAGCATCGGCGTCGCGGCCAGCGATACCCTCGGCGTCTGGGGCGAACAGCTCATTCACCGCGCGGACCTGGCCGTCTATGCCGCCAAGCGGTCAGGGCGGAACCAGGTGCAAATGGCGCCAGAGGCTGTCGTATAATTGCTGCAGTGCGATCCTGCTTGCATGATTCTTACAGAAGGTTAATGTACGATATGTGAGATTTGGGCGCTGGGGCGCCTATCAGGGAGAAACGGGCGGGAAGGACAGACGGAGAAGGGGATGTGGTCGTGGTTTTTTCGCTGCTGTCGGCAGATGGCAACGCTTTGACACTTCTTCACATTTACCAGAATCTGGTCTGAAGGGAGAGAAGCGATGCTCCGCCATGCCATCAGTCACGCGCGACTCATGCGCGAATCCACTGATCGCGTACAGACGGCGTTGAAGAGTTCCGACAACAACGAGCAAATGGTCGCGCGCCGTATTCTCGAGAACCCGGCTGTCTGGTCGCAATGGGAACACGAGCATTCGAATCTGATGCGCCAGCTCGCGAATTGCGGTCTGCGGCGAGCGCAGGTCGCGGCGTTGAAGCACGCGAGCTTTCGGCTGCTCCATGGAAAGGCCTTGTTTCATTATCTACGCCGCAGCGAAGTACGGGGCCGCCAGCGAACGCAGGTCATGGCGCACTTTCGGCCCGGGCGCAACTACGAAGATGCGATAGTCGCCGAACATAACGTCTTCCTGCGCAAGGCCTGCAGCTATCTGTGCGCCGGCCATGTCGGGACCGTTCTCATCGAGGATCCCTCGTTTCTCGATCCGATGCAGCGGTATGAAGAGCTGTACGCTGAATATTTCAACGTGTACTGCAGTACCTTGGTGGAGAGCACCAATGTCAGGGCAGTGTCGCAGGGAGCTTTGTTGCCGCTGCTGAAAAAGCAGCTGAACGAGTATCGTTGGGCGATTCTCGATCCGCGCCGTGCACAGCCGTTCTTGCGGCGTGAGGCGGAACTGCGCGCACCAACGGGCGACACGCAGCGCCTGCAGGTGTTGGAATCGCGGCCGAAAAGCTAGCCGCGACTACTGAAGGGCCTGTTTGCGTTCCTTGATGGACGGGGGCGTCCACTGATAAATCCAGGTTTCCGTCAGCGGCCTGCCGTCCACGCGCAGGTACAGCCGCAGATCGATGGGTTGCACGGTGTCGTCCGTCGGTTTGACGTCGAATAGCGCGCGATAGCCGTTGAATTCCTCGACGAAATGGGCCGTGACGTGTTCCGTCTGACCGCGCGAGGTCGTGATCACGGCTTCGACCGGCGCATCCTTGGCCAAGGCGCCGAGTTCGCCGCCCGCAAAGTCGACGGCGAAATGCCAGGAATAATATTGCCGCTTGACGCCGACCGTGCCGCCGATACCCGTCCGCGTTGCCAGAGTCTGAGCCAACGGCGATGCAAACGGCATTTTGGTGCCCCAATACAGCCGGTAACTGAATAGCATCTCTTGCCCCGGTTTGGGCTTGTCGAGCGGGTTCCAGAAGGCGACGATGTTGTCGAAGGTTTCGTCGACCGCGGGTATTTCGACCAGCTGCACCGCGCCCTTGCCCCACCCGCCGTTCGGCCCCGCTCTGGGCTCGACCCACAGGCTTGGCCGCTTGTCGTAAAACACACCATCGTCCTGGTAGTGATCGAAATTCCGATCACGCTGCAACAAGCCGAAGCCGCGAGGGTTGTCGTCGAAGTAAGAATTCAGATGCAGCTGCGCGGGATTGATGAGCGGCCGCCAGATCCATTCGCCGGCGCCGGTCAACATGGATATGCCGTCGGAGTCGTGAATCTCGGGCCGCCAATCGTTGGCGGCGCGGCGATCGTTCTCTCCGTAAAAGAACATGCTCGTGAGCGGCGCCACGCCCAAGCGCTCGATCGGCTTGCGCGGGTACAGCGCCGAGTCAACATTCATGATGAGCGTGCCGCCGGGTGAGATCTGCATGCGCAATGCGCCGGCGATGCTTGGGCTATCCATCAGCGCGTACAGCGTCAGCGTTCCCGAATCCTTCGGCGGACGCTCGAACCAGAACGCAGTGAACCGCGGGAATTCCTCGGGGCGCGGGAACGCAGTGTCCACGGCCAACGCGCGGGCCGACAAACCGTACTGCCGGGTGTCTCCGCCCACGGCGCGGAAATAACTCGCCCCAAGGAAGGCAGCGACGTCGGCCCTCCAGTTGGTCACGAACTGCACGCGGAAGCCGGCGAAGCCGGCGTGATCCTTCATCGACGCAGGATCGATTCCGCTCTTCTCCCACTCGAACATGGCGGGGTCATAGATGATTTCGCGGGCCTGACCATCGACGACTTCGAACAGATGCACCGGCTGGTTGAAGGTGCGGCCGACATGAAAGAATTGCAGGCGAAACGCCAGGCCGGCATCGCCCCACAGCGAATGATCGCCTCGAAAGCGAATGGATTGATATTGATCGTAGCCGAGTTTTGCCATGCTCGGCGGCAGCACATCCTTCGACTCCTGGTAGACATTGGCGGCAAGATAGTGCGCTTGGCCTTTGAGCCAGGCGAAATCGAAAGGTTGGGGTTGACCATTCCCCGCAGTCGCTTGTTGCCCCGCACCCGGCGGCGGCGCCTGAACGGCGGCGTTCGAAAATTCCGCATAGGTCACTTGTCCGGCGGCGAGCGCCAGAGCTGATTTCAATATTGCACGTCGGGCGATCATTCGTTTTCAATCCTCTAAACCAAGAATCCGGGTTGCTGCGCATCCGGCAGCAGTGCGAGCTGATTGAGCAGGCGTGCGTCGGCTGCGACTTCGACCCGCTCGATCGGGGTGAGCCATCCCAGCACCTCTTCCAGCGAGCGTGCATCGATCAATTTCTGCTCCGCGGTCAACGCGTTCGGATCCGGCCTGCCGCGCGGATCCGCGGGCCGGGCCAAATTGCCGTCGATCTGCGCCAGGCGCGCTTCGCGGTTGCGCGCCAGATAGCGCAATCCGTCCTCCGGCAATTCCTGCGCGGAAGCGATCAATTCGTTGCGGCGCGCCATCAAGGCGGGCCGTTCGACCTCTTCGGGCGTGCGCAGCAATGCAATTCTCGACAAGGCGAGACCCAGCGATTCGCTGCCGCTGGCACGCGACAGCGGCACGGCGAGGAGCAATCCCAGGAGAGCGGGCGACACCCATGCCAGCAGCGTCGGCGACAGGAAATAGATGATTGCCGCGGTCATGCTGCTCAAGAGCATGTGCCGCTTGTGGAAATGCCAGGCGTCGCTCCACGACGTGCTGCCGCCGTCCCGGCGCTGCGGTTTCCAGCCCGAGTCGCGGCCCATGAACACTTCAAAAACGTGCCGGCTTTGCACCAGCATCAATATCGGCGCGTACAACGCCGAGAGTACGGATTCCAACACCAGGCTTGCGACCACGCCGATGACGCCGCCGCCGCCGCGGCGAATCCGGGCCGAGAGCAACGCCCGAACCAGCCCGATCATTTTCGGAATCATCAGCACCACCATGCTGAACCAAAACAGCGCCATCATCAGTTCGACGTTGAACCGCGGCCAGGTGGGGAAAAGCTGGAAGTCATGACTGAAATATTCCGGCCGGATCAGCTGCGACTGGATCGCGAGCGCAAACCCGATTGCCAACATCAACAGCCACAACGGCGACGAGAGATAGCTCATGATGCCGATGCCGAGGTGCAGCCGGCTGGTGAAGCTCAAGCCCGCCGTGCCGACGATTTTCATGTGCTGCAAATTGCCCTGGGCCCAGCGTCGATCGCGAATGGCGACGTCGATCAGCGAGGGCGGGGATTCTTCCCAGGAGCCGCCGCATTCGGTGGCCATGCGCACTTTCCATCCGCCGCGGCGCATCAATGCGGCCTCGACGAAATCATGCGACAAGATATGGCCACCGAAGGGCTTGCGGCCTTTGAGCGTGGGCAGGCCGCAGTTCTCCGCGAACGCCCGCACGCGGATGATCGCATTGTGGCCCCAGTAATTGCCGCTGTCGCCCGACCACGCGGCCAGGCCGCGCGCGATGACGGGCCCATAGACGACAGCCGCGAATTGCTGCAGGCGGCCGAAAAATGTTCGCGCGCCGATGAGCTGCGGAGCGGTCTGCAGGATCCCGAGCGCGGGGTCCGCCTGCATGACTTGCACGAGCTTGAGCAACGTCGGCGCATCGATCAGGCTGTCGGCGTCGAGCACGATCATGTGGTCGAAGCGACCGCCCCAGCGAGTGACGAAGTCTTCGAGATTGCCCGATTTGCGGGCCACATTCTGCCAGCGTCGCCGGTACCAGACCGGCATGACGGATATCAGCGAAGCGCGCAATCGATGGATCGCCGCGGTTTCGCGGATCCACGAGTCGGCGTTGGTGGAATCCGACAGCACGACGATCTCGAAACGGTGGTTGACCTCGATGCCTTTGAGAGCCTCCGCCATGGCCTGCAGCGCGGCCGTCGTGCGCACGGGGTCTTCGTTGTAGATCGGCATGACCAGCGCCGTCAGGGACACGTCCGGGAACGCACCGGGCTGGCTGTCCCGCGCGGGGCTGTCGCGCCCCGCCGGATAGCGTCGCTTGGAAGCACCGGCAAGCACCGAGCCCGCTGCGAATGCGATCCAGCCCAGCGACACCGCGAAGAAGAAAATCATCAGTCCCTGGAGCAGCGTCATGCTGGCGAAGCGCACCACCTGCAGCATTTGATAAATCCCGTAGGTCGAAACGCCCAGCGTGGTCGCCACCAAAATGAAGCGCGCGAACAACACCGCGGCCGTCGAGCGCTCGCGCGTGCGGTGCGACGGTTTGTAGCGCAGATCCTGGGGCGGCATGTCCAGGCGAGACTCGGGCGGCATGCCGCCGATGGCCCCCGCCTGTTGGTAGGCGACGGCGGAGTTCACGTGGCGGTCCATCGGTAGAGCCAGGTTTCGGTGACCGGCTTGTCGCCGCGCATGATGCGCATGCGCAGCTCGATGAGATCGGCGTCGTTCGGCTCTATCTCGAAACTGGCGCGCAATCCATGCATGGAGCGGTTCGGCACCAAGCTGGCATTGGATATCTTGCCCGTGGATGCGGCGAGCTCGAGCCGCAAACCGTCGATTTTCTCGCCGGCACCGATGAAATCCAGGATGAACACTCGGCGTTTTCCATCGACGCTGGCGCCGGCGCGAGTCGCGGCCACTCTGCCCATGCCCCTCGGTAAGTCAGGCTCCGCCAGCCAGGTGATGCGATATTCGAAACGTGCCGGACGATTCGGCGCGAGACCCTCGGTGGGCCGCCAAAAAGCCACGATGTTGTCGTTGGTCTCGCGGCCCGACGGTATTTCCACCAGTTCCACCGCACCCGGACCCCAGTCGCCCTTGGGCTCGACCCACGCGCTGGGCCGCCGCTCATACTGGTTCTCGAAGTCCTGAAAATCGCTTTGCTGCCTCGAGCGCTGCACCAGCCCGAAGCCCTTGGGCGGCTGCGTCGTGAACGTCGATACCTGCAGCTTGGTCGGATTGGCCAGCTGCCGGTATATCTGCTCGCCTGAATTCGATTCGATCATGAGGCCGTCCGAGTCATGCACCTCGGGGCGGTAGTCATCGAGATGGCCGCGGTTGGTTTCGTCAAACAGGAACATCGAGGTCAGCGGTGCAATACCAACGAGGCGCATTTGCGCACGCGGAAATATCGTCAAGTCCACGTCCATGAGAGTCTGGACCCCCGGCTGGACCGTGAAGCGGTAGGCGCCGGTTGCCGAATCGCTCTCGAGCAGGGCATAGATGACGATGGAATTGGCACGCGGGTCTGGCCGTTCCACCCAAAAATGAGTGAATGCCGGAAATTCTTCGCCTGCGGGTTCGGCCGTGTTGATCGCGAGCCCGCGCGCCGACAGTCCGTACAGAAGATGCTGGGCGACGGCGCGGTAATAGCTCGCGCCCTGGAACACCAAGAACTCGTCCCAGACCTTTTTCGAGTTGATATGGCTGCGCACGCGAAAGCCCGACAGCGGCAGGGACGCCTTGCGTTCCAACTGCGACAGCGAGGGGCTGCTTTGGAACATTGCCGGCGTCGCCACCAAATCCTGCGCCATGCCGCCCTCGACCGTCGAGACCGTCACGGCGACCGACTGCAGATTGTATCCGGTCCGCAGCAGCTCCAGCCTGAAAGGAAGCTGTTCCGAGCGCCAGATTCCGGCCTCGGTGTTGAAATGAATGCTGCGGTATTGCTCCGGGCTCAGTTTGTCCAGTCCCGCCGGCAATTTATTGCGCTGCGGTGAATAGGGCTTCTGCGCGCGTTGCTTGGCGTCCTCCAGCAGAGTGTCGAAGGAAAACGCGTAGCTCCCGGCTTTGTCGGTCTTGTCGGTGGCTTGAGCGGCGGCCGGCGCAGGCGCATTGGCCCTGCCGCGGAGTTGCGGCGCGCCGTTCGCGGTCAAAGCGATCGTCGCGAGCACGAGCACCCACAGTGAATTGGTCATTGAAACCGGCAAGGCAGCTACCCCAAATGAACCCGCAGGCATCACGTT
>Ga0137412_10001090_pt1 | contig 20498 bp, 16 predicted proteins | sample CZODoug2_1_16fun_FD_122160 | JGI IMG/M metagenome (GOLD analysis project Ga0137412, IMG submission 122160) | Vadose zone soil fungal communities from Angelo Coast Range Reserve, California, USA - CZODoug2_1_16fungal (Hybrid Assembly) | ecosystem: Environmental > Terrestrial > Soil > Vadose zone...
GTTGCTGTTGGTATCGCCGTGCGCCGTATAGCTATACCCGGCGTTGACGCTGCCTTCGGTCTTATCGAGCTTTGGTTTGTTCGTGATATAGCGCAGCACGCCTGCCTGGGCCCCTGAGCCGAACAGAGTGCCCTGGGGCCCCTCGAGAACTTCGATACGCTCGATGTCGGCCGCGTACACGTCCATATTGCGGCCGGGCAATGCGCCCGATACTTCATCGAGATAGACGGCGACATTGGGTATGGGACCAGTAGTGCCGGTGCCCTGTTGACCGGTGACGCCGACGCTCAGGCCGCGCATGAAAATCGAGTTTTGGCCGGGACCCGACCCTGCCGTCGTCACATTGGGCACGAACTTGACGAAATCATCGAAGGTGGTGACGTTCAATTGGGTCAACGTATCCGAGGTCAGCGCCTGGATCGAGATCGGTACGTCCTGCATGTTTTCCGTGCGGCGCTGCGCCGTGACGGTGATTTCCTGAATGCCCTCGGATTCGGAGGTGTCCGCCGCGGGTGCGGCATAGGCAATGCCAGCCGCGCTTCCGCTCAAAATCGCGGCAATGGCGTACGACAACTTCTGGCTTGAGTTCATGCTTTCATCCCTTCCCATTATCCGGCTCTGCCAAAACACGATTGCAGTATGTTGCGCAGACACGTCAGAAGGGCGCGAACATTGCAAATGCCTTTGAGTCCGAGCTTAGCCCATCGATTTCTTATTGCTATGCTATTTAGCGATGCTCCCATGCCAATTTGCGACATCTTTGTCCCCGGCCGGGCTGCGCTTCATCAAATCGCAACCTTTGCGTTGTGGCTACGCTACACCGGGACCCAGACGCGCTGGGAAGCCCGGCGAGCGCAACGGCATGCCCACCGAGTCTTCCAGCAGCTTCACGATCATGGACGACCAAGCGGCACCGCCGTATTTGGCTCGCCCTTCGATAAAACACTGCTCCATCACGCCGGCGAGACGGAGCGGCACGCCGAAGCGGCGGCCGAACTCGAGTGCGAAACCGGCATCCTTGCAGGCTAAATCCATCGTAAAGCCAATGTCATAGCTGCCGTTCAAGATCACCTGGCTTTCAGTCTCGTGGACGAAACTGGTCCCCGAACTCGCCGCGATCGCCTCGTACGCGACGCGCAAGTCGACGCCGGCCTTCGCGCACAACATCAGCGCCTCACCCGCAGCGATCAAATGGATGAAGGCCAGCATATTGGTGACTACTTTGGTGACGGACGCCTGCTCGATCCCGCCCAGATGAACCACCCTTCCGCCCATGGCCTGCAGGGCCGATCGATGAGCCTCGAACAGAGGAGTGGGACCGCCGACCAATACCGTGATGTCGCCCGCCTCCGCACGGTGCACACCGCCGGTCACGGGGCACACCAGCGTGTCAACGCCGTTCTCGGCGGCGCGCGCGGCGATGCGTTCGACCTCGACGAAGTCAGTTGTGCTCATCTCGATCCAGGTGCTTCCGCGCCGCATCGCCGGCAGCGCCGCGTTCAACACGGCAGCGCTTGCGGCCGGGGAGGGCAGGCAGGTGATGAGGCCGTCACAGGCACTCGCCAATTCCGGCACCGATGGCGCCCACCGCGCGCCCACGGCAATCGCCGCATCCGCGGCTGCCCGGTTCAAGTCATGCACGCCGACCTCGAAACCGCCCCGGACCAGATTGGCCGCCAGATGCTTGCCCAGAGACCCAAGACCTATGAATCCGTAGCGCAATGCACCCTCCCTTACCCCAGCGGTCGATCGATCATTTCAAGGTGCAGCTTGCCATCGGTAGGATAAGGATGGGCCAGCGCCACCGCTTCGTTCAACTCCACCCCGAGTCCCGGTGCCCTCGGCGGAATCACGAAACCATCTTCCCATTGGATCGGCGTCTTTAGTATCTGCGCGTGAAACCCTCCCCACTGCTGAATACTTTCCAAAATCAGGAAATTCGGGGAGCAGGCCGCTATCTGGATGTTGGCGGCGCCCACGACCGGCCCACAGTACAAATGCGGCGCGATCTGCGCATAGTGAACTTCCGCCAGGGCTGCCACTTTTTTTGCCTCGAGCAAGCCGCCGACGCGGCCCAAGTTGAGCTGCAGTATGTTGGCTGCGCCAGCCGCCAACACCCGCGCGAACTCGTACTTGGTAGTGAGCCGCTCACCGGTGGCGATGGGAATCCGCGTGGCGCGCGCTACCAGCGCCATCTGTTCCGGCATCTCGGGGGGCACCGGCTCTTCGAACCACAAGGGGTCGTAAGCCTCGAGGTGCTTTGCCAGACGAATCGCACCGGAGGTCGTGAACTGTCCATGAGTGCCCAGCAAGAGATCGGCCTTGTATCCCACCGCTTCGCGCACCAGGCGCACCAGGCGAATCGTGCGTTCCAACGCTTCTTGCGTGGGTTGCCGGGGATCGTAGGCCGAAAAGCCGCCGGTCGGATCGAATTTGAGGCCGGTGAAGCCCTGCTCGACGTACTCGGCCGCGCGTTCCGCCGACCGCTCGGGGTCGTGGTAGAACTCGTCGCCCTCGCCATCCGCGGGGTAGAGATAGGTGTAGCTTCTCAAGCGCTCATGGACTTTGCCGCCCAATAGGTTGTACACCGGCTGCTCCACCGATTTGCCGATGATATCCCAACACGCCATCTCCAAACCGCTCACCACGCCCATCAGCGATAGATCCGGCCGCAGGCTGAACCCGGAGCCGTAGCTGTCGCGCCAGATCGATTCGATTTGGAAGGGATTGCGGCCCTCGAAACGGCGCATGAAAACATCTTCGATCATGGAAGCGATGACATGCGGACCGAAGGTAGCGGCGTACACTTCGCCGATTCCCTCGATCCCGCACGCCGTCTTCAACTTCAAGAAGACGAAGTATCGGCCGCCGAAACTCGGCGGGGGATTGCTGACGACGAATACTTTGACGCTGTCGAGTTTCATAACCCTTCCCGTAGCGGCTTATCCGCCGCTGATGATGATGAATTATCCGCCGCTGCCGATAAGACCGGCGGCCTTTTGCGCCACCATGAGAGTCGGAGCGTTGGTGTTGGCGGACGTCACGGTCGGGAATACCGATGCGTCGACCACCCGAAGGCGCTCGACGCCGTGCACTCGAAGCGCCGCATCGACCACCGACTCGGCACGGTCAACGCCCATTCTGCAGGTTCCCACCGGGTGGTACACCGTGGCCGCGCGGGCGCGAAAGTCGGCGACCAGCTCCGCCTGACCCATGTCCCCCAAGTCGGGTGCGATGGGCTCGAGAATCAAGGCGCGCATGGCTTGGGTACGGGCGATCGCCTGCACCAGACGCCCGCCGTGCACCACGTCGAGAACGTCTTTGTCCGTGGACAAGTAATTGGGCGCAATCGATGGGGGACGGCGAAAATCGCCGCTTGCAATGTCGATGCGGCCGACGCTGGTGGGTCGCGTCGGCTGAAAGCACAGATAAAAGCCCGGAAATGGATCGACTTCGATGCGCGTGCGCGTCGCATCGCCGCTGCCGTAAGTCACCGGGTTGAAATAGAGCTGAACGTCAGGGCGCGTCGCGGCGGGATCCGCGCGCAGAAAGCCGCCGAATTGATTCACGCTGAGCGCCAGCGGACCGCTTCTCGCCAGCAGATATTTCAAGCCCGCCCGCAATTTCCCCAAAGTCGAGTGCAACTCGTTGTTCAGCGTCGGCTGCGTGGCCTTGAACGAATAGACGACGGCAAGGTGGTCTTGCAGATGACCACCGACGGCGGGGTTGTCGATCATCGGGGTGATACCGTGAGCGGCCAAGGTAGCGCCCGGTCCAATGCCCGACAACTGCAGGAGCTGCGGAGAATTGACGGCGCCGGCACACAGGATCACTTCGTGTGCGGCGGCGGAAAAATGCTGCCCCCCGCCGCGCGACCATTCGACCCCCGTCGCGCGGCCGTCGTTGAAGCGAATTTTACTGACCCAGGCGTGCGTCTCGAGTTTGACCGTGCCGCGGCGCAGCGCCGGCCGCAGGAACGCATCGGCTGCCGAGTGCCGCTTGCCGTTGCGAATGGTCACCGGGTAACAGCCGAGCCCCTCAGGATTGGGACCATTGAAATCATCGGTCACCGGTAGGCCCATTTCTCGAGCGGCAGCGAACCAATTCGCTTTGGTCGGATGCAAGAAAGGCGTGACGTCCTTGATGTCGAGCGCACCGTCGGTGGTCGCGTGGCCGGCTGAATCCACCCGGCGCTCCGATTTTTCAAAATACGGCCGTACGTCATCCCAGCCCCATCCCACGTTACCCATGGCGCGCCAATCGTCGAAGTCCGCCGGCATGCCGCGGCAATACACCAGCGCATTGATGGAACTCGAACCCCCGAGCACGCGGCCGCGCGGCCAGTACATGGTGCGGCCGTTGAGGCCGGGGCTAGGCTGGGTTTGATACTTCCAATTCACCGCTGCATCGGCGAAGGTGCGGCCGTAGCCGATCGGCGTCTTGATCCAGAAACGGGCGTCCGATCCGCCGGCTTCGAGGATTAGAATCCGATGCCGTCCACCCGCGGACAAGCGATCCGCAAGAACGCAACCCGCGGAGCCGGCGCCGACGACGATGTAGTCGAAATGATCCACTGCGGGGAGCTTAGCCTGATCGACCGATGGCGCTATGCCATTTCGCGATCCGCCCATGTCATTTTTCGAATTCACGGCAGATCTTTGCGTCTCCTGAGCCGGCCGTCGCGCAACGCGGCCGAAACATGTATGGTGCGCGGAAAGCTCAACCTAAGGTTGCAACGAGTGATCAGCACCGCGATTGACGTTACTCGAGCGCGCGCTCCGTCTTCCCTGGAGCGTTGGTACGTGCTGATTTTGATGTGCCTGATTTACGCGATCAACATCGCCGATCGCTATGTCGTGTCGACCGTGCTCGAGCCGATTCGGCTCGATCTGCATCTGGACGACGACAGCGTCGGGATGCTGACCAGCTGGCCTCTGGCCCTGTTTTACGTCACCTGCGGCATTCCGATCTCCTGGTTCGCCGACCGTTCGAATCGGCGCAACATTCTCTCGATCTCGTTGATCGTCTGGTCGGGTTTCACGGCGCTCTGCGGTCTTTCGCGCGGCTGGATTCAGTTCGCTCTCGCCCGGATCGGGGCAGGCATCGGCGAAGCGGGCGGCACGCCGCCGTCGACGGCCATCGTCTCCGATTGTTTTCCACCCGACCGCAGGCCGATGGCGATGACCGTGCTCGCGCTGGGTGCACCGATCGGCGCGTGGATCGCGCTCGACGTGGCGGGGGAAGTCGCGCGCATTTACGACTGGCGGCACGCGTTCCTCGCGCTCGGGGTTCCGGGTTTGGTGGTCGGCCTCATCGTGTATTTGACCATTCGCGAGCCGGCCCGCGGCCGCTTGGACGAAATCGTGGATGAAATCAAACCGTCGGTCAAAGAGACGTGGCGGTTTTTTTGGGAGCAGAAGGCGGCGTTCCACGTCGTGATGGGCGGGGGCGTTTGCGCGCTGTGGGGCTGGGGTTTGATGTACTGGACGCCCGCGTTCCTGATGCGCACCTACCAAATGGACGTCGGTCAAGCCAGCGAGGTGACCGGCAACATTCATTTGATCGGCGGCTCCTTGGCCACGGTCGGCACCGCCTGGTTGTTGTCGAGGCCGTTCATGGCGGATCCACGCCGCGTCGTGTGGCTGCTCGGCGGAGTCGTCGCGCTCACGACGATACCGTCCATCATTGCCTACTGGACGCACTCGCTCCTCGTCGCAAAAATCATGTTCTGGATTTTCATCCCGGCCATTTACTTCTACATCGGACCCTGTTTTGGGCTGCTCAACAATCTTTCGCCGTGCCACATGCGCTCGATGTTCATTGCTGTATCACTCCTCGTCGCCAACGTGTTCAATCTGATCGTCGCGCCTAAATTGGTGGGGCTATTGAGCGTCTGGTTTGCGGCCGGTCATGCGGTCGACGCCGCCTCGCTACGGATGGCGATGCTGATCTTGGCTCCCAGCGGTTTTTGGGCGGCCTATCATTTGTTCTTAGCGGCGAGGACCATCATAGGCGATCAAAAGCGCGCGATTGCCTACACCAGGGCCTGGTCTCCTTGATGACGCGGACAAATGCATCGATCGATCGCCGTTGGCTGCCCTTGAATGCGCTGCGCGCCTTCGAAGGCGTGGCCAAGCACCTGAGCTTCACCGCGGCGGCCAATGCCTTGTTGATTTCGCAGAGCGCTCTGTCGAGGCACGTGATTGCGCTCGAAAAGCTGATCGGTGCGCAGCTGTTCGAGCGCCGGCCCCACACCTTGGTGTTGACCAAGGCGGGCCAGCATCTGCTGCCTGCCGTCATGAAGTCATTCGACCGCTTGGAATTTGCGCTCGACGATATTCGCAACGAAGGCGCAACCGGCGTACGCACGCTGCGCGTGCAAATGCCGCCGAGTTTCGCCGTGCACATGGCGGTGCCCATTTTACGCGATTTTCGGCGCGCTGCCGCCGAGGTCGAAATCGACCTGGTGAGTAGTCCCTACGGCGTGGGACCGGCGCTCAGCGATGTGGACGTGGCCGTCGTTTATTCGAAACCCACCGTGACCGACCTGGTGACGGATTTATTGTGGCCCGTGCGGCTCGGGCTGCTCTGTCATCCGGCTGTAGCGGCGCGATACGCGGGTAAGAGTTTGGCGGAGTTCATCGAGTGCAATGAATTGGTCCACGTGCGTATTGCCGATTTGCCGCGGCATCACTGCTGGTCGCAGTTCGCCCGTCAGGCGAGCTTGAACTCGTTGAACGTGGAGCGCGGCCTGGTCTTCGATACCGCGGTGCTCGCCGTGCAATACGCGCTCTCCGGCGAGGGAATCGCGCTGGTCGATACCTATTTGTTCGGCGATTACATTCGCACCGGACGCCTGGTCAGGCCGTTCGATGACAGTCTCGACGACGGCTTCGGCTACTATTTGACCACTCACCCGGAAGCTCTGAGCGATACCGCGATTGCGTTGTTCCGATCCTGGCTCATCGAGCGCTTCGGCACCCTGTCGGGGAATGCGTCCCCGGCTATTCACTTGGCGATTTCCAATGAGTGAGCACCTATGAAAAGCCACGCACGAGTGGTGGTGATCGGCGGCGGCGTCGTCGGCGCCAGCGTTTTATATCACTTGACCAAGGCCGGTTGGAAAGACGTGCTGCTGATCGAGCGTGCCGAACTCACGTCGGGTTCCACCTGGCACGCGGCCGGCGGCATGCACACCGTGAACGGCGATCCCAATGTCGCCAAGCTGCAGCAATACACCATACAGCTCTACCAGGAAATCGAAGCCATATCGGGGCAGTCCTGCGGAGTGCACATCACGGGCGGCATCATGCTTGCGGGCACTCGCGAGCGCCTTGATTGGCTCAAGATGGCCAAGGCGCGCGGACGTTATCTCGGGATGGACCTCGAGATCATCTCGGTCGATGAGGCGGCGAAGCTGTTTCCGCTGTTGGAAAAGAAACACTTCAAGGGAGCGATGTATGATCCCATCGAAGGTCATGTCGACCCGTACGGCGTCACCCACGCCTATGCCAAATCGGCGCAGATCGGCGGCGCCGACATCGTGCGTCAAACGCGCGTCACCGACCTCAGGCAGCGTCCGGACGGTTCCTGGGACGTGATCACCGACCGCGGCAACGTGCACGCGGAACAGGTCGTGAATGCCGCCGGCCTTTGGGCTCGCGAGGTCGGCAGGATGGTCGGCATCGAGTTGCCCGTCCTTGCCATGGAGCATCAGTATCTCATCACCGGCGACATGCCCGAGTTGGTCGGCAAGCCGGAACAGCTTCATGCCATCGATTTCGAGGGGGAGATTTACATCCGCCAAGAGCGCGGGGGTATGCTCATGGGCACCTATGAGCGCGCGGGCGTTCCCTGGTCGGCGGTCACGACTCCATGGGACTTTGGCCAGGACCTGTTGCCCAATGATCTCGAGCGCATCGCACCGAGCCTCGAGGTGGGGTTCGAACATTTTCCGGCCCTGGGGGCTGCCGGCATCCGGAAAGTGGTCAACGGCCCGTTCACCTTTGCGCCGGATGGAAACCCGCTGATCGGCCCGATCAAGGGCTTGACGAACTTCTGGGTGGCGTGCGGCGTCATGGCGGGTTTCAGTCAGGGCGGCGGAGTCGGTTTGGCGCTTTCACGCTGGATGGTCGACGGCGATCCCGGCGCCGATGTCTGGGGCATGGATGTCGCCCGCTATGGCGATTGGACCACGCTCGCGTACACCAACGCCAAAGTGCGCGAAAACTACTCGCGTCGCTTCAGCATACGGTTCCCGAACGAGGAGCTTAACGTAGCGCGTCCGCTTCGCACCACGCCGATCTACGAGAAGCTCCTGGCCGAGCACGCGGTGTTCGGCGACTACTGCGGCCTCGAACATCCGCTGTGGTTCGCGCCGAACGCGGCGGAAGCGGTGGACCACGTGAGCTTTCGCCGCTCGAATGCGCACCCGCACATTGCCCGCGAGTGCACGACGGTACGCGACGGCGTGGGTCTCCTCGAGATATCCAACTATGGAAAATTCGAGGTGCAGGGGCCGGGTGCGGCCGAATGGCTGTCGAAAATCATGGCCAATCGCGTTCCCAGTGTGGGTCGAATCGCCTTGAGCCCGATGCTGAACGAGCGCGGTAAGTTGATCGGCGATTTCACCCTATGCCGTCCCTCCGCGGAGCATTTCTTTCTGATCGGCACCTATGCGGCCGAGACCTATTATTTGCGTTGGTTCGAGCGCCACCTGCCGCCGCTCGGCGTGACGGTGCGGCCGTGCGCCATGCAATACGCGGGATTGTCGGTGGCGGGCCCAAAATCACGTGCGCTGTTGCAAAGCTTGGTGCGCGACGACCTGGCGAGCGGCGCCTTCCCCTTCATGTCGTTCCGGCGCATGGAGGTTGGCATGGTTCCGGCCTATGTCGGGCGGGTGTCGTTCACCGGCGAACTCGGCTATGAAATGTGGGTGACGACCGACTACCAGCGGACATTGTATGATGCCCTGGTCGAGGCCGGCCGCGAGTTCGGGCTTAGGCCGTTCGGTGGCCGTGCTCTGAATTCCATGCGCATCGAGAAAAACTTCGGCACCTGGGCAAGGGAATACCGTCCCATCTACGGGCCCTTCGAAGCCGGCCTTGGGCGTTTCGTCGATCTGAAAAAGGGCGACTTCATCGGCCGTTCGGCAGCCGCCGAGGAGAGGGACAGCGGCGGAGCGCTGCGGCTGGTCGGTTTCAAGGTCGATGCGACCGACGCGGACGCGCTCGGCGACGAGCCCATCTGGCACGACGGAAAAGTCGTGGGCTGGGTAACGTCGGGGACGTTCGGCCACCGCGTCGGGTCGTCGCTGGCGCTCGGGTTCGTGCCGGCCGCCGTGGCCGCGGCCGACAGCGGATTCGAGATTGAAATCATCGGCGAGCGGCATCAGGCAGTTCGCCTCACGGGAGCCGCGTTCGATCCGAGCGGCACGCGAATGCGCGGTTGAGAGGAGGGCACATGCAGACGATACCTGGCACGCTCGAGGCTCACTACAACGGTTTGAAGGAACTTACCAAGGGCTTGCCGGCGGATGCCTATTTCGATCCGCGGCATTATGAACGCGAGCTGCAGCGTATCTGGTATAGAAACTGGATCTACGTCGGCCGTTCCAGCGAACTCGATCGGCCCCGGGCATACCGCACGTTCGAACTGGGCGATCAGAAGCTGCTGTTGGTTCGCGACGATGGCGGCGAAGTGCACGGCTTTCATAACACCTGCCGGCACCGCGGGGCCGCGTTGTGCCGCGACAGCGAAGGCCTCATGAGATCCGGAGCCATCATTTGCCCCTATCATGCGTGGACGTACACGCTCCAGGGCGACCTCCTGCGCACCTCGTCCAAGCGCCACGCCGATGGTTTCGATGTGGCGGATTATCCCCTATATAAAATCCATGTGCGCGAGTGGAGCGGCTTCATATTCGTGGCCCTCACCGACAAGCCGCCGCCCTTCGACAAGATATTCGATCTGCCCTTGAATCGGCTCGATGCATGGCCGCTCGAGGAATTGATGGTTGGCCATGTATTGCTGAAAAACATTCGTTGCAATTGGAAAATCTTCTGGGAGAACTACAACGAATGCTTGCATTGTCCGACGGTGCATCCGCAGCTCTCCCAACTCGTTCCGATCTACGGCCGCGGACTCTTGGAAGAGCGCGACGACCCGAACTGGAACCTGCACGTCGCTGATCCCGATCCGAAGTTCAGGGGCGGACTGCGCAGCGGCGCCAGTACCTGGTCCTTGGACGGTCAATTGACCGGGATTCCGTTTGCCGGACTTTCCGATGAGGACCGAAAGCTGGGTCACCTTTACATGACCAGCGTGCCGTCCATGTTCATCGTCGGTCATCCCGACTATGTGCGAGTCGTACGATTGCGCCCGCTAGGACCCGAGCAAACCGAGCTGCGCGTCGAATACCTCTTTTCCCCCGAGACGCTGGCGGGTCCGGGTTTCGATATGCGCAATGTGGTTGACTTCACCAATCTCGTGATGACGGAAGATGCTCAGGTGTGCGAGCTCAATCAACAGGGACTGCATGCCGCGCCGCATGCCGGCGGAGTCGTCATGCCCGAGGAATACGTCATTCGGCAATTCCACGAATGGATTGCTGCTGAATTGGCGCGTGTTTAGGAGCCTGTCTAAGCATCTCAGACAGGCTCCAGGTGCCGCCACCACGCTCGCCGCACTGATCTTAGGCGGCTGCGGCGCACCGCATCATGCCGGACCCGGCGAAGAGCCGGTGCTGCACATTTATAACTGGGCCGACTATATCGGCTACAACACGATTGCGGAATTCGAGCGCCAGACGCATATCAAAGTCGTTTACGGACTGTACGACTCGAACGAGACCTTGGAAGCGAAAATCATGGCCGGTCAATCGGGCTACGACATCGTCAGCACGACGACCGGGTTTTACGGCCGGCAGATCAAAGCGCGTGCCTATCAGCCGCTCGACCGCAGCAAGCTGCCGAACTGGAAAAATCTCGATCCTGCGGTCCTCCAGGTTCAAGCGCTGGCTGATCCCGGCAACCGCTATGCCGTCCCTTATCTGCACGCCATGAACGGCATTGCGTACAACGTGGACCTGGTGAGGGCCCGCATGCCGAATGCGCCCACCGACAGTCTGGCGATGATCTTCGATCCGGCCGTGATCGCGAGATTTGCCGACTGCGGGGTCACTTTTCTGGACTCGCCGGAGGACGTCATTCAGCTGGCGCTCAGCTTTTTGCATTTGGATCCGAACTCGCAGGGTGCCGCGGACTTGCAAGCGGCCGAACGCGTGGTGATGGCGGTGCGGCCGTACATTCGAACGTTCGACTCCAACGATTATTGGCATCAGCTGGCGTCGAAGGAGATATGCGTGGCCATCGCTTGGTCGAGCGACTACGAAGTGGCGCAGGCGCGGGCGCGCGAGGACGGCACCGGTGCGCATCTGGGGTTCATACTGCCCAAGGAGGGATCCAACATTACGTACAACGCGTTCCTGATTCCCGCGTCCGCACCGCATCCGGAAGCCGCACACAAATTCCTCAATTTCATTCTGGATGCCAAAGTGATCGCGGAAATCACCAATGACATTCACTACGGCAACGACAACTTGGCGGCACGGCCGTTCGTGCGCCCCGATATCTTGAACGACCCGGCCGTGTATCCGCCGCCGAATTTGCGCGCGAAGTTGTATCTGCCGACGCAGCTGGGCGCGGACTACGATCGCTTGCGCACCCGAGTGTGGACCCGGATCAAGACCGGTCAGTAGCGGGGCTAGCCCAGGAACTCGAGCCTACATAGCCCGCGCAGTTCGACGGGGCACGAGGCTAGGTGCGGCACAGGCAGCGCATCGGGTATCGCGGGCAGCGGCAACTGATGCACATCGGCGAGATCATAGGACTCCATGATCAAGCCGGCGTAGCCGGCCGTGGTATCGGCCGCGAATTCACACCATGCAAGGCCGAAACCCGAGACATCGCGGCGAACGACGGTGGCGGCGAGGCGTCCATGCGGGTTGTCGGCCGGTTGTTCGATGGGCTGTAGATAGACCAGCGACAGGAGACGCAACGGTACTTGCGTTTCCATGAACGCTCCCGTCGAGCTGATGTTGACCACCCGACCCGTGCCGATCGTGGTCGGTGCCGTGATGAATCGAACCAGGATATTGGTCGGTCGACGTGGGCGGCGGTGTTCCATGGCTTCCTCCCAAATAGGCCCGCGGGGTGCGTATTATTCGCGCGCAACTTCGAGTCGGCAAGAGAAGTTTTTGTTGCGCCACGGCCACAGTTCCCGGCCAGCGTGCGGCGAGTCCGCGAAGCCTTGCTTTCGCGCCGACAATTACCTGTTTTTGAGACCTACTGCATCTTCCGACAGCGTTGGAAATGTTACTTTGCGCCCCCATGAATGGGACCTACCGCAGAAAGAGATGCGGAGGTTATTGGAAAATGGAGTTAGGAGATTGACATGGTTGGAAACATTGCTCGCTGGGGTACCAACGCGTTGCTGGTCGGCATGGCACTGCTGACGTATGCGGTATTCGTCTCGGCTAAATAAAGCGCGCACCGGTCGGAAGGGCGTTCGCCGTTAGACGGCGTTCGCCTTCATGGCGAGGCGGCCGACGACGTCGAGACCACCTCGAGTTCTTCCGGGCTGACGCGTTTGGACTTCCACAGCACCATTCCGTAATAGCAAACGTAGTAGCCGATTACCGCGAATAGCAGACCCTCGGTAAGCGGGCTTCTAATCATCGTCGGCGCCGCGAAACCTTGGCTCATCACGTCTGCGCCGCTCGAGCCGCTTGATCGGTCCATCGAGTACACCTCGACGATGCGGTACACCATCCGCCCAACGAAAAGAAGCGACACCGCTACGCCTGTGTAGGTATGCGGCACGTAGTGCAATTGGCCGTTGTACGATTGATAGCGCGTGCGCTCAGCGCCCCACACCCCCAGCGCTATTCCGGCCACCAAGCCGGCGAGTCCGGACATGAGAAACTGGCTGGACTTCAATGCCATCGGCAGCAGCGAACACCCGAGCACGATCAAGATGACGATGCGCAGATTCATGCGAACCGGGCGTATGCGCTGCCGGCCGAAGCTGCGGCGAAATCGCCGATAAATCAACAGGACCGCCAGCACCGCGATCACGTAGGGCCAAATTCGCGAGTAGTCGAATTGCATTTCGTCGATACTACCGCAAATGAGTACCCAGATCTCAGCGGCCTCCGCGCGCCCGGAACTCATCCGGGGCATGGGAGCGTGGGCGGCGATCGCGGTCAATGTCGCGAACATGATCGGTACGGGAGTGTTCTTGAAGACTCGCGTCATGACCTGCAACGTGGGCAGCGGCAAGACCGTGCTCATGGTGTGGGTTGCCGCAGGTCTGCTGTCCCTCGCTGGGACATTTTCATATTCGGAAATTGCCGCCATGATGCCGGAAGCGGGCGGCGACTATATCTATCTGCGCCGCGCCTACGGCCGATTGATCGGGTTTCTGTACGGCTGGATGGTATTCGCGGTCGCCCGCGCCGGCTCGCAGGCAGCGCTTGCGGTGGGGCTTGCGATATTCATGAACGTCGCACTCGGCGGCGCTTTGGAGCGATGGCATGTGGAGAGCGCCGCCATCGGGCTGCATCTGCACATCGACGGTTTGACGTTGGTCGCGTTGGGGACGATTTGGGCGGTGGCTCTCATCAATTGCGCCTCCGTCGCCACGGGCGGCCGCACCGCATTGGTCGTGACCATTGCCAAAGTGGTGTTGGTGTTCGGCGTCGGCCTGGCGGCGTTCGTGTTCGCTCCGGGAAGCTGGTCGCATCTGGCCGCCTCGGGATTGCAAGGGACTTGCGAGGGGGTTGCCGACAGCGCACGCGGCGGCATTGCCGGCTTCGGAGCCGCCATGTTGGGAGCCCTATGGGCTTACGATGGCTGGAACAATGTGGCGCCGCTCGCCGGCGAAATTCGCAATCCGCAACGTAATATGCCGCGCGCGTTCGTCGGCGGCATGTTGGTGGTCGGCGCGCTTTACTTGTTCGTCAACTCTGCCTATTACTACGCGTTGACGCCGTTGCAAATCGCAAGCGTACCGGCCGCTTCGTCGGTGGCCACCGAGGTGCTCAAGCGATTCTGGGGTCCGGTGGCCGTGTCTTTGACGGCGGCTGCGTTGATGGTTTCATCTTTCGGCTCGTTGCATTCGAGCGTACTTGCGAATTCCCGTATTCCATTCGCGATGGCGCGCGACGGACTATTTTTTCGCGGTCTTGCCAAGCTGTCGCCGCGATCGAAGGTGCCGATCCGGGCGATTCTGGCGCAGGCAGCATGGGGCAGCGTGCTGGCGCTTTCCGGCTCCTATGATGCGCTTACGGATTCGGTCATCTTCGTCTCGTGGGCATTCTACGGGCTGAGCATCGCATCGCTGTTTGTCTTCAGGCGAACCATGCCCGATGCCTCCCGGCCCTATCGAGCGCTGGGCTACCCGGTCGTGCCTCTGGTATTTCTTTTCGTCACGGTGGCGTTGCTGGTCAACACGTTCGTCGCCGCGCCACGGCAGGCGCTGCAAGGTGTCGCGGTCTTGTTCGCCGGCTTGCCCTTCTACTGGTGGTGGTCACGCCACGCCGTGCCTGCGACGCGGCTCGTGTAGACTGCGTTCGCCTTCGCGCCCACCCAGTCAAGCGAAGGCGGAGGCTCATGCTGGTTAGAATTCTGGTGTTGATCTGGATCGCCGGCGGCGCATCGTCGGCGGTACGTGCTCAGTCGATCGCGCCCGATACCGCCGAAGCCGGTTCCGTGGAGGAGATTGCCAAGGCCACGACCGAACCGCGTTTCTCATCGCCCTGGGTTTCCTATGTTCCGGCATCCTCCACGGTACCCTCGCCGAGCGCTTTTTTTGGTCGCATCGCGGGTGCGCCCGGTGAACTGGTCGACTCGGCACAGGCTTATGCCTACGCTCGTGCGCTCGCTGCGGCTTCGCCGCGCGTGAAGGTCTACACCATCGGCCGCTCGGAGGAGGGCCGTGACATCGTGCTATTGGCGATCGCCGACGAGAAAGGCATTCAAAAACTGGATTCCTTGAAGGCCGCGATGGCGGCACTGGCCGACCCGCGTACGCTCGACCCCGCGGCGGCCGAGCGGCTGATGACGAGTTCCCGGCCGTTCTACTACTTCAACGCAGCGGTGCATTCCGATGAGACGGGTTCGACGGAGTCCGTACTGGAACTCGCGTATCGCTTGGCCGTCTCGGATCAGCCGATGATCCGCCGAATTCGCGAAAACATGGTGGTGCTCATCAACCCGGTGTGCAATCCCGACGGCCGCGACAAGCAGGTCGAGTGGTTTTACCGCTATTTGAAGGGCAAAACCGAGCGCGATACGCTGCCGCGCCAATCTCCGCCGTATTGGTCCAAGTACGCGTTCGTCGACATCAATCGCGATGCGCATCAGCTGGCCCACGAGTCCACCAAGGCCGTGAGCCGGCTGTTTTTCGAGTGGCACCCGGTCATCGTGCATGACTTGCACGAAAGTGTGCCTCTGTTGATGACGTGGAACGGCACCGGTCCTTACAACCCGAACATCGACCCGATAACCTTCACCGAGTTTCTCAGCTTGAGCTTCCACGAGGTCGAGGCCATGACGGGCCTCGGCATGCCGGGCGTCAGCACGTGGAGTTTCGGCGAGGGTTTCGGACACATGTTCATGGACTCCGTCGCCATGAATCACAACGCGATTGGCCGCGGCTATGAGACCTTCGGCAACACCACGGCGGAAACCCTGGTGCAATCGCTGTCTCCCGAAGAGACCACGCGCGAGTGGTACCGTGTGCTGCCGCCGCCCACCGGGAAGTTCTCCTGGTCGTCGCGCGATAACGTCAACTACAACGAGACCGGTGCGCTCGCGGCGCTCGACTATGCAGCGGCAAACTCAGCGATGCTGCTGCGCAATTTCTACACGAAGAGCGTTCATAGTTGGCGCAAGGGCGTCGAGGAGGCTCCCTTTGCGTTTCTCATCCCCGAGAATCAAGGCGACCCCACGCGTGTGGCGCAGCTGGTGGCCCGGCTTCAGGCGCAGCACATCGAGGTCAGTCGTAGCGAAGCACCCATCACGGTAGAGGAGGGCAGCTATCCGAGCGGCACCTATGTGGTTCGGTTGGACCAGCCTTACCGCAATTACGCGGTCGATCTGTTGACGCCGCAGAAGTATCCGAAAGATGGCGGTGAACCCTATGACGACGTCTCTTGGGAGCTGCCCGCCTACTACCATGTGGAGGTGAAGCCTACGGCCGATGCCTCGATCCGCAACGCGAGAGTCTCGCTGCTGACGGCCGCGCCGCATCCCCACGGCCGCGTGACCGGCACCGGTCCGGTATTCCTTTTGCGGGACTCAGGACAGGAAGGACTTTTCGAGGCGAGATATCGTCTCGCGCGGTTCAAAGTAGACATCGCCGAACGATCGTTCTCTCTCGGCGATACCAGCTATCCGGCGGGATCATGGATGATACCGCCGCAGGCGGGACTCGCCGATGCGCTGCGCGACCTTGCGGACCGGATGGGCTTGGACTTCACCGGCACCGATACGGTGCCCGATGTCCGGCGTCATGCCGCCACAGTGCCTCGGTTGGGGGTGTGGGTTCCCTGGGCCGATACGGATTCCATCGGCTGGGTTCGATATACGCTCGACCAACGAAAAATTCCCTATACCTACATCCGGGACGAAGACATTCGCGCCGGCAACCTGCACAAGAAAATCGACGTGCTGCTGTACGGTCACGTGGATCTGGAGTTGGCCGAGCAGATCCAGGGTATTCCCAAAGTGTGGGGTCCCATGCCCTTCAAGAAGACGGCGCAAACCCCGAGCTTCGGTACGCCCGCGGCGTCGGATGACATCACCGGCGGCATCGGTTGGCGGGGACTCGCGCAAATTCAAGAATTCGTCGAGCAGGGCGGCCTCATGGTGACCCTGGGCAATGGCAGCATGCTGCCGATCGAAGGCGGCATCGTACGCGGTGTGCGTCGCGATTCCGGCGGCGTGCCGCGCAGTTCCGCGGGCGGCGGCGCCGCTGCGGCAGCCGCGGCTCGAGACTCCGTGACGCGAACCCCCGGCGCCCATGTGCGGGTCAGCTTCGCACGTCCGGATCATCCCATTGGCTACGGCTACCCGGAGTCGAGCTACGTGTTCCGCCAGAATTTCGCGCTGTACTCGACGCCACGGCGCTGGCTGCGCATGGCGTATTGCACCAGCTGTCTCGACGGACCTTTCGATTCACGCAGTGTGGTACTGCAATGGGGAGGGCGCGATGCCGCGCCGTTCGTCGTCAGTGGCCAGGCATGGGGCGAGGATAATCTCATTGGACGCCCGGCGATTTTCGACATGCCGGTCGGCCTCGGTCATGTCGTCGCGTTCAACTTCAATCCGCTGTATCGCGACCTCAATCGCGGCGATCACCGCATGGTTTGGAACGCCATCATGAATTGGCAGACCATAGTGGCCGATAGGAGCGCGGCACCCGCGGGACCGAGCGCCGCGGGACCGAGTGTGGCTGCGGGACACACGGTCGGGCAGCGGCGCGCGAAGCCCTGAGCGAATGCCCCGCCGCCGTGGGCAGGGCGTTCGTGTCAATGAGCCTCGCCCGGCAGATCGAATACCAAGACCTCGGCCTGACGACCCTGTTCGATCCGCAGTCGCGAGCCATTCGTGACTTGCAAGGCGTCGCCGGTACTCAAGCGGGAATCATTGGCGTTCAATGTGCCGCGCGCCACGTGCACATAGATCAGGCGCCCGGGTTCCACGCTAAAATCTGCGCGCTCATCACCGTCGAACAGACCCGCGTAGACCTTGGCATCCTGGTGGATGAGCAACGAGCCGTCGGCACGATCGGGGGATACGATCAGGCGCAAGCGCCCGCGTTTTTCGTCGGCGTCGAACCGCTTCTCTTCGTAGCTCGGTTCGATATTGCGCGCGCTTGGCTGGATCCAAATCTGCAAAAAATGCACCGTGTTGCTCGGCGACGGATTGAATTCGCTGTGACGCACGCCGCTGCCGGCGCTCATGCGCTGAACGTCGCCGGGTCGAATGGTCGAACCGTTGCCCATGGAGTCCTTGTGAGCGAGCTCGCCCTCTAGGACATAGCTAATGATCTCCATATCGCGATGCGCGTGGGTCCCGAAGCCGGCGCCGGCCTCGACGCGATCCTCGTTGATGACTCGCAGCGGGCCAAATTCCATATGCTTGGGATCGAAGTAATCCGCGAATGAAAACGTGTGAAAAGACTTGAGCCAGCCGTGATCCGCAAAACCTCTATCAGCACTGCGTCGAATGTTGTCCATGAAAACCTCCGTTGAAGGACACAATAGCCTCGAATCCTTTTATTAAAAAGCGCAAAATTCGGCGCATAACTATCGAAAACTTGGATGTATCGGATGGGTTTTAGTAGGACCTGCCCTACAGGCGGTCACGCGGCTACCTGACTGATTTAGATTGAACCTTTACTTACGCTCCCATCCAGCAGCTTGACCACCAAGTTGGGAGACGGATATGTCCATAAGCACAATATTACTTATCCTGTTGGTTCTCCTGTTGATCGGCGCGCTTCCCGCTTGGCCATACAGCGGCGGTTGGGGCTACTACCCGAGCGGCGGCTTGGGTCTCGTACTGATCATTCTCCTGGTACTGGTCGTGACTGGACGACTATGAGGGGAAAACCAGCCTGTCGAAAATGAATCCAGTCAGGAGCATTCAAATGAAACTTCGCCTCCGGCGCCTACTCATCGCCATACCCATACTCGCGTCGATGGCCTTGCTATCGTCCGTCGCAGCAAGAGCGCCCACGGCCCCGCCGCTATACACCGAGTCGGATTGTCCGTCGAAACTCGATTATGTGGTGCTTGCCAGCTTGGCGGATTCTCCGAGGTTTGCGATGTCCGCGTACCGAGCGGCGAAGGAATAAACAGTCAGGGCGGTGGGCACGCCGGGTTGAGGGCCAGCTCTGCCAACCGGCGTTCGTCCAGGATAACGACGATCCCACTTGCGACGACGATGGCGGCACCGATCAGGAGGCTGGCCGACGGCGACGCCGACCAGAAAATCCAGTCGATCCCGAAGGCCCACAATATGGCGGTGTATTCAAACGGCCCGACCACGGACGGCGGCGCTCGCCGAAAAGCCTCCGTCAGCCATAACTGACCCAGAGCACCAGAAACACCAATCGCGGCCAGCCATACCCAGTCGCCGGGTTCTACCGCATGCCACTCGCCGAGAGCCAATGCGCCCGATCCCAGGCCCACCAATCCCAGGTACCAGAACACCATGGACATGCTGGTGTTGCGCCGGCCCAAAGTCCGCACCGTCAATGCGCTCAGGGAATAGCAGACGGTCGCAATCGCGGCAGCGCCGGCCGCCACCATCGAGAATGCGCCGCCGCCCCAAGGCTGCAAAATCAGCAGGACACCGCTCATGCCGCACACGATGGCGAGCCATCGCCGGCCGGTGACCCGTTCTCCATGGATCGGCACCGATAGCGCCGTCATCAACAACGGTGCCGCCAGGAACAGCGAATAGGTTTGCGCCAACGTGAGCCGGTGCACGGCGAAAATGAAGCTCGTCAACATGGTGACGCCGAGCACGCCGCGCAGCGCGTGCAGCATCGGTGCCGACGCCTTCAGAGTCACCCAGGAACGTTGCCAGGCAATCGGCGGGATCAAGAATACCAACGAGGAAAGGCTGCGGAGACATGCAATCTGCAGAGGATCATAGTGCGTCGACAGGCGCTTCATCAGCGCGTCCATGATGGCAAATACGAACACCGCGGCTATCATGAAGCCGATGCCGTACAGGCGATTTTGAGGGTTTTCGCGAGAATGCAGGGTCGCCACCCGACGCGGCGCGGTTATCACGGCCGGAGTTCTCCGAGTATGGTCGGAATCAATTCCGAAACCGTCGGATGAATATGCACGGCACGCCGCAGAGTCTGGGACGACGCCTTTGCGGCCATGGTGTCGAGGATCCCGTGCACTGCTTCATCGCCGCCGACACCGAGAATGGCGGCGCCCAAGATCTCGTGGTTCTCGGCATCGACGACAATTTTCATGAAGCCCTGGCTTTCGCCTTTTTCGACCGCACGGCGTACCCGAGTCATGGGTCGACTGCCTATGCGGATGCTGCGCCCGGTCGCGCGGGCCTCGCTTTCCGTCATGCCGACGCGGCCCAACGGCGGATCGATGAAAAGGCCGTAGCAGGGAATTCTGTCGGTCACGCGACGCGAGTCGCCGTCGAGAACATTCGCCGCGACGATTTCGAAATCATTATAGGCCGTGTGAGTGAACGCACCTTTGCCGTTGCAGTCGCCCAGCGCCCAAATGCCAGGCACATTGGTTCGCAGCTCCTCGTCGACCAAAATAAAGCCATGGTCGTCCATGGCGACCCCCGCCTTGTCGAGGCCCAGATCATCGGTATTCGAGCGCCGGCCAACCGCCAATAGCACCTGCGACCCCAGAATTTCGGGCGCGCCGGATTCGCATTCGA
>Ga0137412_10001091_pt1 | contig 20492 bp, 16 predicted proteins | sample CZODoug2_1_16fun_FD_122160 | JGI IMG/M metagenome (GOLD analysis project Ga0137412, IMG submission 122160) | Vadose zone soil fungal communities from Angelo Coast Range Reserve, California, USA - CZODoug2_1_16fungal (Hybrid Assembly) | ecosystem: Environmental > Terrestrial > Soil > Vadose zone...
CAGGGGGGCATCCCCCCTGCATCGATGCGCGGCAGCCGCTGCGGCGTCTATGTCGGCCTGTCGAGCGTCGACTATGCCTACCGTCGCGCCGACGATTTGGGCGCAATCGACGCCACCACCATGACCGGCAATGCCAGCAGTATTGCCGCGAATCGCCTCTCCTATGTGTTCGACCTGCGCGGTCCGAGCATGACCATCGATACCGCTTGCTCATCCTCGCTGGTCGCCTTTCACCAGGCCTGTCAGTCGATCCGCAGCCACGAGACGGACGCGGCGCTGGTCGCGGGCATCAGCCTGCACCTGCACCCCTACGGTTTCATCGGCTTCTCCAAGGCTTCGATGCTGTCGCGGCACGGCCGCTGCCGCGTGTTCGACGCCGGGGCGGATGGCTATGTGCGATCCGAAGGCGGCGGCGTGGTGCTCCTGAAGCCGCTCGCGCAGGCGCTGGCCGACGGCAACCGGATTCTGGCCGTGGTGGCCGGAACCGGGGTCAACAGCGACGGGCGCAAGGCGGGGCTGACGGTGCCCAGCCATGAGGCGCAGGCCGAGTTGCTGAGTGAGGTGTATGAGCGGGCCGGTATTGCACCGGCGGACATCGATTATTTCGAGGCACATGGCACGGGAACCGCGGTCGGTGATCCGCTCGAGGCGCGCGCCATCGGTGAGGCCATCGGCCGGCACCGTCCTCCCGGCAAACCGCTGCCCATCGGCTCGATCAAGGGCAACATCGGGCATCTCGAGGCCGCCGCCGGTATGGCCGGGCTTTTCAAAGCGCTGCATGTGCTGCGCGATCGGCGCGTTCCGGCGAACCTGCACGTGCGCACGCTAAACCCGCACATCGATGTCGGCGGCTGGAACTTGGCGCCCGTCACCGAGCCGCTCGATCTGGGCAACGAAGGTCTCGTTGTCGGCGTGAGCGCCTTTGGTTTTGGCGGCACCAACGCGCACGCAGTGTTGACCAGTTACCAAGACGCGGGGGCGGCTGAAACACGCAGCTTCCTTTCCGTTGTCAAGGCGCTGCCGACTCCGCCGCTGCTGCTGTCGGCGCGCAGTCCGCAAGCGCTGCGCGACGCGTCGCGCGACATGGCGCGGCATCTGCGCGCCCGCCAGGATCAGTCCGAATATGACATCGCCTATAGCGCCGCGTATCACCGTGACCTGTACCCGCATCGGCTCGCGGCGAGCGCGGTTGATCGGCAGGCGCTGGCGCATGCGCTCGAGCAGTTCGCCATCACCGGCTCTGCGGTGGGAATCACCCTGGGCAAGTGTCGTCCGGAAGCCTCGGCACCCGCCTTCATCTACTCGGGCAACGGCTCGCAGTGGGCCGGCATGGGCTTGCAGCTGTTCGAGGACGATGCGGTTTTTCGTGAGGCGCTGCTCGAGGTTGAAGCGGCCTATGCGGCGCGCAGCGGCGAGTCGATTCTCGCGGAACTGAGGGCTGCGCCCACAGACAATCGCTTCGAGCTGACCGAGATCGCGCAGCCGGCGCTGTTCGCAATCCAGGTCGCCCTGACCCGGTCTCTGGAGCGCCGCGGCGTGCGGCCGATCGCCGTCTGTGGCCACAGCGTCGGCGAAGTGGCCGCCGCGTGGGCGAGCGGGGCGTTGACCCTGGATCAAGCGGTGCGTGTGATTCACGAGCGCAGCGCGCACCAAGGCCGCACGCGCGGTCAGGGATGCATGACGGCCGTTGCCCTGGGTAAGGATCAGGCCGCCGGATTGCTGGCCGAGCTTAGGCTCGGCGAGCGAGTGACTCTGGCCGCGATCAATTCCGCCAATGCCGTCACCCTGGCGGGTGACATAGGGGCGCTGACGCTGCTCGAAGGCGCCCTCGCGCAGCGGCGCATCGGCTGCCGGCGCCTTGCCTTGGACTATGCGTTTCACAGCCCGTCGATGGACCCGATCGGTGCGGATTTGGTGCACGCCCTGAGCGGTCTCGAGATGCGCGCGGCGGCACTGCCGATGTATTCCTCGGTGACCGGCGGTCGCGTCGGACCGAATGCGATCGACGCCGCGTACTGGTGGCGCAATGTGCGTGAACCGGTGAATTTCGAGGCCGCGATCCGCGCCATGATCGACGCCGGCGTCAACACCTTTGTCGAGATCGGTCCGCGTGCCGTGCTCACCGCGTATTTGACCGAGATCACCAAACCCTTAGGGAACGCAGCCTTGGTGCTGCCGAGCTTGACGCGCAAGGACCCGGGCGGCGCACGCATCGCTGAGTTGACCACGCAACTGGAACTCGCCGGTGGTTTGCGCGAGCGCGCGCGGCATTTTCCGCTGTCGGGGCAGTACGTGGATCTGCCGCACTACCCCTGGCAGCGCGAGCGGCACTGGCAGCCGGGCACCTCGGAATCTGAAGGTAGGCTCACGCGCAAGGTGGTGCACCCGCTGCTCGGCTATGCGCTGGCCGGCGAGGCGCTGCATTGGGAGAACCAGCTGGATCTGGCCAAGCTGCCGGTGTATGCCGATCACGTGGTCGGCGGCGGCGCCGTGTTGCCGGCGTCGGGATTCGTCGAGATGGCACTCGCGGCCGGCCTCGAACGCCGGCGCTTGGAACACCGCGTGCCCGGAGCCCCGCAGGTGATCGAGGATCTGGAAATTCTGTCGCCGATGCTGCTCGAAGCGGAGCGCTCCAGAACCGTTCGTTTCCACCTGCATGCCGGCGACGGCCGATTCACCATCGTCAGCCGCGAACGCCTGCACGACGATCCCTGGCGCACGCATGCCACCGGACGGCTGGTCGAAGATTGCCTCGCGACCCGCGTCGCGCCGATGGTGCTACCGGCACGCCCCGCGGATGTGCCGGCGGAGATGCATTATGAGTTCGCGCGCACGCTCGGTCTGCACTACGGGCCTGCGTTTCGCGCAGTGTCCGCGGCGTGGTACCGGCGCGAGGGAGTGTTAGGATCGATCGCGACGCCGGTGGAAATTGCGGCGGACACCGCCGCCGCGCTGTTGCATCCGTCGTACCTGGACGGTGCGTTTCAATTGCTCGCGGATCTTGCGCTGCGCGAGCAGCGTGACAACCCGGCGCGGCGCGCCGATGCGCCGGCGTTTCTGCCGGTGCGTATCGCGCGGCTCGAACTTTTTCAGCCGCATGCCAAGGTCACGGCCGCGCTCGCGTCTCCGGTGGAGTCGGGTAACCGCAGCCGCCGCTCGATGCGCGCCGATTTCACCCTGTACGATGCGTTCGATGCGCCGGTCGCCATTGCCTCGGGCGTGCGCTTCCGGGCGGTCGCCATCCACGCGGGCGCGGCGCATCGGGCGAAGTGGATCGCCACGCGCGCCGTGCCGATGCCGCGCCGCGATCCGTTTCGCGCAGGTGTCCTGCCCACCATCGCCGACCTCGCCGGCCACTGCGCCGCGCGCCTGCATACGCCCGAACGATTGCTCGCGCGACGGCGCTTCTCGCAGGAGTTCGAGCCGCTGCTCGATGCCCTATGCGCCGCGTTCGCCGCGCGCGCATTGCGCGAACTTGCCGGTGACAAGCCGATTGAGCCGGAAGCACTGATCGAATCAGGATGCATCGCCGTGGAGAGCGCGCCCATGCTGCGCAATCTTCTGCAGCTGTTGACCGAGGATGGCGTCGTACAACGCATCGGCAACCAATGGCTGTGGCGCACCGATGTCGCGCTGGCCAAACCCGAAGACATCTGGACCAGCTTGGTCACCGACTACCCGGAATATGCCCTGCTCACGGCGCGGGTGGGTGCGTCCGGATTGCACCTCGGCGCGCGGCTGCATGCCGGGATGCCGGCCGGAGGCACCAAAGCGGGACACCCCGACAGCGTATCGACCTGGGCCGACGGTTGCACGCAGCAGGAGGCGGCCGAGGTCGCACAGTCGCTGGCGGACATGCTGTGCCGCGCGGCTGCCATTCAACCCGCGCACGCGCGGCTGCGGGTGCTGCGTTTCGTCGGCGCCGCTCCCGTGGAGGGTCTGGCCTTGGTGCCGCTGCTCGATGCGGATCGCTGCGATGTGGTGATCGGTTCGGCGTCGCAGGCCGTATTGGATGATTTGCGCACGCGCTGGCCTGCGATCGACACGCTCGCCAGTCAGATCGTGGATCTGGACGGCGACTCGCTGCCGGCGGTGGCGGGCGGCGGTTTCGATATGGTCGTGCTCAGCGAGGGCCTGGCCGACGCGCCGGACCCGAGCCTGCGCCTCAAGAACGCACGGCGGCTACTGCTCGACGAGGGCCGCCTGGTCCTGCTCGAGAAGCATGCATCGCGTGCCGCCGACCTTATGTTCGGCCTGGAGCCACACTGGTGGCGCGTCGCGAATGACGGCGAAACCGAGTCGGTGCGGTCGCGCCTGTGCGCGCCGGACGCCTGGCGCGCGCTGCTCGCGCAAGCCGGTTTCGAGACCATCGAGGCGGTGCACGATGTCCCCGAGGTTCCCACCGGTCCCTATGTGCTGATCGCACAGGCCGATGCGGCACAGCGCGCCGCGGCCCCGCTTCAAGTGCCGATTCGAACCTGGCTGATCGCCCGCGATGCGGAAGGCTATTCGGCCGAACTCGCGCAGGCGCTTAAAGTCGAGCTCGCCGGCTTGGGCCAGCGCGTCGTGACCGTCATCGCCGCTCCGATCTATACGCGGATCGATGCGCTGTGCCATGCGCTGGACCCTCGCGACCCGTCGCACTGGGACCGGCTGCTCGCGACGCTGCGGGATGAGGGTGAGGAGCCGCACGGCTGGATCCACCTGGCCGGCCTCGATTTGGCGACGGCCGCTGCGCCGCTGGGCGTGCGCGCCCTGGCTCAGGAATCGCGCGCAAGCGTCTTCACGGCCTGGTTGCAGACCTGCGCACGGCGCAAGGCACAGCCTGAATGTTGGGTCATCGCGGCGCATGCCGGGATGGCACTGCTGCCGGCGGCAGCTCGCGTTGCGGCCCCGGCGCCGCAGGTCGATGTACTGCGCGATGCGGCGCTCTGGGGCATCGCTCGAGTTGCCATGCAAGAGTTTCCGGATCAGCGCATCCGCTGGCTCGACCTGCATGATCCGCTGCCTTGCGCGGCCAACGCTGCGCGACTGGCGGAGGAGATACTCCATCCGGACGCGGAGGATGAGATTCTGCTGACGGCGGGAGGCCGTTACGTGCCGCGGTTCAAGATCGCCGCACGGCCGCGGCCGCCGGTGTCGATGGCGCCGCCGCCGCGCCGGCCGCAAGTGCAGCTCGACTGCTCGATTCCCGGACCGTTTCGCAATCTGCGCTGGCAGGCCGCCGCTGACCCCAAGCCACTCGGGGACGATGAGGTCGAGATCGAGGTACGGACGGCGGGCCTGAATTTCCGCGATGTCATGTATGCCATGGGCTTGTTGCCCGATGAGGCGGTGGAGGACGGTTTCTGCGGTGCGACGCTCGGCATGGAAGTCGCCGGTCTCGTGACGCGGGTGGGCGCGGCGGTGAGCGACCTCAATCCCAGCGATGCCGTGATTGCGTTTGCGCCGGCTTCTTTTGCCAATCGCGTGCGCACGCGCGCGCTCGCGGTGGCCCGCAAACCCGCGCACTGGTCGTTTGCCGCGGCAGCGACGGTACCCACCGCGTTTTTCACCGCCTACTACGCCCTGCACGAGCTGGCGCGGCTGCGCGAGGGGGAGCGGGTGCTGATCCACGGCGCCGCCGGCGGCGTGGGCATTGCCGCGATCCAGCTGGCGAAACACTTGGGCGCCGAGATCTTCGCCACCGCGGGCAGCGATGTGAAGCGTGACTTTGTGCGCTTGCTGGGCGCCGATCATGTCTTCGATTCGCGCTCGCTCGGATTCGCGGACGAAGTGCTGCGCGCCAGCGGCGGCGGCGTTGATGTGGTATTGAATTCACTCGCCGGGGATGCGATCGCGCGCAACCTGCGGCTGCTGCGGCCGTTTGGCCGGATGCTGGAACTCGGCAAACGCGACTTCTACGAGAATTCGCGCATCGGGCTGCGGCCGCTGCGCAATAACATCAGCTACTTCGGCATCGACGCGGATCAATTGTTGGCGCAACGCCCCGACACGGCGCGCCGGCTGTTCATTGACTTGATGGCCTTGTTTGCCGACGGCTCGCTGCATCCCCTGCCGCATCGCACCTTCGATGCGGCCGATATCGCCACCGCGTTTCGGCACATGCAGGCGTCGCGCCACATCGGCAAGGTCGTCGTGACCTTTGCGCCGGATTTCGATCCGCTCGGCGCCCCGAGCCTTGAGCTGCCGGCCGTGGCGAAGGCTGATGCGACCTATGTGGTGACCGGCGGCCTGTCAGGCTTCGGCCTGCGCACGGCGTGGTGGCTGGTGCGCCACGGCGCACGGCACCTGGCCTTGCTGAGCCGGCGCGGCGCGGCCGGCACTCCGGATGCCGAAGAGACGCTGCAGCAGTTCGCCGCCGCCGGGGTCTCGGTCATGGCGCCGGCCTGCGACGTCGCGGATGCGGCCGCGGTGCGTGCCACGCTGGGCTTGATTGAAGCGCAGATGCCGCCGCTGCGCGGCATCGTGCACGCGGCAATGGTGATCGAGGATGCGCTGCTGCGCGATCTGGAAGCGGGTCAACTGCGCCGCGTGCTGGCGCCGAAAATCCGCGGCGCGTGGGAATTGCACGAAGCGACGCGCGATGTTGCGCTGGATTTTTTCATCCTGTATTCGTCCGCGACGACGCTGTTCGGCAATCCCGGCCAGGCTGCCTATGTCGCCGCCAATATGGCGCTCGAGGCGCTCGCCACGGAACGCCGCGCGCTCGGGCTGCCGGCGACCTGCATCGGCTGGGGTCCGATCGGCGACGCCGGCTACTTGGCGCGCAATGAACGCGTGCTCGAGACCCTCGTCGGCCGCATGGGCGGCGCGGCGCTGCAGTCAGGCGAGGCGCTGCGCGCCCTCGAGACGCTGCGCGATGCGTCGGCTGCAAACCTTGGGCTGATCGATTTGGATTGGTCGACGCTCAGCCGCTTCCTGCCTGCCGCGCACGCCCCGAAGTTTTCGGAGTTGGCACGCACGGTGGTCGGCGAGCGCGCCCACGGCGAGTCGGCGCAAGACCTGCGTCGCCGGCTGGAGGGACTGGTCGGGGAGGCATTGGTCAATGCCCTGACCGAGATCGTGCGCGCCGAGGTGGCTGAGATACTGCGCATTGTTCCGGAGCGCATTGAAGCGGGAATCTCCTTGTTGGACATGGGCATGGACTCGCTGATGGCGGTGGAACTGGCCACTTCCATCGGGGCGCGGCTCGACATTCAACTGTCGGCGCTGGCCTTGAGCGGCGGGCCGACCATCGAGAGCGTCGTGGAGCGCGTCATCCGGTTGCTGCACCCGGCCGAGGATCACGCCGGGCCCGTGGCCGGTGGCGCCGCGCTCGAAGCGCAGGTGCTCGCCGTGGCCGAACAGCATATGGGCGAACTGACGGCGGAAAATGCCGCGCAGTTCAGCGCCGAGATCGGCGCCGCCGCGGCACCGCTGTCGCTCACCGCGGGGCAGCGCCCATGAGCGGCCCACGCAAGGCACTGCAGGGGCTCACGGCGCCGCTCAAGGAGCGGCTCATCCAAGAAGCCTTGCAGCGGCGCATGCGCAAAACCGAGCTGGAGCGCAGCGCACCGGTGCAGTCGCGGGCAGTCCTCGATCGCTCTGAACCCAGCGACTCGATCCCGGACAGCTGGTGCCGCTTCGACATGCATCCCGACTACCAGCAGCTGCGCATCCTCAATGAGGGCGCGGAGAAGCTCGGGATCAGCAATCCTTATTTTCGGGTGCACGAGGGATGCGCCGGCGCGACCACGGTGATCGGCGCAGACACCTACACCAATTTCTCGAGCTACAACTATTTGGGCCTGGCCGGGCACCCGGAAGTCAATGCAGCCGCGAAGGCGGCGATCGACCGCTACGGCACCTCGGCGTCGGCGAGCCGCTTGGTCTCCGGCGAGCGCCCCATCCACCGCGAACTGGAACAGGCGCTGGCCGCGGTGCACGGGGTGGACGATTGCGTGGTGTTCGTCAGCGGCCATGCGACCAATGTGTCGACCATCGGCCACCTGTTCGGGCCGAAGGATCTGATCGTGCATGACGCGCTGATCCACAACAGCGCGCTCATCGGCAGCCAGCTATCGGGCGCGCGGCGCATGCCGTTCGCGCACAATGATTGGGAAGCGCTGGATCAGCTGCTGACGCAGTGCCGCCTGCAATACGAGCGCGTACTGATCGTCATCGAGGGCCTGTACAGCATGGACGGCGACGTCCCCGACCTGCCGCAATTCGTCGAGATCAAGCGGCGCCACCGCGCCTTTCTCATGGTCGATGAGGCGCATTCGTTGGGCGTGCTCGGCCGCGGCGGCGGCGGCATCCAGGAACATTTTGGCTTGCGGGGCGCGGATGTGGACATTTGGATGGGCACGCTCAGCAAGGCACTGGCGAGTTGCGGCGGCTACATTGCGGGCGCGAGCGCCCTGGTCGAGCACCTCAAGTGCGCGGCGCCGGGTTTCGTCTACAGTGTCGGCATGCCGCCGCCGGCGGCGGCGGCCGCCTTGACGGCGCTGCGGCTGATGCAAGCCGAACCGCAGCGCTCGCAGACGCTGCAGACGCGCGGCCGGCAATTCCTCGAGGCGGCGCGCGCCCGCGGCCTCGATACCGGTCTTAGCATGGGCCTGTCGGTCATCCCGACGATTACCCACAGTTCGCTGAAAGCTGCCCGCCTCTCCGAAGCACTGTTCCGGCGCAAGATCAATGTGCAACCCATCGTCTACCCCGCCGTGCAGGAGCGCTCCGCGCGACTGCGCTTCTTCATCAGCAGTGAACACACCGAGGCGCAAATCCGCACCACCGTGGAGGCGCTCGCCGAAGAGATGCGCCGGCTGTGAGCGATCTTGCCGCGAAACCGGCAGGGCCGCCGCGCCTGCGCACGGTGCTGTGCACCTGCGGCGGGTTGTATGGCGCGCTGGTGCTGCGCCGCCTGCGCGCCTGCGAGGGGGTCGAGATCTGCGCGGTGATCCGCTCCTCGCGCGTGATCGCGCCGCGATTCGGATTCTTGCGCGGGGCCGTGGAGCAAATCCGCCGCAGCACCTTACGTTATGCGCTGTATTTATGGTGTGCCACGACGCTCGCCGACTGGCTTTGCACCGTGAGCGGCATCGGCGCCGTGCCGACGCGCGCTGCGGCGGGGCTGCCCGTGTACACCACCCGCAATCTCAACGACGCCGAGGGCTTGAAGGTTCTGGCGGCATGCGCGCCCGATTTACTGATCTGCGCCTATTTCAATCAACGCCTGCATGCGCCGGCCCTCGCGCTGCCGAAGCTCGGCTGCCTCAACATTCATCCGGCGCTGCTGCCCGAGGCCAAGGGTGTCGATCCGGTGTTTCAATCGCTGCTGCACGGCGTCCCGCCGCTCGGCGTCACCGTGCACTTCATGACACCCGAATTCGACGCCGGCCGGATCGTGGCGCAGCGCTCCATCGCGGGGCGCGCGGGCGCGAGCGTGTTCGCAATCACCGCAGTGCTGTTTCGCGAAGGCGCGGAACTGCTGGCGAGCGCCATCGAATCCGTCGCCGGCGGCGCGACCGGCAGCCCGCAGAGCGGCATCGGCAGCTATCAGAGCTGGCCGACGCGCCGGGAGATCGGCCTGTTGCGCGCTCGCGGCGGCGCGCTGCTGCACCTTGCCGACCTGGTGCGATTCAAGTCATTTGAATCCAATGGAATTTAAGCCAGCTGGCGCTCGTCGCATAGCGTGAGACGGCATGCACTCCGGGTCAGTAATTAGATAATTGGCTTTGATTTGCGCCTTGTCGCTGGTTGGCAATGTTTTAGCCTTCTCCGGTGATGCCGCCGACAATTCTCTCTCGAAGATTGAGCGTACTTGCCAGGTGTTGTCATGTATGACAACATGCGCGGTAAGGAATCGATGACGAGACCCACACGGCCGATTTCTTGGATTAGCGCGGCACATAAGGAATTTGCGAGTTTTCCGCAGAGCGCGCAGGCCATTGGTCTTGCGGCTTTGACGATCGCCGCCGAGGGCGGTATGGCGGACATTGCGAAGCCCCTGAAAGGCCTGGGCTCGGGTGTGTTCGAACTCGCACTTAAGTTCCGCGGCGATGCGTTCCGCATTGTCTATGCGGTACAAATCGACGAGGCGCTGTGGGTGATCCATGCGTTTAAGAAGAAATCGACGCATGGGATCAAGACGCCGAAACATGTAATTGAATTGGCGAAGGAACGATTGAAGAGATTGAAGGAGATATTGCAATGAAAGACCGACTGGAAGTGATCCGTGGGAGCGGCAATGTGTTTCGCGATTTAAACGTGCCGAATGCGGACGTTGAGCAGCTCAAGTCGATTCTCGCTGTCGAAATTATCAAAACGCTTGATGCCCAAGGCTTGAGTGTGCGCGCCGCACACCGTCTCACAGGCTTTGCGGCGGCCGATTATTCGCGGGTTCGCAATGCGGTTTTAGCGCGATTCACGGTGGACCGGCTGATGATGATGATCAATAAATTAGGCTCACGAGTCGTGGTTGCCGTGAAGGTAAAACGCCCCTCGGTCCGCGTTCACGCCGCAGCTGCCCTGATTGATGTCGGCAGGTTTCGATGAACGCGATGAAGTGGTTGCTGGATTCGGACCCTGCGATCAGGTGGCAGGTCATGCGTGATCTCACCGAAGAAGACGAGCCGGTGGTAGCCGCCGAACGCGCGCGTGTCACGACGGAAGGATGGGGCGCACGGTTGCTCGACAGTCAGTCACCCCGCGGCCAGTGGGGCGCCCGCCAGGATCGGGGGTGGATGATCACCGTTCATACACTCACGCTCCTAAAGGACCTCGGAGCGGACCCCGACTCAGGCCAGGTCCGCCGAGCCGTGGACCGCGTTCGAAAGCACATTACCTGGCATCAGCTGGACGGCCGGCCATACTTCGACGGCGAGACCGAGCCCTGCATCAACGGGCGCATTCTGGCGACGGGCGCCTATTTCGGCGAGCCCAGCAAGCGGCTGTTGGATCGGCTGCTGGGAGAGCAGCTTCCGGATGGTGGGTGGAATTGTGAGGCCCCGCTGAGTCAGTGCTCCTCGTTCCATTCGACGATCTGCGTGTTGGAAGGCCTGCTCGAGTACGAAAGGGCGTGCGGCCGGTCACCCGCCGTGACCAAGGCTAGGACCTTAGCCCAGGACTATCTGCTTCAGCGACGCCTGTTCCGGTCGCTCAAGACCGGCGACGTGATCGATCGATCGTGGACGCGTTTCCAGTTTCCACCGTCCTACCACTACGATGTGCTGCGGGGTCTCGATTACCTGCGAAGCGCCGGCGTCAAACCCGACGAGCGGGTGGCCGAGGCTATCGACATTGTGAACGAGCGGCGCCACCAAAACGGACTCTGGCCGTTGAATCGAATCGACCCGCGTCGCTTCACCTTTGACATGGAACCCGGTGTCGGCAAGCGAAGCCATTGGAACACGCTGCGGGCGCTGCGCGTGTTGAAGTGGCATGCAGAAGGGATCGCACGCACCTGATCCCTCGGTTCAGGCCACTGGGAGCAGGTTCCAGCAAATCCAGGCCCTAGGATGCGGTGGATTATGGTCAATTGCGTACTATACAAGTTGTATAGTTTAAAGTAGAATCCGATCCATGAAGCAAGCCAGCAAAACTAAAGAGCGAGTTGAGAAGCCGCTGACCGTGCGGCCGGCGTTGTCGCGGGCGGCGGTGCAGTTCGTTGAGAAGCACCCGCATGAGGTTACGGGGATTGTGGCGAGTGCGTTGGAGGCGGCGGCGCTCGAGGCGGGGTTGGTCCCCTTGAAGGAGCGGGTGCTGCCGGAGGCGTTGCGGCGGTTGGTGGTTTCGCGGGGCTCTACTTCAGGTGAGGGGAGGGTCTTGAGCATCAGCGAGGCGGCGGAGCTTTTGGAGGTCACGCGGGTGACGGTGTATGCGTGGATCGAGTCCAAGCGTTTGTTGGCCTGGCGCGCGACGCGCCGGGGAGTGCTGATTCCGGCGGAGCAGATTATGGGCGCGGGTGAGGTGGTGCTGGGGATCGCCCAAGTGTTGGCGGTGATTGGTGAGCCGGAGGCGGCTTGGGATTTCTTGGATGAGGAGTCGGCCTTCGTGGATCCGGAAGAGTCGGTGCGGCCGATCGATGCACTTCGCCAGGGGAAGGTGGATGCGGTGGTGGCGGCGGCGCATTCTTTCCTTGAAGCGTTTAGCTAGCCAGTAAAGGTATGAGGCAACCGGTATCGGAAAGCGCGAAATGAAGATCAAGGCATTCATTTAGAGCGACACATGGCAAAAGCAGCAAAGCGATTATTTATATGTCTCGATAACACTGGCTACGAGGTTTCGCTCGAGCGCCGGAAGATCTACGTTGCGCTGCCGGACACTAAAGCTGAGCGCACCGGCTATCTTAGGATCATCGACGAGTCCGGCGAAGATTATTTATATCCTGCCCAGCGCTTCGTCGCCGCAGAGTTACCCGTTTCGACCCGTCGCGCCGTCCTGCACGCCGCCTAACAATCATTCGGTTCGAGCGGACGCGCCGTGAATAAAGTGCCTGTATGGGCATTGAGATTGTGGAGTGGAAAACATGAGCATCATTACTTTTGTGGCTCTTTTGATTTTTGGTTTGCTCGACCTGATCTCCGTGGTGATGGAGATTTTTAGGCGCAGGATGGCCGGCAGCAACGGATTGAAGGAACCGACTGTTGTCCGTAGGCGGCGCATCTGGCTGCACTTGGGGGTGTGGGTGCTGATCATTGGAGGATTTTGGGCAATCATCCAGTTTGGTCCGTTACGGCCGGTGCATGAGTGGATGCGGTAACAAAAATGAGCAGCTCCCATGATTCCTGCGGATTCTGCGAATACATCGAGGGACGCGAACAGGTGGTGCCGGCGTCCGGAAGCCATACTCATTGACGTTTCTCGACGAGTACAACACCACGACGGAGTTGGCTTTTAGGTCTGCGCGCGTCGAAATGTGAGATTCACCCGCTGGCGCCCCAGCATGGGGTGATGGCCATCCTTCAAGGGCAATACGCCGTGATGGTAGAGACGGGCGGGGCCGCCCCAGACCACGACGTCACCGTGCTGCAGCGGTATGCGGCGTTGTTTGTCCTTCCTGGAGTTGCCGCCGAATAAGAAAACGGCGGGCAGCCCTAAGGAGACCGACACGATCGGCGCGCGAAAATCGTTCTCGTCTTTGTCCTGATGCGGAGTGAGTCGCGCACCGGGCACGTAACGATTAATGAGACAGGCATCGGGTTCGAAGCTTTCGAATCCGGCGGCGCGTGCTGCACTCTGAGCGAGACCCATAAATTCCAAAGGCATGGGTGGCCACGGCTGTCCGCTCAATGGATCGGTGGTGGTGTAGCGGTAGCCTCGTAGATCACTTACCCACCCCACTGTGCCGCAGTTGGTCATTGCCACTGACATGCGAAAACCACCGGGAGTTTCCAAGTGGCGGAACGGGGCCGCGGTTTCGATGCGCGCGATTTCAATGAGTAGCTGCGTAACGTTGTCGATCACGAATCCCCGAAGGACGTATGCACCGCTCGCGATTTGCTCGCGAGAAGGGCGGGTATCGGGAAGGTCGAGATTCTCGTTTGATCGCATGTTGTATGGGGCCAGTGAGTTTCGAGCTACGGTCGCACGCTTTGAATTCTGATGTAGGTCGAAAGCCTGATGGGTGTTAGGGCTTCAGAGTTGCCGCGATGCTGCGTACTTGGTCCGGCGTGTGCTCGCCCGCGAGGGGCGTTCCCGGCATTAAGTATTTGCCCATGTCGAGGCCGCCGACGACGACAGGTTCGAACCCTGCCTGTCGGACGAGCCGCGAAGCGGTTTCGATGGCCTTCTTGTCACCTGCGATCGGCATGCCGATCTTCCCAGGATCTTCGTGTGCGCTGGCCATGCGTGCTGCGGCTACCGCGTTGAATGCACGAACGACGAGTGCGCCTGGCAGCAGGTGCGCGTCGAAGAGTCCGGCGCCTTGTTCGCGCGCTTGATTGGCGATTTCGCCGTCGCGTTGCGGGAAAGGATTGCTCGCATTGATAACGACTTTTCCTTGGAGTGAATTGCCGAGGCTCTTTGTGAGCTCGGGAAAAGCGCTGTAGGGAACCGCAAACAGGATTACCTGCCCAAACGCAGCGGCTTCCTGCGGCGTACCTGCGCGCGCATTTGCTCCGACCTCGGCAGCGAGCTTCTTGTCGTTATCGAGATTGCGCGAGGAGAACATCACCTCATTTCCAGCCTTGGCCCAAACGCCCCCAAGCGCGCTTCCAACATGCCCGGACCCGATGATGCCGATCTTCATCTTCTGGGTGTCGGCTGCGTTGACAATGCTTGCTGTGATCGGCAGGACGATTAAGGCCACCGCCACACCGGTCGCCTTGAGGATATCCCAACGACTAAACGCAAGAGTGCCGTGCATTTTATGTGGAACTCCAATTCGGGGGCAGTGGCTATTTGACCGTAAAGATATGCCTATTTTTCGCTCTGTCTAGACCTCTGCTCGAAGTACGTTGTTTCTGACCCGATGCGGTCTATCAGTGCCCTTGCGGCGCATAACGACCCTGCGAATCCCATGGCGAGGGGGGCAATCAAGAGCCCGGCTCGCACCGGGCTCCTGGTCGGGTCCTGCTCAGTTGTGGCGCGATTTCAAATGCAGTCGTTGTGCAGCACACCGGTGGTGGGCCCCGTAATGCAGGGAATGGCACCGAGATATTCATAGATGGCGCGCAACTCGCGCTCCGTCATGTGCCGCAGCGATGGCCAAGGCATGATCTGCAGCAGATCACCGTCGAAAGGCACGCTGGCCGGGTAGCAGCCGGTGGTCACGAGGCTTGAACAGTTCGGATGCACGTGATCGAGATCTGCGCCTGTCCGAATTATGTAAAGGAACTCCTGAAATGTGCGCCCGCCGACAGGCCGGCCGGTCTTGTCGGGTGTCAGATTGCGAGACGTAATGGGCGGTGTAACCCCGGCGACCTGTGCCGCGAAGACTCTGCCGCCTCCTAAGTAAGTGGCCTGATTGACCACGGCAGGCTCACTTCCCTTGAAGTAGGGACTCTCGTTCGGTGCGAATTCCGTCGCGGTACCGCCCGAGTGGCACATGTTGCAAGTCGCGACTGCGTTGACCAGGTAGCTGCCCAGTCCCACGAGCTCCGGATCCTTGTGCCGCAGATTCAATGGAACCGGCGCGATTTCGAAACCTCGGCGAATTTTAGACTGCTCGCGGTACGCGTCATCGTCATCGGCTAGCGCACGCGAGATTCCACTCAATGATCCAGCGCCAACCAGCACGGCGAATGCGGCGCCCGCTGTCAGCGCGATAAGTACTTGTTTGACCTTCATGGCTTCTCCCTTTGGATTGTTCCCGGTGCGAATAGCGCACCGATAACGCACCTTCGGGCCCGTGAAGCGCTCGGGCAAGCTGCAAAGCACGGCAAGCGGCGGAATCAGAGGGCATGCCGTGCAATACCGTGCACTGCTGCTGGTAGGCGCCCGTGGCTCCGTTCGCTCCGTGGTAAACGGGTGTTGGATAATCCAACACCAACTGTTGAGTTATCCACCTGCGCACCCGCTCGCGCCAGCCGGCGCCCAAATTGATGGAAATCGGCAAATCTGCGATGCTTATTCGCCACTTTCACCGTCTAGCTAAGTGTTAGCTGGGTCGCGAAGGAAGGGAGCGATAATGATTGGAACAAGGCAGTTTCGAGTGTCCGCAACCGTGGCAGCGTTATTTCTTTCGCTCGGCGTGTTTGCGGAGCCGCCGCGCTCGGATCACCCAATTCTAGGCGCCTGGAACCTGACCCCTCCGAGCTCTCCATACTCATCATGCGTTGAGAGAGGTATATTCGGCGCCGACGGTCGCTACCGCTCTACGAGCGGTCAGGAAATATCCGTGTCCGAATATACTATTTCCTCCGAGCCGAGCGAGAAGGGCTTCTACAAGTATGTGGACGTTGTATTGGAAACCAACGGGCTGCCCGACTGTTCTGGAAACGTTATGCCGGTGGGAGACGTTGCCACTAATTACTTGCGCTTCGGCGATGGGTATAACGAATTTCTGATGTGTCGTGAGGAGAACGTGCGCTCGTGTTTTGTCGTGGCGCGCCGTGCTCCGACGAGCTGAGTCAAAGAGAGGGGTGCATGCACTACTTGCTTTTCTACGAGTTCGTGACTGACTACGTCGCGCGTCGCGCAGCGTTTCGGTCTGCGCACCTATTGGCAGCCTGGAAGGCACAGGAGCGGGGGGAACTGATTCTTGCCGGTGCGTATGCCGATCCCGTGGATGGCGCGGCCCTGCTGTTTCGATGCGATTCAAAGGCCGTTCCCGAACGCTTCGTCGCATCGGATCCCTACGTCATAGGCGGTCTAGTAACGCGATGGCATATTCGCGAGTGGACCACGGTGGTGGGGGAGGACGCGACAACTCCGGTGAGGCCCGGGACGCCTTAAGACATTGAAGCTGAACACTGGAATCTTTCTCGGAACAGAAATGGATTCTAGAAACCATTTGACACTCAGGCGGGCAGAAGTGGAGGACCTGGACTTTGCGTTTCGGGTGCTCAAGGAAACGATGCGGGACTATGTGATCGCAACGTGGGGCACATGGCGGGAAGAGAAGTCGCGGTATGAGACGACTGAACAGGTGGCCGCGGGTAGGACGGAGGTGATCGAGCTTGGTCAGGTCCCGATCGGCGTGCAGCTCGTCGATCGTCAGAGAACGCACATTCAATTGTTGCAGCTGTATATCACCAAGGAGTTTCAGCGGCGGGGGTTCGGTACGCAGTTGGTTGAGCGTCTCTTCGTGGCAGCCCGGGAGGCGAAGCTGCCGATCCGATTGCGTGTGTTGGCGGTCAATCCGGCGCGTGCGTTCTATGAGCGGCTTGGGTTTATCGTGGTTGAAACTACGCCGGAGCGATATTTTATGGAGTGGTTTCCTTGAACTCCGCTCAATGGTGGACGCGATCGATCAGCATCAGATCCGAGCTTTCCTGCACCCGATCGAACACGATTTCTTGACCGTTGCCGGAGACGTCGAAATCCTTGATGACGAAATTGCGGGAAAGACTGGTGAGCTGCCGTTGCATGCCGGTGTCGAGATCGACCTGCCACAGGTTCTTGTTGCCGATCTCGCCGCGCAATATCACCAACGTATTCGATCCGCGCAAAAAACTCACGCGTCTCGCACCGCGGGTCAGGATCAGACTGTGCAACGGGTGAACCCTGCCGTCCGCGGCTGCTGCCCTCAAGGGAAAAGTCGTGCCCACATCCGCCCCTGAGTAAACCACGAACAGTCCGTCGGGGGACCAAACCGGATCGATCGAGTACTCCGACACCAACAGCACCGGAGAGCCGCCGTTGGGGGAAAATTTGAATAGCCGCGGCGTGCCATTCTGATTCACCGCACAGGCAATCGATTGTCCGTCCGGTGCCCATGCCGGCGAGCCCCGCAATTCGAGCGCGTCGCTGATGACTTTCGGATCGCTTCCGTCGTCATGCATCACGTGCAGCCGCGTGCGGCCATCCGTTTCCGTGACGAATGCAATGCGCCCGTCCGGTGAGATCGACGGAGCACCGGTGATCCGCGCAAGGGGGTCGCTCCAGATTTCTGCAGATGTTCCCGCCGCCAGTTTCCAAATCCCTTCGCGTCCGCCTTCGGAGCTGACGTACAACAGTTTGTCCGGGCCGAATCGCGGCGACGTCGCGTGCGAACCCGGGAGCGCGACGCGAGTAACGCCGGTCTCCGTCAGCGCTCGATCGGAAATCGGCACGCGCCACAGCGTCGATTTTGACCTCGCAACCGTCACCACGAGACGGGCGGCATCCTCGCTGGCGGCAAGGGAGGTATACCGCTCGATGCCCGATGTCAGCCGATGCGCGATTCGCCGCTCGACATCCATCGAATAGAGCCAGGGCCCCGAACCATCTCGATCGGCGGCAAGGTAGAGCAGTGTTCGCCCATCGAGAAAAACCGGGTGAGTGACCCGGGTGTTGAGAAAGGTGATTCGCTCGGGCGCGCCTCCGCGCGTGCTGACCCGCCAGATGTCCCACTCATTCGGCGGCACGCCCCGCACGAAGTAGATGAAGGCGCTGTCGGGCGACCAAATCGGAAAATGGCAGTGCACGCCGGAGGGTGCCACGTAGATCTGCCGAACGGCGGTCTGCTGGGGTTCCTGCACAAACAAAGGGTCGCCCGGCGCCGTCGTGTGATAGACGAGGCGCCCATCACGCGACCAATCGAACTCGGCGGTCTGCCCAAGATAGGGCCGCAGCGAACCGCCCGCGGTCGGTGCCGCTTGGAGACTGATGTCTTCAGGTCTCGAGCCATCCGGCTGGCGCGTCCAGATGGAGACCAGCGACGCGTCCGGAGAAAAGCCGAGGGTGCGAATCGATGGATTGACCAGCTCGGGCACGCTACCGCGGGTCAGATTTTGCAAGCGGCCGCTGCCGACCTGGGTCACCCACACATCCATCGGTCCGTCCCGATCTGAGAGAAACGCCACCTGGCTTCCATCGCGCGACATCGCCGCCGCGTTTTGCGTCCCCTCGATGTCGGTGAGCGATCGGTATTGCGCGTTGGCCAGCGGGTTCTTCCAGAAGTACTCGGTGCGCACCAGCTGCCACCATCCGATGCTCGCGCAGGCCAGCACGGCGGCCCCGGCCCACCACAGCCAACGGTATCGAGGCGCGCGCGGCGCATCCTGTTCGCCCGCTGTCACCGTCTCGGCAGCACCGCTTTGTTCGCGCGCAAGTCTTGCGCTGCGACCACCCCACCAGGCGTCCAGCTCAGAGCGGAACGCGTAGACGGATCCCTGCTTGTCATGAAGGTGGCGATGAACCGGCATCGCCTCGCGCCGTTCCCAGCGCTGCACGGTGCTGACGTCGCGCTTGAGATACGCAGCGATTTTCTTCCACGAGTCCAGCCGGCCTTCCTGCCCGGCCGTTGAAGGTTCATTCACGCCCGCGATTCCTTGATTCCAACCTTGATCGGCGCCGACTCCGGCATGACGCACAGAGCAATCAGGCCCACCACCACGCCGCCGATCATGTACCACGCCGGCGCGAGCGGACTGCCGGTCAAGCGGGTCAGCCAGGCGACGATGAATTGGGTGGATCCACCGAAGATGGAAATCGATAGTGCGTAAATGATGGCCAGCGCGCCGGAACGCACCCGGTGCGGCAGCGACTCCGTGATCGCCACCAAGGAGGTGGACGTGGAGAGCGTTGATGCACTCGCCAGTACCCCGCATGCGACATAGAGCGCAACGCCGCTCCGTTCACGCTCGAGCAGTGCGAAGCACGGAAAAACGGCGATCGCCAGGCACAGCCACGGAATGATCATGACGGGTTTGCGCCCGAAGCGATCGGAGAGCCAGCCGCCCAAGGGATCGCAGACGACGCCACACAGGCCGACGATGGCCGTGGCACCGAAGGCAATCTGGGCGGGCATGCCGAGCGTCGAGCCGGCGTAGGTCGTCATGTACTGCAGCAAATAGTTGGTCGTGGTGGCCGCCGCCAGCAGTGCCAATCCCGCAGCCGCGATGCGCCCATAACTGCGCAGTGTCGGCGACTCGCCGGCAGCGTGCGGCGGCCGCAATGTTTCGCTCAAGGTCCGGCGCAGCACAAAGCCCACCGGAATGATCACCGCGCCTGCCAGCAGCGCGACGCGCCACCCCCAGCTGTCGAGCTGTTGGGTGTTCAATGCGCCGGCCAGGGCGATACCAACTACGCCTGCAACCATCACGGCCATATCGGCGCTCATGGCCTGCAGCGAGATGTACAAGCCGCGGCGCAGCGGCGGGGCGGCCTCCATCAGGAAGGCGGTGCTGGGACCCACCTCACCGCCGAGCGCGAAACCCTGTACCAGGCGGAACCCGACGGCAAGTATGGGCGCCAGCATGCCGATGGACGCATACGAGGGAATCAGCGGCAGACCCACGACGCCGATGCCGATCAAGGCGAATGAGGCGAGCATGGCCGGCTTTCTGCCGATGCGATCGCCGAGGCGGCCCAATACGATGGCCCCGAGGGGCCGCGTCAAGAACCCGGCGCCGAAGGTGGCGAGCGATGCCAGCAAGCTGGCGCCGGGGGTATCGGAGGGGAAAAACGTGCGGCCGATTTGAGCCGCAAAAAACGCATACGTGACGAAGTCGTAGAACTCGAGAGCATTGCCGAGCGCGACGGCGAATATCTGTCGAGCCGGCAAACCAGTCGGTGGGGGATTCCTGATGCGATTCTCGGCGCAGTCTTGTGACCGCACCACTATACTCGTTGATCAATTTGCGTGAGGGAGTTCCATATGCGTTGCCTGATCTTGGTTCTTCTGGGGGCGAGCGGTTTCTTGTCTGCGGCAACGGTCGACAAGTCCGATGCCCTGCTCATCGCGCCGAACGTCTACAAGCTCGCATTCGAGAACGAACGCATCAGAGTCTTGAGTTTCGTCACCGAGCCGGGGCAGAAATGGCCCCTGCATTCGCATCCGGACAGCGTTGCGATTTCCTTGAGTGAGTACAGCGTCCGCAACGTCATTCCCGGACAGGCACTCACCGAGCGCCACAGCAATC
>Ga0137412_10001092_pt1 | contig 20490 bp, 26 predicted proteins | sample CZODoug2_1_16fun_FD_122160 | JGI IMG/M metagenome (GOLD analysis project Ga0137412, IMG submission 122160) | Vadose zone soil fungal communities from Angelo Coast Range Reserve, California, USA - CZODoug2_1_16fungal (Hybrid Assembly) | ecosystem: Environmental > Terrestrial > Soil > Vadose zone...
GTCCTGATACGGCTTGAGATCGAGATCGCGCGGGACCCTGGTCAGGGTTTCGTCCCCGATCCGTTTGACGAATTTGCGCATGAAGCGGTCATAGGCCTGCCAGGTCACTCCCGACGCCCGCACCGCGGCCTGTTCGGCGCGGGTCGCAATCTGGTGCGCATGCAGGTAGCGCAAGCCGAGCTGGTCGATCAGGGCCTTTTCGACCGCCTCATGCAGAATGAGAAAACGATCGGTCTTGATCCGGCGGCCCCGAAAGGTGAACCACCGCGGCATATGCCGATCGATGTAGATGGTCCTGCCGTTGCGGCTGTACCCGGCGAGATACGGGATGTCGTGCCGCCGGTCGAGCTTCTTGATCTGGCGAACCACGGCGTCGAGCGCGCGATCCATCATGAAGCTCGACACATACCATTCAGGCACCCGCAGCTTTGCTGGGCCGGCACGTTTCGCGGGCATCGGCTTGTCCTTCAAAGGGGAGAGCGTGACAACGGCGCGAAGCAGCCGTAAGGTCGTGGCATGACACAAGCACAGGCAATCGCAGCAGTGGCCATGGCCCTAGCAGGCCTCATCGCAGGTCTGGCCTCGTTCGAACTCTGGACGATGCGCAAGGCCAACAAGACGGCCACGGTCCCTGCCCGGGACATCATGCTCCTGGATGAGATCGAGTTTGAGTTCGAGTACGCCACCCGGGACGAGTCGGACTGGGACCACCAGGCGTACGTCATGTACCTCGAAGAGGTCTGATCATGCCAGTCTACGTGCACGCCCCGCTCCCCGGCCCGTTCACGGTTTCGAAGCGAATCGGTGGCAAGCGCAAGCGCAAGCCCGCGGCCGGTAACCCGATCCTCGGTGTGGCCCTGGCCGTTCTCCTCTTCCCGCTCTTCATCTCGCTCGTGGTCTGGTGGCTGGTGCTGGCCGTGTCCCTTGTTCTCGGGACGACCTTCACCGCGGTCGCTATCTTGCTCGCCCCGCTCCCGGGTCGGGTCCGTAGGTTCGAACTAGCCCGCCGCCCGTTCAAGGCCCCGGTCATGATGTGGCGAGGCCTTCTCCAGGCTTGCCGAAAGGTGGGCTTGTTATGACCGCGACACTGGACCCGTACGAGATCTCGGCTCGGATAGAGAGGCTGGAGAAGCCCGCGCTCCGAGCGGTCTATGTCCTCAGCTGGTCCGAGGATGGCGAACCCCATGGCCGGGCGTTCACCTCCAAGGCCTGCCTCAAGATGGCTGTTCGTGAACTCCAAGTCAACCGCTGGGTCGCGTACACGATTCACCACCTGGTGGTGGAGGCATGAACACGCTGTGGAACATCTGGACCACGATCGCCCGGTGGCGGTTCGAGGCGAGTACTCGGGTGATGAAGGCCCGTGAGATTGCCGAACTCGAAAAGAGGTCAAACCGATGAGCGTGCTCACCGTGATCGGCATCATTCTCTGGGCCCTGGTCATCGCCGGAACGGCGTACTGTGCGTCCCTGAGCCACCAGCTTCGCGTGAACCGTAAGAACGAAGCCCAGGCTCAGGCGAGGTACGAGAACAGCCTGGCTTACTTCCACGACCGGATCGTGGCCAAAGAGACCCAGAACATTGACCGTGACGCGGCCCGGGTCCTGTATGGAGACAAGCCGTGAACACGGCCTGTGATGAACACTGCGCGGATTGCCCGTTTTCGTGCCACGCGGAAGCTGAGGAGCCGACCGATGTCGAGTGAAGTTGAGTTTGATGGGGATTCGGCCCTAGAGATTGTCCTGAAAGACTTTGCGTTGAGGACCGGGCAGGATTTTGCTTTGGTCCTTTCCCCCGAGAGCGATGACGTGTGGACAGCTAAGATCATTCCCGTTTCTGAAATCCCAACGACCGTAGTGGGCAAGGCAGCGGGAAATGAACTTCTTAAAATATCGGATCGGGCTATCCGCCGTGGCTTGGAATGGTACGCCCAGGCCGAGGCCGATATCGCTGCGGACAAGGCGCTCGAAGAGCGGATCCGAGCCGGACTCGGTGCTGACGAGGATGAAGACGAATAAAGCTTACCGGAAGCCCTAGACCGCAGGCCCTTACCGGGTGTGTGGTCTAGAGGCATGTCGCTAGGAGGTTGCCATGGTTACTCTGGTACTTGCCCCCGTCCTAGGAGGTGGTCCTATCTAGTGGCCGTCTCAAAACTGGAATTCGGTCGTGGCCACGACCTGTTCGATTATTGGGCTAGTGGCCCAGGGAGGGCGCGGTGGATTGCCTCGCCCACGCCCTGGACCACGCTCCGTAATCTCCTGGTCAAGGCCGGGGTCCCTGCTCGCGAAGCCCCCGGGCTCGCAACGAACATCATGCAGTCCACGCCCGAGGGTCGCGCAGCGTTTAAGCTCCATCACTCCAAGTAAAGAGGCTCCCAGGTGGACGTTCACACGATCGTGCTCACGAACGGCCGTGGTGCGTGCCTGGCCCGGATGATGGAGTCGTACGAGACCTATGTCGGGACCCCGTCCGGGACTATTGTGGACGACTCCGGTGATTCTAATTACCGAGAGTATCTAGAACGTGACTATCCGGGTTGGAGGATCGCCCCCGTAGCTGACGAGGCCTGCGGCTATTCCGCAGCCATGCAGAAAGTGTGGTCGATCGCGGCCGAGCACGAATACGTGTTCCTTATCGAAGATGATTTCGTGTTTCAGCGCGCGGTCTCGCCCGGTCTTCTGGCAGAAATCCTGGACAAGAATCCACACCTGTTCCAATTTGTATTGGTTCGCCAACCCTGGTTCCCACACGAGGTCGCGGCCGGGTCTTTACTGGCCTCGATCGAGGGCATGGGCTTCCCGTTGAACCTCACTGGGACTAACGGGAACTCGTACCTCACCCATCTCCGTGGGTGGTCCACCAATCCAACCGTGTTCCGAGGCTCTGATTGGGTCCGTGACCGCCCCTGGCCGGAGGGGGAGGGATCAGAGTACCGGTTCGGTCTCAATCTGGTACAGGATGAACCCGGGCGTCTATTTGCCTACTGGGGGGACGGGTCCGAATACGTGGAACACATCGGCCAACGTACAGGATTCGGACATTGACCGCCGCGATCTGCATCCCGTGGAGACCCTCGGCTAAGCGAGAGCCGCTTTTGAGCGCCCTGATGGACAAGCTCTTGGGCTACACCGTGTACTTCGCGGATTCCGACCCGGGCGAGTTCTCACGGGCTCAGGCAGCGAACAAAGCGGTGGCTCAGGCATTGGCCGAAGGCCATGACGTAGTAGTGGTCAACGATGCCGACACGATCTCGACTCCGTCTTCTCTTCGTAACGCGATTGACCGGACGCGACTCGATGGCAGGCCCCGGCTTCCGTATGACAAGTACGTGCTCATGGACCAACCCCAGACTGAATCGTACCTGAAGTCACCTGTTTGGTCAAATCTGCCCGATGAGCCCGAGTACGTGGGGTCGGTATCGGGTGTTCTCGTGTTTCGTTCGGATTCGTGGCTTGACATTGGTGGCTTCGATGAGCGATATCGCGGTTGGGGCCACGAAGACAACGATATGGCAGCTCGGGCCGGGTTCGATCGGGTCCCCGGCCGCGTGTGGTCGCTGTATCACCAGCCAGATGATCGTTCAGTCTCGGATCCACGTAATCTCAGGATTTATCGGGAAACCTACGGTCTGACGTGACCACTCACTGGAATCGGGAAAAGCGCGAAGACCGGTTGTACTTTTCTCCGGCCGAGCGCCGGGCCGTTCTTCGTCGTGACCGATTCAAATGCTATTTGTGCGGCAATAAAGCGACTGAGGTTGATCACGTGGTCCCGGCCGCCGAAGGCGGACAGCATACGCCCGAAAATGCGGCCGCGATTTGCTCAGGGTGCCACACAGTCAAGACGAGGAACGAAGCCCGGCGCGGTTACGCGCGACGCCAAGCCAAACTCAAGCTTCCGACAGACCCACACCCGTTCGATTTTACGTAGGAGGTCAAGATGGCCGGGTCCCCCATTAAACGCGCCGACGAGAGAATGGGTAAGCCCCGATCCGCCGCCGACGCGCCTTCAAACATCGATAAGCTCGAATTCTCTGCGGAGCTCACATATCCAGAGCCGGATTTTGAATGGCACCCCATCGCGCTGTACGCGTGGGAAGCCTATAAGAAGTCCCCGGGCTCGATTTACTACTCCGAAACAGATATCGCGTTCGGATGGCTCACATGCGAGGCAATCCACGTAGCAGCCCGAGACGGTTCGGCCATGAAAATGTCTGCGGCCGACTCTATGATGCGTGCCGCCTTGTTCAATGAGGCAGATCGTCGCAAAGCTCGGATCGAGTACACGCGTAAGCCCGTTGAGCCGAACCCGGAAGCGGACGCGAACATCGAAGAGTTCAGAAAGAGGCGCGCCGCCCGGTCCGCTACCTAGGCCCAGGAGGCCCACGTGCCCGCTAAGCGCATTCGCCCGGACGCCCCGGGCCCGAAGAGGACACTGGGCGACCAAGTTCTTGAGTGGGCTATGGCGAACCTCGTTCATGCGGTCACAGGCAAGCCCTGGGTCCCGATCCCGGAGCATGAGCACTTCATCCTGTCGTGGTACTCGATAGACGAGAACGGCGATTGGACGTATTCAAAGGGGTACATGCGTCGGGCTCGTGGTACGGCCAAGTCACCTCTCGCGGCCATACTTACGGCCATCGAGCTGTGTGGCCCCTGTCGTTTTGGGGGCTGGGACTCAGATGGATACCCGGTCGCGGTACCCGAACCAGCCCCGGAGTGCCAGATCATGGCTACGTCGGTGGCCCAGACACGCCCGATCTTCGCGATCGTGGCGAACTCCTTCTCGCCCGCGGCTGTAGCCGAGTACGGGCTGGAGTTCGGGAAGGAAATGATCACTAAGTCGGCGAGCCCCAGAGGGCGCCTGGACGTGGTCCCTAACCACGCTCGGGCACTGCGAGGCTTCCGGCCCACGTTCGTGGCCGTAGACGAGACCTCAGAGCTCGTAAGCGGCAACGGCGGACACGAGTCCATCACTCGTATCGACGGTAACCTAGACAAGAACCCGGGGGGGCGCGCACGCAGGCTGGACCTGTCTAACGCGTACGTCCCGGGTGAAGACTCGGTTGCCGAACGAGTAACCGTTGCATGGGGAAAGCAAGTCCAGCAATGGGGCTTCTCGCACACGCTCCTTGACTCACTCGAAGCCGACCCGAGCTTGAAGCTTACGGACCCGGATGAGCTCAGGGAAGCGATTAAGCAAGCGTCCGGTGATGCCACCTGGCTGAACATTGAACGCTTGGTTCGAACCGCGCAGGATCCGGATAAAGCTGTATCCCATTTCCGGCGCGAGCATCTCAATCAGATTACATCCGAAGAAGACTCGCTCATCTCCGCACAAGCTTACGATCGGCGCTCGACAGCGTCCCCGCTTAAGCCCGCTGAAGATGTGATCCTCGGATTTGACGGATCGTTGTCGGGGGACGGGACGGCGCTGGTCGCTTATCGTTGCTCGGATCGGTCCTTTCACTTACTCCACTACCAAGAACCGGATCCGCTGGAGCCGGATTGGCGCGTGGACGAAGAAGCGGTTGACGATGCGTTCCGGGCCGCCATGGACAAATACAACGTCCTGGCCGCGGGTTGTGACGTACACCCTTTCGAAAGTTGGGTCCTCGCCTGGAATCGAGATTTCGGCGAGAAGATGAAAGTAGCTGCGTCTACGTCTGGCCCCTTGATCCGGGACAACCGGGCCGCGCGCAGAGATCTTACTCTGGGTTGTGAGTCGCTGGTCGGCGAGATCAACTCGGAGAAGATCGGATTTGCTGAGAATTCTGTTCAGATGAGACAACACTGGCTTAACGCCAAGAAGGCCGAGAATCGCTACGGTATCAGTTTCCGTAAGGAAACCAAGAACAGTGTTCGCCGAGTCGATATTGTGGCCGCGTCTCTCATGGCTTATTTGCTTTCTCAGAAACTCGATGCCCTGGCGTTAGAAGCGCCGGTTAACCGAAGAGGTTCCGCTATGTCCTGGTGACACGGCCGAAAGGAAACAACCGTGTCATTCGAGGAACTCGAACGCTTCATCCCTATGAACGAGGCGAAATCCCGCCTGTACTCCTTGTACTTCCGGGCTAAGCAGACCCCCCGAAATACCAGCGTTATGGCCCCGCCTGAATATAAATTTGCGTATTTCACGAGCGTGGCTTTTTGCAGGCTCGGGTGCCAAGTTCTCTCCGAACGTATCGAGCTGGACTCGGTCACTGCGGAGAACGACCAGGACACTGAGTACCTCCGGGAAACTCTCATCGCTAACGGTGGTGTAGACATGATGTCCCAAGCCCACATGGCCGCGATGGAGTATGGCCGCGCTTATCTGGTACCAACCGGGGGCGATCGAGCGGACGGGCTAGCTGTTATCCAAGTTGTCACTGGTCGAGACATGGTTCACGCGGTCGACCCGTACACCAACGAGGTCACCGAAGCTCTCAGGGTTTACGGAGCGCGTAGGGAGAACCGAGCGTATTACTCCAAGGCCGGGATCCAGTATCGAGTCCCTGCGGGTAACGGCACGTGGGCTCAGGATCCGGAAGCGACCGATATCGAGTCCAGCGACGGGACAGTGCCTGTTTTCCCCTTGATGTGCCGGGACGAAATTGGCAGGCCGTGGGGAAGGCCGGAAGCTAAAGATGTGTTCAAGCTCCAGGACGCAGCTTGCCGCGTGGCTACAGACATGTCCGTGACTTCCGGGACCATGGCAACGCCAAGGACCATTTTGTTCGGAGTCGAGAAAGAGGACTTTGGCGAGCATGACCCCGAGGGCAACGTCATTGAAGGCACGGTCCCGACCGGTGAGGAGCTCTATACCGCCAAGCTCCTCACAGTCTCGGACGCGTCGGCAAAGCTAGCGGAGGCCTCGGCAGCTCAGCTCCAGAACTTCTCAACGGCGCTGAACTCAATTACGCGACAGGCTGCGGCCCAGATGGGCGTGTCTCAATCCGTGTTTGGTGTGGCTTCGGACGCTAACCCAGCATCGGGCGATTCTATGCGCCAGGATGATTCCCGCCAGGTCCGGCGCGCGGAACAGCTCACACGCGGATTCGAGCCTGCCTGGAAAGGCATGTTCGAATACATCCTTGTGGGTAATGGCAAGGCCAAGCAAAAGGTCACTCTTCGCTGGGTAGACCCTGCTTTGCCGAACCTGTCATCTCGTGCCGCAGCTATTTTCCAGCTTGCGGCCGTGGTTGTTAACGGCAAGCCGTTGTACGACTGGGAGTGGATGCACCAGCTTCTGGGCGATTCTCAGGAAGACATCGATGCGGCAAAGATACGGCAAGAGTCCGAGGACATTAACACGCTTCTGAATCAACCCCCGCCCCCGGCTCAAGTTCCGCCCGTGACAGCACCCCCGATCAATGGCTAATTCCCCAGCCTTGCGCAAGGCTAAAGAAACCATGTACTCGAACCTGGTCGACCACACAATCAAGGCGGTAGCGAAGTACCTAGGCCTCACCGTGACCGAGAGCGTTCTCGCTGCTCTGTTCAAGGCCACCAAGCCGCTCGTGGATCAGGGTCGAAAGAAAGCCCAGGCCATCGCGTTCCAGGACTACCTCCAGTTCATCGCGAAGGTAGACCCGATCCCAAAAATCCCGCTGAATAGGTTCACAGACGAACTTTGGCGAGGTTCGTTGGCCAAGGTTGCTCCTGTGGGCGAGCTCCTGTCCAATGACGTGGCTACGGAGATCGGCCTTCGGGCGGATCTGTGGGCCAGGGACGCTGAGTGGGGGCAGCGCGTAGCGTCTGCCAAGTCCGACAGTCGAATCGGCCGAGTAGCCCGGGTGGACTTTGAACCACCCACGTGCGCGTTCTGTACCCTACTGAACTCGCGCGGTCCGGTGTATGTCTCGGCCGAATCAGGGTCCCGAACACTCCACGTAGGCGATACGTGCGTGATGGTGTTCGTGGCCCCGGACTCGACTGACTATCCCGGGTCGAATCACACGGCGCAGGCTGAGTCACTGTACAAGGACGCGGCAAAGCGCGCGAAGTCGGGAACCCCCGAGGACATTCTTCGCGAGCTGAATAAGTCCGGGTCTAGCCAGCACCCAGTGGGTCGAGTCAAGAAGGCCGCGCAGGAGTCCGCCGCTAACGCGTCTGCCTCCAAGCTAGCTCAAGCCAAAGAACGTGTCCGTAAGATGGAAGTGTTCGTACCCAAATCCGATTCTGCCAAGGCCGCGAAAGAACGCGAACTCACCAAGAATCGTCGTATTGTCCAAGCTCTCAGTCCGGGAGGACCCCAAACATGACCGCGAATACCTCGCTTGAAGGCTTCCCGCCCGAAGCAATCGAGTATATTTCCGAACTCCGCAAAGAAGCGGCCTCGTACCGCGTGGAGCGAAACGAGTTCAAGGCTAAGTTTGAGAGCGCGGGCGATACCCTGGCCGAGGCGAACAAGCACGTGTCCGAGTTTAACACGCTCCGGGACTCGCACGAGAAGGCTCTTGCGGATGCGAATACGGCCAATGAGAAGTATCAGCGGCTCTCGGTCGCGGCTAAGTTCGGTATTCCGGATGAGGCTGACCGATTGAAGGGCACGACTCCCGAAGAGCTGGAAGCGGACGCGCAAGCGCTCGCGGCTAAGTTCGGGACCAAGACTCCCGCTCTCGCGCGGGATGCGGCGGCCGGTGCTGAGAAGCCGGGCGCTCCCGCAGCGGACCCTATATCGGAAGCATTCCGGGCTAAGGGCTTGCTGCTGTAAAGGGCTGGATGCCCCGTTTGTTCAGACCCCTTTACTAAAGGAGAGCCTCAATGGCTACGCCAGATCCAAACCTGATTAATACTACTGACTTCTTCATCGATCCGACTACGGTCACGGTTGACCTTTCCGACTCGCGCAAGTACTCGTTTGTCCAGAGCCTTGGGACCCAGGTCCAGTTCGGCTACGCTGGTGGACGGTACCTGAACCTGGGTGACATCGAGGGCGGCTTCGTTGGGGCTGAGGGTGGCGCCAAGCCGGTCGCTAACCCGGCCACCTCCGCAGGTTCGATCGCGGTTCGCGAGTGGGCAGTTGTTGTCCCGATTCCGAAGCGCCTCCTGGATGCAAACCCCCAGGCGGCCGTTTCCCTGATTCGGGCCAAGCTCCCCGAGGCCTTTGCTCGCGGTTTTGACAACCTCGCGACCACGGGTGCGGGTGTCAGCGGCCAGTCGAACCTCAGCCAGGTCACCAACACGGTTTCGCTTGGTACCGCGACCCAGGCCCAGGGCGGTATCTGGAAAGACTTCAACTCTGGTCTCCGGATCCTGGCCCAGAGCCACAAGCGCCTCTCTGGCACGGTCCTCGATTACATCATCGAGCCCGCCGTGAACGAGGCTGTTGACACCACGGGCCGCCCGCTGTTTGTGGACTCCCCGGTTGGCCCGGACACTAACTCGGTTGACCGTAGCGGTCGTCTGCTTGGCCGTCCGGCTTCGTTCGTGGACAGCATCCAGTCCGGTGCTGGCGCGACCGGTACCGTTGGCTACATGGGTGACTGGTCGCGTCTTCTGTGGGGCACAGTTGGTGGCATCCAGTACATGGTGTCAACCGAAGGTACCTACAACGACGGGACCACGGTTCACTCTGCGGTTCAGGAGAACCTTGTGCTGTTCCGTGCGGAGGCCCTGATCGGCATCCAGGTTGCGGACACTGACGCGTTCGTGCGTCTGCTCAACGGCACTCTGCCGCCGACCAGCTAATCTGACCCGGAAGGCTTGATCTCGTGACAAACCTGGTGTTGCCTTCCGGATCTCAGATCGGTATCGGGCAAGAAGGCGCGTACCACTTCCTTTATAACGGTGCGCGCCTTCTGGACCCGGCTCCTAAACAAAAGCTGGTCAAAGTTCCGACCAACCGCAAGGTCAAGGTTCTAGCCGTGGTTCACGGCTGGATGCCGTATCTCGCCGCAGGCTCGGAACGAATGCTACAACACATGCTCGCGGCTCTGCCCAAGATCGAGTACGAGATCGAAATCCTATCCCGTGGCTCTGCGGACACCCGATACGAGGCTACCCCATACGAGTACGAGGGCATGCTCGTGACCACGGGGTTCACCCCCCAGTTTGAACCCGACTTGATTATTACCCATCACGGGCCGTCAGCACGAGTTGTGTCCTTGCTCCGTGAAGATTACCCGGGCGTGCCCGTGGTCGCGGTATTCCACAATGAGCGGCTTGATATCCCGGACATTCTCGCGCTGAACGCTGACCTGAACGTGTTCAACACGAAGTGGGTTAAGAAGGCTATCGGCCGGAATGGGCTTGTGGTCCACCCCCCGCTTGAGTATGAGCGCCATCACGTGGACGAGACCGGTGACGTAGTCACCCTGATCAATCTCCAGGAAAACAAGGGTGTGGCCACGTTCCATCGCTTGGCTGAGAGAATGCCTGAGGTCAACTTCTTGGGTGTGATCGGGTCTCACGGTGAGCAAGAACCGAAACCCGGTCCAAACCTCACCGTGAACCCTGGTACCCAAGATATGCGTGAGGTTTGGTCCCAGACCAAGGTGCTTCTGGCCCCGTCCGAGTACGAGTCTTTTGGCATGGTCGCGGCCGAGGCATGCGCATCGGGTATCCCCGTGATCGCACACCCAACACCTGGTTTGGTCGAATGCCTCGGGTTTGCCGGGATCTTCGTTGACCGCGAGGACACAGATACATACGAACGCACGCTCAGGCTCCTCCTTACGGACCGGCAGACCTACGAAGAGCATTCGGCCATGGCTACAGAGCGAGGCCACCAGATCGTCGCTCAGACCCAGACCGAGCTTGCCCGGTTCGTGAGAGAAGTGCGGAAGTTGGTGAGGTAATGGTCGAGGTTTACGCCAACAGGTGGGGGCCGCAAGGGATTAACTACGCGGACGGACGCTCGGTCGGTGTCGCGTCCGTTCTCGTTCGCCGATCCCCGGATAACACGCTCGCTGCTTTGTACACGGACCGGATCCGATCTGCCCAGATCTCCAACCCGATGCTCACGGACGCAACTGGCAACCTAACCTTTTTCGCGGACCCGGGCGAGTACACCTGCACGGTACACGGTTTTACGTTCATCGTCTCTATCCCAGATAACCCGGACGAGCCCGAATCGGGTGGCGGGGGCGGCCCTACTCAGTACGTGTACACGCAATCGGTCCCCCTTGCTACGTGGATTATCAACCACGACCTGGGCAGGAAGACCCACTGCACTATTTTTGATCCGTTCGGGGTCGAAGTGGAAACCGATGTTCAAGCAGGCTCACTGTTCCAGACGACGGTGATCTTCCCCAGCCCTGCCACGGGCTCCGCAGTTATTTCGTGAAGGGCACGTTATGGCCAGGAAATTCCTCACAGGTGTGGACCTCAATAACCAGAGGGCCCAGGCCGTAGCAGACCCCACCTCCGCTACCGACGCTGCTAACAAGCAGTACGTGGACGCTCTCGTTGCTGGTCTTCGCTGGAAGACCGCAGTGCGAGCAGCGTCCACTACGAACGGGACTCTAGCGTCCGCGTTCGTAAACGGTTCGACTCTTGACGGAGTTGTTCTGGCGACAGGCGATCGAATCCTGCTCAAAGACCAGACCGCTCAGACTGAGAACGGTGTTTATACCGTCAACGCGTCTGGAGCTCCGACACGGGCCCTGGACTCCGATTCACCCGCTGAGCTCGACAACGCCACGGTATTCGTGGTCTCGGGCACGGTAAACAACGATCGCGCGTATACCCAGACCACTCCGAGTCCGACCATCGGTTCGAGCAACATCGTCTGGTCGCAGTTCGGTGGCGGCACAGCTTATACCGCAGACAACAACGGTGTCGAGCTGGTCGGAACGGTCTTCTCCTTGAAGATCGACGGCACGAGCCTTTCCGAGACCTCAAGCGGTGTCCGAATCGCTTCGGCAGCGGCCGGGGCAGGCCTAATCGAATCCTCGGGTATCCTCGCCGTAGGTGCGGGGACCGGGATCACGGTCAACGCGAACGATATCGCGGTTGATCCTACAGTGGTTACGACTACCCCGAGCACCGTGGTTCGTAAGTACTCGGTCCTGATCGGCAACGGGTCGTTGACTTCGATCCCGGTAACGCATTCACTCGGAACCGCAGACGTTACGTACTCTATCCGCGACGCGGGATCGAACGAGTTCGTGGAGTGTGACGTGGTGTCAACCTCGACTACGGTTCTCACGCTTACCTTCGCAACCGCGCCCACCTCTAACCAGTACAAGGTCACGGTGCATGGCTGATGGGGCTCCAGTACAAGGGGGTTGTTTCTAACCCAGACGGTATTGCTACCAAGCTTTACGTTGACAAGTATGCCCCTGTGTGCTCCCGAACAAGTACCAACACGGGAAACGATGGATCGTCCAGCACGGGCACGGTAGCAACCACCTTCGCGCGCACGGGGCGCACGTTGCATCGTGTGCTCACAGGGGCTAACGCGCTACGGTTCGAGTACCTCAATTGGTATACCCAGCCAAACGGGTCCCCGGGTGAGGTAAACAACCCGAACGCGGTTACTTACCGCGCTTCGATCGAATACCCCGCAGGCAGGTGGCGGCAGATTTCGGGCTCTACCACTTGGTCCTCCGCAACCGCTTACGCCGCGCTCGAACAGGTGGTGTATTCGGGAAACTCGTACGTGGCCTTGAAGGCAACCACGATCGCGACTGTCCCAACGTCAGCTCTCGGTACGGAATGGCAACTTGTTACGCGTTACACGGTGTCTTTCGAGGGGCAAGACGTGGATCGACGCGTGACGGTCGTTGCCGGAGGCAGCGCTACATCACTACCCGTGCTGCTGAATGTCAAAGAGGGCAACTGGTTAGCGGTCACGACTACGGTGGTCACGAACAACGCGGCGAACAGTTTTTCGGGGGATATCCATGGCTCGCTGGCGTATGACTTTGCTCAGGACTACCCGAGCTCTGCTCCGACAGTAACCACGGTCGATCTGGTCGATAAGAATGTGACCACTGAGACTAACGCTGCGGCAAGTACTCGTATCCCGTACCCCTCGGTTATCTGGGGGAACACCCGAGACTACACCTACATAGGCCTGGCAGGTGACTCACTTGGTTACGGGTACGGGGACACGTTTGAGGACTCTGAGCTCAAAGGTTTCTTCGTCCGCGCGATGGATGCAGAGAACCGGCTTTACCGAAAGGTAGCCATCGGTGCGGACCAGATGCAATTTTGGGCTGGTGGGAATGCGGAGAAGCGCATTCAGCTGCTCGAAAAGGCCGATGCGATCCTGTGCCATCTCGGCGCGAACGACATCACGGGTGGCCGGACGTTGGCCCAGTTGCAGGCCAACGCGATTGAAGTGTGGGGCTTGCTGGGCAGGTCTGGTTCGCGAGTATGGCAGACTACGCAACGCCCGAAGTCCGCGAGTACGGACGCATGGGCAACGAAGGCAAACCAGACGCCCACCTCACCAGCTTACGCAGTCGGTGGAGTGCGCGATACGTGGAACGCATGGCTACGCGGCGGCGCCTCGACAGTAATTCAGGGCAAGACCTTGACTGCTGGGCAATCTGGCCACCCGCTTACCGGCGTGGCTGATATTTCATACGCACTGGAAGACCAAGCCGACCAATTCTATTACCGGTCCCCGGGGTACACTACTGACGGCACACACCCCACGTTATTGGGACACACCGATTTTGGCACGGCCTTACGAGCTTATGTCACTCGAATGTTACGACCAGTCCCGACTACGGCGTTGGAAACAACGTCATCCGATCGTAAGTGGGGGTTGGGCGCGGGCGGGCAATACGCGTACATGTTCCGTAACAACGAGATCATGAGCCCAGCCCCAGCGTGGGCATGCACGAAAACCCAAACCCTGGATGCAACAAAAAAAGGGTTGTTTGTGATGATGGGGTATAGTGAAGAATCGGTTGTATTGACCGGCATTCAAACGTTGTACTCTAACATTCCCTCAGCTGCTACGAAGATCGCGGCGTATGCCGGTAGCGGCTTCAACATGAACAAGATCGATTCCGATCGAACGATCGCCGCGCAGAACGGGTATCAACGACTGGCGTTCTCTATACCCCAGCGGGTAAGGGGTTTCATTGGTGTCTACTTCTTTGTGGACACGGCAACGGTCACCCCACCCACCCTACTGGCTACTCCAGTTTCGGACTCATTCACGCTAACCACACCATCATACGCAAACTTCACGGCGTTGACCCCACAAAGCTTGGCTCGGGTGGTATCTATCCCGAACACCCCGCTTACGTCGTTGCCCGCGTCAGTTGATATTACCCTAGGTGGCGGTGTCTGGATCTTGGCTACTCAAATCCCGTTCGTTACGTTCTACTAAGGGAAGTGATCTAGATGGTGTTCATACCAAATCCACCAGGTGCCACGATCGCGACCCCCGCTGACGTAGCGGCCCGGGTTGGTCGGCCCCTCACCGCGTTTGAGACGACCCGGGTACAGGCCTTCCTAGACGATGTCGAGGTCGAGATCCAGCGCCTGGCTGCTGACCGGCTCACGGACCCTCAGTGGGTTGCGGCCGTGAAGTCGGTCGAGTGCTCGGTAGTGATCCGGGCCGCACGCTTGCCCGACTCTCTCTCGACTGTGGTTCCGGCCACTGAGGGAGCCGGGTTCGCGTCCGCACCCGCGGTTCAGGGCGCGGTTTACCTCAGGCGTGAAGAGCGCCGACGCCTGGGCTTGCCCCTCACAGGCGCGGTTTCGATGGCACCTAAGCCCACGGTCTATGTCGATCCCAACGGTGGGGGCTGGTACCCGTCCGACTCTAATGGGCTGTACGACGACTGTGACAGGAGCTGGTAATGGAGAACATCCAGCTAAGCTCTCGTCTTGAGAAAATCATCGCGAGCTCGAACGAGGTTGAGGGCCTTCTCGGTGATGAAGCGTTCCAGATCGCGGGTCGCGCACGCGCCAACCTGGCACCACATCGGAAACACAGTGATCACAGGATTACCCAGACCAAGGGTAAGATCGACCACTTCGTGAACCTGGAAGGCCCTGCCGCGCTCTCGGTAGAAGAAGGCCACTTCTCGAACTCGAATTCCGAGATCGTGTACGTGGAAGGCCTCCACGTTCTTCGGGACGCGATTGGTCCGGCGATCTAATGACCGCTAACCAGATTGATGTCATCACCCTGCTCACCCAGATTCTGACAGACAACGGGTATACCGATGTCGAGTCCGATTACTTGACTGCGGATGCGCTTTCGTCATCGTGCTATGTATGGCTCTCGGAACAGCCGGGGACCACGCCTCATGTTAAGTATTCGGACAGGCCTTCTGTGGGCGTGGCCGTTTACTCCAAGGAGGGACCCACGGCCTCGCGTCGGCACGCGTTCGATATCCAAGCTCTTCTCGCGGATTCGATCGGAGTTCCATACGCGGCCGGGGGGCTTCACCGAGTGTTCACCGACATCAAACCATACCGGTTCGACATCCCGGGTCAACCTTACGGTGTGGCGCGGACGTATGCACAGTACTCGTTCATTCTCTCGGACCTGGGGACCAAATGGTCATGACGGCCGATTCGTTTATCTCTTAAATAGAAAGGCTCCATCATGCCATTGCCAGGACTAGTCGACTCGGGCTACTTCATCACTAGCCGGACCGTCGCGTACACCGCACCCGTAGACACCGCCGCACCCGCAGCCACACTCGCAGGCCTCGACACCCCCGGTTCTCCGTGGCTGATTCTGGGCCACATCGGGGATGAGACCGCGAGCGGTAACGCGACCTTTACCCGCGATGGTGGGGACTCGACCACTAAGGGGTCGATCACCAAGAAAGCCATCCGGACCCTGGTCGACCCGGTCAACTCCGGTATCGACATTGACATCAGCCAGTGGACCCGCTCCGCTCTTGGCCTCTACCACGGTGGGGCCGGAGGCACCACGCCCGGGACGTTCTCGGTCGAGGGCGCTACTGACGGTACTGCTACCTCGACCGCGCTCCTTATTGTCTGGGAGGATGGTCTGAACCGGGTCGCTCTGTACGCACCCAACGTCTCCTGGACGGGTCGGGACAACATCAGCACCGACTCGATCGCGGACGCGGTCCTGATCCCGCTTCACGCGGGGTTCCTGGACTCGAACACGCTCACCGGTCCGAGCTCCAAGCCGCTCCGGTACTCGTGGTTGAGCCCGACCCTACTCGCACTGAGCTGATTCAAGGATAATACCGTATCCTTAAACAGGAGCCCGGTCTATTCAAGGATAAGTAACTAGCCCGTTGACCGCTGAGGTCCGGGTAATCGATCGCGATCGACAGCCGGAGTCGTGGACCGGCCCTTAACTTGACTACTTGCCTAGCCCAGGCAAGTAGGTATTAGAGGCAACAAACAGGAGTCATGATGACCGCCCTTTCCCAGTTCCGGACCCAGTCCACCGAGAAATACCCGGGAACCCCGATCACGTTCGATGATGGTGTCACGGTGAACCTCAAGTCGATCATGGACCTGGACGACCAGGAGCTCAAGGACTTCACCGCGTCCCAGAAGCGCCTGACGGCGCTCGATGCGTCCGAGGATGTGGCCGAGCTCAAGAACGAGTTTGTGACCACGCTCGCGGGCTTGTCTTCGGACAAGGCTAAGACCGCTAAGGAGCTGGATAAGGAAGCGCTGGGGGTTTTGACCGAGATCTTCAAGGAGTACTCGGCTAGCGCGCAGGATGCGGCCAAAAGCCAGGATGATTCTTGATCTCCTAGAAAAGTACGAGAGTCCGCTTACTGCGGACTTCCGTAGGTTCTACTCGCTCCGGCTCACGGATGCGGCTCTGACCATGGACTCGGATGAGTTTATTGATCTCGCTCATTGGCTTCCATCAGAGTCCGCGTTTGTGGTCGCGTCCCAATGTAACGGTGATCTTCGTCAAGCACGAGGGATTCTCGGCTGGTCGCAGACAGACGATCTTCTGGTCGGTCTTCTGAACCTAGTCCAGCACCAAACGTACGTGATCGCGGTCGTAGCCGGTGATAAGCGGGCTAAGCCCCCGAAAGCTATTGAAAACCCACGGAGCCTGGCGCCCCCAAAGCACAGAGCTGGAGGCGATGCCTCGGCATTCGCCCGGGCCTTGCTCGCGCAACAGAAGGGGTAGGCAATGGCTATCGTTGGGGTCGCTTCCGTCCGGGTTCGTCCCGACCTAACCGAGTTCCGCAAAGAGCTCACCGCGGAACTGAAGTCTATCAAGTCCTCGCTGGATATCGCGGTACACGCGGACACCAAACTAGCCAAGGCCGAGATCGACGCCTTTGTCAAGAAGGAGTCTGGCAAGGTCATCAATCAGCGGGTGGACGTTGATACGTCGGGGTTCGATAACGCCTCGGCCTCTTTGGGTCGCCTGGCGGCGTCCACCCGTGGGTTTGCTGTGGCCTCGGTAGCGTTCACCGTGGTCCAAACCGCGCTCCAGGCTATCGTTCCTCTACTGATCGCGGCTCTCGGATCGTTGCTCTTGATCCCGGGCGCGGTCGCGGTAATGGGCCTAGCCTTCGCCACAGCCAAGCTGGGCGCAGACGGGATCAAGAAGGCCTTTGAGGGCCTCAAACCTACGCTGGACAAGCTCAAGGGCCAGGTGTCGGGCGTGTTCCAGTCCGCGCTCATCCCTGCAGTGAACAACCTCAAGGTCTTGATCCCCCAGCTCACCCCTGGATTCAAGGCACTAGCCTTGGCTATGTCCGCGGTAGCTGTTCAGTTCACGACCATGCTCAAGTCCACGGCCAACGTAACCATTCTGAAGAGTTTGCTCGACTCTACCAGGGTTGTTATCCTGAATGTGGGGTCGGCCCTAGCCCCTATCGCACAGGCTTTTCTCACGATCGCGGGTGTGGCCGCAGGCGCGCTCCGGGACCTTACTTCGGGCTTCTCCGGAGCCGCCACCCAGTTCGCCAAGTTCATCACCGCATCCGCTAACTCAGGGCAGCTCTTGTCTTGGATCCAGGGCGGGCTAGACGCTTTGCGTACCTTGGGTCAGATCGCGGTCCAGGCCGGAGCGATTGTCGCGGCCGTGTTCAACGGCTTGTCCCAAGGTGCTGGTGATCTTGGGGGCGCCCTTCTCCCGGTCCTCAAGGCTATTAACACGGCCTTGTCGGGCGGCGCAGGCGCCGCGGCCCTACAAGCCCTCGGTCACGCCTTCTCTGAGGTTGGGAAGGCCATTGGCACCGAGCTTCTCTCGGTTCTGAAGGTAGCCCTGCCGATCATCACGCAGGTACTCACCTTTATCGGCGATCACGCGACCTTGGTAGTGAGTGTGGCTACCGCAGTGTTTGTCATGGCCAAGGCTTTCGGTATTGCTTCCGCAGCCATGAAGGCCTGGACCGTCATCGCGGCTATCTTCAATATCACCATGAGCGCAGGCCCGATTGGTCTTGTGGTCTTGGCTGTGGGCGCGCTGGTGGCCGCAGCTGTTCTGATCATTGCCAACTGGGGCCCGATCTCCGCGTTCTTTGTTAAGATCGGCCAGGCAATTGCAGGTGCGTTCCACGCGGCCATCGACTGGGTCGTAGGCACGTACCAGACCGTAGCCTCGGCCGTGACTGGGTTCTTCACCGCCGTGGTGAACTTCTTCAAGTCGTGGGCTGGTGGAATGGCTGCGGCCTTCCACCTCGCGATTGACTGGGTAACGGGCGCGTACCAAGCTGTGGCCTCGGCCATCACGGGGGCGTTCTCCGCAGTGGGCTCGTTCTTCGCCTCGATCGGGAACGCGATCGCTACCGCGTTCCAGGCTGCGGTATCGTTCATCGCTGGACTCCCGGCCAAGATCGGTAACTTCCTAGTGGCCCTCCCTCAGATGCTCCTGGACGGGTTCGTGTTCGTAGTGAACGCGGTTATCCAGGGACTGGAGTGGGTCATCGCGGAGTTCATCGCGTTCCCGTTCCAGGTCATCCAGGTGGTCAGCAAGCTGATCGGTCTCTTGGTATCTTGGGCTCAGAACACAGGCGTGAAGGTGCTGCTCGCTATCGTGACTTGGATAAACCAGGTTATAGCCTTCTTCATAGCGCTGCCCGGGAATATCATCACCGCGGTTGCTAACTTCGGGGCTATGCTCGGGACCTGGATTGTAGGCGTTGCTACGGGCTTCATCGCGAACGTGGTGTTGTTCGTGTCTCAGGTAGTGGCCTTCTTCGTTGCCCTCCCTGGGCAGATTCTCACAGGTATCGCTAACTTCGGCCAGATGCTTCTTGATTGGCTGACCGTGGTCTCGGATACAGTGAACAACGCGGTGCACGATTTCCTCGCAGGGGTCGTGTCCTTCTTCGTTGCTCTCCCAGGTAACATCATCAACGGGATCACTAACTTCGCCCAGATGATTTGGGACTGGATGAAGAACGCGGCCGATAGGTTGATTGGGGCTTTGCCCGGGATCATTTCCGGGGTCCTGAACTTCTTCCGGGATCTCCCTGGGAACATTCTCAGTGCTCTAGGCAACGCAGGTTCGTGGCTCCTGAACATCGGTAAGGACATCGTCCGTGGCCTGTGGGAGGGAATCCAGAACGCTGCCAGCTGGCTGTGGGACAAGATCACGGGCTTCGTGGGTGGGATCGTGGACAAGTTCAAGGGCTTGCTCGATATCTTCTCCCCGTCCCGGGTGTTCCGCGATGAAGTCGGTAAGTATATCGCACAGGGTGTTGGTGTCGGAATCGAGGACAACGCTCCGTTCGTGTACAAGAAGATCGATGCACTGGCCTCGGGAATGATGGACAGAATGTCCGGGGTTACGGTCGGAGCCGACGTAGCAGGCCAATTCAACTCAGCGATTACCGCTTCGGGCGCGCTGAGCTTCACGCCCACGCCAGTGGTTGTTAACGTGTCTACGAACCCGGAAGGGATCAAGGACTTTATCAACGTCCAGGTGGACAGCAACAACCGTCAGATTGTTCGTGGGGCCAAGGCCGGAATCGGAGGGACAACGACGTGACTGTAACAGCAACGTACAACTCCGACATCGGTCGAGTTCAGATATCCTTCACCGGGTTTTCCGCAGTGGTGGATTCCGCTAAGATCGAACGATCAATCGATGGTATTAACTGGTCCGTGATCCGAGGTGGCGACGTAGTCGCCGTCACCTCGGGCGCGGGTGCGATCGATGACTTTGAGTTTGTCCCGGGGGTGGTCAACACCTACCGTGTATCTGGTGTTGATACGGCCCTGCCCTCTTTCAACTCTGTGGGTGTAGCCTCGACCGGGAACAATATATCGCTCTCGCCTGCGGACCCCTCAGGGCTCGTGGACGGAGACCTCAAGCTCATCATCGCGTCCCACCCAACCCCACAACCCCAACCTTCCCGGAACTTGCAGTCCCTCGCACACTCCGAGTCTAATCTCAATCCATCACTCAAACTCTCCTCAAAATCCTGATCCAGACCTCCATTCAGCCCAAAGATCAAGTTCACCCCAAAGCATCCAAACCACCAAACCAAGATCTTGGCCCCTCACCCCATCCAGCAGTGGCAACAACATGCCACTTTGCCCTCCCCAAAAAGACCCATCCAAATAATCCGTGCCATGTTGCGGCTATTGAACCTTGAATATAGCGTTCGTGCTGGTGAAA
>Ga0137412_10001094_pt1 | contig 20480 bp, 20 predicted proteins | sample CZODoug2_1_16fun_FD_122160 | JGI IMG/M metagenome (GOLD analysis project Ga0137412, IMG submission 122160) | Vadose zone soil fungal communities from Angelo Coast Range Reserve, California, USA - CZODoug2_1_16fungal (Hybrid Assembly) | ecosystem: Environmental > Terrestrial > Soil > Vadose zone...
TTTTCCCGCACCTGTTCTTCCCCGCGTCCAGTCCGTACGCGGGCGCGATGGCCTCGTTCGCGACCTACGCGGTCGGGTTCGCCGCCCGCCCGCTCGGTGCCGCGATCTTCGGGCACTGGGGCGACCGGATCGGTCGCAAAGCCACACTGATCGTGACGCTGCTGGTGATGGGCATCTCGTCGGCGATCGTCGGTGTCCTGCCCGGCACCGCCGCGATCGGCGTGGCCGCGCCTCTACTGCTCGTGCTGCTGCGACTGGTGCAAGGACTCGCGATCGGCGGCGAGTGGAGCGGGTCGGTGTTGATCGCGATGGAGTGGGGCAACCAACGCAAGCGGGGGCTGCTCGGCAGTTTCGCTCAGCTCGGCGTGCCGATGGGGCTGGTCCTCGGCACCGGCGGCATGACTTTTCTCTCGGCGACGCTTTCGGCTGAGGCGTTCAACTCGTGGGGCTGGCGGATCCCGTTCCTATTCAGCCTGGTGCTGGTCGCCATCGGCCTGGTGATTCGGCTGTCCATCCTGGAGACGCCGATGTTCGCAAAGGTGGCCGAGGAGCGGAAAACTGCCCGCACTCCTGTCTTCGACGCGATCCGGCACCATTGGCGGGAGATTTTGCTGTCGGCGGGGCTGCGGTTCAGCGAACAGATGCCGTTCTACCTGTTCACGACCTTCGTCCTGATCTACGTCGTCTCGCGGCACGGGTTCACCAAGACGTTCGTGCTCAAGGCCGTGCTGGCGGGCGCCGTGTGCGAACTCGTCGCGATCCCGCTGTTTTCGCATCTGTCGGACCGGTTCGGCCGCAAGCGGATATATCTCACCGGAGCGGTTCTGACCGGTCTGATCGCATACCCGTACTTCGCAGTGCTGACCCACGGCGGGGCCGGGCTGATCTTCATCGCGGTCGTCGTCTCGTTGTTCATCCACGCGCTGCAGTACGGCCCGCAGGCCGCGCTGATCGGCGAGAATTTCCCAACACACCTGCGCTACGGCGGCGCCGGACTCGGCTATCAGCTGGCCTCGGTTTTCGCCGGTGGCCCCGCGCCGCTGATCGCGACGTGGTTGCTGCACAAAACCGGAACCTCGTACGCGATCTCGGCGTACATCGTCTTCGCCGCTGTCGTCACAGTCGCCTGCGTCCTTGCCCTGCCGGACCGTTCCCGCGTGGACATCGACGACGCCGCGGTGTACAGCCGATAGCGGTCCTTCTCGATTACGGCGCCAGACATCTTGACAGCGCTTGACGAAGAGCGCTGCGGTAGTACATTTGCGTGATACATCAATCAATTGAGGTATCGAACGATGACACTTGACCAATGGACGCTTCACGGCGTGGAGTTCGAGAATTGCCCCTGCGCCTGGGGATGCCCGTGCCAGTTCGGTGCGCAACCGACTTACGGGCGCTGCGAGGCGGTCATGGGCGGCCATATCGAGAAGGGCAACTTCAACGACACGAATCTCGACGGCCTGGACTGGGCGATGCTCCTGTCCTGGCCGGGTCCGGTCCCCGAGGGCGACGGCACGCAGCAGGCCATCATCGACGAACGTGCGGATCCGATTCAGCGAGAAGCACTGCGCAAGATCCTTCACGGCGAGTCGACCACCCCCGGAGCGACAGTTTTCTTCGTATACAACAGCACGATATCGACTGTGCTCGAGACGCTGTACGCACCCATCGAACTGTCGATCGATGTCGATCAGCGAACGGCCAGCATGGCGATTGAAGGGCTAGTCGAGTCACGCGGGGAGCCGCTCGCCATTCCGGGGAACCCCGGATTGCCGCCGAGGATACAGCTCAGTACGCCGGAGGGGCCGCGCTATCTCTATGCCGAAATGGGCAACGGCAACACCACGGCGCGGGCGGGAATCGATCTCGACTTCAAGGACAGCTACTGCCAGTTCAACGTCATGCACCTGAACCAGGACGGACTTATCCGCTGACCGTGCCCTGGATTCGGCGCCACCGGGACCGTCTGGCGGTATTGGGCGGTCTGGGCGGCGTCACCGTCGCAGCCTGGGTCTACATCGTGGTGACAGCGCACCGAATGGCGACTGGGTCAGGCGGCATGAGCGGTCAGTCGATGCCGCCGACGATGGACGCCATGGCCGGTGTAAGGGCATGGACAGCAACCGAATTCGGTCTGACATTCGCGATGTGGGCCCTCATGATGGTCGCCATGATGGTTCCCACTGCGGCACCCATGACTCTGATGTACGCGGCAGTCGCGCGCAAGGCCGCCGCACAGCACAACCCGCTGGCCCCGACGTTCGTCTTCGTCACCGGCTACATCACGATGTGGGCGATCTTTAGCCTCGTGGCCACTGTCGCCCAGCACGCTCTTGATCAGGCCGCGCTGCTCTCCCCGATGATGGTGTCCGCCAGCGCCCGCCTCGGCGCCGCGATTCTGATCGCAGCCGGCCTATATCAGCTCACCCCGCTCAAGAACGCCTGCCTGAAAAACTGCCGGGCCCCAGCGCATTTCATCTCCCGCTACTGGCGCACCGGCAACCTCGGCGCCTTCCGGATGGGACTGAGGCTTGGCGAATACTGCGTAGGCTGCTGCTGGATCCTGATGGCACTGCTGTTCGTCGGCGGCGTGATGAACCTTTTGTGGATCGCGGCGATCGCCATTTTTGTTTTGCTGGAGAAGACGATCCCCTTCGGTGACGTGAGTGGAAGGGTCGCGGGCGCGGCGATGATCCTGTTTGGTGCGCTGAGTCTGGCCCTGTGAGGGGCGGCTTTATTCGCGCGACTTGGCCACACCGGAGGGCGTGAGGGCGACAACTGGGATGGTCCGCGACGTCTGGCGTTCGTACTCCGCGAATCCCGGATACCGCTCGGCCTGCACTGCGTACTTGTCGTCCCGCTCGGCGCCCTGCAGCACGGTGGCATGCACGTCGACGATGTCGTCGCCAACTTCGATGCGGGTGTCGGGGTTGGCCTTCAGGTTCCAGTACCAGGCGGGGTTATCGTCGCGACCATTGTTCGAGGCGAACACAAGATACCGTTCACCGTCGGCCAGATACATCATGATGTTGGTCCTCGGCTGACCGCTCTTTGCGCCCACGGTGTGCAAGATGACCATCGGCGCGCCCTCGAACGGTCCGCCGACCCGACCGTGATTAGCGCGGAACTCGGCGATGTTGCGTGCGTTGAAGTCAGTGCCATCGCTCATTTTGGTTCTCCTCACATCGACTAACGTCTCGTAATCGGTCCTACCAATTGGTACCCAATCTCAGCACCACCTTGCCGCGGGTGTGCCGTAGTTCGACCTGCCGGAACGCGTCGCGCACCTCTTCGAGGGCGAAGACTCCGGCGATCGGCACTTCCAGCTCGCCGCGTGCGACGAGGTCGGCCAACTCGGCGACCACCGCCGCGGTCGCGGCATCTGCACCGCCCGCCGACAAGACCCCGAACTGCTCCACGGCAGCGAAATCGGCGATGGTGTCGACCCTGTCGCGCGGCACCTTGAGGTCCTCGATCGCCATGGCGACATATCCACCACCGAAGAAATCCAGCAGGGCGTCGATGTGTCCGGACGGTGCCGCCGCGCGTAGCCGGGCTGGCAGGTCGTCACCGTAGTTGACCGGGACTACGCCATGGTCGGCGAGCCAGCCGTCGTTAGCCGGTCCGGCGATACCGAGGACGGTGGCCCCGGCGCGGCGGGCGAGCTGAACCGCGATCGAACCGACACCGCCGGCCGCACCTGCGACCGCTACCGTCTCACCCGGCACGAGGCGCACCGCCCGCACAGCGGCATAGGCAGTAGCGCCCGCGACAAACAGCGAGCCGGCCACCTCCCAAGGAACCTCAGACGGCTTGGCGGTCAATTGGTTTGCTGGCACTGTGACGTGCTCGGCGTGGCTGGACCGGCGCATGGAGAAGCCAATCACCTCGTCGCCTACCGCGAAATCGCTGACGCCGGAACCGAGTTCGGCCACCACGCCCGCCAGGTCGCTGCCTTGACCAGAGGGAAACGTGGCCGGGAACTGGTCGGCTAAGGCGCCATTCCGGATCACCGCCTCACTCGGATTAATACCGGCTGCCCGGACCTCGATTAGGACCTCACCGGCTTCGGGAACAGGGCGGGGTACGTCGCGCACCTCGAGGACGTCGACGCCGCCGTACGAATCGAACTGCACTGCTTTGGACATGACTAACACTGTAGCCATAATACATGACATATCAATCAGATTTCGCTCACAGCGATCAGCCGCGCCAGCGGGAAGCCTATCATGGCGCCGGCACCGTCAAAGCCGAATCTCGAGCGTAGGTCCTGCTATTGGCAGCACGGCGGTCTAGGCGGCCGTCCGGCATTATTCCCGATACGCTGATTTGTTCGGCATCCCACATTGCTTGATATATCATGTAAAGCTATTACTCTGGCTCTTATGACTAAGACAGGCTCGGGTTCCGCCCAGGAATCCTCTGGATCGCAACACTTCGATTTCGACGCGCTTTACCGTGGCGAAAGCCCGGCCGAAGGCATGGCGCCGATGACCACACCACCCTGGGATAACAACGCGCCCAGCGAGAGCGTCATCGAGTGGCAAACCCGCGGCTGGGTCCACGGCGACGTCCTCGACATCGGCTGCGGGCTCGGCGACAACGCCATCTATCTGGCCGAGAAGGGTCACACGGTGACCGGTCTGGACATCTCGCCCACCGCCCTGACGACGGCGGAGCAGCGGGCCAGGGACGCCGGGGTAGAGGTGCACTTCGCGGTGGCCGACTCCACCAAGCTCGAGGGCTACACCGACGCGTTCGACACCGTGATCGACAGCGGCTTGTTCCACAGCCTCGATGACGCCGGCCGACGTAGTTACGTCGCCGCGGTGCACCGAGCCACCCGGCCGGGCGCCACCCTGTTGCTCAGCTGCTTCTCCGACGCCAACCCGGTGGGCGAGGATTGGCGACCGGCGGTGTCTGAACAGACGCTGCGCGACGTCCTCGGCGGCGCTGACTGGGATATCGCGAGCCTGGAACCCGCCACCCTGCCCGGCGAACTGGACGGCGCCGAAGTCGAAATGGCGTTCTGGTACCTTCGCGCGGAACGGCGCCAAATGGCCTGAAGGCAGGTATCTGGTTCGGCCAGACACGATCGCGGATAATAAGCATGAACAGTCCAGCAGAAAGATCGTCAAATGCCGAGTCCTCGCCGCTCACCCGCCGGTGACAGTCCCTGGCTGTCCCCGTCACAACTCCGCGCGTGGGTTGCCTTCATGCGGGTCCAGTTGCGGATGAGCTACGAGATCAACAGCCAGCTGCAGCGTGATAGCGATCTTTCGTTGCCCGACTATCACGTACTCAACGCGTTGACCAATGCGCCGGAACACAAGCTGCAGGTCACCGATCTAGCCGCCATGATCGGCTGGGAACGCAGCCGGCTCTCCCACCACCTGCGGCGGTTAAGCGAGCGTGGCCTCACCAAGCGCGTGCAGTCCACCGAAGACGGGCGAGCGACCGACGCGGTGTTGACCAAGAAGGGCTTGGACGCCATGGTCGTGGCGGCGCCCGGTCACGCGATGCTGGTCAAGAAATTGTTCTTCGAGCCGCTGCCCGACGAACTTGTCGCTCCGTTCACCGCGGCGCTGGAACACATTCAGGCGAGCCTGAATCTCAATGCGTCGCTGCCGCCGGTACCCCTGTAAGTCGGTGGACTGCTAGGGCGCCAGTACGGGGTTGACGTCCATGTAGATGCGGTAGTCGTTGACGACCCCGTCGTGTATTCCAAAGACGTTGCAGCAGGGCAAATTCAACTCCCGGCCGTCGAGGCGCCGGTAGTGAACATCCATCAGTGCGACGACCATGCCGTCACCGACCTCCCAGAGGTCGAGGATGGTGTGGTGCAAATCGGCGATCGCATCGCGAAACGACTGGGCTGCCGCGAGAAGTTCGGATTGGGTGTCGGTCGGGTCGGCGTTTCCGAAACGGAAGTGCACGTCCGTCGCCGTGAGTGTGGCGATAGCGTTCTGGTCTGCAGCGTCGACGGCGCGGATCAGTGTCCGAACCAAGTCGCCGGCTGTAAGCGATGTGTTGTTCATATGTTTTTCCTCTGCGAATTTGGCTGTACGACTTACCAGTTCGGTGCGATGAGTGCTTTCATGATTCGGCCTGCCTGCAGATCGTCGAAGGCAGCCAGTGTGTCGGGCAGTGGTGCGACGACGCTGGTGAGATCGTCGACTACGAGTAGGCCTGTCGCGAGCAGGTCGATGGCCCTGTCGAATTCGTCGGTGTAGGTGTAGGACCCGCGCACCACAATCTCTTTGAGCAGGATGGTCGCCGCATCCAAGCTCGTTCCCGAACCCGAGCCGACCACGACGAGGGTGCCTCCGGGTGCGAGCAGAGCCAGCGCGGTCGCAGCCGCTGCGTTATTACCCGAGCATTCGATAGCCACATCGACCGACACTCCGTCTTTGACGGACTGGTCGGTTGTGATGACAGTGGCGTGCGAACTGGCCGCGAACGCCGCTCGGTCGGCCGTTGGCTCCATCAGCAGAACGCGCTCCGGGTCTTTGAGATAAGCCAATCGGCACGCAAGCTGGCCTATGGGGCAGCCGCCGGTTACCAGCACCGTCAGTCCTCGGATATCGCCGGCAAGTTCTACCGCGCGTAGGGCCGTAGCGGCGGGCTCTACCCATGCGGCCTGGCGAGCGGAAAGTTCAGGTGGGATTGCCCGCAGGTGGGACGGGAATGCGGCCATCAATGGCGCGAGTGCACCGTTGGCTTGCAGACCCAGGGCCGTTTCGACTGTCGCCTGACGACAGAAGTTGGCTCGCCCGGATCTGCAGAAAGCGCACACCCCGCAGACGTTTCCGTTGGGGTTGATTGCGACTCGTTGGCCGATGCTCCAATCGGTCACGTCGGCACCGACGGTGATAATCCGCCCCGTCGATTCGTGTCCGAGGATGCAGTCACCAAGGTAGACCTGCGGTAGTTGTGCCGCGTGAAGATCACTTCCGCAGATGCCGCATAGCTCCACTTCGACGATGACTTGGTTGGGTCGCAGTGACGGCCGCGGGCGTTCCTGGAAAGCGATCGTTCGATCGGCGGTGAGTACTACTGCCGGCATTGTCATGGTGATGTCTTCCGCGACAACGTCAGGCCAACGGGTACGGCCCGAACCTGCCCCATGCAACGAAAGCAGCCAGCGCCAACAGCACCGCATTGACCCCGATGTTCATGGGCTCGTTGCGGCGGGCGTGAACCACTGCCGCGCCGACCATTACGAGGACCAAGCCGGTCGCAGCCAACGGGACAAGGATAGGGGCGATATGCGTGACTGCCGGCAAGATCAACCCAGCCGCGCCGAGAACCTCGACCACGCCGATCAATCGAATGTTCGTCGGAGTGACGTCCTGCGCCCAACCTTGGCCGGAGCTGACGAGCTTGTCCTTGGGAACAAGGAGTTTCATCAGCCCGCTTCCGGCGAAGCTTGCCGCTAAAACACTCGCGACGATCCACAGCGCTAGATTCATGGTGTCCTCCTAGGGGATGGTGATACGTGCTTCGTTGAGACTGGCGATGTCGTTGTCGTGCAACGACAACGAACCGGCGGCAAGGTTTTCGACAAGATGGCCTCGACTGCTGGTCCCGGGGATCAGCAACACGTTGTCAGCTATCGCCAACAGCCACGCGAGAACGACCTGGGCTGGTGTCGCGTCGTGGCCGGCGGCAATATGGTTGACAACTGGATTGTTTCGAATGGCGTCATGCTGTTCCTTCGGCCAACCCAGCGGACAGAACGGAACAAACGGGATGCCCCGGGCGGTGCACTCCTCGAGTACTGGCGCCGAAGACCGATTCGCAAGGTTGTAGACGTTCTGTACGCAGACGATGTCGGTGACCTCGAGCGCCATTAGCAAGTGCCGGTGAGTGACATTGCTGACCCCAACGCCCGCGATCAGGCCTTCATCCCGGGCGGTCATCATGGCGCCCAGCTGATCGACGAACCGTTGATCGGGCACCGCATTGTCCAACACGCGCAGGTTGACCGCCGTGAGCTGCTCGACACCTAGCGTCGCAAGGTTTTCTTCGATACCGGCGCGCAGCTGATCGGGGTCGTCGTACGGCAACACTGTGCCGGAATCATCCCGTCGCGCAGCAACTTTGCTCACCAGGGCCAACCCGGCCGGGTAGGGGAAGAGCGCCTCACGGATCAACGAGTTGACTACGCCCGGCCCGTAATATTGGGCGGTGTCGATGTGATCGACACCGGCGTCGAGGGCTGCGCGTAGGACCGCGAGCGCCTCGTCACGATCCCGGGGCGGACCGTACACGCCGTCGCCAGCCAGTTGCATCGCCCCGTAGCCGACGCGCCACACCGTTTTGCCTGCCAGGCGATAGCGATCGCCCGTCCGCGTGTCCATCGTCGGCACCTTCCGTAGCGATTTCCGGCGTCGACGCCAGTTATCGCGCGCCGACGGGATCCGCAAGCTGTGCGAGCAGAACCGTAACATCCAACTACGTGACATATCAAGTTATTTCCGAACCATGCGGATCGTCGGGACTCGGGTGTCAGGACTTACAGGAGTTTCAGTCGGCGTAGGCGAGTTTCGATGACCCGTTGGGTGACGACCGCATCCGGCGCGAGCATGTCGAAGCCATGCGGGAGGCCCGGGATCACATGTAGCTCGGTGGGAATCCCAGCCGCCATCAGGCGGCGTGCGTACGCGATGCTCTCGTCTCGCAGGATGTCGAGGTCGCCGACGTCGATGTAGGTCGCGGGGAGGCCGGAGAGGTCGGGGGCGCGGCCAGGCGCCGCGTAGGGCGAGACGTCATCGCGGGGCCACTGCGCGCCGAGCAGTGCTGCCCAACCGGTCCGGTTGTCGTCGTAGCTGAAAACGAGATATTCAGGCGGCAACTGCGGATCAGGCCCCGTGGTTCGGTCGTCGAGCATCGCATAGATCAGCAACTGTTGCGCCAAGGCGGGACCGCCTCGATCGCGAGCCAGCAATGCAACGCCGGCCGCCAATCCACCGCCGGCGCTTTCGCCCATCACCGCAATACGTTGGAGGTCCACGCCCAGTTCGGACGAGTTGTCGGCGAGCCAGCACAGCGCCGTATAGCAGTCTTCGACGGGGATCGGATGAGGGTACTCAGGCGCCACCCGGTAGTCGACCAACACCATTGGCACGCCGGCGCGTTTGGTGTATGTGCGCATCAAGCCGTCATAAATGGGCAATAACGGCACGATGAAGCCGCCGCCATGCAAGTAGAGAACCGCGCTCCCGGGCGCATCGCCCATCGCGCTCGAGTAGACAGCCAGCCTCAACTCGGCACCGTCGGCCGTCGCGATCGAAACGTCGGTGCGTTCGATGCCCGGCACAGGCTCGCGCGAGGCCGCAACACCAGCCATTCCTGCCGTGAGGTTCTTGCGGCGACTTTCGACATCGCCGACCGCCGGCCCCGGTTCTCCCATTGGGCCCGATCGCATCAAAGCGGCCAGAAGCTCAGGATCCATGCGCAGGCCCATTAGGGACGCCTACCCGCAACGCGCCTGCAGCAGGCAGATAATCCGCTCAGCGCGATGAAAGTACACACATGAAACATCATGCACTGTAGCGGGAAGGGAGCGTGGCGAAGGCGCCGATCGCTTGTCCGCAAGAAGTTAACGGTGTAAATATTGAAACCGACTTACGCCACACCGACGTGGCGCCTCCAGGACGGATCGCCGTGAACATCGAGCGACGGAGAGGGTGTCATGAGCTACGACTTGATCATTCGCGGTGGGCGGGTCGTCGATGGCTCGGGAGCAGCGCCGCGGACCGCAGACATCGCCGTGCAGGACGGACTGATCGCCGAGGTCGGCCGGATTGACGGCGCGGCTCGGCGGACCATCGACGCTGACGGCCTCACCGTCACACCAGGATTCGTCGACATCCATACGCATTTCGACGGTCAGGCCACCTGGGATCCGCATCTGACACCGTCGTGCTGGCATGGCGTCACCACCGCGATCATGGGCAATTGCGGCATCGGTTTCGCTCCGGTGCGGCCCGACCGGCACGACTGGCTCATCGAATTGATGGAGGGCGTAGAGGACATCCCCGGCAGCGCGCTGGCGGAGGGGATCACGTGGGAGTGGGAGTCCTTCGGCGAGTACCTCGACGCGCTGGAGAGGATGCCACGCGCCGTCGATGTCGGCACGCACATACCGCAGGCCGCTGTGCGCGCCTACGTCATGGGCGACCGCGCACTCGACGCCCCCACCGCCGATGACCTGACTGCGATGACCCAAGCGGTCACCGACGGCCTGCGCGCGGGAGCCCTCGGCATGTCATTCGGGCGCACCGCCGGACATCGCAGCGCGAGCGGGCAACCCGTGCCGGGAACGTACTCGGACGAGGACGAACTCGTTGCCTTGATGGCAGCGATGGCCGAGGCGGGAAGTGGTGTCCTGCAGGTGGTACCGGCCGGTGTAGGCGGTGAAATGGGCGGCGACCAAAGGCATTCCATCGATGGCGAGGTCGAGTGGATCAGCCGGCTTGGCGAGCGGTTTGGGATACCGCTGACGTTCTTGGCCATGGTCAACGAGCAGGACCCGCACGACTGGCAGCACTGGTTCGGTGCCGTGCGTAACGCCAACGCCGCCGGCGCGAACGTACGACCACAAGTAGCCAGTCGCGCCTTCGGGATGTTGATGGGCCACCAGTCGCGGATGAATCCGTTCCGGCACCGACGTAGTTACCGCGCTCTGATGGATCTGCCGCTCGACCAACGCGTGCAAGCTCTTCGCGACCCGCAGACGAAGGCACGGATCCTCGCGGAGACGCCCGACACAGGGGATGCGCCGTCGGCCGATCAACTCAACCGCCACATGTTCAAACGGCTCTACCCGCTCGGAGAGCGACTCGACTACGAACCGTCGGCCGAAGACAGCATCGCGGCCATCGCAGCGCGCGAGCGTCGCGATCCGTGGGAGGTCACCTACGACACTCTGCTCCACGCCGAAGGCAAGGAGTTTCTGCTGTTCCCGCTGTTGAACTACGCGGGCAACGACTACCACCATCTCCACGACATGATGTCGGACCCGCTGAGCCTGCAGGGCCTCGGGGACGGGGGAGCCCACTGCGGCATCATCTGCGACGCCAGCATGACGACCTACCTGATGTCCTACTGGGTGCGTGACCGCACGCGCGGCCCGCGGATCCCGCTGGAGACCGCCGTGCTTCGGCTCACCGGCGATCCTGCCGGCTTCTACGGCCTCGGTGATCGCGGTGTCCTGGAGCCGGGCAGGCGCGCGGACATCAATCTCATCGACCTGGACAACTTGGGTCTGCACTACCCCGAGCAGGTGCGGGATCTGCCCGGCGGCGCGGGAAGGCTCATTCAGCGTTCCGATGGCTACGTCGAAACGCTGGTGCTCGGCCAGACCATCGTCGCCGACGGTGAGCTCACCGACAGCCGGCCAGGAGGCCTGGTCCGCGGCCCGCGGCCCATGACCACGGCATAACCGAAGATGCTGAACGACAGCACGATTGACTCCCAGCCCGACATACGGGTCAAGTCGCTGCGGTACGGGGAACTCGACCGCAGCGTCGTCGTTGCGGCGGCAGTGCGCGTGGCCGAGCGCGGCGGCGTCCGCAGTGTCACCGTCCGCGCCCTGGCCACCGAACTGGGCCTGTCGACCACGGCGATGTACCGCTACGTCGACGGCAAAGCCGAATTGCTGAATCTGATCGCCGAGGCCACCCTCGCCTCGGTCGAGCTGCCGGAATCGGGGCCCTGGCAGCAGCGAATTCGCGTGGTCGCGAACAGTGCGCGCAAGGCGATGCTGAGAATCGACGGCATCGCCGATGTGCTACAGACTCAACCCGCGAAAGGTGCAGCGCGACAAGTTGATGCGCTGATGCAGCAGCTCGTCGTCGATGCCGGGGTTCCGCCGGCCCGGCGCGAGTCGGCGAGGATGCTCCTGATGATCTTCATCTTGGGTTCGGTGTCGTTCGAGCAGGCCCTCGACGGGTTGCCGCATCAGCTGACCGAGTCGCCGGAATCTCGATTCGAGCAAGGGCTTGACGTGCTGATCGCCGGCCTCTGCGCGACGTGAGGAGCGGGTAGCTCAGCGACCGTGGATCGCGCTAGCGGCGAAATCGGCCGCTTGATCCGTCATGCCGTTCGTCTTGTAGGCGCTGTGGGCGGCCCGGCTGAATCCCTGGCCCGATGAGCAGACCGGGTCTTGGGGTGTGCACAGGTCGAGCGTCTTGTTGGCGTAGAGCGGCCCGATGTTGATCGGCGGGGCGTCGCGGTCGACCAGGTTGAGAAACCCGTTGGAGGGCTTGCCGAACAGGGTGACGGCGGCGATGTGCGGGGCGACGTTGGGCGGCAACGGTCCGGTGATGCCCGCGGGGAGTGCGTAGCCGGGCGGGACGCTGTCGGAGGTGATGTAGGCCGCGATCGCCGCGCCCTGCGAGTAGCCGCCGAGGACGATCTTGGTACCGGGGCAGGTGTTGACGGTGTCCAGGACCTTGTTGGCGGCGTCGGCGACACCGTCGGCCGCTTGCGAAAAGTTCAGCGAGGCAGGGTAATTGACCGGATACACGTCGACCGAATGGCCGCCCAGACGGGATGTCAGGGCGTCGGAGAATTGCTGTCCGACGGTGCCGGGACCGGGTGGCTCCATGGTGCCGCGGGCGAAAATGACCTCGACGTCGGAGCACTGACCCTCGGCGGCGGCCTTGCTGATGGCCGGAGTCGTCACCGCCGCTGCAAACAGCATCGTCAGGACAGCAGCGAACTGCAGGGCCCTCGTCATTGGCTGCGCGCACCATGACAGCGGCGATATGCCATAGCGGGTTGTCTCGTGCACGCTGTTGCCTTTCGTCGGGCGAGGATGCTTTTTGAAGCGTATGCGGTGGAAGACTCCCGCGCAGTGTGGCCTCCGGCGTTGATGCCGTCGGTCATTTGATATCTCGAACTAGCGGTGGTCAAACTCAGCAGCTTGCAACACCCCGGATGGTGGTCTTCATTCCTCCCGCGTCGGCTGGAAAGGAAACAGCAGGTGACGAGCGGGACCAAAAGCGCAACGACACGCAACGAAACGGCAGCTGAAGGGGTGTATTTCTAGATCAATGCGGGGGTTCGCCGCGTCGATTAGGTTTTCGCTTCGATTCGCAATACGCTAGCGCGCGGTTTGTCCTCAACTCAGGAAAGCGGCCATGCCCATTCAGTCCGTGCTGGTGCGCCCACGACAGGTGCGCAGCGCCCAGCGATTTGCTTCCCGCGTTAAGTGCCCAACGGTCGGTCAGTGCTTCGACATCGAAGCCACTCGCGACGTGGACGGGTGGATGATCCGGATCCCAGAGATCGGCAGGGTCACCCGCGCCAGTCGCCGCGCTGCGGTGGAACTGGCGGCCCGGGAATGCATCGCACTCTGGACCGGCATCCCGATCGGTTATGTCTCCGTCCACATCGAGATCGGCTAACGGACCTCCATTTATTGGCCGAGGTGTATCTCGAGCGTGACCTCACCGCGATGGTGACGAAGAACGCTCATCATCATGACGGTGTTTGCGGCGTTCGCCGCTCTGACGATGGCGACGTGCGTCGGCTATTACTTCGGTCGGCGTGCGGGGTCGACGCCGTCAACCTGGAAGAAGCGAACTAGTCGGATTGCGTTGGGGAGGCGGGCGGCCAATCTGCTCGTGCTGGTCGCAGCGCGCCGTATTCGGCAGCAATTGCGACCCGAGCCCATGGTCGAGATGTTCGGACTGAGAATCCTTGCGCCACTTGATCTGCTGCGGGGTAGCGTTTCGCGGATGCGCTCCTACCGGGGTGCGCCAGGTTGGTGAGGCAACGGTATGTCAGCGCTTGAGGGCAAGATCGCGTTCGTGACCGGCGCATCGTCGGGTCTCGGCGCTGAGACAGCCCGACTGTTATCACGGCAGGGCGCAACGGTTTTCGGCATAGGTCGGGACACCGCACGGTTGGCCGAAGTTTTCGGGGACGTCGCTCATGGCACATACGCGTCGGTGGACATCGCATCGGCGCAAGCTTGTAGAGACGCGATCGAGCGGTGCGTCCGCGAATTGGGCGGTCTGGACGTCTTGATCAACATCGCGGGGCAGCACCAGATGCGACGAACGGAGTCGATGACCGACGACGAGTGGACGCAAGATCTGGCGGTCAACCTCAACGGGCCGTTCCATTTGTGCAGGGCGGCATTGCCCTATCTGCTGGAGCGAGGCGGCAACATCGTCAACGTCAGCTCGATTGCCGGCGTCGAAGGCCAGGCCTATTCGGCCGGCTACTGCGCTGCCAAGCACGGCCTGATCGGGCTCACCCGGGCGTTGGCGGTCGAGTACACCGCAGATCGCTTGCGCGTCAATGCGGTTTGTCCCGGCGGCATGCTGACACCGCAAATCGAACAGTTCACCGCACCCGAGAACCCGAACTACGACCTGATCATGCGCACGGCCTCACCGCGCGGCATGATGCAAGCCCTCGACGTGGCGAACGTGATTGCATTCCTGGCCAGCGACGACGCAGCCGCTGTTCACGGCGCCGTATATCGGGTCGACAACGGCAAAGGTGCCGGCTAGGCGATCACGAGCCGGTGAAGCGCGGCTCCCGCCGCTCGGCGGTGGCGGAGACTCCCTCGACGAAGTCCGCTGTCGCCGCGAGCTTGATCTGCTCAGCTTGTTCCAATGCAGTGGCCGCCCGCACGCGATCCGCGAGATCGCCACGCAGGGTCTGACGGATAGACACCACCGCGAGCGGGGCACTCGCAGCGATCTCGGCCGCGAAGGCGTGCGCGGTCGACCGCACCGCGTCATCGGCTGCCAGCCGGTCGCACAAGCCGATATGCACCGCTGCCTCTCCAGCCACCGGGCGGCCGGTGTACAGCATCTCCTGAGCGCGCTGCGTCCCGACCACCGCCGGCAGCGTGACGGTGATCCCGAATCCCTGGTGCAGGCCGAGTCGGCTGAAGTTGGCGATGAAGCGGGTGGACGGCCCGGCGACGCGGAAGTCGGCCACCAGTGCCAACCCGAGACCGCCTCCGACCGCCGCACCTTGCACGGCCGCGACGATCGGCGTTCGGGCCGCGAACAGCCGAGCGGCCTCCTCGTAGAGCGAACCCGTGGAACCCGCGACCGACTGCTCATCCCCGCTCAGGGCGCCCGGCAGATCCGCGCCCGCGCAGAAGTGCCGGCCCGACGAACACAGCACGATCGCCCGCGCGTCCACATCCGCGTCCAGGCGCTCGAAGGTATCGGCCAACCCGGCGATGAGGGCGGCGTCGAAATGGTTACGCGCGCCGCGCTCGAACTCGACCGTGGCGACGTGGTCAGCGGACACCTCAACGCGGATCTGATGAGTCATAGTTGGTTGTGAGGAAGCTCGCGCCGACCGCGGACTCCGTTGATCTGATGCATATCGGTAAGGATGCCTGCCGGCGGCGGTATCGCAAAGACCGGACCGCATCCACCCTTGACCTGAAGTGTGGTTGAGGTCTTACCGTCATCGCTATGCCACTAACCACCATCCCGTCGGGCAATCGCTGGCCCGAGGAATTGAGCACGATCGGCGCACTCCGATTCGCCCGGCGCTCGGCACATTTCGACGAAACCGTCAGCTTCTACCGCGACCTGATCGGCCTTCCACTGTGCGCCACGTTCGGCGAGAGCTATGGCAGCAGCGGAGCGATATTCGGCTTACCGGGATCGAGTCTTACCTTCGAGATCGTGGAGGCCACCGAACCGGTGGCGGTGGATAGTCATGAGCAGCTGTGCCTGTATTTCCCCGATACCGCGGCTCAGCAGCGAGCGACCGCACGACTCGTGGCGGCAGGGGTCAAACCCGTTGAATCTCATCCGTATTGGGCGGCAACCGGATCGGTCACATATCGCGATCCGGACGGTCGTGAAGTGGTATTCGCACCGTTTGTCTTTGCCGTCAACGAACCCGCGGAGGGCGCCGCATCGGGCGAGCACTGGACCGCCTCGTAAAAGCGGAAGGCCACCGGGGTCGCGTCCACCGGTGGCCGTCCTCTGCGCTGGCTCGTTGTAGTTAGTGCTTGAAGGCGTCCTTCACGTGCTCGGCCGCGTCCTTGAGGCTGGACTTCGCCTGGTCGAGCTTCCCCTCGGCACGCGTGTCGTCGTCACCGGTAGCCTTGCCGACGGCCTCTTTGGCTTTGCCAGCGACGTCGTCGATCTTGTTGCTCACCTTGTCATGGGCTCCCATGAGCTTCAGCTCCCTTTGCTATGCACAATGCTGCTTGCGTCGGGATGACTACCCGGCCGCCGCACCGGTCAAACCACGTGTGCGAGATTGGCACAATGCGGGTCGCGATCCTCGATGACTACCAGAATGTCGCGTTGAGCATGGCCGACTGGTCCGACGTGGCCGCCCGAGCCGAGATCACCGTGTTCAATGATCACCTCGCCGACCCAGACGCCGTCGTTGAGCGGCTGGCGCCGTTCGACGTGGTGTGCGTCATGCGGGAGCGCACACCGCTGCCGCGTGACCTCATCGAGCGCCTGCCGCGGCTGAAGATGATCGCCTCGACCGGGCCGTTCAACGCCGCCGTCGACGTCGCGGCCGCCAAGGAACGCGGCATCTACGTAAGCACCACCGGCGGCTACATGCAGTCGACGGTCGAGCTCACCTGGGCGCTGATCCTTGCCGCCGCCCGCCGCATCGTCGACGAGTCCGTGTCAGTGCGCGCCGGCGGCTGGCAAACCTCCGTCGGCCCGCAACTGGGCGGCACCGTGCTGGGCGTGCTCGGATTGGGACGAATCGGCAGCCGAGTGGCCCAAGTCGGCAAGGCGTTCGGCATGGAGATCATCGCGTGGAGCGCGAATCTGACACCCGAAGCCGCCGAACAAGCCGGTGCGACCTACGTGTCGAAAGACGAATTGTTCAGCCGCGCCGACGTCTTGACCATCCATCTGGTGCTCAGCGAGCGCTCTCGTGGCCTGGTCGGTAGCGCAGAGTTGGCACTGATGAAGCCGACGGCGTTGCTAGTCAACACATCTCGAGGTCCGATTGTCGACGAGTCGGCTCTCGTCGATGCCTTACGGTCGCAGCGACTTGGCGGCGCGGGCGTCGACGTCTTCGACGTCGAGCCGTTGCCTGCCGGGCACCCGCTGCGATCGCTGGACAACGTGGTCGCCACGCCGCACATCGGTTACGTCGCCGAGCAGGTCTATCGGGTCTTCTACGGGGAGTCTGCGACCAAGATCGCTCGTTGGCTGAGCCAGGGCAGCGGCAGCTGACTTCGAAGCACGGCGCCGTGACCACCACGAGTCGACGAGGGCAAGGAGGGCTGACACCGCTGCGGCGAGCGCCCAGCCCAGCAAGATGTCGACGACGAAATGCTCGGCCGAGTACACCAGCACGAAGGCCATCGCCAGCGGGTAGGCCAGCAGTAGCGGACGCCAGCCGCGCTTGACCCGCCGCCACAGGAAGATCGAAATCATCGCGGTCAACGCGGCGTGCAGCGAGGGAATCGCCGCGACCAGATTCACGCTGGCCTGTCCCGAGTTGACCAGCGCGCCGGCCGACTGCAGATGGAGCGTCCCCCAACCGCGCGTGGAGATTCGCTCCACGAATTGGTGAGCACCCGGTTGGCTCATATGCGTCGCGCCCAGCAGTCCGCCGTCGGGAACGCCTGCAGCGCTTCGGTACATGCACGGCGGGTTTGATGGGCCGTTGGCGATGTCGGCCGCTGTGCAGCGCGCGGCCGCCCACGGCGGGGCCGCCGGCAGGACCACGTAGACGGCGACCGCGGCGAACGACAGCGCAACGAACCGACGGACGAATGCCGCCCAGTCGGTCCGGTTGTACAGCCAGAGCACCCCCGCGACCACGTACGGCAGGATGAAAAACGACATGTAGATGCTGCTGATGATCACTTCCCACCACGGGGGCTGCGGCATCTTGATGCGCTCTTGCAGCCACACCGTCGGGACAGTGCCGAAGAACAACCAGCGATCAGCATCGGGTTGGAATCGCCAGAGCGTGGGCGCGCCGAGCATGTCAGCCGCACCACGACTGAGGTCGTAGAGCACCAACACGAGTGCGAACGGCAGCCAATCGCGCACGACGGTGAACACCTTGTGCCCGCGGCCGATGCTCGCGGCGATGAGGCCGGTAGCGATGTACAGCAGCAGCAGTTCGCGGTTGAACGCGACCCCGTCCGTCACGGTTCGGTAAGTCACCACCAGCGCCCACGTACTGACGGCGACGCGCCGTGCCCAGGTGAGCCAAAGCTCGCGGCTGGCCGGATCAGACGTGTCGGCGGAAAGGGGTGACTGCGAAGGCACGGTAGACGGCTGGCTGAGGCGGCGTCGCCCAGCAAGTTCGGTCTGTGGGTCGCGCTTGAACAGTCGGACCCGGCGATCGGTTATTACTGCCACCAGTCCAACCTTATCCTTTGCCGACCGTTTTCCATCCGTTCATTCTCGCGGCGCTTTGCAATCAGACCAATAAATCAGCCAAACACGCTGTAAGCGAAGGGCTTTAACGCATCTTTAGCGCGGTACTGCGTGCGTCTATGTGGTAGCTGTGAATTCGCTACCTCGTCGATTCACCCGTCAAGGTGCATCAGAGCCAGCACGCTCCATTGTCGTAGCACCTTGCGCTCTTCCGCGGTGGAGACCATGCCGGATGGTGCGAACATTTTCGACGGCACTGGTTCGTCTTCAGTCAGCGGTATGCCATCGCCGCGAATTGTCTTGAATATCACCACAATTGCGGCCAGCACCAAGATCACCACGACAGCGGCGAAGATGACCGACAGCGTGCCCTGGATGAATGTATTCCTGATGACGTCGGCCAGCTGATCCTTCGTCTTCGCCGACCCGAACGCCGCCTTACCCGATGCTTGGGCGGCGGCGTACTGAAAATGCTGCGTCCAGTAGCCGACGTTGGGATCGGCAGAGAAGATCTTCTGCCACGACGCGGTCAGCGTGACTGTCAGATCCCACAGCAATGGAATCCCCGGAATCCACGCCCACTTCAGGTAGCCCTTCTTGACGACCACCACCGTGACGACGGTCAGTGCGATCGCGGCCAGCAATTGATTGGCGATGCCGAAGAGCGGGAACAGCGTGTTGATGCCGCCCAGCGGGTCGGTCACGCCCATCAACAGGATGCTGCCCCACGCGGCGGCCACCGCCAGGCTGCAAATCCACACGCCCGGGCGCCAGCTCGGATTTCGCAACTTGGTCAGCGGGCCGCCGAGGTTACCGAGTGCGTCGGAAAGCATGAAGCGCGCGACCCTGGTGCCCGCGTCGACTGCAGTCAGGATGAATAGTGCCTCGAACATGATCGCGAAGTGATACCAGAATGCCTTCAGGCCCGAGCCGCCTAAAACCCGTTGGAGCACTTCGGACATGCCGATCGCAAGTGTCGGTGCGCCGCCGGTGCGCGACACAATCGACTTTTCGCCCACGCTGGTAGCGGCTTGATTCAGCTCGGCCGCAGTTACCGGCGGTCCCGACAGGCCAAGGTGATTGACGTAGTCCGCGGCGGTCGCCGCGGTGCCGCCGGTGCGAGCTGCCGGTGCGTTGAGGGTGAAGTACAGATGCTGGTCGAGGATCGCGGCGCTGATCAATGCCATCACCGCGACGAACGACTCGGTGAGCATGCCGCCGTAGCCGATCAGCCGCATCTGGCTTTCCTTCTCCAGCAGCTTCGGCGTGGTGCCCGACGCGATCAGCGCGTGAAATCCCGACAGCGCGCCGCACGCGATGGTGATGAACAGAAACGGAAAAAGGGACCCAGCGAACACCGGTCCATCACCGTGAGTGGCGAAGTGCGAGACCGCCGGTGCGTTGATCACCGGGTGCGCGATGCAGATGCCGGTCGCCAGCAAGGCGATGGCTCCGACCTTCATGAACGTCGACAGGTAATCGCGCGGCGCCAGCAGCAACCACACCGGCAGCACCGACGCGACGAATCCATAGCCGACGATCAGCCATGACACCATCACCGGCGAGAGATTCAACCACGACGCGCCCCAGTCTGTTTCGCTGACGACATCGCCGAACGCCACGGCGAGCATCAACAGCACGAAGCCGATCACGGACACTTCCGCTACCCGCCCGGGTCGCAGGAATCGCAGATAGCAGCCCATTAAGACGGCAATCGGGATCGTCATTGCAATGGAGAACACGCCCCAGGGACTTTGCGCCAATGCTCGCACCACCACCAGCGCGAGCACAGCGAGGATGATCACCATGATGACGAAGGTCCCGACCAGAGCGGCAGCACCGCCGATGGCACCGAGCTCGTCGCGGGCCATCTGACCTAGCGAGCGGCCACGGCGCCGGGTGGAAATCCACAGCACCAGATAGTCCTGCACAGCGCCGGCGAACACCGCACCGACGATGATCCAGATGCTGCACGGCAGATAGCCCATCTGGGTGGCAAGCACCGGGCCCACGAGCGGTCCGGCCCCGGCGATCGCGGCGAAATGATGGCCGAACAACACCCGCCGGTCGGTGGGCACGTAGTCGATGCCGTCATCGAAAACCTCTGCG
>Ga0137412_10001095_pt1 | contig 20465 bp, 18 predicted proteins | sample CZODoug2_1_16fun_FD_122160 | JGI IMG/M metagenome (GOLD analysis project Ga0137412, IMG submission 122160) | Vadose zone soil fungal communities from Angelo Coast Range Reserve, California, USA - CZODoug2_1_16fungal (Hybrid Assembly) | ecosystem: Environmental > Terrestrial > Soil > Vadose zone...
TTTCGCAAATGACATCTCTCCCAGGGCAATTTTGGCCCATACTTCTTGCATCGCTGGACTGGAGTGGATATCTTCCCAATGAGCGACCATCCCTTGGAGCGCTAGCTCCTTAAGGTCTTTGTGGGCGGCGGTGAAGGAGTCAAAATATTCGAAGGGTAGATTGCTTGGTGTAAGATTTCTCCGAATGAACTGCATAAATTGCCGCCGCAAGCGTTGGAGGCAGTGCCATAGGCGAAGTTGCCGGGAGGGCCGAAACCGAGGATCGGTGTTCCGAGGAAAAGAGTTCCGCAGGTGACGCTGACCAAACTGGATCAGTATCGGCTGCGCCAGAGGTGGGAGAACACCACGCATTTTGGCGCGGACCTGGATCAGAACGAGTGTCCCGATTGCCCCAAAACCCGAGAGGGCAAACAGCTAGCCTTGCCGCCACCTGATATTCCCGAACCGAAAGATATGAAGTAACTCAGTTCTTTTGATGAAACGAATAGCTCTTGCATTAATTCTCGCGCTTGGCGCGGCCATCGCGCAAGCCGACGAGTACGATATCGTGGATTACGATTTCATTCGTTCAGTCGATCCGTTGGCGCAGAGAGACGAATGGGCTCTTCTCCACCAGGGGAAGACTGTCAACGCCACCGACTTTGCGCCGCGCTACAAGTGGCGATGGTCTTACTACTTCAAGGGCCCCGAACAACTCATTTCGCAGCCGGCTTATGTGGGTTCAATGCAAGCGGCGCTGCGTCGGCTTGGTTATTACTGCGGACCCGTCAATGGTGTATTTACGCCAGAAGTGAGCGAATCCATTGCACGGCTTCAAAAGAACTCTTCGATGCGCGTTACGGGAACACTTACCGTTCCCGTACGGCGCGCGTTGCATCTGCCATAGGTAGTTCTGCGGTAGGGACGACGCCACGCGCGCCGTCCAGATCTTAAGCCCAATGTCGCTAGCGTTACGCATTCTGCGTGAAAGACCTTGCGAAACGGCCTAAATGGGCTTCATTCGAACGCTTCCGATTCTGCGTTGTCGGATTTTAACGAACGCCGCGCTGAATGAGTTCACCTGCCAATCAATCGCTGGTTAATTTGCTGCTGGAAAGCGGTGTCCCTTCGACAGAAGAAGCTGCACAGCTGGCCGTGAACCTGAATGGCGGTTCGTGGGTGAGCCAGGTGCTCGATTCCGGTAAAGTGGACGAGCAACGTTTCCTCGCCGGGATCGGGAATTTCTTCCGCGTCCCAGTTGTCTCCATCGAGGCGAAAAAGATCGATCGCGAAACATTATCGGCCTTACCGAGCCGTTTTGTTTTTCAACATCACATTCTGCCCATCGAGGTGAAGGAAAATTCGATCGTGCTGGCGACCTACGATCTTTTCAATGCGATTGGCCGACAGCTCGCCTCCCAGCTTCTGAAAAAGCCGGCCGAGTGGGTCCTCGTGCCGCGCGCACAGCTTTTGCGCGCGATGAAAACGCTCTACGGCGTCGGCGCAGAAACCTTCGATGAGATTCTTAAGACGAATCGTTCCTTCGAGGTGTTGCAGGACACCGAGACTGCCATCGAGTTGAATGACGAGGACCCCGAAGCGTCGGTGGTGAAATTCGTGAACCAGATCATTCGCGAAGCGATCTTCGAGCGCGCGACCGATATTCACGTTGAACCGCTGGAGAACGATCTGCGGATTCGTTATCGAATCGACGGGATCTTGCACGAGGTCGCCGTGCCGCCGCAATTGCGAGTCCTGCAATCGGCCATTATCTCGCGCTTGAAAGTCATGTCGCACATGGACATCGCAGAACGCCGTCTGCCTCAGGACGGGCGCATTAATTTGCAGTCGAACAGTCAAAACATTGACGTGCGCGTTTCGACTATTCCGACGGTAAACGGCGAATCGATCAGTCTGCGATTGCTCATCCGCAGCGAACAGCAGTTCGGATTTGATCGCCTCGACCTCAGCGAGAAGCAGGAGAAAATTATTCGGCATCTGCTGGCGCTGCCCAACGGCATCATTCTTCTCACCGGTCCGACCGGCTGCGGAAAGTCGACTTCGCTTTATTGCTTTTTGAGCAGCATCAATTCAGTGCAGCGTCGCATCATCACCATTGAAGAACCGGTCGAATATCGGATTGCCGGCGTCTCGCAGATCGATGTGAAACCGGAGATCGATCTGACGTTCGCCAAGGGTCTTCGCCACATTTTGCGACAGGACCCCAACGTGGTCATGGTGGGTGAGATTCGCGATGTTGAAACTGCGGACATCTCGATCCGCGCGGCGATGACGGGTCACCTTGTTTTCAGCACGCTGCACACCAACGATGCCGTCGGCGGCATCACGCGGTTACTCGACATGGACGTGGAACCGTTTCTGCTCTCATCGGTAGTCAAAGCGTTCATCGCACAACGGCTAGTACGCACGATTTGCCCAGACTGCGTGCAATTGGTCGATTATCCGCGAGAATATCTCGCCGAGATCGGTCTTCCGGTGAAAGAACTCGGCACACGTTTCCAGCGCGGCGCGGGTTGCGATCAATGCCGTCACACCGGCTATCAGGGTCGCGCGGCAATCTATGAGGTTTGCGTTATCACGGAGCCGCTAAGAAAATTGATCATGCAAAAGCGGGATGGCGGTGAGCTCAAGCAATGCGCAATCGCCGAAGGGATGGAGACTTTGCGACAAGACGGCTGGCGACGCGTCTCTGAAGGCAAGACAACCATTGAAGAAGTCGTTCGGGTCACGCAAACCGACGAGGTGATGGCCGAAACGACCGAGGAAGCCGAGCCGATGGCGGCCAGCTAGCGCGCGAATCTTAATCGCGTGTCATCCCGAGCGAAGCGATGACAATCATGCTATTCGCCGCGCAATTCGCGGATCGCCTTTGCGTAATCTTTGGCGTGAAAAATTGAAGTGCCGGCGACAAGCACGTTTGCGCCGTTTTCGATCGATATCCGCGCAGTCTCGTCGTTGATGCCGCCGTCTACTTCGATGTCGATCCTGCTGCTCAATGATCTTGCCCGTTTAACTTTTTGCATTTGATCAGCTCGAAAGGACTGGCCCCCGAAACCCGGATGCACCGTCATCACCAGTAGCATGTCGATTTTGTCCAGGAACGGCTCAACCGAATCAAATGAGGTTTCAGGATTTAGAGTGAGACCGGCGCGGCAACCGGCGTCGCGAATCTGCTGCAACGTTTTCGTGACGCTGTGTTTTGCCTCGGGTTCTACGTGAACGGTGATCGAGTTTGCGCCGGCTTTGATAAATCGCGGAACGTAATGGTCAGCGTGCTCGATCATAAGATGGACATCGAGTGGAACACTTGTTAGGCCGCGCACCCGTCCTACAATCTCCGGGCCGAAGGAAATGTTGTCGACGAAATGTCCATCCATGATGTCGCAGTGGATCCAATCGGCGCCAGCGGCTTCCACCCGATGGATTTCGTCACCGAGTCGCGAGAAATCGGCGGCCAGAATGGATGGAGCGACGATCACTCTTCCCATGTTGATGGAGTAAGGGAGTAATGGGGTAATGGCAAGCCCCTCCACAATGGCCCCAGCACTCCGTTACTTCATTCCTCCGACAGAATGCGCTTGACGCCGTGCCGCCCTGTTTCATGTTACGGGCGTTTCAGCCGGCCGAATCGCGCTCGGGGGAGGGTCCTGTAAAGATCAGGCCGCCTCAGGCGGATGGACGCGCTTCTTCTCGGGCTGGAAAGTTTCGGCTAATAAATAATTCATGTTCAATGGACTTTTCGGCTGGTTATCCAGCGACATCGGGATCGATCTGGGTACGGCAAACACACTTGTTTACGTAAAGGATCAGGGGATCGTGTTGCGCGAACCATCGGTGGTGGCGGTGCAGGCCGGCACCAACAGAGTGCTGGCTGTCGGTGACGAAGCCAAGCGCATGCTCGGCCGCACACCGGCAAACATTGTCGCAGTGCGCCCGCTCAAAGATGGCGTGATTGCGGACTTCGAAGTGACGGAAGCGATGCTGCGCCACTTCATCACCAAGGTGCATAATCGCCGGGTACGCGCGAAACCGCGCGTCGTTATCGCGGTGCCATCTGGAATCACGGAAGTGGAAAAGCGCGCCGTGCGCGAATCGGCGACTCATGCCGGAGCGCGCGAAGTGTATTTGATCGAAGAACCAATGGCAGCGGCAATCGGAGTCGGACTTCCGGTACAAGACCCAGCCGGTAACATGATCATCGATATCGGCGGAGGCACGACGGAGGTGGCACTTATTTCGCTGTCGGGAATTGTGTTTAGCCGCAGCGTCCGCGTTGCTGGCGATGAACTGGACGAAGCAATCGTGCAATATATGAAGCGCGCCTACAATCTGATGGTCGGCGAGCGCACAGCCGAGGAGATAAAGATTAAGATTGGATCGGCATATCCCAGCGAAAAGGAGACGAGCGTAGAGGTCAAGGGACGCGACCTGGTCGCCGGTTTGCCTAAGACGCTTATGATCACGTCCCAGGAGGTGCGCGAAGCGTTGCTCGAACCGATCTCGACAATTGTGGATTCCGTGCGGATCACTTTGGAGCGCTGCCCGCCAGAGCTTTCGGCGGACCTCGTCGATCGCGGCCTGGTTCTGGCAGGCGGCGGCGCGTTGCTGCGGGGCTTTGACAAACTTTTGAGCGAGGAAACAGGTTTGCCCGTCCATGTTGCTGAAGATCCGCTTAGCGCAGTGGCGGAAGGGACTGGCAAATGCCTCAATGAACTTAAATTCTTGCGTCAAGTGGCCTCGGCAGACCGCCAGTGGCGGTAGGAAGAATTGCGGATCCGCGATTCCGGATTGCGGATCGACGCCGGTTCGTCCGCTGATGTCGACCTCTTTTAATCCGCAATCGCGATGAGCCGCACGAACATCATCGCGCTGCTGATTTTCGGCGCAATTCTGGGATATTTTCTCACCTTCGGCCCTGCGACCACGCAGAAGTTCAAGTCCGGCGTCTATCAGTTGCTGGCACCATTTTTGACCGGTGGCTCCGGATTGAACAAGCAGATTACATCGGTGCGTACAGGCTTGAAATCGCTCGATCAGTTGGAGCGCGAAAACACGGCGCTCCAAGTTGAAAATCGAGAACTGAAGGCGACTAACCAGGGTCTGCGCGATGCCGAGAATGAGGTGAATCGGTTGCGTCATGCGCTCAACTATCGCGAGCGCTCAGTCTTTAAATTAATCGCCGCGGAAATTGTCGCGCGTGATTCCTCGACCTGGTGGCGAACGGTCACGATTAACCGTGGCAGGAGAGATGGTATCGAAATCGACATGCCGGTTGCAACGGACGAGGGATTAATAGGAAAAATAACCACCGTAAGCGACAGCGTGTCGGTTGCGTTGCTGGTTTCCGATGAAAACTGCAGGATCGCCGCAAAGGTCGAAGGAAGCCGAGAACAGGGGATCGTCTCTGGTGAGCGCGTGACAACGGGACTCACCCCGTCTTTAAACCTGAATTTTTTGTCAAAACAGGCTGACCTGAAGCCTGGCCAAAAAGTTTATACGTCGGGAGTTGGCGGCGTGTTCCCGTCGGGTTTGCTGATTGGCGTTGTGAAAACTTTCCGTTTGCGAGAACTGGATGGACAAGCGCAGCTCACGCCCGCAGTCGATCTGTCGCATCTGGAGGACGTGTTCGTAGTAACTGGCCGAAAATGATTTTCTTTTTTGTTCTGCTGCTGCTTGTGCTGATGGCGCAGATTGCAGAGTTTTTTATTCCAGCGCTGCCGTGGCTCTATAACGCGCACGTGTATATTGTGCCCGTGATTGTCTTCTATGGCGCGATGGCCCTGCCGTTTCCTCTCATGCTGTCGCTCGCCCTGTTCGCGGGGGTTTTGCTGGATGCTCTTACCGTGCAGGTGATCGGAGGGAAAGTTGAAATTTCAACTGGATCATCGATACTCATTTACGGTGTGCTGGCAGGACTAATGCATGGCCTGAGACCGCTCTTTGCACGCGGCCGTTGGGAAGTGCACTGTGTCCTGAGCGGCGTTTTCACCTCGTTGATAGTTCTGGCGCAATATTTAATGATTACATTCCGTCGCGGCTCTTTTGTATTCACCCGCGAAGTTTGGTGGCAGATCGGCGGGCCTGGTCTCATCGCCATGGCGATGGCTCCGATCGTGTTCTGGTTCTTACAGTGGATGGGACGCGTTACGGCCTACTCTTATCAGCCTGAAAGGGGGCGGGTCGAATGAATAGACGCCATATTACTTCACGTGTGCGGATTCAACTCCTCGGATTCTTGATGCTGATGGGCATAGGCGCTCTCGGTCTCAAGCTTTGGTGGATCCAGGTAGCGCATGGCCAGGAATGGACTTCCCAGCTTCGCGGTAGTTCTCAAGCGACGGTGCGCATTCCTTCGGTGCGGGGCGAGATCAAGGACCGCAACGGATTAACTCTCGTCCAAAACCGGGCCAGTTATGAGGTCGATTTTTATCTCCCGGAAATGGTCAAAGGCTATCGGGAACGGTTTGGTCAGCCGCCCGTCAGCGAGTATCGAGCGACTATCAATGGAATGCCGAAAGACCTGAGGGAACCGGACATCATCAAGATCGTCAATAACGGCATCGTCCCACGCCTCAACGACCTTGATCTGGCGAGCGACTACAACGCGGGCAAGTTGCAGAAACACTATCGCAACGATACCGAAGTCCCGTACTCCTACGTCAAGGACATCGATTTTCCAACTTTGGCGAAATTTTCCGAGCATGATGTCGGATTGCCCGGAGTGGAACTCGCGATCAAGCCCGTCCGTTCCTACGTTTATGGCGCGCTTGCCTCGCATCTTCTGGGTTATGTCGGTATGCCGGATGACGTGGATAAAGAGGACGCAAAGAAATTCACGTTTTACCAGGGAGACGTAGAAGGAAAATCGAACATCGAAAAAATCATGAACGATTATCTGCGCGGAAAACCTGGCGCACGTTATTTACGGCGCAATGCAAAGGGCACCATTGATGGCATCCTGCGCGAAGATCCCCCGGAGCAAGGCGCCAATGTCTTCCTGACGATCGATGCGCGCATTCAGGCGATTACGGAGGAAGCGCTGCGCGCCGTGAGCCGTGCGGGAGCGGTAGTTGTCGATCCAAACAATGGCAACGTCCTGGCGATGGCTACTGTGCCATCATTCGATCCAAATACTTTCATCCCCAGCATCAAGGCGAAGGATTGGAAAGCGCTGCAGAAAGACGAGGGCGATCCATTAATCAATCGAGCGATCAGTTGCCTGCCGCCAGGCTCGACATTCAAACTTATCACGTCACTCGCTGGTCTGCGGGGGACGAAAAATCTCGCAAACGCGCATTACAGCTGCGGTGGCGGGGTGAGTTACGGCGATCACTTCTTCCGATGTTGGGTAGCTGAAAAGCATTACACGCACGGAAACATCGGACTTGCCGATGCTCTCAAAGTGTCGTGTGACTCCTTCTTTTATCAATACGGAAACGCAGCTGGCATTCAGTCGATTGACCAGATTGGCAAGATGTTGGGAATGGGCGAAGAATCGGGCCTGCAACTGTCAGGCGAACAAACCGGCAATATGCCGGGCCCTGAATGGATGCAAATTCACCATCCGCAGGAGAGATGGTCACAAGCTCAAACCGCCAACGTTTCCATCGGCCAGGGATATACGCTTGTTTCGCCCTTGCAATTGGCAATGGCCTACGTGGCCATCGCAAATGGCGGCATCTGTTATTACCCACGTCTGGTCGATAAAGTTTTGAAGCAAGACGGCTCTCCGGTGTTGGATCAGCAAGGCAATCCAGCAGCGCCACCGCCGCGCGTGCGATCGGATTTACGGCAGGAAATCTCTCCGGACAAAATCGAGATGGTTCGCAAAGGTCTTTGGAAAGTTGTTAACGAAGACGGCGGCACCGGCGGCAGAGCGCGTTTGAAAGATTGGGTGGTGGCTGGGAAGACCGGCACCGCGCAGGCCACCGACCGTGGCCATGAGGAAAACGTTGCGTGGTTTACGTGTTTCGCGCCATTTGACCATCCGAAGTATGTCGTCGCAGTGATGGTGCAGGGCGCCTCTGGGCACGGCGGCGAGGTCGCGGGCCCGATCGCCGACAGAATATTGGAGCGCTCGCTCGCGCTGGATGAAGGCAAATTCGACATGCAGGTCGCCTGGCTCCAGCCCGCACATCACGCCAATCCGCTGCAATTAGTCAAGTCAGTCGCTTATAACGAAAAGGGAGGCAATCTCGGAGGCGAGGACGAAGAAACTGCGGACCAATCGCAGACTGCCACTGCGCAGATGGCGAGTACGGACGCATCGCCTGATGTCGAACCGGAAGCGGATTCACAGGGCAAAGTGCGCCGACGAGGCGCTGCGGTGGCCCGCGCTGTTCCCGCCGCGACGCCGGCTTCTCGTAATTTCTTCCAACGGATCTTTGGAATACATCGGCAACCAGCGCCTGCTCCTCCGCCACCGCCGTCTAACCGCCGGCGTGGAACACCACCACGATGAACACCCGACCAGAACCATCGCCGCACTGCGTTTGGTCAGTTCCGCTTCTGATCGGACAACCTCTTTCCTTTTATGATAGACAAAGTAAGAAAACTTTTGGGTCTTTCCTCGCGAAAGACCGGAAAAAAACTCATACTGAGCGTGGAAAAGCTCGAGTCCCGAGTTGCCGTGCTCGAGAATGGCCGGCTCGAGGAATACAGTGTCGAGCGTAAGACCTCACGGAATATCGTCGGCGGCGTTTATAAGGGTAAAGTCAAAAATATCGAGATGGGGTTGAAGGCGATGTTTGTCGACATCGGCTTCGAGAAAAATGCGTTCCTTCACTTTTGGGACGCAATTCCGGCTGCGCTCGACAGCGGCATTGAGGAAATCGATCGCCGCGGGAGCAAGCGGCCTCGAAAACGGATCACGGTTAAAGATATACCGAGTATTTATCCGGTCGGCTCGGATGTCATTGTGCAGGTCACCAAGGGTCCCATCGGCAACAAAGGGCCGAGGGTAACCACGAATCTCAGTTTTGCCGGGCGCTACCTGGTGCTGATGCCGTTTAGCGATCGCAGCGGCATCTCGCGAAAAATTGAACACCAGAAGGAGCGCGAACGGTTGCGCAAGATTGTGCGTGAACTGGAAATTCCCGACGGCGTTGGAGTCATTATCCGCACCGTCGGTGAAGGCCAGCGGGCAAGGTACTTTGTGCGGGATCTGCGTTTTCTTCTCGATGAGTGGGCCCAGGTCGAGCGGCTCATTCGTGGGGAACCAGCCCCGTGCCGCCTCTTTGAGGAGCCGGATTTAGTCGGACGGACGGTGCGCGATTTTCTCACTGAGGAAATCGACGAAGTCATATGCGATGACCACGCGTCAACGGAACGAATGATCGAAATGATCGGGCAGATTTCCCGACGCGCCCGGAACCGCGTGCACCATTACGATGGCGCGATGCCGATTTTCGAAACGTACGGTGTGCAAAAGCAAATCGATGACGCTTTCCATCGGCAAGTCTGGTTGAAGTGCGGCGGTTATATCGTGATCGACGAGACCGAAGCGCTGGTAGCGATTGACGTGAATACAGGCCGAAACAAAGGCGGCCGCGACGTGGAGAAAACTATCTCGCAAACCAACCTGGAGGCCGCAGATGAAATCGCGCGTCAGCTTCGTTTACGCAATATTGGTGGGCTGATCATAGCCGATTTCATCGATATGAAGAGCCGTAAAGATCAGCAGGCAGTTTACAGTCTAATGAAAGAGCGACTCAATCGAGACAAAGCCAAGACACATATTCTCCCCATTTCACAGCTTGGCCTGATGGAGATGACTCGCCAAAGAGCCCAGGAAAGCCTGAGCGACACGATTTACGAGAATTGTCCCTACTGCGGAGGGCGTGGCGTGGTAAAAACTTCCATGACCACGAGTGTAGAATTGCATCGGACTCTCAATACCGTCATGCGAAAGTATCAGGACAGCATTCATGATATCCGGGTGATTCTGAATCCTGGTGTGTTGAAGCGGTTGAAGGAAGAAGATGAAGAATTGCTGGTGGAGTTGGAGCGCCGTTACGCGGGCCGACTCACCTTTCGTGGTGATCCCACATTTCACCACGAAAAGTTTATCATTACCGACGCAAATACCGGCGCGGAACTCCACTCGTAAGGGAGTGCCTTACACGAAAAAATCCTTGCAATTTCCTGTTGCCTGCCCAAGAGTCGGGCATCCGGGGTAACGGCGAGTTTCGTTATTACCTTGCGTGCTCCAAAGGAGTGTTTGGAGCGTCAAAAACTGAGGAGAGACTTAACCAAAGGAGAAATAGAATGAAAAGAATGGTGTTGGGGCTGGTATGCATCGCTGCAATCACTTCTGCAGCGGTTGCTGGGACTGAGACTTATTCCGGAAAGGAGATGAAACAGGTGGCACCGCCACCGTGTCCACAATGGTACGCAGACAATGAGTTTAACGTCGGTCTGTGGGGTACCTACATTTTCACGGGAAACAACTGGCAGGACGATCGCTACCTAGAATCAGATCATGCCTTCGGCGGCGGTATTGATCTCAAGTACTTTTTCCACCGGTACTTCGGTGTGGGTATTGAAGGATGGGCCGTGGATGCCAGGCGCGCGTTTGAAGATGTCTTTGTCGATCTTAATAACGGTATCTTCGACGTCCATACAGGACATGAGAGTCGTGCGGTGGGTTCTGTGCTCGGTACATTGACGCTACGTTATCCGATTTCCTGCACGCGCTTTTCGCCCTACATTTTTGGTGGAGCCGGCGGAATCTTTGGTGGCGGCGAAAGGACGACCGTTGTTGTGAACGATGGAATCATTCGCACTGAACAAACCGGTTCCGAGTCGAAAGCAATTGGCCAGGTCGGTGGCGGCATGGAAGTTCGCATGACCCCGCACATTGGCTGGGTAAGCGATTTCAGCTGGAATTTCGTCGATGGACCGAAGAACAACTTCGGGATGGTCCGCACGGGCGTAAATTTCGCCTTTTAGCGAACTGAGAATCGTATTCGCTAAAGCGGCGTCCGAAATATCCGGACGCCGCTTTCTTGTACGAACAATTACGGTTCACGTTTGCGAATGCTCACATGCGGTCGAGATTATTTTGATGTCGTTCGTTGAGACTCTGGACAATCTGGCGCTGCGAAAATCGGAGCTGGTTGAGCGCTTCGGGCATTTGATCGCCCACAAATCGGATCAGGAACTGGAAGCGATCGCTCAAGCTTCGCGCGCGCTGACGCTGCAGAATTTCGGACGAACGATGCGTCTGTTCGCTCCGCTGTATCTTTCCAACGAATGCATTAACAACTGCCGGTATTGCGGTTTCTCGCGCGATAATCCAATCCTTCGCGTCACGCTTGATGTTGACGAAGTGGTCACCGAAGCGAAGCATCTCGCTCGCCAGGGATTTCGGCAGATTCTTCTCGTCGCTGGCGAGCACCCAAAATTTGCGGGCCGCGACTATCTTGCCGAATGCGTGCGCGCGCTGGCCCCTGATTTTTCGTCAATCTCCATCGAAGTAGGCCCGATGGAGACAGAAGATTATGTGCCGATTGTCGAGGCAGGAGCGGAAGGACTCGTCGTTTACCAGGAGACCTACAATCGCGGCATTTATGCGGAGATGCATACTTCCGGACCGAAACGCGATTTTAATTTTCGACTCGATTGTGTTGAGCGCGGTTACGCGGCTGGTTTTCGCCGGTTTGGCGTCGGAGCGCTCATTGGTTTGTCGCGCTGGCAGGATGAAGCGATCGCGCTAGCGGCGCATTTGGAATATTTGTTCAAACGCTGCTGGCAGGCGCAAATCACGGTAAGCTTGCCGCGGTTGCGTCCGGCAGCTGGCGGATTTCGTCCGCTCTTTTCGATGACGGACCGCGAGCTTGTGCAATTCGTTTGCGCATTGCGAATTTCTTTCCCCCAGCTTGGGATCGTGCTTAGCACTCGCGAACACGCCTCGCTGCGGGATTCACTGGCGTCAATCGGGGTAACGATGATGAGCGCCGGCAGCCATACCGAGCCTGGCGGCTATACCCGGCAGGGCCGAGAACACCTCCATCGCACTGTGCGCGGTCGGATCGTCGCACCCGAATACCAGGACGGCGAAGTTGAACTCGCTACGGGCCAATTCGAGATCAGCGACGAACGTTCGCCGGCCGAAATCGCCGCACTCTTACGCCGTCGCGGACTCGAGCCGGTTTGGAAAGATGGGGACCAGGCTCTTTTCGGCATATGAGGGAAACGCCGAACGCCCAACGCCAAACATCGAACACCGAACGAAATGAGCGCGCCATCTTCGCTTCGATGTTGGGCGTTCGGCGTTGTTAGTGTCGCGCGAGGTGTGCAAGGTTCGCCTATGGTTAGCTCTGTCCGGTAATGACGATTTTGCTGAACGGGGAATCCGTCGATACTCGTGAAGCGAAAACGATCGCGGAGCTCGTCGATTGTTACGAACTGCCGCCACAATCGATTTTAGTAGAGCATAACGGCCTCGCCGTGCATCGCCGCGAATGGGCCGAGAGGCCGCTGTCCGAAGGCGACCGCGTCGAGTTCATCCGCGTCGTCGCCGGCGGCTAGAAAACTAATAAGACAATTCTTCTCCTCAGATTTGAGCTGCGCTCGTCACTACGACGCGCATTCCGTCTGTTTGGATGACAGTGACGGCCGTTTCCGGCGCGATGAATTCACCTTCGGTCACAACGTCTACAACGTGATCGGCGAAACGCGCTTTGCCACTCGGCCGCAAGACCGTAACCGCGGTACCTTGCATTCCTGGAGTCAAAGCGAGTGCGGTTGCGAACTGTCGCGGCACGCCGGCGAGCGATGGGCCGGGTGGACTTGAATCCATCAAAGCGAACCGGCGATAAATACTTGTGCGCGGGAGGTAGCGCGCAAGTAAAGCGATGATGACGAATGAGCCGACGATCGCGATGAACATGTTGAGCAACGGCATTGCGAGCATTTTGCCCGTCGGGAAGAAATTCTGGCCGGGATAGCGATCGATCATTGTCCACAGCAGTGAAGCGAGCATGAGGAAAACGCCGACAACGCCGAAAACAATCGTGCTATGCGCGAAAAAAAGAATCTCGATCAGAACCAGAACCATCCCGAGAATGAACAGCGCAACGACTTCCCAGCCGGCGAGCCCGGCCAAATAATGCCCGAGGAAAAAGAGCCCGAAACAAATCGCAGCGATAACGCCGGGCCACGTCACACCGGGAATTTTAAATTCCAGATACGCGCCGAGAATTCCTCCCAGCAGCAGTAACGGCGCAAGCGCGGTGATCCAAAACGCGATTTGCTCGAAGCCAGTTGGGTCGATCCTGGCGATGTTGCCTTTGAGTCCGGCTTTTTTGGCCAGATCGGGAACCGAATCAGCGACACCTTCTGCGAGCAACGGTTTGCCATTGATTCGTTCAGTTGCCTCCTGGGCGTTGAGAGTGAGGACTGCTCCCTTGGGATGGACAATGCGATCACCGATCTTTACTTCCTTGTCCTTGTTCATGAACGCCTCGGCAACGTCGGGATTATGGCCGTTCTTGGTCGCTGAACCGCGGATGAGAGCAGACCAATACGAAATCGTTTTCTCCTTTGCCGTAGTGGGAAGGTCCTCTCCAGTTGAGAGGATTGGTGCAGCTGCGCCAATTGCGCTCACCGGCGCCATGTAGATGTGTTGCGTGGCAATAGCGATAAGTGAACCAGCGGAGCCCGCATTTGTATCGATGAACGTGTAGGTCGGGATTTTGGATTGGTTGAGCGCATTCACGATATCGGTCGCTGTATCGAGTCGGCCGCCGTATGTGTTCATGTCGAAAATGATCGCCGACGCATCGCTGCTCTCGGCGGTTTTCACTGCGCGTCGTAAGAACGCGAGGAGCGAAGGTGCAACTTCGCCGTGAAGCGGGACTACAACTACCTCACCTTTATGAATTGCCTCGCGCGCGTGGATGGGCGACGCCACTAGAGAACAGATCAACGCCAAGATTGGGAACCTTGTTTTCACACAGCGCAAGATTGTAGGGCGTTTGATTCGCTCGCGCCAGCTCGCTCACCCTTCGGCCTCCCGTCTATCTCGCTCAGCTCCCGCTGGCTCGATTCTGTGAAACGCCAGCGGGTCATTTCGATGTGGCGTCTGACACAGACGTCCTACACTGACGGTTTTGAAACAGCGTCGCACTGCGTAAGTTTGGCATCGCTTCAAAAGCCAAACGAGGCAAAAATAATCAGGCGCACATGGGAACGATCCCTTCGGAAACGATCGAGCAGATTGCTGCCGCGAACGATATCGTAGAAGTAATCGGTTCGTATTTTCCGCTCAAGCGCGCCGGGGTAAATTTCAAGGCGCTCTGCCCATTTCATCAGGAGAAAACGCCTTCGTTTACGGTCAGCCCGAGCCGGCAGACTTTTCACTGCTTCGGTTGTGGCGCGGGCGGGAGTGTTTTCCGGTTCGTCATGGACTACGAGCATACCGATTTTCCATCGGCTGTGCGGAAGCTCGCGGCGCGCGCCGGAATTATGGTGGTGGAGACGCGCGGTGCAGAGGATGGAGATCGGCGATATGAGGCGCGCCGGACATTGCTGAAACTGCACGCCGACGCTGCCGAATGGTTTCATGAAAATCTGCTAAAAAGAGACATCGGTGAACCAGCGCGAAAATATTTAAAACATCGCGGGATCACGGCGGAAACTGCCAAACATTGGCAGCTTGGTTACGCCCCGGACGAATGGGACGCATTTGGTGCCTGGGCACGTGCGCATGGTTATCATAGCCGTGACCTCATTACGAGCGGACTCGCAAAAACAAGAGATGATGCAGAGAACGCGCCCGGTGAGAGGTCAAGTTCGTACGATCGCTTTCGTGGAAGAATTATTTTTCCGATCTGCAACGACGTCGGCGAAGTGATCGCCTTTAGCGGCCGGCTTCTGACAGAGGCGGAGGGAGCGGCGAAATACTTGAATTCACCGGAGACGCCGCTTTTTCGAAAAGGCAACGTGCTCTTTGGTCTGCACAAGACCAAACGCGCCCTGATCGAGGCGAACTGCGCCGTTGTCTGCGAGGGACAACTCGACTTGATAAGTTTGTTTGAGGCGGGAATCACGAACGTGGTCGCGCCGCAGGGGACAGCATTCACGGAAAATCAGGCGCGGGTCTTGAAACGCTTTGTAAACGAAGTTGTGCTTTGCTTCGACGCCGACGCAGCTGGCCAGAAAGCCGCCGAGCGTTCGCTCGACGCGCTGCTCCAGAATGACTTGATTGTGCGAATTGCCGAGATACCAAAAGGAGAAGATCCTGACTCCCTCGTCCGGCACGAAGGGAAAGAAGCATTTGAAAGCCGCGTTGCCCGCGCGCGTGATTTTTTTGATTACTGGATCGACCGTGAGACTACCGGTGTTGATCTGGGTTCGTTAGGCGCCAAGATGCAGTTGGCGAGAAGCCTGGCTGAGACTGTTTCGCGCATCCGCGATCCACTCATGCGGGGGGAAGTTGTGAATAAAATCAGCTCGCGTCTGGGTGTCGTCGCTCAAGACTTTCAATCGCTCCTGCCCAAGCAGAGAACTGAATCAGTTCGATCAGGCGATCAATCTGAAGCGGATGAGACCGCTCCGGTGCCGCGACACGATATCGCCATGCTTTGCCTTCTGGCGTTGCGAGACGAAAAAGCGCGCGAATTTCTTCGCAAACAAAACTGGCGTGAGATTCTCTCCCAGGTCCCGGATGGGGAAATTCTTGCCCTTATCCTTAAAAGTGACCTCCATCCAGATGACGCCGCCTCAATCAACACCTTTATGGTCACGCTTTCCCCGCCGGAGGAACGATTGGTCTCTTCGTGGCTTCTCCAAAAGGCGCCGCCCAATGCTGGAGCGATGGTCGAAAAATGGTGGCTCGGCATTCGCCAGGGTGTCTTGCGCCGGCAGCTTGATGTCGCTATGAACCGAATAAAACTCCCAAATCTCAGCACCGGTGAGACGGTAAATTTGCAGAAACAAATTCTTGACCTCCGGGGACAGCTCCACGAGCTTTCGCAGCTTGCCGGCCCGAGCGACAATTAGTTGTCGATCTATTGCCGCGCGGCAAATCGAACGTCTTAGTCAAATCCTTAATCGCATTATCTTGGCCAGGCATTCGAAACACAGGGGAGGGAGTCGACGGTCGTCGGCGAAACGGCTTAAGGCCCAGCGCCATGGTTCATCAAAAAGAGGCGTTGTTCTTCGACTTCGTCGGAAGCTCAAGAAACAGCCACGAATCGTAGCGCTCAAAGCCAAACGCAGAGCCGCTTCAACCCAACGCAACGGATCGTTGCCGGAGCCCCGAGAGGAAATGGCAGGGTCTCGTTTGTACTCAGCGATTGATTTACAGAGCCGCATTCGCGAGCTGATCAAACTCGCGAAGGAACAAGGCTATCTCACTTTTGACGACTTAAACGAGGCGTTGCCCGAAGGAATCACTGACGCCGATGAATTGGACCTTATCCTCACGCGGCTGCGTCGCCTGGAGATCAACATTATCGAAGCGTCGGAAGTCGATCGCTATAAGGACGGGAAAAAAGATACAGAGGAGGACCTGGAAGAGGAAGAGCGAACCGAAACCAAAGTCGATATCCTGGATGACCCAGTGCGGATGTATCTCAAGCAGATGGGCCAGGTGCCGCTCCTGACCCGCGAACAGGAAGTAGAAATATCCAAACGCATCGAGGAAGCCGAAGACATGGTGCTGAAGCATATCAATTGCTTCGGTTTTATCGCACATGCCCACCTGGATCTCGCCACGAAGCTGATCGAGGGCAGGGAACGGTTCGATCGGGTGATTCTCGACAAGAAAATTGAGAGCCGGGAGAGGTATATGAAAAATCTCCCGCGTCTCTGCAAACAGGTGGAACAATTAAACGCGTCGATCACGCGACAGTTTTGCGAGGTCGGGCGCAATTCTTCAAAAAAACGACCGCAGAAGCTCCGGGCATTGCAAAGGATGATGACTTCCTTGCAAAGGCTTTATCCTCTTTTTTACCTCAAGCAGAAGGTCACGGAGGAATTTGTGCATCTCGCGGATGACGCACACCATACCTCGCTTTACCTGCAAACTGAACTGGCCAAAAATCCTCGCAGCAAGAAGCGGCGATTGCAGCTTCAGAACAAAATCCGCGAGCTGGAGAAGGGGCTGTGGTTCCCGCTTCCCGAATATGCGAAAGAGTACCAGACACTAAAGGGCTGGATGCGCCAGGCATTCAAGGCAAAGACTGAAATGGTGGAAGCCAACCTTCGTCTCGTCATCTCGATCGCAAAAAAATACACTAATCGCGGTCTGTCGTTCCTCGATCTGATCCAGGAAGGGAACATGGGGTTAATGAAGGCCGTCGAGAAATTCGAGTATCGGCGGGGATACAAGTTTTCCACATATGCGACCTGGTGGATTCGCCAAGCCATCACCCGTTCAATTGCAGACCAGGCGCGCACCATTCGCATCCCGGTCCACATGATCGAGACGATTAATAAGCTCATGCGTGTGCAAAAACAGCTGGTGCAGGAATACGGGCGCGAACCCAGTCCCGAGGAAGTGGCCGAAGAAGTTCTCCTGCCAGTAGATCGCGTGCGCTCGGTTCTCAAAATGGCGCAGCAACCGATCTCACTTCAGTCTCCAGTGGGCGAGAGCGAGGAAACGAATTTTGGGGATTTTATCGAAGACAGGGGCGCCGAAAATCCGAGCGACATGACTGCGATTGTCTTGTTGAAGGAAAAAATCAAGGACGTGCTGGAAACGCTTACCGATCGTGAAAGGCAGGTCCTCGAGCAACGATTTGGGCTGGTTGATGGATATAGCCGAACCTTGGAAGAAGTAGGCCGGCAGTTTCAAGTCACCCGCGAGCGTATCCGCCAGATCGAAGCAAAGGCCTTGCGTAAAATGCGGCATCCAACTCGTATTCGACAACTCGAAGGCTTCCTTGAAGCTCCCGGACTTTGAATATTGGCGCCATTGCCGCGCAACTTCCAGCTCTGCAGATAGTTCAATTGCTTGGAGACTATGGATCGTGAAGATGACAAGCAGTTGTGGGATATCCTTGGCCGTATTCCCGAGCCTAAGCTGTCGCCATTCTTTGCCCGAAACGTGGCAAGAGACGTCCGCCAGGAAGCGACTCGCCTTGAGCGGGTGCGCGGCTGGTTTAGTTGGCGGAGACTTGCCGCGGCGTCCGCTGTGGCAATGGTCGTGATCGGCACCGCTATCGCTACACATCATCCAGTCCCGCAGAGGACGGCTGTGAATGACTCAGACGTGGTGGCAAAAATCGATCCACAAGATTATGACGTCGTGGCCGATCTGGATGAACTGATCGCTTGGGATGAAAATAGCGTGTGGGAAGAAAAGCCAACTATGTAAACTGATCGTGCGCTTGTCGGCTTTCGCGTTGTTCTGCACCGCCGCACAAGCGCAACCACATCGACCCGGCGGACGACCGCCGACGGGACCGCCGCACGGTCCGGCAGGTCAGCCCCACAGGCCAGCAGGTCAGAGCATGCGTGATCGATGGATGGCAATGCCTCCTGCAGCCCGGCAAAATTTCCAGCGCAACGCGGAGCGTTGGCTGCGGATGAGCCCGGCAGAACGCAGTGTGCTGCGCGAGCGAGAGAATTTACGCCGTCAAACCATCAGGCGTGAGACGGAAGCGGCACTTCGCGATTCGGGTCTCCACCTGAATCCGCAGGAACGCGCTCAATTTGAATCGCGCTACATTCAGGAACGCCGAAACGTGGAACGAACGTTGCGGCAGCAAATCGAAACCGAACGACAGCAGCAACTGCCAGCGCTAATTCAGCAACTGAAAAGAGAGTTTCAGATTGACCAGCCAACCAAGGGTCCGTCGACAAAATCGGTAGAGTCGCCCAAACCAAAGAAGTAGTGGCCGGCCCTCTATTTTTGTCCGGAACGGCTTCAGAAAAGAAACTGGCTCGAGATTGCTCTCGAGCCAGCCCGATCTGAATTTCTTGGTACTACTTACCGGTAATAATGATGACGATGGTGGCGGTAGTAATAGCGGTGTCCGCCGTACCCGTAATGAGGCCGGTAATAGCCATAATACCGGTACGGTCGGTAGTAGGAATAGCGGTACGGATGGTAGTATCCATATGGATAGTATCCGTAATAGCCCGGGCCTCCGAACCCAACTGAGAAGTAAACTTGAGCGTCGGAACGCTGCGCCGGAACGAAAGCCAGTACCCCTGACACCAATCCAATTAAGAGAAGTTTTTTCATTGTTTTTCCTCCTATTAATTAAACAGGGAATAGAAGAGAAAGTTTTCCGCTTTATTCGGATGGATGAGCCTCGGGGTACGCCGTGATGCAAATGCTTTGCCCAACCTGCTCATAAGAAACTCGCCGCAGACGCAGCGCGTTCGCAGCGCTTTCGGCCCCGCGGCCCGGGAACGCCATTACCGACCCCCCGGTCAGGATTGGCCCCAGATACAGCTGCACTTTGTCAATGAGGCGCGCATCGAGCGCTTGGCCTAACACTTCGCCGCCGCCCTCAATCAACACGCTAGTGACGCCTCGCTTGCCTAGATTTTTAAACACGGCGGCCAGAGACTGGCCTCGATAAATCAGAGTCCGTGAACTGAACCTGTCAGAAAATAACTGTGCGCGACGCGGCAGCGTTCCTAAGCGAGTCAGGACGACGCGCCATGGTTGTCGCACGCCACGAACGGCACGCGCCGTCAACCGAGGATTGTCCACTCGGACGGTTTCCGCTCCCACCAAAATCGCATCCACGCGGCCGCGGAGCTGATGGGAGTGACGGCGGCCACGGGTATCAGTGATCCACCGAGACTCGCCGGCAGGTCGCGTCAATCGACCATCGAGTGACATCCCGCACTTTGCGATGACAAAAGGGCGCCCACTGACAATCCACTTGTTAAAAGCCTCGTTAATTTGTGCGCAGTCATCGGCCAAAATGCCCTCTCGTATTCTGACGCCGGCATTTCGCAATTGAATGATGCCCTTGCCGGAGTGGCGCGGATTTACATCAGTTGCGCCTACAACTACGTTTCTGACTCCAGCTTCGAGTACGGCAACTGTACACGGAGCAGTGCGTCCTTCTGTGGAGCACGGTTCCAGCGTAACGTAAAGGGTGGCCCGGGCGGGCAGTGGCGCACCGAAATTGCGAAGGCATTCAACCTCCGCGTGATCGCAGCCGGCTCCTCGATGATGTCCTCTCGACACAATTCGATTGCCGACGACGAGAACCGCTCCAACCGCGGGATTAGGGCTAGTCTGACCGAGCGCTTTCTTCGCCTCGTTAAGTGCCGCGCGCATGAACTTTTCGTCTCGTGCTCTATTCATCGCTTAAAGGAAATCAATAGTTGTTCTCGCTAGTCGAGGCAACGCGGCCTCACTGGGCATCTTCGCACCAGCCGCGTTATCAGAACATCAGTGCGGGGTACAATAACCGCGGTACGGGCGGGAACTGATTCGTGCCTGGAGGGATTCGAACCCCCAACCTTCTGATCCGAAGTCAGAAGCTCTA
>Ga0137412_10001096_pt1 | contig 20456 bp, 18 predicted proteins | sample CZODoug2_1_16fun_FD_122160 | JGI IMG/M metagenome (GOLD analysis project Ga0137412, IMG submission 122160) | Vadose zone soil fungal communities from Angelo Coast Range Reserve, California, USA - CZODoug2_1_16fungal (Hybrid Assembly) | ecosystem: Environmental > Terrestrial > Soil > Vadose zone...
TGATCAGACTTAGGGCTGACTTAGCCTCGGGCCGGAAATTTATATGGCTGCCATGCGGTTGATCCGGTGCTGGGTGTGGACCGTTCGTTCGAGGGTCAGAGCGTTGGTGCTAAACCCGGCAATCCTGTACTAAAAATTTTATCGTGATTGCGATCCAGACGACGGGCCCAATGCGGCCATATCTTGCCTATAGGCCGGTGTGCTAGACAATCCGCATAGGCGCTTCCATCTCGTTGGCAAGACGCGTTACCATCCCCGAAATGGTCGATGTCGGATAGACTTATAACTGGCTCCGTAACGCCTTCGGCCATTGGAAAACCCACCACGATCGGTGGTTGAGAGCAGAAGTGCGCCGCTTAATCCTGATCGTAGCCCTGCTTGCCGCCGGAGCAGCCACCGTTTCAATCGACCCCCGCTGGTGGGGGTCGTCGATCTCGCAATCGGTCGCGCGGAGTAGCGAGCAGGCCATCCCGGTCGTGACTGACAGGGCGAGGCGCGCGGATGTTCCGATTTATCTGAGCGGTCTGGGGACGGTTCAGGCGTTCAACAGCGTGCTCATCACATCGAGAGTCGACGGTCAAATCGTCAAAATCAGGTTTGAAGAGGGAGGCGATGTCCGCGTCGGGGATGTATTGGTCGAGATTGACCGGGCGCCTTTTGAAGCGGCGCTGGCCCAGGCCGAAGCCAACAAGCTCAAGGACCGGGCTCAGCTCGACAACGCCCGGCTCGATTTGGCCAGGTACACCAATCTCGCGAAAACCGGCGCAGCCACCACGCAGCAGCTCGACACTACCCGAGCCCTGGTTGCGCAGACCGAAGCAAGCATTAAGGCCGACCAGGCGCTGATTGACACCGCACAGGTGCAGCTGAATTACACCAGCATCCATTCGCCGATAGAGGGCCGCGTTGGACGGCGCCTGGTCGATGCAGGCAACATCGTGCGGACAACCGATACGACGGGCATCGTCACCGTCAACCAAGTCCACCCCATCTTCGTGAGCTTCGCGCTTCCCGCCGATACGCTGCCGCAACTCCGCGCCGGGTCGAAGGATGGTAATGTCATTGTAACAGCGCTCGATCGCGACGGACGGGCTCTCGCTACCGGCGCGCTCGCCGTCATCGACAATCAGATCAATCCGGCCACGGGCACGATCAACTATAAGGCGAAATTTGACAATGCCGATGATGCTCTATGGCCTGGGCAGTTCGTCAACCTTCGCATCCAGCTTGCGATCCGCCGTAATGTGATCGCGGTACCGGTGACTGCGGTGCAGCAGGGTCCCGACGGACCTTACGCCTTCGTTGTCGGCGACGACCGCACCGTGCAGAAGCGGCCCCTCAAGGTCGGTGCGCTCAACAAGACCACCGCAATCATCGACGGCGGGTTACAGCCCGGCGAGCAGATCGTGATCGACGGTCAATATCGAATTCAGGCCGGAAGCACTGTCGAAGCCGCACAAGCGGCATCGTCTGCAGACACTGGTCCTGCAAATTCACCATGAACTTTTCAGCCCCTTTTATCGTTCGACCGACAGCGACGACGCTCTTAGTCATCGGTCTGACGCTGCTCGGCCTGGTCGCCTACTTCCTGCTGCCCATCGCCGGTGTACCGCAAGTGGATATCCCGACCGTCCAAATATCGGCCCGGTTGCCTGGGGCGAATGCGGAGACCATGGCTACATCGGTGGCAGCGCCGCTCGAACGGCAATTGTCGCTGATTTCAGGGGTCACCTCCATGAGCTCCGCGAGCTCGCTCGGGCAGACTTCCATCCAGGTGGAGTTCAACCTCGACCGCAGCCTTGATGGCGCCACCCAAGACGTGCAGGCGGCCATCAACGCTGCCGGCGGGCAATTGCCCAAGAATCTGCCCAATCCTCCAACCTATGAAAAAGTCAATCCAGCCGATGCGCTGCTGATGTCCATCGCAATCACGTCGCCCGACCTGCCGATCGCGAAAGTCGACGATTATGTCGAGAATTACCTCGCCCCCCAGATATCCCGCATCAGCGGCGTGGGCTTGGTTGATTTTCACGGCCAGCAAAAGCCGGCCGTGCGCGTGCAGATCGACCCGAGCGTCGCGGCGGCGATGGGGCTCAGTCTCGAGGATGTCCGCTCGGCCATCGGGACCGCAACGGTCAATTCGCCGAAGGGCACTCTGGATGGCCACCGGCAATCCTTGACGCTGGATACGACGGACCAGATCTTCGACGCGTCGGTTTTCAATTCGGTGATCGTGGCCTATCGCAACGGAGCGCCGGTCCGAATCAGCGACCTCGGCAAGGCCATCAACGGCGTCGAAGACGTTCGCCAGGCCGCTTGGTTGAATGGCGAGCGGGCTGTCATCATCGACGTCCATAAGCAGCCTGGCTACAACGTCAATCAAACCGTCCAGTTGGTAAAGGATGCGCTGCCCGGGCTTAAGCGCACCCTGCCGCCTTCGATCGTGGTGCGGGTTCTCGGCGACCGCACCCAGACGATCCGGGCCTCGGTCGGCGACGTGCAATTCACGATGGCCATCAGCATCGGTCTCGTGGTGCTGGTCATGTTCCTGTTCCTGCGCAATTCGCGCGCAACGCTGATTCCGAGTGTCACCATCCCGGTTTCCCTGCTGGCGACCTGCGCGGTGATGTACCTGGTCGGCTACACCATCGACAACGTATCGTTGATGGCGCTCACGATCGCCGTCGGCTTCATCATCGACGACGCCGTGGTGATGGTGGAGAACATCATGCGCCATATCGAAGCGGGCGAGCGCCCGCTGCAAGCGGCCCTGATCGGATCGCGGGAGATCGGCTTCACCATTCTATCCATGACCTTTTCGCTGATAGCGGTGTTTCTGCCGTTGCTGTTGATGGGCGGCCTGATCGGGCGATTGTTCCGCGAATTCGCCGTCACCGTGAGTGTGGCGATCATCATCTCGGGAATTGTCGCCCTGACCCTTACGCCGATGATGTGCGGCTGGCTGCTGCGGGCGGATGATGGTCAGGCCCACCCACAGGCAGCCGGACGGATCGAGACTTTGCTCGACGCCGCTTTCACGCGATCGCTGGACGCCTACGCTGCTTGCCTCCGCTGGACGCTGCGTCACCGGCTTACGACGATGACCGTGATGGCTCTAACGCTTGCCGCCACCGTAATGCTCTACATCGCGATTCCAAAAGGCTTCTTTCCGCAGCAGGACAACGGCACCATCCAGGGAACCGCCGAAGCCGCCCAGGACATCTCGTACGCGGCGATGGTGGAACGGGTGCATGAACTGGCCAAGGTCGTGATGGCCGATCCGGATGTGCAGACGGTCTACTACTGGGTCGGCGCCAATCCGACCGTGAACAGCGCCCGCCTGATGATCGACCTCAAGCCGCTAAGCCAGCGCAAGGCGAGTGCGACCGACGTCGTCAACCGCCTGCGGAAGGCAACTGCGAGCGTTCCGGCGATTGCCTTCTTCGCCCAAGCCCGCCAGGACGTGCAGATCGGCGCGCGGGTCAGCAAGACGCAATACCAATATACCCTACAGGATCCCGATGTTGCCGAGCTCTTCAAATGGGCGCCGATCGTGCTGGCGAAACTCTCCGCGCTACCGGAACTGCAGGACGTGACGGGCGATTTGCAGGCGACCGCGCCGCGCATGATGCTCAAGATCGACCGCGACATCATCGGCCGATTGGGAATTTCCCCACAGGTGATCGACGATACGCTTTACGACGCATTTGGACAGCGGCAGGTGGCGACCATTTTTGGTCAACTCGACCAGCACCGCGTCATCCTCGAAGCTACGCCCGCTTACCAGGAAGACGCGTCAGCGCTCGACAAGCTTTATGTTCCTTCGGCGGGCGGACAGGTGCCGCTATCGGTGCTGACAAAGTCCGAAATGTCGGTCTCGCCGCTCACGATCAACCATCAGGATATGTTTCCGTCGGTGACGCTGTCGTTCAATCTCGCACCGGGACACTCGCTGGGCGAAGCCATTGCCGCGATCCAGAATGCGGAACAGACGCTCGCCAAGCCCGCCGCGCTCACGGCCCTCTACCAGGGATCGGCGAAGGTTTTCGAAACGTCCTTGGCAAGCCAGCCCTACCTGATCGCGGCGGCGATCATCGCCGTCTATATCGTTCTCGGGATCCTGTATGAAAGTTTCATCCATCCCCTCACGATCCTTTCGACCCTGCCTTCAGCGGGCGTGGGAGCCTTTTTGGCCCTGATCGCTCTCGGATACGATTTCTCCCTGATCGCATTGATCGGCGTTATTCTTCTGGTGGGAATTGTGAAGAAAAATGCGATCATGATGATCGACTTTGCCCTGGTCGGGGAACGCCACCGGCATTTGACGCCGGAGCAATCGATCTATGAAGCATGCCTGATGCGTTTTCGGCCCATCATGATGACGACCATGGCGGCGCTGCTCGGCAGTCTCCCCTTGGCCTTGGGATCGGGTGCGGGTTCGGAGCTGCGCCGTCCGCTCGGCATCGCCATCGTCGGCGGCCTGCTGCTGTCACAGTTCCTTACGCTGTTCACGACCCCGGTCACCTACATCTATCTGAGCAAGCTCACGCGCCGAGCGCATGGTGATCGGCAGCCCCGAGTTCATTCAAAGGCTGAGGAGCAGGGTGACGTGGCTACGATCCGCGCGGCAGAATAAGAACCCGTTGCCTGTGGCAGGCGCTGCCAGACTATCGAGCTTATGGCGAGATCTTGTCCGCCGGGTTCGGTCGATCGGCATTCGAGACCGTCCGACGTCTTTCCGCTCACCTTGGCAAAACGCCTACGCGGAACGGTTGATCGGTTCAATCCGGAGGGAATGCATTGATCATGTCGTAGTCTTCGGCGAACGCCATCTGCGCCACGTTCTGCTGTCGTACAAAGATTACTACAACGCCACGCGCACTCATTTGTCGTTGAACAAGGATGCCCCGGTTCCTCGTGGCGTTGAGTGGGCCGGGAATATCGTCTGCCGCCCGATCCTGGGCGGACTGCACCATCAATATGGCCGGATGTGATTTGCGATAGGCGCAGTGGGTGGACCCGCACCTTGTTTGGCTCTCTTCTTGCCAAATTCGATCAAACGTTCACGGGTTAGATCATGGATACTCACTCGGCCCAACGAGACCTTTAGAGCCAGCAACACTGCAGATTTTGACCGTCCGGTGAGTTTTCCGGCTTCGGCCATGTCGTCAATATGAAGGGTGATCAGATCGGAGAGGGTGCGTGGCGGTTCGTGGGGACGAGCCTGCCTGACGGGGAGCCCGCGATCAATCGTACGCTCCACGTCTCGCGCCCATTCCGTGGCGTCATGGCGTCGAAGAACGGTATTGGCCACATACTGCCGCTTGCGCCGCACCTGGACGTGCCAGCTTCCGGACTCGAGCTTCGTAAAGGTCGCCATTGCGTGTGCACTCACTTCAGGTTTTGTGCGCGCTACGTGTGCACCGCGAGATCAAATGCGGTACTAACGGGTACAATTTTGGCTAGTTCGGAGTGCACACACAGGGTGTATGTTCCTCTTCTAGTCCTTTGATAGTGTCGGGTAACTTGTTGAAAGATCAAGATTATCGATTTTCCGTGGCACCCATGATGGATTGGACCGACCGGCACTGCCGCGTCTTCCATCGCCTGTTGACGCGCCGGGCGCGGCTTTACACGGAGATGCTGACGACGGGGGCCATCATTCATGGCGATCGCGCGCGGCTTCTTGGATTTGATGCAAGCGAACATCCGGTCGCGCTGCAGCTCGGCGGCTCTGATCCCGGCGATCTCGCGATCGCGGCCAGGATCGGCGAGGAGTTCGGCTATAACGAGATCAACCTCAATGTCGGCTGTCCGTCGGACCGGGTGAAGGATGGCCGCTTCGGCGCCTGCCTGATGGCGGAGCCGAAGCTGGTCGCTGCTTGCGTCGATGCCATGAAGCGGGCGGTGAGCATTCCCGTCACCGTCAAGTGCCGCATCGGCATCGACGATCAGGATCCGGAGGTCGCGCTCGATACGCTCGCGCGCGATGTTGTTGCCGCGGGCAGCGACGCGCTGATCGTGCACGCCCGCAAGGCGTGGCTCGATGGTCTGTCGCCGAAGGAAAATCGCGACATCCCGCCGCTCGATTACGATCGCGTCTATCGGCTGAAGCAGGCGCTGCCCGATCTACCCGTCATCATCAATGGCGGGATCGGCAATCTCGCCGATGCGAAGGTGCATCTTCTCAAGGTCGATGGCGTGATGCTAGGGCGCGCGGCCTATCAGGAGCCGTGGCGGCTGTTGACCGTCGATCCCGATATCTTCGGCGAGGCCGCGCCCCATGCGACCATGAAGGACGCTTTCGTTGCGATGATGCCCTATATCGAGCGTGAACTTGCGCGCGGCACGCGCCTGCATGCGATGACGCGGCATTTCGTCGGCGCCTTCCATGGTGTGCCCGGCGCGCGCGCGTTTCGCCGCCACCTCGCCGAAAACGGCGTCAGGCCGGGGGCGGGCACCGACGTCCTGCGCGATGCGATCGCGCGGATCGAGGACCGCGCCGCGGCGTCGATCGCTGCCTGACGAATTTCTTTACGCAGAGCGGAGCTGCAGGTCGGCGGCGGCCTCATTTCGCGGCATGATGGCGCAAAACTTGCTAACCTTGGGCGTCATCGGCGCGCGAGCGATCTGGTCCCGCCCTCCCGCTGCTTCCCTCACGACGACATTCGGAGAATATGATGGCTTTCGATCTGATCCTGCGCGGCGGCCGGGTGATTGACCCTTCCCAGAAGCTCGACGCGGTGACAGACATAGCCTTCGCCGACGGCAAGGTGGCCAAGGTTGGAGCCGAGCTCAAGGCCGATCCGGGAACGGAAGTCCGCGACGTGTCGGGCTACATCGTCACGCCCGGCCTGATCGATCTGCACACCCATGTCTATTGGGGCGGCACCTCGCTCGGCATCGACGCCGAGGAGTTCTGCCGCACCTCCGGCGTCACCACCGCGGTCGATACCGGCAGCGCCGGGCCGGGTAATTTCGCAGGCTTCCGCAAGCACGTGATCGAGCCGAGCCAGGTCCGCATCCTCGCTTATCTGCACGTCTCGCATGCCGGCATCTTCGGCTTCTCGCATCGGATCATGGTCGGCGAGAGCGAAGAGATCCGGCTGATGAATCCGATCGACGCCGCTACGGTGGCCGAGCAGAACCGCGACCTCATCGTCGGCATCAAGGTGCGGGTCGGCCTGCACTCCTCGGGCACTTCGGGCATCGTGCCGCTGGAGATCGCGCTCGAAGTCGCCGAGCAGGTCGGCATGCCCTTGATGGCGCATATCGATCATCCGCCGCCGAGCTATGAGGACGTGGTTTCGCGACTGCGCCCCGGCGACATTCTCACCCACGCCTTCCGGCCGTTTCCCAATTCGGCCGCCAGCGCGCAGGGCACGGTGAAAAAGGTGGTGCTGGAGGCGCGCGAACGCGGCGTGCTGTTCGACATCGGTCACGGCAAGGGCTCGTTCGCCTTCAAGACCGCGCGGGCGATGCTTGCCAACGGCTTTAATCCGGACACCATCTCCTCGGACGTCCATGCCCTGTGCATCGATGGCCCGGCCTTCGACCAGGTCACCACCATGTCCAAGTTCCTGTGCATGGGCATGCCGCTGACTGACGTGATCGCGGCGTCGACGGTCAATGCGGCGATGGCGCTGCGGCGCCCCGAACTCGGCAGCCTGAAGCCGGGCAGCGTCGGCGATGCCACGCTGATCTCAGTCAGGGAAGGCCGGTTCGACTATGTCGACGTCATCGGCGAGCATTTGATCGGCGACCGCAAGATCGCCTCCGAAGGCGTCGTCATTGGCGGCCGCTGGTGGCATCCGATCGAGGCGCCAAATTTCAGGCAGCTTGCCGGCCGAGTTGCCCTATAAAGGGCTGGACCGCTTGAAAATACCCTTTTTTTGGCGGGATATTGATGCCTGCGTAAGCTGCCCATGCTGGCATACCATTTGCACGCAAAAGAGGCGGACCGCATCGGTCTGACTGGCTCGTTCACTTCCTTTGGCGCCGATCCCTCGGCTGCCGTGAATTGAGCGCAAACGCTATCACAACGCGAGATTAGGAGAACTCTGATGGATCGCAGGACCCTGTTGAAAGGACTGGCCGGAGCGGGCAGCTTGGCGGCGACCGGTGGCCTTTCGATGCCGGCGCTGTCGCAAGGTGCTTCGGCGCGCACCTTGCGCTTTGTGCCGCAGGCCAACCTCGCGAATTTCGACCCGATCTGGGGCACGCAATATGTCGTGCGCAACGCCGCGGCGCTGGTATGGGATACGCTCTATGGCCTCGACGGCCAGCTGCAGCCGCAGCGGCAGATGGTCGAGTCCGAAGAGGTGTCGGATGACGGTCTGGTCTGGACCTTCAAGCTCCGGCCGGGATTGAAATTCCACGACGGCGAGCCGGTGCGCAGCAAGGACGTGGTGGCTAGCCTGACGCGCTGGTCGGCGCGCGATCCCATGGGGCTGATGCTCAAGGCGATCCAGAACGAACTGACCGCGGTCGACGACAAGACCTTCAAATGGTCGTTGAAGCAGCCTTATCCGAAGATGCTGTTGGCGCTGGCCAAGAACAATTCGCCCTGCGCCTTCATCATGCCGGAGCGCATCGCGCAGACCGACCCCTTCAAGCAGATCACTGAGTATGTCGGCTCGGGCCCGATGAAATTCGCCAAGGCGGAGTGGGTGCCCGGTGCCAAGGCGGTGTTCGAGAAATTCGCCGATTACGTGCCGCGGCAGGAGAAGGCCTCCTGGCTCGCCGGCGGCAAGCAGATGCTGGTCGATCGCATCGAGTGGGTGGTGATCCCCGATCCCGCGACCGCCGCGGCCGCGCTGCAGAACGGGGAGGTCGATTGGTGGGAAAGTCCGATCAGCGATCTCGTGCCGGTGCTCAAGAGCAACCGCAACATCGCCGTCGACATCGCCGACCCTCTCGGCAATGTCGGTTCGTTCCGCATGAACCATCTGTACCCGCCCTTCAACAATGTGAAGGCGCGCCGCGCCTTGCTGATGGCCATGAGCCAGGAAGACTACATGCGCGCGTTGGTCGGTGACGACAACTCGCTCTGGAAGCCGCTGCCGAGTTTCTTCACGCCGGATACGCCGCTCTACACCGAAGAGGGCGGCGAGATCATGAAAGGCAAGCGAGACCTCGCAGCCGCCAAGAAATTGTTGGCCGAGAGCGGGTATGCGGGCGAGCCCGTCACCTGCGTGGTGGCGCAGGATCAGCCGATCACCAAGGCGCAGGGCGATGTCACCGCCGATCTGTTGAAGCAGCTCGGCATGAATGTCGACTTCGTCGCGACCGATTGGGGCACGACCGGTACCCGCCGCGCTCAGAAGACGCCGCCGGGCCAGGGCGGCTGGAACATGTTCCATACCTGGCATGCCGGCGCGGACTGTCTCAATCCCGCGGCCTATCCCGCGATCCGCGCCACCGGCGACAAGGCGTGGTTCGGCTGGCCCACCAGCGCACCGGTGGAAAAGGAAGTCTCCTCATGGTTCGAAGCCAAGAGCCTCGATGAGGAGAAGGCCGCCGTGAAGCGCCTGAACAAGGCGGCGTTCGACGACGTCATCTATGCGCCGACCGGATTCTTCCTGGGCTACACCGCGTGGCGCAAGAACGTCTCCGGCATTGCGAAGGGGCCGCTGCCGTTCTTCTGGGGCGTGTCGAAAACCGCATGACGGTGCGGTGAAGCCTGATGCTCTCCTATATCCTGCGGCGCATTCTCTCGACCGTGCCGGTGATGGCCATCGTCGCGCTGTTCGTCTTCAGCCTGCTCTACATCGCGCCGGGCGATCCGGCCGTGGTGATCGCGGGCGATCAGGCGAGCCCGGCGGATGTCGAGCGTATTCGCGAGAGTCTCGGCCTCGATCGGCCGTTTCTGGTGCAGTTCGGGACCTGGGTCTGGCATATCCTGCACGGCGATCTCGGCACCTCGATCTTCACCAGCCTGCCGGTCACGGCGTTGATCGGCCAGCGGATCGAGCCGACATTGTCGCTGATGGTGATTACGCTTCTGCTCACTATTTCGATCGCCGTGCCGCTCGGCGTGGTGGCGGCGTGGAAGGCGGGGACCTGGATCGACCGCGCCATCATGACCTTCGCGGTGTTCGGCTTCTCGCTGCCGGTCTTCGTCGTCGGCTATGTGCTCGCGTACGTGTTTGCGCTCCAGTTCGAATGGTTGCCCGTGCAGGGCTACACGCCGCTGTCCGAAGGGGTCTGGCCCTGGCTGCAGAACCTGATCCTGCCGTCGATTGCGCTCGGCTGCGTCTATATCGCGCTGATCGCGCGCATCACCCGCGCCTCCATGCTTGAGGTGCTGCAGCAGGATTATATCCGCACCGCGCGCGCCAAGGGGTTGGGGCAGCGCGGCATCCTGTTCGTCCATGCGCTGAAGAACGCGGCCGTTCCGATCGTCACCGTGATCGGCATCGGCATTGCGTTGCTGATCGGCGGCGCGGTGGTGACTGAAAGCGTGTTCGCGATTCCGGGCCTTGGCCGGCTGACCATCGACGCGATCCTGCGCCGCGACTATCCGGTGATCCAGGGTATCGTGCTGCTGTTCAGCTTCCTCTACGTACTGGTCAATTTGATGGTCGACGTCGTCTATACCCTGGTCGACCCGAGGATCCGCTATTGAGCTTATCGACCACCCGTACTGCGCCCGTGCCGCCGGGCCTTGTCATCGCGCCGCCATTGGGCGACCTGCTTTTGCCGGTGAAAGTCCGGCGTGGCTTCGTTGGCTTCCTGCGCAATCATCCGACGGTGGCGATCGGCGGCGCGTTGCTGCTTTTACTGATCCTGGTTGCGATCTTCGCGCCCTATCTCGGGACCGTCGATCCGACGGCGATCGCGCCTGCCAAGCGGACGCGTGCGCCGTCCGCGCTCTATTGGTTCGGCACCGACCTGCTGGGCCGCGACATCTATTCACGCGTGCTCTACGGTTCGCGGGTTTCGCTCACGGTCGGCCTTTCGGTGGCGACATTATCGATGTTCGCCGGCCTTGCGATCGGCCTGGTCGCGGGATGTGTGCGCTGGGCGGACGGCATCCTGATGCGGTTCATGGACGGGCTGATGTCGATCCCGCCGATCCTGCTTGCGATCGCGCTGATGGCGTTGACGCGCGGCAGCGTCGGCAACGTCATCCTGGCCATTACCGTCGCCGAAATCCCGCGCGTGTCGCGCTTGGTGCGCGGCGTCGTGCTGTCGCTGCGCGAGCAACCCTATGTGGATGCCGCGGTCACGTCGGGCACGCGCATGCCGATGATCATCCTGCGCCATATATTGCCCAACACGGTGGCGCCGATGCTGGTGCAGGCCACCTATATCTGCGCCAGTGCCATGATCGTGGAATCCATTCTCTCCTTCATCGGCGCCGGCACGCCGCCCACGATTCCGTCCTGGGGCAACATCATGGCCGAGGGCAGGGCGCTGTGGCAGGTCAAGCCCTATATCGTGTTCTTTCCCGCCGCATTCCTGTCCGTCACCGTGCTCGCCGTCAATCTGCTAGGTGACGGTCTGCGCGATGCGCTCGATCCGCGCATGGCCAAAAGCCTGTGAAGCAGGCGGCACAAGAGACAGGAATTGATTTCACGTCGGTGAAAACAGTTCGCGGAATAAGGTTCTGATCCGATGGCATTGCTCGAAGTCCGGAATCTGCAGACTCATTTCCGCACGCCCGACGGGATCAACCGCGCCGTCGACGGCGTGTCGTTCCATGTCGACGAAGGCGAGACGCTGGCCATCGTCGGCGAATCCGGCTGCGGCAAGTCGGTGACCTCGATGTCGCTGATGCGCCTCATCCCCGAGCCGCCGGGCAAGATCGGAGGATTGATCCATTTCCAGGGCAAGGACCTGCTGCAGCTCTCCGAGCGCGAGATGCGCGCCATCCGCGGCAACGACATTTCGATGATCTTCCAGGAGCCGATGACGAGCCTCAATCCGGTGCTGACCGTGGGCCGCCAGATCGGCGAGACGCTGCGCATCCATCAGGGGTTGGACCAGGAGGCCGCGGAGGCGCGCGCGGTCGAGATGCTGGCCTTGGTCGGTATCCCGGAGCCAGCGCGGCGGGTGCGCGAATATCCGCATCAGCTCTCCGGCGGCATGCGCCAGCGCGTCATGATCGCGATGGCGCTGGCATGCAATCCGAAACTGCTGATCGCCGACGAGCCGACCACGGCGCTGGACGTCACGATCCAGGCGCAGATCCTGCGGTTGATGCTGGACCTCAAGCACCGCGTCGGAGCGGCGATCATCCTGATCACCCATGACCTCGGCGTGGTGGCCGAAGTCGCCGAGCGGGTCATGGTGATGTATGCAGGCCGCAAGGTCGAGGAGGCGCCGGTCGCCGAGTTGTTTCGTTCGCCCCGACATCCCTATACCCAGGGCCTGCTCGGCGCGCTGCCCAAGCTCGGCGCCTCGTTGTCAGGCGCGTCGAAACGCCTCGCCGAGATTCCGGGGCAGGTGCCGAGCCTCAAGCAGCGGATCGAGGGCTGCGTCTTTGCCGGGCGCTGTGCGCTCGCGACCGATCTCTGCCGCGAGGTCGCGCCAGGACTGGAAGAGAAGAGCCCGCGCCACATTGCCGCCTGCCATTACGCGCTCAAGGAGGCGGCCGCCGCATGAGCGTCCCGCTGCTCCAAGCCCCACTGCTTCAAGTCAACGACCTCAAGAAGCACTTTCCGGTCCGCGGCGGCCTGTTCAGCCGCAAGTCCAAATGGGTCTATGCCGTGGACGGTGTGTCGTTTGAGGTGCGGCGTGGCGAGACGCTGTCGCTCGTTGGCGAATCCGGCTGCGGCAAGTCGACGGTCGGCCGCGCCATCCTGCGTCTGTTCGACGTAACCTCAGGCCAGGTGGTGCTGGACGGCCAGCGCATCGACGATGCATCACCGTCGGGCCTGCATCGGATGCGCCGTCGTGTGCAGGTGGTGTTCCAGGATCCGTTCTCCAGCCTCAATCCGCGCATGCGCGTCCGCGATATCCTGGCCGAGCCGATCCGCAATTTCGGCCTCGCCAAGTCGTCCGCCGAGCTCGAGGCAAAGGTTGCGGCGCTGATGGACACCGTGCGCCTGCCGCGCGACGCGCTGAGCCGCCGGCCGCACGAATTTTCGGGCGGCCAGCGCCAGCGCATCGGCATCGCGCGCGCGCTCGCGGCCGAACCTGAGCTGATCGTCTGCGACGAGGCGGTCTCGGCGCTCGACGTCTCGGTCAAGGCGCAGATCGTCAATCTGCTGCAGGATCTGCAGGCGCAGTTCGGTTTGGCGCTGCTGTTCATCAGCCATGATCTCGCGATCGTCGAGCACATGACGCACCGCGTCGCCGTGATGTATCTCGGCAAGATCGTCGAGATGGCGGAGAAGCGGCAGATCTTCGCCGCGCCGAAACATCCCTACACCAAGGCGCTGCTCTCGGCCGTGCCGGTGCCGGAGCCCGGCGCCGTCCGTCACCCGATAATCCTGAAGGGCGATGTGCCGAGCCCGATCAATCCGCCGAGCGGATGCCGCTTCCACACCCGCTGTCCGTTCGTGTTCGATCGCTGCCGCAGCGAAGAGCCGCAGCTTCGCTCGACCGAAGACGGGCAATGGGCGGCGTGCCATCTCGATGCATTGCCGGAATAGCTGCAACTCAATCAGCGTCGTGTTGTGCCGCGCTTATGCGTTGCAGCGCGTTCGGGAATGATGCGATAGTTCCCGCGCGCGAAGACGAAACGATATTCGGGGGAGTCCATGGATATACGTGACGCGATGGAAACCGACGCGCCGGGCATCTTGCGAATCTACAACGATGCCGTCGAGCATACGACCGCGATATGGAACGACCAGCCTTCCAGCCTTGAAGCCCGTATTGCGTGGCTGAAGGAGCGCCAGCAATCCGGCTATCCCGTCATCGTTGCTGCAGATGGCCCGGATATCCTGGGCTATGGGTCTTTCGGTGCATTTCGCCCGTGGGATGGCTATCGCCACACTGTCGAGCATTCCGTCTATGTCGACGGCGCCGCGCGCAGGATGGGCATCGGCCATGCCTTGATGGATCGATTGGTCGCGCGCGCCCGCGGCATGAGCAAGCACGTCATGGTGGCGGGCATCGAGGCGACCAACGAGCCATCGCTGCGGCTGCATGCGCGCCTTGGCTTCATCCAAGTCGGCCATCTCCGTTCGGTCGGCCGGAAATTCGATCGATGGCTCGATCTGATTTTCATGCAACTAATGCTGGGGGAGTGAAGCCGCCGCGGGCTTCAGCCTTGAGGTTGTCGCGCTGCCGATAGCCGCCAGTCTTCGTTTCCAGAATAATCGTCTGGCCTCTTTCGGGAGGCTGTTCGGCGCAGAGCGACCGAGACCGTCGCTATTTGTCGGGACGCCATCATCACGGTGGCGTGACTTCGTTACCGTTGTAACCATTTCATGTCAGATCGGCCGAGTTCGGTAATCGAAATGAACGTTGAGCGGATTACCTAAGGCGTTCCAGCCCCTCGAAAGTCGTGGAACGATCGAAAATGCATGGGAATGCGGTGCAGGGTTTGAAATTCGGCCTGTTTGATCACATGGATGATTCAGGGCGCGGTCTGGCAAGCCAATATGAGGAACGGCTTCAGCTTGCGGAGGTCTGCGAGAGGGCCGGCTTCTACGCGTATCACGTCGCCGAACACCATGGCACGCCGCATGGATTTGCGTCCTCGCCCAATCTGTTCCTGGCCGCCATGGCGCAGCGCACGACCAGGATTCGCCTCGGGCCGCTGGTAATGCTTCTGAACTTCTATCATCCGTTGCGTGCGTTCGAAGAGATCGCCATGCTCGACCAGATCAGCGGTGGCCGGGTCGAATTGGGTATCGGGCGCGGCGCTTCGCCCGTCGAACTCGGCTTTTTCGGTATTGACGCGACTGAGGCGCAGGGCCGCTATCTTGAGGCGACCGACATCGTGCTTCAGGCCATGGCCGGCGGAACGCTGAGTTATCATGGCCGTTACTTCGACCTGCAGGACGTTCCGATCTCGCTCGCGCCATTCCAGCAGCCGCGGCCGCCGCTTTGGGTCGGCGCCATGCAGCCGGCGACGGCGGTGTGGGCCGCAGAGCATGATATGAACATTGCCTGCGTCGGCGGCGTGGATCGCGTTCGTCCGATCATCGACGCCTATCGCGCTTGCTGGAAAACACTGGCAAAGCCGGATACCACCATGCCGCTTCTCGGCATGGTCCGCCAGATCGTCATCGCCGACGACGATGGCGAAGCGCGGGCGCTCGCGGCCCCCGCCTACCGACGCTGGTTCGACACCTTTACGCAACTTTCGCGGCAGCGCGGCCTGCCTTTGCCGCCGGCGCTGCCTGCCACGTTTGAAGGCGCAATGGAGGCGGGGTTCTCGATTGCGGGGTCGGCGGCCACCGTGCGTAAGGAGCTCAACGCGCAGGCATCCAATGCTGGTATCAATTATCTGCTTTGCCAAATCGCTTTCGGAAACTTGCCTTTCGAGGCATCGCGTCGAACCGCTTCGGCGATGGCTTCCGAGATCATGCCGCACTTCGCGCCGACGCTCGCCGAGGCACTGGCTTGAGTTCGCTCCGGCCGAGATGAAATCGCCCGTCAATATCGATGTGGGCCAGTTGGCGCGCTGGCAAGTCTCGATCTACTGGCTTCATGACGTGGAGCGTTTCGACGATCTCGCGGCTGCGGCATCGAGTATTTTTGCTGTGCTCGGCCATTCAGCCGACGCTTCCGAGGCAGCTGGCCGCTGCGTCAGCACGGCCTATCAGTTCGCGGATCAAGCCGAGCGGGCGCGCCAGAGCGGCAGACTCTCGAACGAAGCGTATCACTATCGGCAAGCCAAAGAGGTCCTGCAGAAGGCGGCGATGCTGCTGGATCTGCCGGCGAGTGTGGCTGCGTCGCAGGCGAATTGGTGGCAGCAGTTCCGTCACAAGAGGCGCCTTGCCGTGGCCCGCCATCTCCTGATGCAGCACGTCCATCACGCAAGCCCGCGCGGCGCGCTGCTGCTGCCGTCGATCGTCAAGACGATGCTCGAAATCGGCCGCGCGCACGACCGCCGGGATCGGGCCAGTGCGATTGCCGCGGCGGAAAGATATTGGTCTTTGACCCTTAGGGCCCATGGCGGCCGTTCCGTCCCCTATCTGGGCTGAAAGCTGCTCCGGGGGCGATTGCAGCTCATCTTTTGGACGTAAAATATCTGGAAAAAGATATCCTGCGGTACGTATCTGGAGCGAGGCTCGGCGCTGCCAATCGAACCACATGGCTGGAGGCCGGAATGAGCGAACCATTGCAATATCAGGTCAGGCTGAAGCTGAATGAGCGATCGGCCGAACTGGCGCGCGAGGACGCCGGCAATTCCTTGCTCGCTCCCTTGATGGACATCCTGCGCAGGCATGGCGCAACCCTGGTCAATCAGCTCGACGCTTTCGAGGGCTATGTGGCGCAGGCCGAAAAAGATGGCGTCGAGGACTTTCCGCTCTATCGCTGGACGAAGGCCGTCATCGAGGACCCGGACAAGCGCAAGAAGCATTTGCGGTCGTTCACGCTGCACGTCTCGGGTCACGAGATCTATGCGAAGGAAATCGCCGACCCTCTTGAAGCCGCCTTGCAGCCGCTGGTCGGCGGGGACCTGATAACGGCCTTGTCGAAGCACGATACCAATCCGGAAAACAATCCGCAGATGCCTGCCGAATATCGAGCATGATCTTCGCCTTGAGTCCGAGAGGGCCTCAGGGATAGCCGTGCAGCACGAGGCGGTCGGCACGCACCTCGAAACTTTCCAGCCGGTCGAGGAAGCTCATGCCGAGCAGATTGGTCTTCATCTGTCCGTGCGGAACGACGAGCGCCGGCACGGAGCGTTCGACCAATTTACCGATCGCCAGCCGATCGAGCGTCAAGCGTGCGGCGCGCGTATGGCCGCCGGCGGTCTCGACGTCGACATCGTAGTCGAGCAGTTCGAGCGGCAGGCCAGCGGCCTTGGCGGTCTCATAGGTCAGCACCACCGAGGTCGCGCCGGTATCGATCACCATGGGCGCCGTGACGCCGTTGATCTTGGCGCGCAGCGCGAACTCTCCGCCTTGTCCGCGTGGAATCTGCACGGCGCGCGCGGTTGCGTGCTCGCGCAAATGGGCGGACACGCTGTCGCTGGCCTGCGCGACCGCCTCGGGGTCCCTGTAGGTGATGGCCGCGGCGCCCGTCACCGCAAACAGCAACAGTACAAGTAGCAGGCGTTTGCTCATGGCTCGCCTCCATGCGCACGGTCGGCAGTCAATCCGGCTGGGAACCGGCGACCGGTTGGCCCAGGCCCGCGTCGGTCATGCGCTGCGGCAACAACGCCATCACCGCGTGCCGCTCGGCGTTTTCCATCCGGTGCCAGCGCGCGATCTCGGGAAGCGTACGTCCGCACCCGAAACAGAGGTTTGTCCTGGGATCGATCATACAGACTGCGATGCACGGCGTGTCTTTACTCATGACTGGATAGTGAAGGGAATTTCGGTGGCGGCGCAAGCGGATCGGCTTTTCATCCTGTGCCGGCGCTCATGATCGGCTTGTTGCGTGGGCGATGCTTCTCATCTGTCGGGGCGGCGTGGGTGGTGTCCGGCTGCAGCGGCGGCGCGAAGGCCTCGGACACCGGCGCCAGTGCCGACATCACGCGCTCCGGCGGGAAGGTGACGATCACCTCGGTGCCGATGCGCAGCTTCGATTTCAGCGTGAAGGTGCCGCCATGCATGTCGATCAGGCTTTTCGCGATCGGCAGCCCGAGGCCCGCGCCCTGTTCGGCGGACTTGATCGAATTGGAGCCCTGGCCGAACGAGGCCAGCACGATCGGGATCTCGTCTTCGGGAATGCCGGAGCCGGTGTCCTTGACGCTGAGATATTGCCCGCCGGACGCGGTCCAGCCGACCTTCAGCCAGATCTCGCCGCCCTGCGGCGTGAACTTGATCGAGTTGGACAACAGGTTGAGCACGATCTGGCGGGAAGCGCGCTCGTCGCCCCAGACGCGCGGCATGCCCTGCTCGAACACCTCGTGAATCGTGATGCCGCGGCTGGAGGCGCGAAGTTTCATCAGATGGTGGCAGTCGGCGACCACGCCGACCAGCGACACCGCTTCCTCGTTGAGTTCATAGCGCCCGGCTTCGATCCGTGACAGGTCGAGAATCTCGTTGATCAGGTTGAGCAGATGCACGCCCGAATTATGAATATCGGCGGAATATTCCTTGTAGACCGGCACGGCGTGGGCGCCGAAGATCTCGCTCTTCATGACTTCGGAGAAGCCGAGGATCGCGTTCAGCGGCGTGCGCAGTTCATGGCTCATCTGGGCCAGAAATCGCGACTTCGCGACATTGGCCGATTCCGCCCGATGCCGCGCCTCGTCCGAAATCGATTTCGCCTGCTCCAGTTCGCCGATCAGCGCGTCCTTTTCGGCGCGTGCCTCCAATGTCGCGAGCGTGGTCGAGTGCAGGCGATGGGCGAGCAGGGCGAAATAGCCTTCGGCGGCGACCGCGAAGGCGGCCAGCACGTAGTTGTCGAACTTGCCGCTCAGCGCGTAGTTGAGCGAGATCGCCGCCGTCACCGGCACGGTCGCCGCGAGCGCCGCGAGCGGGAGATTGGCGGCGAGCATGCTGGAGACCGCGATCACCAGCAGCATCAAGAACATCATCAGCGTGTCGGACACCGCATCCAGCGCCGGATGGATCAGGATCGCCATCCAGGACATGCCGTAAAGCAGGTCGAGCAGCACGAAGCGGGTGCGCCATTTGCGGGTCGCGGCGAGCGAGGGCTGCTCGGCCAGAAAGCGGAAGCAGGCGCGCACGATCGCGGCATGGACGCACAGCACCGCGCAGGTCCAGGTCGCCGCCGCAAGCGGCTGCATCCAGAAGCCGAACAAAGCTCCGGTCGCAACCACCAGAAGCATCACGACATAGGATGCCGAGATCCGGGTTTGTGCGTATTGCCGGAGCAATTCGCGGTCGAAGGCGGGGCGGGTTCCGCTCGATGACGTTAACCTGTCCCGCGCCTCGCGGACCCGCTGCGAGGCCGCCCGGCGAACACTCGCAGGCATGGCAGCCGGCGGCTCGGCCGGAAGGTGCACAACCTCGGGCTTTTCGGCGGGTTTACTCATCAAGCAACACAAACCCCGCCCGCGCTGCGCGGGCCTTTTTGCATTGCTTATGTGTGGTCCCAAATCGTTAAGAGCTGCCTTATATGGCTAAAGAATCTCGTTAACCCGAGATTAAATTAACGTTTGGCAGCCCTTTGCCGGTCCTCCCTTGGAATCAGCGCTCCAGCCGGGCCAGAAGGCTCGACGTATCCCAGCGCTTGCCGCCCATCTTCTCGACTTCGGCGTAGAAGGCGTCGACCAGCGCGGTGACCGGCAGGCTGGCGCCGTTGCGGCGGGCTTCGGCCAGGCAGATCGAAAGGTCCTTGCGCATCCACTCGACCGCGAAGCCGAAATCATACTTGTTGTCATTCATGGTCTTGTAGCGGTTTTCCATCTGCCAGGACTGGGCGGCGCCCTTGGAGATGGTGTCGATCACGGCGGCGACGTCGAGGCCGGACTTCTTGGCAAAGTGGATGCCTTCCGAAAGGCCCTGAACCAGCCCCGCGATGCAGATCTGGTTGACCATCTTGGTGAGCTGGCCGGAACCGGCCGGTCCAAGCAGCTTGCACATGCGTGCATAGGCCGCGATCACCGGCTCGGCGCCCGCATAGGCGTCCGCCGCGCCGCCACACATCACCGTGAGGACCCCGTTTTCGGCGCCGGCCTGGCCGCCGGAAACGGGGCCATCGACGAATTTGAAGCCGGCCTTGGCGGCGGCGGCGTCGAGCTCGCGGGCGACCTCGGCGGAGGCGGTGGTGTGATCGACGAAGGTGGCACCCTTCTTCATGCCGGCGAACGCGCCGTCAGCACCGAGCGTGACGGCGCGCAGGTCGTGGTCGTTGCCGACGCAGCACATCACGAAGTCCTGACCCTCGGCAGCGGCCTTTGGCGTCGCCGCGGTCTTGCCGCCGAACTTCTCGGCCCATTGCTTGGCCTTGGCAGCGGTGCGGTTGTAGACCGTCACCTCGTGACCGCCTTTTTTCACGAGATGTCCAGCCATGGGGAAACCCATCACGCCGAGACCGAGAAAAGCGACTTTAGCCATGTGTGCTACCTTGTTTAGAGACCTTTTTGGGAGGCCTTGAGGGTTTGCCCGGCCATATCGAACACGCCGGACGGCCGTATTGGGAGGAGGGGGGCACCATAACCCCTGCGCCATGAAGGGCAACGGCTTCGTTTGGCGCGGGATACGGGTTTTGTGCTAGGCTTGGGCGCCAACCAACGTCACAAAAAAGGGAGTGTACCGCATGGGCATGAGCGTAGGCGTGCTCGATCATTTCAACATCCGGACCCGGAAGCTCGACGAGACGGTCCGGTTTTACCAGGAAATTCTGGGCCTGGAGAAGGGTGCCCGGCCGAATTTCGCCTTCCCGGGGGCGTGGATGTACAGCGAGGG
>Ga0137412_10001097_pt1 | contig 20456 bp, 17 predicted proteins | sample CZODoug2_1_16fun_FD_122160 | JGI IMG/M metagenome (GOLD analysis project Ga0137412, IMG submission 122160) | Vadose zone soil fungal communities from Angelo Coast Range Reserve, California, USA - CZODoug2_1_16fungal (Hybrid Assembly) | ecosystem: Environmental > Terrestrial > Soil > Vadose zone...
CAAGTGGCCATCCCGGCTTGCCGCGTACTTTTGATTAGCAGCGGATGGCGCGTAATGATCGCCGCAATGCCCCCGCCAAACGCATAGACCGCGCACATGAACGCTAAGACGAGTGCAAAGGAACCGAATACATCCACGGCAAAGCCGCCTATCCCCCGGAGATCCCGGGCGCCCTAAATCCCACTCTTCTCGGTGGGGCTGGGCGCAGCGCCACCCTTACCTCCCGGCGCTGCTTCATACTTGGAAGCGCATTTCGCTTGAACCACCTCGGCGACAAAGCGTCCTTCCGGACCGGGCCGGCCCTCGACGAGGGCTTGGGATTTGTCTACAAATGTGTCCGGCAGAGGGTCCGTGCCAATGTAGCTGACCGGCAGCGTCTTTCCTTCACCCTCCAGTACAAAATCAACGCGGCCGCTGAGGTGTCGAATACTTCCTACTGCCACCGTGCCGCCGATGCGCATGCGTTGGCTTTTCGCGGAATCCTTCAAAGTTTCAAGCTCCGCGATGGTATGGTAATACGTCTTGCTCTCCCCGTAGCCAAGCCACGCCAGAAATCCCATCGCGGCTACGATTACACCGATTCCCACGCCAAACTTTGCTTGTTTTTTCACGGCGGTACCCCTACGGTGGCTTCAATTCGGCTTTAAACTTGATTCTACCACACTCAACAAAACGTTCTGCCGTCTTCCCGACGCCGCACCTGCTGCCGATGGCTGGCTGCGATTCGTTCGCCCGCGTTCAGCCCGCGCTCGCGGCAGCCAGCGCGTCTTTCAAACGCGCAACGCTATTTTCTCCGGAGCGGCTCTCCAGCAGGAACGGTTTCCCGCGATCCAGCACGACCGGGCATCCCAAATCCGTTGCCAGAATATCATCCATGACGAGCGTCAGTTCTTCTGTGACCGCCATCACACGCTTTGGTTTGAGTGACCGCCGGATCCGTGTCGCCACTGCCGTCAGCCGCTTCTTCAGCATCGTCTGAGCGCGTGCTTCGAACGTCCCGTTATCCTCGAACGGGCACTCCAGTACGTGCGTCAGGAAAAACCCTGCTCGTTGAAACTCCGCGTGCAGCACCTCCCGGGTCTTCCCTGCTGTCGAAATCCCCACCGCATCCAGGATTTGCGCTCCTTCGCCGCGGAACTCTCCGCTGCTGGCATACAGAAATTCCTCATCCTGCAATGGAGAAAACGCTCCCAGCAGGAGCGTGTGGATGTGCACCGGCCGGTTCCGCGTCGTCCATTCCAGGCGTTGCAGTCGCCGCGCGATATGTTCCGCCGTGGCCGCCTGCCCGCAACCATCACACGGCAAAGCAATTGAGTTTGTCATGATGGCAAGAATTTGTAGGCGCCGGGCGGCATTTATCCCGACCCGGTCGGGAGCCCGGCCCTCATTTAGAATGTAGTGGAATGCAGCTAGGAGAGCAAATTGTGGGTTCTATGCTTTTTCGCTTGTAGACTAAGAACTGACCGGCGCGTCCGCTGGCAGCTTCGCCCGCAGGCACCACTTCAATTCCTGGCTCATTTCCGTGATTTCCATCCCCGGCATCACGATGAATTTGCAGCTCAACATCTCGTGCGGCTCATCCTCATCCGGCAGTTGGCACGTCACCCGGCAATATTGACAATCCTGATTCCAGCAGAAGCGCCCATACGGAATCGTTTCCGGGCTGATGAACTGAAAGCACCTCAGAAGCGAATTCCGCTCCGGGACTTGAAACTTTCTTCCGAAGATCGTGATCTCCACCAGCTTTTCATAAGGACGAAAGGGTTCCGACATGACGAGTCCTGTTCTCCGTGGCTCGGGCGCTGCGTTCCTGCAGCACTTCCCCACTACCGGACCACCAGATAAATTGCCTCATCAGAGTAGACCGGGGATTTCACGCGCACAACGCCGCGTCTCGCCCGCGTTCCCAATCTAACACGGGGTACTCTCCCCGCCGCCGCAGGTCTGTCTACGCGACTCAATTTACGTTCGGATGGAGAAGGAAGTGCCCAGGCCGCGCCACCGTGCCGCGACCTGGGCATCGCTCTAGTGTTACGGCTGGTTCTGGTCCTTCTTCCGGTCTGACTTCCGCTCTGATTCTCGGTCCGACTTACGGTCCGAGTCACGGTCTGCATCCCGGTCCGCCTCCCGGTCCCATCGCTTTGACGTCGGATTTGTTGTCTGGCTCCCCACGGAAACCTGGGCCGAAGCCAAACTTTGGTTGCCGGAGGCATCCCGGGCCATGTAGGTGACGGTGTAGATGCGGCCAGTTCCCATTCCGGAGCGCTCTGCCCGCAAGAGGAACGACTGCACATCCGTCCCGAACGGGACCGGTCCGCCGCCCACCGCCTGGATGTCATTCGGCTGATCTCCATCTCCCAGGCCGTCGTCTGGCTCATTGCTGGTAATCGACAGGAGTACAACCACGGGATTCGGATCGCAACTGTGGCTTGCCACGACTGTGGCAGTGATTTGGACGAGCCTGTGATTGGGTGGCCAGAGAGCGTTCGGGGACAACGTGACCGTCAAGGAAGGGGCGGTCGTGTCTCGAACGGTGACGTGCGTTGTCGCCATCGAGCTGAGGCCTCCCGTGTCAGTGACTGTCAATGTAAACGCGTGCGTACCCATTGTCGGTGTCAACTGAACAACGGCCGTGGTGCCTACCACACTGCCCGCCTCATTCTTCCAAACGAAGCTGAGCGCATCTCCGTCGGGATCGCTGGACTTGGACCCGTCCAACATCACACGCATCCCCTGCCCCGTGCATTCTAGGGTTTGATCGGCGCTTGCGACCGCAACCGGTGGATGATTTACCGCTTGTACTGTGATCACCGTTTTAGCCGTTGAACTGAGGTTTCCGGGATCGGTGACAGTCAGCGTAAAGGTGTGCACACCCACTTGCACCGTCACTTGCACAACGGCAGTGGTACCCACCACATTGCCCAGTTCATCCTTCCAAACGAAGCTGAGCACATCTCCGTCAGCGTCGCTGGACTTGGACCCGTCCAATGTCACGAGCGTGCCGCCGCTCCCGCCGGATTGAACCGTTTGATCCAGACCGGCGTCGGCTACTGGCGGATGGTTAGTCACTATGTTGCCCGTCATTCGGCTGAAAAGGACTTGTGACACGCCGGGCGTGCTGTCCTGCCAGGCTACGTTGATGTCGCCGCTCTTGTCCGTAGCGATCTGTACGGCCGCAGATAGGCCTGAGTTGTTGGAAAGGTTGAGCGGCGTGGAAAGAAACGTCGCGCCCGAATCTGTCGAACGCGTGAAGAAGATGTCCTGATTTCCGGGAGTGGCGTCTTCCCAGGCCACGTTGATGTTGGCCCTGGCATCGACAGTTAGCCGCGCGTTCGTGGAGGACCCGGAGGTATGGGATAGATTCTGTGCGCCGGAGAACGTAGCGCCCGCATCGCCCGAGCGAACAAAGAGGATGTCCGCTGGAGTGCTTTCTTCCCAAACCACGTTAATGCTGCCCGCGGCATCCACAAAAAGTTGTGGGTTCCCAGATAAGCCAGGAGTCCCGGACAGATTCTTAGGAAACGAGAAGGTCGCTCCGTTGTCTGCCGAGCGGCTCAGGAAAATGTCGAAATTACCTCCGCAATCGTTCGTCCAGACTACGTTGATATTGGCGGCAGCATCCAAGCCGATCCGCGGAGTGTTGGAGTTGGCGATGCAGTTACCAAGAGGGTTTGAGAGATTCCTAAGAAGCGAGAAGTGCGCGCCGTTATCGGTCGAGCGGCTGAAGGAAATGTCTGAATGGTTGGCTATGTCATCTTCCCAAACCACGTTGATGCTGCCGTTCTTATCCACGGCGATTTGCGGATTTAACGAGCCGCCAGTGTTGGTGGAGACCATCTTCGGCGACGAGAATGTGGCCCCTCCGTCGCTCGAACCGCTGAACCAGATGGCGAGATTGCCAGTGTCGCTCTCCCAGACGACGTTGATGTTGCCGGCGGTATCCACGGCGATCTGCGGCACGGAAAACAAAGCAGTGGTCATCGTCGCGGAGAGGTTCGTTGGCGTGGAGAACGTTACCCCTCCATCGGTTGAGCGGCTGAAAAAGATATTGGAGGTACGAAAACTGCAATCACCACTGTCTTCCCAGACTATATTGATGTTGCCGCCGGCATCCACGGCCATGACCGGACTGAAGGAGCATCCCAGGCTATTGGAAACCTGCTTTGGCGCTGGGGTCGGGAGGAAGGTCACTCCTCCATCGGTCGAGCGGCTGAACAGGATGTTGGAATTGTTGGCAGTATCATCCTCCCAGGCCATGTAGATGTTCCCAGCAGCATCCACAGCGATCTGCGGAGTGAATGAATAATCCGCATTGTTCGACACATTCTTCGGCCCGGAAAACTGTTGCGACCGCACGGAACCGCACATTACTGACAATCCGAGCATCAAAATTGCGGCAATGAGAACCCAACGCTTGCAGTAAACCATGGCTGGCCTCCTTGTCGGCGATCAGCGATCGAAAGAAACAGACGACGAAGACACCAATTCGACATTCGGCATGCATGAGATTGCCCCAGCCAGCACTGCGGGGAACTTCTGAACTGGCCTTTCTACGGGGCTACTTTGGATTGGCTCGTTCTCCCCGCCTTAGGGAGAAACGAGCGTGATTTCTACGCTTAGTATACAGAGATGTGGACGAATGAAAAGGGAAAACAGGTTGACCATGTGTCTATTCAGCTAACAGCGTGTTGGAATCGCTTCCAGGGTTGGCTCGGTCCAGGTAGGACTATCTATACAAGCTAAGTTTTGTAGAATGAACAGTTACGAAAAGCACGACCGTAGGCGTCGTCGTCTTATTTCAATTCTGCCTTGACTCTTCGTTGCTGTCTGGTACCCTAGCTGTTAGGTAATTCTACCGAATCTTCCAGTTACCAAATGCAATCTGATCTAAGTCATTCAGAATTAACACTTGTAAAAGCGTCCGACAGAACTCGTGTAACTCCTTCTAGAATCAGCATTTATGGAAGCACCCGCAAGTGTGTTGATTCTAACCACTTGCATAAAATCTAAGTCCTTTAGATGCAACAGGGTCGAAAAACCCTGGGTCGCAGATCAAGCCGTGCTGAAATCAAAGGAGTTAACGTCACGAGCTTTGCCTTACCTGATGTTGAGCGATTTTCGTGAGGTTCCGCGTCGGCCCTAAGGACACCTACAAAAAACATAGAGGGGGGCCGGGTTAGTTATGGTTAACCACATACCCCGATGACGGGTGCCTCGCGATGAGTCACTGACCCTTCGGCGCCAACTGATAGCTCACGAACGCAAACTGCTTCCCATCCGGCGACCACGAAGGCACGTTCATCGTTCCCTGTCCGCCAAATAGTTTTGCCAGCACAATAATCTTTTTGTCCTTTAGTGTAATCATGCGCAGCATCACGTCTTTGTTCTCGGGATGGCCTTTCACGCTCGCGTCATACGTCAGAAACACCATTTGTTCACCATTGGGCGAAATGTGCGGAAACCAGTCGTTCTCTTCTCCAAACGTAATCTGTTCATGCTCGCTCCCATAGGCCAGCATCCGCCAGATCTGCATGTGCCCGGTGCGCTCGGAGTTGAAGTAAATGTAGTTTCCGTCGGGGGAGTATTCCGGCCCATCGTCCAGTCCCTTCGCAGTCGTCAATTGCTTCTCTTCGCCGCCAGCCGCGGGTATCGCATAGATATCGAAATCGTCGTTCCTCTCTCCAACGAACGTCAGCGTTTTCCCGTCCGGCGACCATCCATGCCAGTACGAAGGAGATTTTTGTGTGATGCGCCGCGGCACGCCGCCGCTGATCGGCACAATGTAAACGAGTGATCGATGCTCCCCCTGCGAGTTATCGCTGATCACCAGTTGTTTGCCGTCCGGAGAAATGCCGTGGTCGTTGTTGCAACGCGTCGCGAATCCCGTGTCAATAATCTGCGGAGTGCCGCCCGTCACGGCAATCTTCTCGATCCGCCCGTTTCTGTTGAAGAGCAGACTCTTGCCATCCGGCATCCAGTTAGGCGCCTCGAACCTCTCCGGGGCAACATAAATCGCGCGCCGGTCGGTGGAGGCAACGGTAACGATTTCGAGTGTGCTGTACAGAGTAGAGGCAACAGCGGCAGCAGGCGCTGCCGGGTTCAACTCGACATTGGAGAACACCGCTTTTTCCACCACATCTTTATCGTGGCTGCAAACGCCAAGCCCAATGTAAAACGGCTCTCTCAATGCGATTCGCGTGGACCCGCTCGCCAAACGGAATTCGCCCTTTTCATCCGCGAGCCACATGGAAAAGTACGCGCCGCGCTTTTCAATTCGCAGACGCTTGGGCGCGGAAACGTTGGCTTGGATTTCGTGCGTGGCCGCGCCCTTCTCCTCGCGGAATTGCAGCGAAGTCAATCCGCTGCCATGCAATGCCGCGTCCGCATAAGGAGAATCCGCGTCCAGGCTCTGGCGGATCATCAAGACCGCTTTGCGATGCTCGTTTACGCCCTTGCCGAAAAACGTGATGTCCGCCGTCAGCGTCACGTCGCCACTCATTTTCTTCCATGCAAATTGGAAATCATCGTTGGCGGACCACATATTCTCGCCGCTGCCTACTATCGCGTAGCTGCCTTTCGCGGCGTCATATTCAACGGAACTTTCGTGAAGAACCTTTCCGACGTCGCCATAACCTTCGAAGATTCCTGCTGCAGTGGCAGCTTGGGCGCCTGCGCTTGCATGAGCGGTTGCGTAAGACACCTTCGCCAGTGAGCCGTTTTTTGCGGCGACAAGGAATGCCAGAGCAGCAGCCAGCGCCGTCAACCACGCAATCCTGATTCGGTCCACGAGGAAAACCCCCATTCGCAAAATTGAAGGACAACGTTAGGATGCTGACTATCAATTGTCAATTCTCAGCTTGGAATTATCCGCGCTGCCTTTTGAGCAAGAAAGGAGCGCAAGCGATTGCGACGAGGAGCAAAAAAAGTAGCCACTGCAGCAGACAAGTTTGAAACTGAAGGAAATGGGCCGGATGCCGTGGCCGTTTTGCGGCTTTTAGCTAAATCTGACATTGCCATTGCCAAAAGCCGCAAGAAAAAGAAGTCCAAGAATTCGACTTCGGAAAACCACTGTTCCCCGGCGTCATTTCCCTTTTCTTCGCTCGCATGCTATCTTCGCTGCCGAAAGGGGGAATTCTGTCATGTCTGTAAATAAGGTCATTCTAGTCGGACGTCTGGGCCGCGATCCCGAAACGCGCTACACCGGCGGCGGCCAGGCCGTCGCAAATTTCTCCGTCGCCACGGACGAATCGTACAAAGACAAAAATGGCGAGCGCCAGAAACGCACCGAGTGGCACAAAATCGTTGTCTGGGGCAGACAGGCCGAAATTGCTCAGCAATACCTCAAGAAAGGTTCGCTGATCTTCATCGAAGGGCGCATCCAGTCTCGCGAATGGCAGGATAAGGAAGGCCAGAAGCGCACCAGCTTTGAAATTGTTGCCAACAACTTCCGCATGCTCGGCGGCCGCGCCGAAGGCGCCGCCGCAGGCGCCGGTAGCGCAGCACGCTCCGGCAGTGGTGACGACTTCGAGAGCCACGTCGCACCCTCTGACGATTCGTACGGAGGAGCTGCCCCGTCCGCGGGCGGCACCGAAATCTCCGACGAAGATATTCCCTTTTAGGTGGCACAGCCAATCTTGGCTGCGCGATTTGCGTCCAACGAACTCGGTCGTAAGCCTCGAATCAGGTCGTATCCACTCTTTCCATTGTTGGTCGTGGAGATCTAAATGACCCTAGCCAATCGCCAGCTCCGGCTTCAAGCGCGCCCGAAAGGGCTGCTGGCGCCCGGCGACCTGCAACTGACCGAATCGCCAGTGCCCGAGTTGCAAGACGGACAAGCGCTCGCTAGAGTCAAATATCTCTCGATCGATCCCACCATGCGCGTCTGGATGGTCGCGGACACTTATCTCCCGGCCGTGGCCATTGGTGAGGTCATGCGCGCGGGCGGTTTCGCCGAAATCATCGAGTCGCGCCACCCCGATTACAAAAAGGGCGATCGCGTCACGGGCCTCACCGGTCTTCAGGAGTACGTCACCATCGATGTATCCGCCAAGAATTTTCTCCAAAAAGTCCCTAAGATTCCTTTTGTTTCAGACACGGTCTTCCTCGGCGTGCTCGGCATCACCGGCCTCACTGCCTTTTTCGGAATGGAGATCGCCGCGCCCAAAAAAGGAGAAACTCTCGTCGTTTCTGCCGCCGCTGGCGCTACCGGCAGCATCGCCGGCCAAATTGCAAAGATCCACGGCTGCCGCGTCGTTGGGATTGCCGGGACGGATGACAAATGCGCCTGGATCACCAAGGATCTTGGTTTCGACGCTGCTATCAACTACAAGCATCCGGACTGGAAAGAAAAACTCGCCGCCGCCACTCCAAATGGTATCGACATTGATTTTGAGAACGTCGGCGGAGAAATCATGCAGGAAGTCTTGAACCGCATGAATTTTCATGGCCGCGTGGTGGTTTGCGGCTTCATATCCGGCTATACCAAAGCAGACCCCAATATGCTCAGCCTCGGCGCGGTAATAGTGAAGCGCCTCCACATCCAGGGCTTCCTAATCCTCGATTACGCCGCGCGCTTCATGGAAGCGGCAACGCAGTTGGGTCAATGGAAAATGTTCGGTAAGCTCAAGGACCGCGAGACGATTGTGGAAGGCTTAGAAAAAGCGCCTGATGCCATCAACATGCTCTTCACCGGCGGCAACACCGGCAAGCTCATTGTAAAAGTTTGAGCGCGCGATCGGCCTGCAGCCGTTTACTTCGAGCCGTTGTGTTTTCTCTCCTGATCAAGATTCTTTAAGAACTCTTCAAACTTGGGTTTTTGCTCAGGCCTGAGGATCGCGCGGATTTGGTCGCGTCCTTTTTGACGGACCTGATCGATCTGCGCATCCGTCTGATCGTGAATTGCTTTCACCTCGGTGTGACGCTGCAACAGGATCGCATCCACTTGTTGACTCTGTGCGCTTGTCAAACTCAGCGCCTGCGTAAGTTGCTCCACGCGATGTGCTCGCCTGGCCGGCTCTGGCAAAGGAGAACTTGCCGCCGACACTAAATGATGTTCGTAGGAATACCCAATCACTGCGCCCAGCGCCGCACCCAGAAGGAACACTGCGCCTACCCACAGGGCCGCCTTCCGCGATGCCGACATTTCGTTCATGGATTGTTCTCCTGCGCGGGAACGAGCACATCATCCTGATTCACAGTAGGCGGTACCTCAAAAAGCGATTCCTGCGCGGCCAGGTTCCTCGCTTGCTGACTCGGCGCCGAGAGCGGCCTTTCATACAGCCATGTACTTGCTACTAGGAGGAGGGCGCCTGAAGCCAGGGCCAGGCGTGAAGCAAATCTCGGCACCGCCAGCCACGTGCTTGCCGCTTCGGACAATTCCCTCTCGCGAGCCGCAATCGCTGCCATCACGCGAGTCGCAAACCACGGCCTTTCCATCTCCGAGTTGGAGGCAACGCCTTTAAAGATTTCCCGTGTCGCGAGCAAATCCTGCGCCGCTTCTTGGCAGCCAACGCAAGTGCCGATGTGTGTTTGCGCCGCCGCAGACAGGGCCTCGCTCAACTCCTGAATACTGACGGCTTCGGGACGAGCCGCTGCGGAATCCTCCAGCAGATCCGGCACCTTCCTGCACTGTTCATCACTCTTCTTCAGCAGGTTCCACATACTCGCCCTCCTTACTGCCCTTGCTTTCGTCTTCAATCGCCACGTTTACTTGCCTGGCTTACCACCCGCCGCCGGGCACGAAAAAGTCTTACCTTCACCGTGTTGCCATTCAAGTTCAGAACTTCCGCGATCTCTTCGATGGAAAACCCTTCCACCTCTTTCAGGATCAGCATCAACCTGTCTCGTTCATCCAGTCCTTCCAGAAGCCGCTCCACGTGCTCCCGCGCTTCCAGCTTCTCGCTGATGTCCGGCCCGGGGTTCTCTTTCTCCCCCGAAGTAATGACCTGTCTGGCTTGCTCCTCGCTGAGATCGGATTCGTACACCAGGGGCCGAACTTTCTTCTTTCTCAGTAAGTCCCAGCACTCATTTACCGTGATCTTATACAGCCAGGTGCTGAATGCCGCACGCTGATCGAATCGCTTCAGCGCGAAATAAGCTTTCAAAAAAACCTGCTGGGCGATGTCTTCCACATCTTCTCGCCTTCGCAGAATCCCGCTGGCCACCGCAAACACCCGGTGTTGATGACGCCGCACAAGCTCCTCAAACGCCTCCTTGTCCTCCCGCTGCGCCCGGCGGACCAGCTCGCGGTCGTTAGTGACACCAGCGGCTTTGGAGTCACGCCCCAGTACGGCCCCCACCGCGAGGGGCGAGTCGAAAGGCTCCACTTTTGGGACGCGCGCCATAGGCGTTTGGTTACGGCTATCCTCTACACGGTTGCCTGAACTTGCATCAAACGTTTCATTTTCATTTCTGCAACTTTGCACTTGCTTCTTATCTTACCTACATGGAATAATACCTGCATGATTATTGGTGACCGCCTTCGCGCACTCCGCGAAGAAAAGAAACTCTCCCAGGGCGACATCGAAAAACGAACGGGGTTGCTTCGTTGCTACATTTCCCGCGTTGAGAATGGCCATACCGTACCGGCCATCGAAACGCTGGAAAAACTCGCTCGTGCTCTCGAGTGCCCACTCTATCAACTCTTTTATGACGGTGAGGAACCGCCGCAGTTGCCGAATCTTCCCAAGCGTAAATCGTCTGACGACATCGCCTGGGGCAGCGTCGGTAAAGACGCACGCTTTCTCAACAAGCTTCGCCGCTTGTTGAGCAAAGTGGAAGAAGGGGATCGCAAGCTCATCCTCTACATGGCCCAGAAAATGGCCAACCGCTAGTTCCGCGATCGAACTCCTGCGGTTGTCGCCGTGCTGAATTATTGGACTTAGGGGGAAGGCCCGCGCATACCCGCTGTGCGGCCCCTTTTTTTGCTGGTGTCCAGATTTTCAGCAATGTTTCTCTGTAGATGTCCCAATCGCGCCCTCCCGATCATCGACCAAGCCACTTGTGAGTTTATTCCCACTCGATCGTGCTAGGTGGTTTAGAACTAATATCATAGACAACCCGCGTGACACCCGTCACTTCGTTGACGATACGTGTGGAAATCCGTTCCAGCACTTCCCCAGGCAACCGGACCCAGTCCGCCGTCATGGCGTCATCAGACTCCACGACCCTGACAGCTACCGTCAGCCCGTATGTCCGCCCATCGCCCATTACCCCGACACTCCGCACGGGGAGAAGCACAGCAAACGCTTGCCACACCTTGTTATACAGCCCCGCCCGGCGGATTTCCTCAACCACGATGGCGTCGGCATCCTGGAGGGTTACCAGATGTGGACGGGTGATCTCGCCGAGCAGCCGTACGGCCAGCCCTGGACCCGGAAACGGGTGTTTCACAAGTATTTCTTCCGGCAGGCCCAGCTCCTTGCCAATTCGCCGGACCTCATCCTTAAAAAGGTCCCGCAGCGGCTCGATGAGGGCAAAAGGCATTTTTTCTGGCAGTCCCCCGACGTTATGGTGGGTCTTGATCGTCGCTGAGGGCCCTTTCACGGAAACCGACTCAATCACGTCTGGATACAGCGTCCCCTGCACCAGGAACCCAATCTCGCCGTGTGCTTCCCCGGCCTGGAGTTTCTGCGCTTCCTCCGCGAAGACGGCGATGAACTCTCTGCCGATGCGCCTGCGCTTTTCTTCAGGGTCGGTAACGCCTTTCAATTGAGAGAGAAAGCGTTCCGAAGCATCCACTCCGATGACATGAAGCTTCAGCCGCTCCCGCAACATCTCCAGAGTTTGCTCGAATTCGTTTTTCCTAAGCATCCCTGTATTTACAAAGATGTTCGTCAGCCGCGTGCCCATTGCCCGGTGCACCAGCGCTGCGGCAACGGTGGAATCCACTCCGCCGCTCAACCCGCAAATGGCCCACTTATTTCCCGCCTTCTCGCGGATTGCAGCCGTGGTCTCCTGGATGAACGCTGCGCCGCTCCACTTCGGCTCGGCTTCGCACACGCGAAATAAGAAATTTCTAAGCAATTCCGTCCCGCGCTCGGTATGGTTCACCTCGGGGTGGAATTCTACGGCGTAAATTTTCTTCTCCGGATTTTCCACGGCGGCAATGGCATTCTCGGTCCTTCCGATGGTCCGAAATCCCTCTGGGAGGGTTCGCACGTGATCGCCGTGGCTGTTCCACACCCGCAGGGACGCGGGAATCCCCGTGAAGAGCTCTGATGATGGGCCGCTTTCTTTCGAATCATCGACACTCAACTGCGCGCGGCCGTATTCCCGCCGCTCCGCTCTCTCTACTGTTCCTCCGAGCGTGTACATGATCCACTGCATCCCATAGCAAATGCCCAGTACGGGAATTCCCAGCGCCAGCACATTCGGATCGCACTTGGGCGCGTCGGCGTCGTAGACCGAACTCGGCCCGCCCGACAAAACGATTCCCGCAGGCCCCAGCTTGCGGATTTCATCAATCGAAGTCGTGCAGGGCAGAACCGCGGAGAACACCTGCTGTTCGCGCATCCGGCGGGCAATCAGCTGGGTATACTGTCCGCCGAAGTCGAGGACCACCACGCCACCGAGTTCCGCCTTCATCCGGCCTCCCCGCTCCCGCGCTTGTTTCATCGCTTGCCTGGCCGCGGTCTCCATCATGCCATCCCCCTCACGCCACGACGAGATTCAATAATTTGTCCGGGACAAAAATGCGTTTCACGGTGGCTTTGCCGGCGAGATGCGGCGCAATTACCCGGTCCGCTTGCGCCAGTTTTTCGACTTCATCTGCGGCGGCTCCCACGGCGACTTTCACTTTGCCCCGCAGGCGTCCATTTACCTGCACGGGGATTTCAACTTCGTCCTCACGCGTCAAACCCTCATCAAATCCAGGCCAGCGCGCCGTCCCCAATCCGCCGCTGTGTCCAAGCATTTCCCAGAGTTCTTCCGAGAGATGCGGAGTCATCGGCGCCAGCATCAGCGTCAGCAGTTCCAGCACTTCCCTGCGAACTTCCGGCCGCACGTCCTTTTCCAGCGGCTCCTGCAAATAAATCTCGTTGGTCAGCTCCATGATCAGCGCAATCGCCGAATTGAAATGCCAGCGCGTCTCGAAGTCCTGGGTCACTCGCCGCAGCGTCTGGTGCGACTTGCGCAGAAGAATCTTTTCCTTCGGAGAAGCCGTCGCCGCGTCGGTCTTTCTGTTTTTCACTCCTTGGACCGCTACAGAGTGGCGTTCTACGAGCCGGTAAACGCGATTCAGAAAGCGCCAGGAGCCTTCGATGCTCTCCTCGCTCCACTCCAAATCCTTTTCGGGAGGTGCCGCAAAAAGTGTATAGAGTCTCCCGGTGTCCGCCCCATATTTCTGCGCCATGTCTTCCGCGCCGACCACATTTCCCCGCGACTTGGACATGGCCACGCCGCCCTTTTGCACCATCCCCTGGGTAAAAAGCCGCGCGATAGGCTCGTTGTGGGTGATCAATCCAATATCGCGCATCACTTTGCACCAGAATCGCGAGTACAGGAGGTGCAGAATCGCGTGCGTAATGCCGCCGATGTACTGGTCAATCGGAAACCAATAAGCGATCTTCGTCGAATCGTACGGTGCTTTGTCATTCTGCGAATCGCAGTAGCGGTAGAAATACCATGAGGAGTCCACGAAGGTATCCATGGTGTCCGTCTCGCGCCTCGCGGGCCCGCCGCACTTCGGGCAAGTGGTATTCACGAACTCCGGCGTCGACGCCAGCGGCGATTCACCTTCGCCAGTAAGCCTCGGATTCGGCGGCAGCAGCACCGGCAAATCCTTGTCCGGCACGGGCACCATCCCGTCCTTCGAGCAATAGACAACCGGAATCGGCGTGCCCCAATAGCGCTGCCGCGAAATTCCCCAATCTCTTAAGCGGTAGACGGTCTCTGCTCGCCCAAATCCTTTTTGTTCCGCGAACGCCGCCATTTTCGCAATCGCTGCCGCACTCTCCATCCCGCTGTACGGCCCGGAATTTACGCTCACTCCATAGTCGGTGAGCGCCTCGCCGGCAATTGCCAGCCCTGACGGGCTGGAGTTCGGCTCCCCTTCGACTTTCAACTGTGAACTTTCAACCTCTTTTGGTGCCACCACCACGCGCACCGGCAATCCATATTTCTGGCAAAACTCCAGGTCGCGCTGGTCGTGAGCAGGAACGGCCATGATCGCGCCTGTCCCGTATTCCATCAGCACGAAGTTTCCTACCCAGATGGGAATTTTTTCGTCGCTGAAAGGATTGGTGGCAAGCCGCCCTGTGAAGAAGCCTTCTTTTTCCATCGTGGCGAGATCTTCGGTTTTCACCGACGTCTGGCGCATTTTTCTCAGCCTGGTCCACTCGATGCTGTCAGGCAAGGCCCAGCCCAAGAGTTTCTCGACTGCCGGGTGCGAGGGCGCCAGAATCAGGACCGTCGCGCCATAAATCGTGTCGATGCGCGTGGTAAAGACCTCGATCTCTTCCGCATTCGTTACGTCTGCCACGGCAAACGTCACCTTGGCGCCCTGCGACTTCCCTATCCAGTTCCGCTGCATCAGGATGACGCGCTCGGGCCATCCACCTTCAAGCTCCTTCAAGTCGTCAAGCAGTTGGTCGGAATAAGCCGTGGTCTTCAGGAACCATTGTTCGATCTCGCGTGATTCCACCAGCGTGTCCTCGTGCCGCCAGCAATAGCCGCCGGGCAATACTTGCTCGTTCGCCAGCACCGTACAGCACTTGGGACACCAGTTCACGCGGCTCTTCTTGCGGTAAGCTAGCCCGCGCTCCAGCATGCGCAGGAAGAACCACTGGTTCCAGCGGTAGTATTCCGGCTCGCAGGTGGAAATCTCTCGCCGCCAGTCGTAGCTGAAGCCAAAGCGCCTCAGGACGCGCTGAAATTCCGCAATGTTCTCGTTGGTCCATTCGCGCGGGTGAGTATTGTTCTTAATCGCCGCGTTTTCCGCCGGCAGGCCGAAGGCGTCCCAACCCATGGGATGCAGCACATTGAATCCGCGCATGCGCTTGACACGCGCCACCACGTCTCCAATCGCGTAGTTGCGCATGTGGCCCATGTGCATCGTGCCGCTCGGGTACGGAAGCATTTCCAGCACATAATACTTGGGCTTCGACGGGTCCGCTTCCGTCTCGAATACGCGCGCTTCCGCCCAGCGCTTCTGCCACTTCATTTCAATTTTTTGCGGATCGTATCCCGACCCCGCCGCGGTTGCGCCGCCTGGTGTGTGCTGTTCCGCCACGCCGCCCTATCCCCTCTTCTTCTTTGTTTTACTCTTCCGCGCTCCGCTCTTCTTCTTGGCACGCGACTTCTTCTCAGCGTTCGCTATTCTCTTCTTCTCTGTTTTTTTGTGTATGGCAATTTTCTTCTGGAGCGCCACTGTCAGCATCGAGAAGCTCTTTTCCGCTTCCGGCGCCTGCTGCTTCAAACCCGCCAACTCCCAGAGCATCGCCACATTCCGCCGGTCATCGCCGGGATCGTCAATCGGCGTCTCGGCAATAAACGCCCGTCCCGTCAAACCCTCCGGCGCCGTCGTGCCAAATCGCGGGTGTTGCAGAATCCTCGCAAACGCTTCCGCACCAATCTTTCCTTTCCCGATGTGCTCGTGGCGGTCCACGCGTCCGCCCAGAGGAACCTTCGAATCATTCGCGTGAATCACCGGCACGTTTTCAAGTCCGATCGCGCCATCGATCTGGCCAATCGTCGAAGCCAGCCCGCCTTCGCTCTTGATGTCGTAGCCCGCGGCAAAAAGGTGCGCAGCATCCAGGCACGCTCCGACCGGCAGGCTTCGCAACCCCGCCAGAATCTCTCCCACTTCTTCCAGCCGTGCGCCCACTGCCGTTCCCATTCCTGCGGTGTTCTCGATCAGTATCCGCAATCCGCTCATCGGCGCGCGCTTGGAGGCCTGCTTGACCGACTCCACAATCGTGGAAATCGCTTGTTGCGAACTCGACTCCCCTCGTGCCCCCGGGTGCACCACGAGAAAATCCGCTCCCAGAGCTACGGCACGCACGATCTCATCGTGAAATGCCTGAATCGACCGCGTCTGCAGCATCCGCTGACCCGACGCCAGGTTGATAAGGTAATTTGCGTGGATGACCAGCGGCCCCAGGCGCAGTTCGTCCCGCCGCGCGCAAAACGCCTGCGCGCCTACTTCAGGGATCCGCGCGGAACCGCCTTGCCACATCCGCGGGCTAGCCGAAAAAATTTGCAGCGCGTTGCAGCCCAGCTTGCGCGCCGACTCCAGCGCATCCAGATAGCTTCTTGCGATAGACGTATGAATGCCGATTCGCAGGCTTCCATCCATCCACGATGGCGGCAGCTGTTCAGGCTCAGGTTCGGGTCGATATTCGTCTTCAGGATCGAATTGCGTCGGGTGGATGATGGGCTGTTCTGGCACGCCTGGGGAAGATTTCTGCTCTGTCATAAACTAGCTATTCTATCACACGCGCCAGAGCGCTCCTTCTGCAGAAGATTCCTGAGCCGGGCTACACCTCTAGCCGTCCGCGGCGCCGCGCGCACTGTGGGGGGCGTAAACTGTTGATCCATCTGGTTCTTAGGGACTATCGCCCAAACATGGAGAGCGGAATCCGCCCGCCTGTTGATTCCTCTTCTTCCCTGCTGGTCCCCGCGATGTAGTGGTCCACGGGGCGATTTGAGATGCGATCGAGGGCATCCGCGATTCGCGACAATTCATAGACGAGCTGATCGCTCACCGTGGACCTCTGCAAAACCACGGCCCGCCTCCGGCGAAATTGCTGCACCGCCCAGGCTGTCGCCACAACGGCGAGCAGTATGATCCCTAGCAACTGCTCATGACTTGTGATGGTGATCGCACGGCCAAACAAATGATAAACATGATCCGAGAGCAATTTTTCCTCCCGGCTGGGGCAGAATCTACGACCCCTTCATTCGATGACATTTCAGTGCGAGTTGTCAACCACATTTGCAGAATCACGTCGTGACAGCGAAGGTGCAAGGCGGCGGCTGAACTTTCTTTACATCCGGCGTAGTGCTCTTCACGCCCTCCTCTAAAACATATTAAGGTAATTATCAATATCGTTGATCTAGCGCCGCACAATTGAACGTCCGACTTATGGACCCCCGTGTCATCCTTTTGCCATCCAGCATGTGGGAATTCACCTACGGATGGACAGCTGGACCAAAACTAGTCTTGTTGCCAGTAGCTCAGTAAAACGCTCTCCCTTTACTCTGCGTCCGCAGTTAGGACAGCGGTTCGGGCAAGACACTTAGGCGACCTCAGCGAATCCCACCCGGTTCTGGTCCCCGGCGTTAATTCAGGCCCACAGGAAATCATGAAAAATGAATACCTACAAGTGTGCCTTTTTTCTGGCAATCCTGATCGGTGTAAATGCTTTCAACGTTAGTGCGTCTTATGCAGGAATGGGAGTCAATCCGTCATCGTTAAACTTCGGCGCGGTGAACGTCGGCACCACCAGCACACCTGGCGTCGTCACCGTGACTAACTACGGCAGACACCAAATGAGCATCGTTCAAGCCTCCAGCAACTCGCCAGAATTTGTGCTGGTGAGCTCGGCATTGCCCGTAGCCTTGGCATCCGGACAAAGCATGTCTTTCCAAGTTGTTTTCCAGCCTAACTCGGCAAGCAGCTTTTCAGGAAGTTTATCCTTTGTGCCCAGCCGAGGGGGAGCGTTTACCGTGCTGGTGTCCGGCACCGGTATCGCTCCTCCCTCGTCCCCTCCTCAGACCTACCTGCTCTCCACAAGTACTAACAGCTTGAGCTTTGGAAACGTACTCGTGGGGAGCACCGGCGGCGCGCAGACAGTTGCTCTAACGAACTCGGGGAACAGCGCCATCAGCGTTTCCCAGGTGAATGTCACGGGAGCAGGCTTCAGCGTGAGTGGTCTTTCCTTGCCGCTCAGCCTTGCAGCGGGACAGAACGCTTCGCTGAGCGTCGGGTTTGCTCCAACTACGGCGGGGAGCGTGGCAGGCAGTGTATCGGTGGTCAGCAACGCGACCAATTCTCCAGCGACGATCACTCTCTCGGGCGCCGGTGTGCAGCCACAAATTTCAGTTTTGCCGGCAAACACCATAAACTTCGGCAGCGTAACTGTTGGCGTTACAAATACTCAGACCATGACCTTGAGCAACCCCGGCAGTGCCAACCTAACTGTTTCGCAAGCCACGCTGAATGGCGCTGTCTTTGCCCTCAGTGGGCTGAATTTGCCGCTAACCATAGCGCCCCGCCAGTCCAGTGCGTTTACGGTTATGTTCACTCCTACCATTGCCAGCTCCGCGGCTGCCACTCTTTCGCTCGTGAGCAACGCGCCGAGTTCTCCAACAAGCGTCTCTCTAAGCGGCACAGGCGTGGCTCCGGTTCTGACACTCTCAGCCAGCCCTGCTTCCTTGAGCTTCGGGAATGTCACCCTTGGCACTAGCAGCGCCGCTCAAACCGTTACGTTGACGAACACCGGCAATGCAAACGTGAGCGTTTCTCAGACCAACGTTTCTGGCGCTGGGTTCAGCGTCACCGGATTCACGCCGCCGCTGACTTTGGCGCCCGGACAAAGCACCACCTTCGGCGTGATCTTTGATCCAACAACATCCGGGGGTCTGAACGGGAGCGTCGCAGTTGTGAGCAATGCCAGCAACTCGCCGGCCATTTCACTGTCGGGGACCGGAGTGCAAACGGTTTCACACTCGGCGACCCTGAGCTGGACCGGCAGCACTTCGAGTGTTATGGGTTACTACATATATCGCGGCATTCAAACAGGCGGGCCTTATGCGAAGCTGAATGCTACGCCGGTGTCGCTGACCACCTACACCGACAGTTCGGTTCAAGCTGGCCAGACCTACTTCTACGTGGCTACAGCCGTGGACTCGAACAACGTCGAGAGCAGCTACTCAAACGAAACATCCGCCACGATTCCCTAGTTCACCGGAGGACATTGGAGTCCGGGTGTTGTGGGCGGCAACCCCGAGGCAGCTTATTCTATGGGGATGGGACGGCGGCTCGCATCGGGTCGGTGGTTGCGCTCTCCCTGCCTTTGGGGTCTACCGCTGCAACTTTGTAGAAATAAGTGTGACCAGCTTGGACTGCAGTGTCCTTGTAGTTCGTTTTTCCGACGGCAGACGCATTCAGTTTCCTGAATGGGCCTTCGAATTTTTCTGCCCGGTAAATGTTGTAACCAACCACAACAGAAGTGCTGGCTTTCCAATTCAAGTTTACGGAGTGAGCTTTCGGTTTGGCGTCTGCAGTCCGAGGAGGGTTGGGCTGCGGAACTTCTTGGCCAAGAGTGGAGGGCGACAGAATAGGAGGCGTCAGGATCAGGCCGAAGCATATCAGTGCTGCAAACGCGATTTTCGAAACTTGAATCATGAAACCGCCATCGGGTCGCCGCGACGGCGGAATCACCATCGTCAGCAACTCTTTCAGGGCCTGTAATCGTGATTTGCGAAAAACATGATCCGAGAGCAATGGTTCCTCCCGGCTGGGCTCGATTTGGACAACAACATTATTTGAAGCCTTTTCGCCCACGATCGTCAATCAAAATCGAGGCGCCTCCAGGACCCAATTCGTCGGTATTTGCGGCACCTGCTAGCTTGCCGTAAACTGAAAATTCACTCACCGCGCTGGGGGAGCCATCCATGCTTGTCGTCATGCAGTCGCACGCCACCGAGGAACAGATCCGAGAAGTCTGCAAGCGCATCGAAAGCCTCGGCCTCAAAGCGCACCCTATCCCCGGCTCGATTCGAACGGCCATCGGCATCACCGGCAACAAAGGCGCCGTGGACCTCGGTGTCCTCGAGTCCATGCCCGGGGTCGGCGAATGCATCCCGGTAAGCAAGCCTTACAAGCTTGTCAGCCGCGATGCGAAAGAAGAAGACAGCATCTTTCGGATCCCTACGCCCTCGGGAGACGTCATCGTCGGCGGCCAGCACATCGCTCTCGTCGCAGGCCCTTGCGCCGTGGAAACCGAGGAGCAATGCCTGGCTATCGCTGAGCGCGTCAAGAAATCCGGCGCGCGTCTCTTCCGCGGCGGCGCTTACAAGCCCCGCACTTCTCCGTACAGCTTTCAGGGCCTCGGCAAAGACGGCCTCAAAATTCTTTCGAAGGTTCGCGCCAAGTATGGTTTCGGGATCGTCACCGAAGCCATTGACAATGAATCGCTCGACCTCGTCGAGGAATACGCCGACGTCATCCAGATCGGCGCGCGTAACATGCAGAACTTTTCTCTCCTCAAACGCGCGGGCCGCGCCAAAAAACCTGTTCTCCTCAAGCGCGGCATGTCCGCCACGCTCGACGAATTCCTCATGGCCGCCGAGTACGTCCTCTCCGAGGGCAATTACAACGTCATGCTGTGCGAGCGCGGCGTTCGAACGTTCTCCGATTTTTCTCGCAACACCCTCGACCTCGCCGTCGTTCCTGCCGTGAAAAAGCGCAGCCACCTTCCCATCTTCGTCGATCCCAGCCACGGCACCGGCAA
>Ga0137412_10001098_pt1 | contig 20453 bp, 16 predicted proteins | sample CZODoug2_1_16fun_FD_122160 | JGI IMG/M metagenome (GOLD analysis project Ga0137412, IMG submission 122160) | Vadose zone soil fungal communities from Angelo Coast Range Reserve, California, USA - CZODoug2_1_16fungal (Hybrid Assembly) | ecosystem: Environmental > Terrestrial > Soil > Vadose zone...
TGACGTCAGCTGAGTCCGAAGCGCTGGACTCCGATTCGGGCTCGGTAGTCTCGGCGGGTTCGGAGTCCAGCGCTTCGGACTCAGCTGACGTCGATTCGGGCTGAACCGTTTCGAGCTGGGTCGCCGCACCGAAGAGCTGCGCCGACTGCTCCTGCAGCCATTGGTGCGTCTCGCTGACCTCAGCCGCGGCCACCACCTCCACGCAGCACCGGGCGGCCCCGGCCGCCTCGAGGGTGTCGACCAGCAACCGGCGTACCGGATCGGCCGCCGCCGCATCCACCGCGACGCCGAGTACGACCCGGATCCAGCGCTCCCGGCGCGGATCGTGGCACCAGCACCGCCACAGGCCGAGCACCTGCCCGTCCGGCTCGGCGGCCGCGAGGACCGCGGCATCGACCGCATCCGGCTCGGCCGCGCCGGTCTGGAACTCCCATTCGAGGTTCGCCGCCACGATCTCGAATTGGGCGCCGCGCTCCTCAGCACCGGCCGGGCCGGAGAAGGGCCGCTGCGCCACCTCGCCCGCTGCCGGCGGAGCGGGGTTGGTCTCGACAGCAACGGGCTCGGTGTCGGCGCGCTCGGCCGCCGCCGGCGCGACAACCGCGACCGCCGCCTGGTCCACTACCGATCCCTCGGCCTCCTCGACAACGGGTCCCTCGGCCGGCTCGAGCACCGGCTCGACCACGTCGGCAGTCGGCCACAACTGCACGGATGCGGCCAGGAACTCGCGCTGCCGGGGGGTGCGGGCGGCCTCGATATCGGACATGACCTGCACCTGCGCCCCGGCCGCGGCCACCGCCGCGGCGAGCCGGTCGATCACCTCATCGACCCGCTCGAACCGGTCGAGCACCGCGCCGTATACCGGCGTCTGGATCGTCTCGGCGGCGCGAAACACCTCGGTCGCCCGCCTGATCTCCAGCACCTCGGGCAACTCGGCCAGCGCCGCGATCGCGGCCGCATCCAGGTCCCCATCCAGCGGTGCGCCGGCGACGTAACCGGACCGGGCGCCGCGCTCTCGTACCACCGCGGGCTCCTGCGGGGTCCAGCCGGTCATCTCACGGAACGCCACACCGGTCGCCCGCAGCCGTACCCGCAGGGCCGCCAGCCCGACCGAATCGTCGGCCAGCACGACGTGCAGCGGGACCGGTGTGCCGACCTCGACCTCGGCGCTGCGCCGCTGCGCCACGGCCGACAGCGTCTGGCAGAACGCGGCGAACTCGGCCGGCTCGGCCACGAGGGTCAGCGACGCGGCCACGACCAACAACACGTGCCCGCCGGCCGGCGCGGTGGCCCCGGGACGGCGGGCGAGCCAGTCCAGCTCGGCCAGCGGGGCCGCCAGCTCGGCCCAGTCCTCGACCGGGTCGCCGGGCAGCTGCAGCGCCGCACCGAACTCGTCAAAGAGGCCATAACCGGTACGCATGCACTGCCCACGCAGCAACCGGGTGACCGCGCCGCGCTCGGCGAGCAACCAGCCGAGCTGGCGGGCATCGGCAGGGGCGCCATCGAGCAGATGCAGCCAGGGACCAGCGGGCGCGCAGAGGCGATCGATCTCGGCCGCGGCATCTGAATCGGTCACGGCGGCGATTTTCTCATGCAGGGGAGGCTATCGGTTCCAGGTAATTCGACCGGCTATATCGGTGTTGTCTCCTTTGCCGCGAGCCGGCGTAATCCGCGGGATTGTGTCATGTGGACAGCGCTCGTATCTCAACGCGCGTTATCGGCGCGTGTGTCTTCGTATCCACCACCGCATGCCGTCGACGGACTGCCGGACCCGCCCTTTCCGCATCTCGATGAGTACCTCGAAATGCTTGGTGCACAGCCAGATCGGCGGTCCGTTCTGTTGCGAGGCGAGGTGGGTGGCACGGTGCATACACACCGCGCAAGAACCGACCGTATGCTCTCTGTGCCGACCCATGGTGACGCTCCGTCGTCGCTGTGACCCTGTAATGTGACGACGACCAGGCCGAGCTATGACACGAAGCGCGAGAGATTCTCAGTAATTCTTCGGCGCGCCTGCTGGACCCCAGAGTCAATCAACGTAGAAGGCGAAACACTACTCGCTCAGACGGGCGACGGCGCGCATCTTGTTCATCGCATCCAGGGCCGCGACCTTGTAGGACTCGGCCAGCGTCGGGTAGTTGAAGACAGCGTCAACGAGATAATCGACCGTCCCGCCACAGCCCATCACCGTCTGTCCGATATGGACCAGCTCGGTGGCATTGGTGCCGAACACATGCACACCGAGCAGCTCGCGGCTTTCGGCGTGCACGAGCAGCTTGAGCATCCCGTAGGAGTCGCCGAGGATCGCGCCGCGGGCCAGCTCCCGGTAGCGGGAGACGCCGACCTCGAAGGGCACCGACTGCTCGGTCAGCTCGTCCTCGGTGCGGCCCACGTAACTGATCTCGGGGATCGTGTAGATGCCGATCGGCTGCAGCTCGGACAGATGTCCGGCCACCGGCTCGCCGCAGGCGTGGTAGGCCGCCCGCCGACCCTGTTCCATCGAGGTCGCGGCCAGCGCCGGAAATCCGATCACGTCGCCGACCGCGTAGATGTGCTCCACTTCGGTGCGGTAGTCGTCGTCGACGGTGATCCGGCCGCGGTTGTCGGCCTGCAGCCCGGCCTTCTCCAGATCGAGGCCGTCGGTCATCCCCTGCCGCCCGGCCGAATACATCACGGTGTCCGATGGGATCCGCTTACCACTCTCCAGACAGGTGATGGAGCCCTCGCCGTGTCGCTCCACCCTGGACACGGTCTCCCGAAAGCGGAAGGTCACGGCCAGATCCCGCAGCTGATATTTCAGCGCCTCCACGACCTCGAGGTCGCAAATGTCGAGCATCCGTTCGCGCCGCTCGACCACGGTGACCTTGGTGCCCAAAGCGGCGAACATCGAGGCGTACTCGATGCCGATCACTCCGGCGCCGACCACCACCATCGACGTCGGAATGCTGTCGATAAGGAGAATCTGGTCGGAATCGACGACCGTACGACCATCAAAGTCCACAGTGGACGGGCGGGCCGGCTTGGTGCCGACCGCGACGATCACCTTGTCGGCCGTAACGCGGTGCTCGCTGCCGTCCTCGGCCACCACTGCCACCGCGTGCGGCTCGACAAACCGCGCCATCCCGCTCAGCATCGCGACGTGGTTGCGGGCCAGCTGGCTACGGATCACGTCGATCTCGCGGCCGATCACGTGCTGGGTACGGGCGGTCAGGTCGGTGACCGTGATCTCGTCCTTGAGCCGATAGCTCTGCCCGTAGAACTCCTGCTGGCTGCGGCCGGTCAAATAGAGCACGGCCTCACGCAGCGTCTTGGACGGAATGGTCCCGGTATTGATGCAGACCCCGCCGACCATGGTCTTGCGTTCCACCACCGCGGCGTGGCGGCCGAGCTTCGCCGCGGCGATGGCCGCCTTTTGACCACCGGGGCCGGAACCGAGCACGAGAACGTCGTAGTCGTACATGCTGCTCAACCTGCCGTGTCCAGACCGCCCTGTCCAGACCTGTCACGTTGCCCAGTGGTTAATTCGTGATGCGCGCGCTGCGCGCGGAGGTATGGGTATCCCGGATCAACCGGCCGGCCAGGTGCCGACCCTGCAACCAGACCACCAGCCCGACCACCGCCATGCCCAGGCCCATCACCACGGCACCGGCGACCGCGTCGGCCAGATAGTGGTTGGCCGTACCAATGACAACCAGCGTGGTGATGATCGGGTACGCGACGCCGAGCGCGCGCACCCAGCCGCGCTTGGCGCAGCGGTAGATCGCCCAGCCGCACCACAATGCCCAGCCCACGTGCAGTGAAGGCATCGCGCCGGCCTGATCGGTGAAACTCTCGAGACCCTGCGGAACGCTGGCCGCGGTACCCCACCAGCCGATGTGCGACCACTGCGCCATCGTGTCGTGGAAACCGCCGATCGAGCGGGGCGGCGCGGTCGGCAACAACCAGAAGCCGATCAGCGCAATCAACGTACCGACGGCCAGCACCGACCGGACCCGGCGATATTGCTCGGGATGCGCCCGCCACAACCAGACCATCACAATCGGAGTGACCACGTAATGGCAGGTGGCGTAAAGAAAGCACGCCGGAATGGCCAACGCCGGAACGCTGGCGAATAGGTTGTTGAGCGTGTGCTCTGGAGCAAAATGAACGACCTGCTCGAAATGCAGGATGTCGCGGCCGTTGGACAGCGACTGCGAGAGGCCGGTCTCGGTTACCGCGCGGACCAGCTCGTAGGTGCTGTAAAGCGCCGCCAGCAACAACAGCTCGCCGGCCCAGCGATGCCGGCGCAAGAACGCCCCGACCGCCGTTTTGGCCGGAGCCTCGGGCCGCCGCCCGATGTCGGCGGCGGCTACCAGCTGGTGCCCGCCTTTACTCACGGCTCTGGCCTCTCTGATCTACGCAGTGGTGTGGTGACCACCCTGCTGGAAAAACGACGAATGCACGATCGGGACAGTTCCCCTCTTTTCCGGGAGGCAGCCCCTAGGTGCATGGGGGTTAACCCCCTATTGCACTAACCAGCTCGCCCGGTAGCTGTTCCCAAGCCTTGGACAATACCGTGATCATGCACGGAGGGGCCGACAATTATCGGAGGCACTGTGACGAGTGAGACAGCGGGCTGGCGCCGCCGTCTGCTGCCGGCTGCCCTGGCCGGGCCGGTGTCGGCGTCCGGATGGCTGGCCACGATCTCGGTTGCATGGAGCCTCGCGGTCAATTCCGCGGGGGCAGTGGTGCTGATGGTGCTGCTGTTCTTCGGCGTTCCGCTAATGCTGCTCGCGCTGGTCGGTCTGCCGATTGTCTGGGTGGCATTCGGGGTGGCGCGCTGCCTCGCGATCCTGGAACGGCGTAAGGCGGCCGTTTTTCTCGGCGCCGACCTGCCGCTGCGGCCACCACCACCGCGGAAGGGTGCGCTGCCGAGCCGCATGTGGGCGCGCACCAAAACGCTGGGCACGTGGCTCGAGTTGGTTTATGGGCTGATCGTCGCTCCGATCGTCAGCTGGATCTCGGCCGTGGTGGTATTCACGACCTGGGGTGCGGGGATCGGATTCGCGCTGTTCCCCTTGTACGGGTGGCGCACCGCCTCGCACGGTGCGCTTTTCGGCTGGGCGCCGGCGTACGGGGTGTCGCTTGTCATACACCTTGTTATCGGCATCGGGTTGCTGCTGGCCGCGCCGTGGGTGGCCCGGGGCGCGGCCGGCATTCAGCTGGTCACCGCGACCGCGATGCTCTCCCCCAACGACCGTGAGGTGCTGGAAAGCCGGGTCGAGACGTTGCAGGACACCCGTTCCCGAATGGTGGCCGCGGCCGATGCCGAGCGGCGCCGCATCGAGCGGGATTTGCACGATGGGGCACAGCAGCGACTGGTCGCGCTGGCCATGACACTGGGCCGGGCCAAGGCCCGGATGGATACCGATCCGGCCGGTGCGGCCGTACTGGTCAACGAGGCGCACGGCGAGGCGAAGCTGGCGCTGGGCGAGTTACGCGATCTCGCCCGCGGCATTCACCCGGCCGTGCTGACCGACCGTGGTCTGGACGCGGCACTGTCCGCGCTGGCGGCGCGGAGCCCGATCCCGGTGTATGTCACCGTCGACGTGTCGCGCCGACCCGGCGCGGGAGTCGAGGCGGTCGCCTATTTCATTGCCGCCGAGTCGCTGACAAACATCAGCCGGCATTCCGGCGCGGGCCGGGCCTGGATCCGGGTAGACCGGCCCAATGGGCTGCTGCATATGGAAATAATCGACGACGGTCGCGGCGGCGCGGATATTGCCGGCGGCTCTGGCATCGCCGGGCTGCGCGACCGGGCGCGGGCAATCGACGGGGATCTGACGCTGACCAGCCCGCCCGGCGGGCCGACCACAATCCGGGTGGAGCTGCCATGCGAGTCGTAATTGCCGAGGACGCCGTGATGCTGCGCGAGGGGCTGACCCGGCTGCTCGTCGAGGACGGCCAGTCGGTGGTTGCCACGACGGGTGACGGTGAGGGACTGCTGCGCGCGGTAGCCGAGCAGCAGCCGGACGTATGCGTGGTCGATGTGCGGATGCCGCCGACGTTCACCGATGAGGGGATACGCGCCGCGCTGGTGATCCGCCAGCAATGGCCGGACGTTGCGGTTTTGGTCTTTTCCCAGTACGTCGAGGAACGGTATGCGGTTGATCTGATCGCCGGCGACACCCGCGGCATCGGCTATTTGCTGAAGGACCGGGTTGCCGACGTCGCGGAATTCCTGGATGCCCTGCGGCGGGTCGGGTCCGGTGGCACGGCCCTGGATCCGGAGGTGGTCTCGCAGTTGCTGGTGCGCAGCCGGCAGCGCGACCCGTTGGCGGCGCTGACCGCACGGGAACGGGAGGTGCTGCAGCTGATGGCCGAGGGACGTACCAACGGCGCTATTGCCGCCGCGCTCGTGGTCTCCGAGGGCGCGGTGGAAAAGCACATCAGCAGCATCTTCTCGAAATTGGGCCTCACCCCGGCGGCTTCCGATCACCGCAGGGTGCTCGCGGTACTGCGTTTTCTGGAGTCGGGAGGGAAACCATGAGCCGCACGCCCGGGCAATTCCTGGCCATCGGTAGCGGGGCGGTCATCGCGATGATGCTGATCGGCGTTGCCGGTTTCAAGTTTGTCGACGTAAGCACCGAAACGAGCCGGCACGACGTCCTCCATTACGCCCAACCGATCCGGCACATTGACGTCGATTCGGCGACCGTCTCGCTGGTAGGCACGCCGGGCAATAGCGTGACCGTGGGTCGGACAATTTCCGAAGGGCTGGGTCGCCCGGCGCCGCACGCCGAGCTGGTCGGCGATACGCTCAGGCTCAGCGGCGGGTGTGCGGGGTTCTTGCTCGCGCACTGCGGGATCAAGTACACGATCACGGTGCCGGCGACGACCGACATCGGTGTGCACGACGCGTCCGGCACGGTGTCCGCCTCCGGAATGCGGGCCGACCTCTCGCTGACCGCCGAATCAGGTCAGTTGTCCGCGTCAGACATTCGTGGGTCAGTGAGTATGAGCGCCGATTCCGGGCAGATCAGCATAGACTCGGTGCGCGGAGATACGGTCAGCCTGCGGGCCGACTCGGGTCGCATTTCCGCCTCCGGCATTGCGGCCAAGACATTTACCGCGGATGCCGACTCCGGCTCGATCGACGCGGAATTCAGCTCGGATCCGACGACGGTCACCACGCGCGCAGACTCGGGCTCGATCGACATAGCCGTGCCGCCTGACGGGACCGACTACGATTTGACTGGCGTCGGCGCAGGGTCCGGCCGCTTCGACATAAACGAAGTCCGCGCCCGAACAGGCGCGCCGCACAAGATCATCGCTAACGCACCATCGGGCCGAATATCGGTGAGATACAGCCGCTAACGCTGTCGGACGCCGTGGTTGGACCATGATCATGTCGGTGTTGCGCCGGTGCGGGCAGTGATCGTGTTGGGATTGCGCCGGTGCTGGCCGGCATAACGCCAACATGATCATCAGCGGTGCCGGCCTAATGCCGACATGATCATCAGGTAAGACGCGTTCAGCTGAACGCGTTGCGCCTGCGACGTTCTAGGATCGCGCACCGCGCAGCCGGTCCTTCCAATGTTGGGCGAACGTCGGCGTCAACGGCTCCGCCAGCTCAGGATTGGCAATCTCGAACAAGAATTCTTTCAATAGCTCGGAATGGGCGCCCTCAAGGGCGAGGTCGTCACGCCCTTCCAACGCATCAGCCCACGCGTTGACGTCCTCGGCGGCGGCCTCGCCGGCCAGGTAACGGTCAAGACTCGCTGCCGCGTCGACGACGGTCAGCTCGACGAGCTCGTCGCTGTCCCAGGAAAACTCGTTCATCCGCGCAATAGCGTCCGCGATCGGCAGCCGGCGCCATTGCACCAGATCGCGAAGAGCAGACACGCGCGCTGCCTGCTGGCCGTCTGACTGCATCATTTCGGCATCTTATCCTTCACGTGCAGGACCGATCCGTCGGGAAGATAGGTCGTCTTCGTATACCCCACGGTCTTCCCGGTCGAATCCACCGTCTTCGCGTATATCGCGTAGGAGCCCGGAACACGGCCCGGAACGACCGACGAGAAGGTCACGCGACCTCGTCCGACGTTCGATATCGTCGGCCTCCTGGCCGCTGCGGGAAGCTTTTTGACAAAGCGGCCGTAATTGGATTGCTGGCTCGGGTTGAGCGTGTTCTCGTTCAGCTCTCCATTACTGCGACCAATACCGCTCTCAACTCGTGATTCATACGGTATGAACGACCGCTCGCCGGAGTTCGTGCTTTCAAGCAGCCGGCCAATTCCCTGTAGGATCCGTAACCGCCGACCGAGCAGAAGGCCCGCCGACGCGCCCACCCCGACGGCAATCCCGCTCAGCACTGCTCGCCACCCGCCACCGTGCATTGAGTTGACAAGCTGGTCATGAATGTGGGCTAACTCGTGTTGCAGGCTCGTAATCGCCCGCTGCGTAACAGAATCCAGCGAGTCCAGCCCTCCATGGACGGCGCGCGCCGCCGAGTCGGTGGCGTGTGCCAATTCCTTGGCCGCCGCGGCCGCGTCGTGTCCGGCGGCCTCGCCCAGAGACTCGGCTTGGTGCCCGACCGCCTTCCCGGCGCCGAGCACGTCGCCAAATGCGTCGCCCCAGGAAATCGCCTCGATTGCCGGCCCACGCGGAATGGCCGGGGTATGCACCGCTGGCGGCGCCGCGGCCGCCGCTTGACGCAGCATCGCCGCGGCGAGCGTGGCGGCATCGCGCATATCCGAATGCAGCCCCGTCAATGCCCGGTCAGCCTCGACGCGATCTGCCGCCGAGTCCGACGTTGCTCCGGAAGCGACCCTGCGCGCGCCGTGCTGCGCCGTCCGTACTGCGTCCGCATATCGGCGCAATGCACCGGATGCGAGACCGAATGCGTCACTGGCTGCCGATAACGACGCACGGCAGGCCGCTGCGGCCTCGAGCTGACCATTTGCACCGCCACCCGTCCAACCGGCCATGCCGAGTGGCAGCCCATCGCCGGCCGTACCGAATCCGCGGGCCGCCACCGCTAATCGGTCGGCGGCATCGTCCAGCGCCGCCGGATCGGCCGCCAATACGGTGTCAGCGCTGTCAGCGAGCATCGGCCACTCGCTTATCGGTCCCGGCATAAATGTCGGCGGCCGCCCGCATTGCGGCCGACTGTTGCCGGAGGCTGTCCAACAAGGACGGCAACGCGCGTCCCCATGCGAGAACGAATTCCGTCAGCGCGGCAGCGAGCGCCGGATCGCCGCCGGCCGGACCCGCATCGGCCGCCGAAGCCAGCGCGCGAGCGGCCGGCACCCCGACCGCGTCCGGCGCCACCACGCGGCCGCTGGCCAGCCGCACCGCCTCGGGCGCAACGCTGATTGTCCCCATGGCCCGAAAGTCTCGCGCTTTTCCGGACCTTCCCGCTTTGGTTATCCACAGCCAGACAAAGTTTCCGTACAGCCGTGTAACGCACCCGAACGGGACCACGATGTACAGGACGTCCCCCGTGGCGTACTGGACCCCCGACCGGCACGCCACGGGGCACTTATTACAGAGACAGACCCGGTCAGCAACGACGCTGCCGGGTCTGTCTGCTGTGGACTTTCAGCGCCCCCTAAATCGAGCGGCCGCGCTGCCCCACGCCCGGCCGCCCATACGGGTAATCGGAGATAATGGGCGCGCTCGCCGTGGTGAGCCGCTCGGTCTCCTCGGCAGCCAAATGCAATCCCGCGGACCCGAGATTGTCGTCCAGCTGCGCAATTGTGCGAGCGCCGAGAATGACCGATGTCACGGCCGAGCGGTCATTCAGCCACGCCAGCGCCACCTGCGACGTTGACACGCCGCGACCGTCGGCGATCGCCCGCACCGCATCGATTACCCGCCACGTACGGTCTTCGCGGTTACGGCCCTCGTACGCCTCCATGCCACGCGCCGGATTCTCACCGAGCCGGGTCGCGCCGGTCGGCACCGAATTCCGTTCATATTTCCCGGTCAGCCAGCCACCGGCCAGCGGCGACCAGGGCAGGATGCCGATGTTCTCGTTCTCACATACCGGCACCAGCTCGAATTCGATATCGCGGACCAGCAGGTTGTACTGCGGCTGCAGGGTGACCACCGGAGGCAACCCGAGATGCTGCGTCAGCAGCGCCGCCTTCTGCAGCTGCCAGCCGGTGAAGTTGCTGACCCCGACGTACCGAATCTTCCCGGCGCTCACCGCATCGTCGTAGAACCGCAGCGTCTCCTCGATCGGGGTCAGCGGATCCCACGCGTGCGCCTGGTAGAGATCGATCGACTCGACCCCGAGCCGGCGCAGGCTCGCCTCCAGGGCCCGGGTCAGCGACACCCTGGACAGGCCCACATCGTTGGGCCCGTCGCCCATCGGGAAGCGGCCCTTGGTCGCGAGCACCACCCGGTCGCGGACATCGGGCCGCTTGCCCAGCCAGCGGCCGATAATCTCCTCCGAGATGCCGCGGGAGTACACATTCGCGGTATCAATGAAGTTGCCGCCCACCTCGAGAAAGCGGTCGAGCTGGGCGTGCGAGACGCTCTCCTCGCTCTCGTTGCCAAAGGTCATCGTGCCCAGGCAGAGCGTTGACACCACCGTTCCGGTGCCGCCGAGCGTACGGAATTCCATCGGTCATCCTTCCGTCGTCTTGCGTTCCCTCGGCCGGCCGCAAAATTTCTTCGGCCGGCCATGTAACGATCCGATTGCGGGCGTCGATATCCAGAGCAACCCCCGCGGCGTACTGGACCCCCGACCGGCACGCCGCGGGGTTTTCCAATGACTCAATCCGATCACTCGCGGCTCGCCGAATCAAGCTCGCCCATCGTCGCGGCCTGCCAGCTAGACCATTGCGGAAAGCGCTTTCCACCGCCGATCTTGAAGATAATGCCCCACATTTCGGACATCGGTGGGCCATAACTTCAAGATCGGCGGGACATTTGAGCGCGCTGACCTAGCCCAGCGCGAGGGCCATGCCGGGATCACTCAGCAGCGCGCCGATGTCGGCCAGGAATTCCGAGCCCAGTTGCCCGTCCACGATGCGGTGGTCGAACGAGAGCGCGAGGGTGCTCACCTGCCGCGGCACGATCTGACCGTCCACCACCCACGGCATCTCCCGTACCGCCCCGAATGCGAGGATCGCGGTCTCGCCCGGCGGCAGGATCGGGGTGCCGGCATCGACGCCGAACACGCCGACGTTGGTGATCGAGATCGTCCCGCCGGTCAGGTCCGCCGGAGTCGATTTGCCGGCCCGCGCGGTCTCCACCAGCTCTGCCAAGGCGTCGGCGAGCTGGCGCAGCGACAGTGTCTGGGCGTCCTTGATGTTGGGCACGATCAGCCCGCGTTCGGTGGCCGCCGCGATGCCGAGGTTGACGTAGTCCTTGACCACGATCTCACCGGCGTCCCCATCCCAGGTGGAGTTGACCATGGGATGCCGTCGTACCGCGATGAGCAACGCCTTGACCACCAGCAGCAGCGGGCTCACCTTCACCCCGGCGAATTCGCGGCTGGCCGCGATCCGGTCCCGCAGCTGCATGGCCGGAGTGATGTCGATCGTCAGGAATTCGGTGACATGCGGCGCGGTGAATGCACTAGTCACCATTGCCTGCGCGACTTGTTTGCGTATGCCCTTGACCGGGATCCGTTGCTCACCGCCGGTTGTCGTTGGCTTTTCGGTGTACGCCTCGATATCCGCCCTGGTCACTGTCCCTTGTGGACCTGTCCCGACGAGCCTGGTCAGATCGACGCCGCGGTCCTTGGCCAGCTTGCGTACCGGTGGCTTTGCCAGCACGTGCACGGTCCCGTTCGTCGCCGGAGCGCTCGCCAGTCGTGGCGCCGGTGTCGCGGCGCTCACCGGCGATGGAGGGATTGCCGCGATGGGAGTCGGAGCGGGGCGACCAGCCGACTTCCTGGTCCGACGGGCGGTGCGGCCGGGCTTGACGCCGGAGCCGACCAGCACCGCGTGGTGCTCGGTCTCCGCCACCGGCATCAGGTTGGCCGAAACCCCCGGCTCGCTGGGCGCCGGCAGCTCCGCCACCTCGCCGCCGGTTTCGACGCTCACGATCGGCGCGCCGACATTGACGGTCGCGCCCTCCGCGGCGAGTAATTCGGTGACCACGCCGTCGAATGGACAGGGCAGCTCGACCGCGGCCTTCGCGGTCTCCACCTCGACGATCGGCTGGCCGTCGGAAACTGTGTCACCCGGCTTTACGAGCCATTTAAGGATCTCGCCCTCGGTAAGGCCTTCGCCGACATCGGGGAAATTGAATTGCTTGAGCACCGTTCAAATCCTCCCTAGAGCGTCAGTAGGCCAATACCCGATCGACTCCGTCGAGTATCCGATCCAGATCGGGCAGGTAGTGCTCCTCCAGCCGGGCCGGGGCGTACGGCGTGTCGAATCCGGTCACCCGCAGCACCGGTGCTTCAAGCGCGTAAAACGCCTCTTCGGTGATCCGGGCGGCGATTTCGGCGCCGAGGCCGACATTGCTCGGGGCCTCGTGCACGACGACGCAGCGGCCGGTGCGCCGGACAGAGGCGACCACGGTTTCCATGTCCAAAGGGGACAGTGAGCGCATGTCGATGACCTCGATGTCAGGGGCATCCTCGACCGCGGCCGCATCCAGCACGGTCTTAACCGTCGGTCCGTACGTCACTACGGTCGCGTCGGCACCCGGTTTCAACAGGCTGGCGGAATGCAGCGGCTGCGGGAGCACGGCCGGGTCCAGCTCCGCCTTGTCCCAATAGCGGCGCTTCGGCTCGAAGAAAATGATCGGGTCGTCGGAAGCGATCGATTGCTGAATCATGAAATACGCGTCGACCGGGTTGGAGCAGGCGACGACTTTGAGCCCCGGGGTATGGCAGAAATAGGCTTCGGGGGACTCGCTGTGGTGCTCGACCGCCCCTATCCCACCGCCGAAGGGGATGCGGATGGTCACCGGCATACGGATCTTACCGTTGGATCGGTAACGCAGCTTTGCCAGCTGGCTGGTGATCTGATCGAAAGCCGGAAAGACGAAACCGTCGAATTGAATTTCACATACCGGCCGGAAACCGCGCATCGCCAGGCCGATCGCGGTACCGATAATCCCGGACTCGGCCAACGGCGTATCAACAACACGGTCTTCGCCGAAGTCCTTTTGTAGGCCGTCGGTAACCCGAAAGACCCCACCCAGCTTGCCGACGTCCTCGCCCATGATGAGGACCTTGGGATCGTCCTCCATCGCCTTGCGCAGGCCTTCATTCAGCGCGCGACCTAGTGTGGTTTTCGACATCACCGCGCCTCCGCACTCTCGACGAAGGAATCCTGGTATGCAGCGTACGTGTCCCGTTGGCGTACCAGGATATCCGGGTCATCGACGTAAACATTGTCAAAGAGGCGCAACGGCTCGGGATCGGGCATTTCGCGGCAGCCCTGCCGGAGGTGGCGGGCCAGCTGCTCGGCCTCATCATCGAGCTCGGCAAAGAATGACTTATCCGCTAGTTGCTGCTTGTAGAGGAACGATTTCATCCGCTCCAGCGGGTCTTTGAGCTTCCACGCCTCGAGATCGCCGCCCGGCCGGTAACGGGTCGGGTCATCGGACGTGGTGTGTGCGCCCATCCGGTAGGTAAACGCCTCGATCAGCGTCGGCCCCTGGCCGGTGCGCGCGTCCTCCAGCGCCTTGCGAGTCACCGCGAGGCAGGCCAGCACATCGTTGCCGTCCACCCGCACGCCCGGGAATCCGAAGCCGCTGGCCCGCCGGTAGAGCGGGATCCGGGACTGCCGCTCGGCCGGTTCCGAAATCGCCCATTGGTTGTTCTGGCAGAAGAAAACGACCGGCGTGTTGTACGCCGCGGCGAAGACGAACGCCTCGTTCACATCACCCTGGCTGGACGCGCCGTCGCCGAAGTACGCAATCACCGCGTCCTCGGATCCGTCACGCTGCATGCCCATCGCGTAACCGGTGGCATGGAGGGTCTGGGAGCCGATCACGATCGTGTAGAGGCCGAAGTTGTGCGCCGCCGGATCCCAGCCACCGTGCGTCGTACCGCGGAAAAGTCCGAGCAGCTCGAGCGGATCGACCCCGCGGCACCAGGCGACGCCGTGCTCGCGATAGGTCGGGAAGGCCATGTCGCTGGCCGCCAACGCCCGGCCGGAGCCGATCTGAGCGGCCTCCTGGCCGAGCAGCGAGGCCCACAGCCCCAGCTCGCCCTGCCGTTGCAGCGCGGTCGCCTCCAGGTCGATCCGGCGGACCAGGGCGAGGTCGCGGTAGAGGTCGCGGTATTCGGCGTCGGTGAGCGAGAGGTCGTACGTGTCGTCGGTAACCCGTTCGCCTTCGGGGGTCAGCAGCTGGACCAGGTCCGGGTGTGCGCTCACCGCCCGAATCCCGGATAGATCAAGGTCCCCTGCCGTCACAAAGCTGTCGCCCACGGACATGCGTCGCTCCTCGCTCCAGGCCCACTCGCGGGATCGCCGCGGCGAACGAATAACCGTCCGCAGCATCCCGTGTCGGTCGACCCGCAACGCTGCGAACGCCTCGGCGCTGATACAACTATTTCGGCTCCATCCTCCGCTCCGCGCCGCAGCTGCAGCAATCGGCCCCGTTTACCGGTGGCTGGGGCTGCTCGCTGCGATGCTCACTCCAGATGTCGCCTCATACCTATCGTCGCAGACCGTGGCCCCGCTGTCGCACCCGTCTCTACAGCGTGATCAACGGCTCACTCTGCGCAACAGTGCCGGGGGTCGGGTGAGATTCGCTGGTGCTCGGTCGGACCGCTCCGGATCGAAGTGCGCCTTACCTCGCGATTCGGCGTCGATCACGCGGTAGGGCGCACCTCGATCGAGGCAGCGCACCCCGGTTTCATGATCATGAGTACCTGACCCGACGAAATCCGACGCTAAAACACTCATGATCATGGCCCTCTGCACCCGTTCCGCGGTGAAGTGCGCTTTACCGGTCACGCGGCCGCCCCTTCCGCGGTGAAGTGCGCTCTACCTCGCGATTCGGCGTGAATGACGCGGTAGGGCGCACTTCGATCGAGGCAGGGTGCCCCGGTTTCATGATCATGAGTACCTGACCCAACGAAATCCGACGCCAGAACACTCACGATCACCGACCCCGCAGGCCCGTCTGATCGAAGTGCGCTTTACCTCGCGATTCGGCGACGATCACGCGGTAGGGCGCACTTCGATCGGGTGCGAGCGCCCGCCGGACCACGAACGCAATTAGCGGTCGAAGTTCTGCTGCCACCAACCGTGCAGCGTGGTGAAGGTCTGCTTGTCGCTCTCGGCCAGCGCGAATATCGAGGAGCTGGTGTTGTCCCAATAAAATCCCGAGCCGGTCGGATCGCCGTCGAACTGGATTGTGTTCCCATGCGACCAGGTGCCGTTCTTTCCCGGTTTCAGCCCGGTCAGGCTGGACAGGCTGCCGAACGTGGTCCGGTACGTCTCGAGATCCGACGAGTCCGCGACCTTGCCGAATGCCACCTGATTACCGTTCTTGTAAGTGCAGGTAATCAGGCTGACCCCGGTGTCAGTAATCGGCAAAGTGCTGCCCAGCGCGGTATTCGGGTCGCAGGAAGTGATGTCGCTGTACGTCGGCTTGATATAACTGCGCAGCGCCTGGTCGGTAATACATTTGTCGAAATTGCTGGTGCACGATCCGGACGCCGGCGCTTGGGTCGGCCCGTCCGACTGGCTGGACTGTGAATTGCTGGGACTGGTCGGGTTGGTGGGCGAGTTGGCATCGTTCTTCTTCTTACCGTGCATAAGCAGCAGCGGCAGCGCGACGGCCAGCGCCACCACGACGATCACACCGGCGATCAGCAGCACCCGGCGACGCGATTTCGGTGGCTGCGGCTGAGTTGGTGGCGGCAATACCTCGTGCGCCAGCGCGGGCGGGCCCAGGGTCACCTGCGGGCGCGGCCCAGTACCCGCCGGGCCGGTGTGATAGCTGGCCGGATAGGCGTGCACCGGCCGCTGCCCGCTCGGGTACGGCGGCTGGATCGGGGCATATCCGGCCGGCAGCTGCCCGCTCGGCAAGGGCGCATTCGGTACGGGCGCAGGCAGCGAGCCGGTCGGGATCGGCGGGGCCGCGGGTCTGGGTTGCTCAATCGGTACGTACAGCGCGCCGGTCGCCACCGAGGTCTCCGGCTGGTCGAGTGTGGTCGGGGTGACCCCCAGACCGTCCTGGATCAGCCGCGCCACAAGGGGAATCCGGGACGAACCGCCGACCAGGTAGATGCCGGCGAGGCGGCCGACCTCGATGCCGGCGTTGGCGACGGTCTGCCGGACCAGCTCGACGCTGCGCCCGAGGTTGGGCCGGATCAGCTCCTCGAACTCGGCCCGGGTGAGATGCACATCGGTGAATGGCGGCGGCAGCGCGATGTCGGTGTGGGCGTACCGGGACAGCGCCTCCTTGCCGTCGCGGACGTCGGTGACCAGCGCCCGCTGCAGCCGGCGGCTGGCCGCGTCGGTCGGCGCGAGCAGCTTGGCCCAGGTCTCCGGGTCCTCGTCCCGGGCGTGGGTGGCGCCGATGTGCTCGATGATCGCGTGGTCGAAATCCAGCCCGCCGAGATCGGGCAACCCGGCCTCGGCAACCACCTGGTAACCAGTGCCGCGACGTGACATGGGCTCCGCTCCCACGTCGCTTCGCCGAAGCACAACGGCAACGTCGAACGTGCCGCCGCCCAGGTCGTAGACGGCCAGCTCCCCGCCCTCGGGCAGCCCGGCCCCGGACTGGCTGGCGAAATGGGTGGCGGCCGCGACCGGCTCCGGGATCAGCACCGGCTCGGCGCCCTCGGCCACCAGGCCGGCCTCGCGGGCGGCGGCGATCAGCGTGTTCTTGCGCAGCTGACCCCAGCGGGCGGGGTGGGTGAGCCGGACCTGATCGGGCGCGGCACCCAACTGGCGGCGTACCTCACTGGCGACCCGACCGAGCACCGCCGCGATCAGCCGGGTAACCGGAATCGCCGAGGCACCCAGCAGCACCTCGCCGTCGTCGATCCGGCGCTTGGGATTGGGCTCGTACCGGCTCGGGTCGATCCGGGCCTGCCGGTCGGCGTCGCGGCCGACGGCCAGCGCACCGTCGTCGGTGAGGAACACTGAGGAGGGCACCAGCGGGCTGCCGTCGATGGTGACCAGCCGGGGCGCGCCGCCGTCCGCGGCCAGTGCGGCGACGGTGTTGGAGGTGCCGAAGTCGACCGCCAACGTCTGCATGCGCACCTCCCGGGGATCGGTTGCCAACAGCTCGGGTAGACGGTGCCGACACCGATCCGGCTCCGCTCATATGCCGCGGTGGCAACCCTATAGATCCTGCCGGGTCCGGCCGGCGTGGGATGGCTCTCACCCACATCGGTACCGGGCAACGGAACGGCTACTGTCCTGGCTGGCCATTCATTCCGTAGGATTTACAACGATGCAATCGACGCCCACCCGCACCCGATGAAGGAGCCCGCCGTGCCCGACCTGCCCCGCGGCGAATACCCCCGGCCACAGTTCCGCCGCGACGCGTGGCGCTGCCTGAACGGTACGTGGGCGTTCGAGATCGACCGCGCCGACAGCGGCCTGGAGCGCGGGCTGCGCAACGCCGCGCTGGCCGGTGAGATCACCGTCCCGTTCTGCCCCGAGTCCGCGCTCTCCGGCGTCGGCGACACCGACTTCCTGCGGGCGGTCTGGTACCGGCGGACGGTCGAGATCCCGGCCGAGTGGTCCGGCCAGCACGTGCTGCTGCACTTCGGCGCGGTCGACTACGACGCGACCGTCTGGGTCGATGGCGCGGAGGTCGGCCGGCACCGCGGCGGGTTCACCCCGTTCAGCTGCGACCTGGGTGAGCGCATCGGGTCGGTCTCGGTGGTGCTGCGGGCCAGGGACACCGAGCGGGCGCCGCAGCCGCGGGGCAAGCAGTCGCGCCGGTATGAGAACTACTCGTGCAACTACACCCGCACGACCGGGATCTGGCAGACGGTGTGGATCGAGCCGGTGCCCGCACTGCACCTGCGGCGGACCCGGATCACGCCCGATGTGGCCGGCGGCGCGTTCTGGTTGGAGCAGCCGCTGTCCGGCAACCGGCCCGGGTACCGGGTGCGGGCCGTGCTCTCCGATGCGGCCGGCGAGGTCGTTTCGGAGACCGTACGGGCCGACCTCGACCTGGCGCCGCGGCTGGCGTTGTCGATCCCGGCCGACCGGCAGCGGCTGTGGTCGCCGACCGACCCGCATTTGTACGACCTCCGGGTCGAATTGGTGGACGCCGCCGGCGCGGTCGTCGACGCGGTCGATTCCTATGCCGGGTTGCGGTCGGTGTCGATCGACGGCGTTGCGGTGAAATTGAACGGCGCACCGGTATTTCAGCGGTTGGTGCTCGACCAGGGCTACTACCCCGACGGTGTGATGACCGCGCCGTCGGACGAGGCTCTGGTACGCGATATCGAGCTTTCGCTGGCGGCCGGCTTCAACGGCGCCCGGCTGCACCAAAAGGTGTTTGAGGAGCGGTTTCTCTATCACGCCGACCGGCTCGGTTATCTAGTGTGGGGCGAATTCGGCGACTGGGGCTGCAACGAGGCGGAGTTCGGCGGATATCCCGGCGAGGACTATCAGAAGCCGGATGCGTCCTACATAACGCAGTGGTTGGAGGCGCTCGAGCGGGATTATTCGCACCCGTCGATCATCGGCTGGTGCCCGCTGAACGAAACGCATCAGAATATCGGCGATCACATTACGGTGCTTGACGACGTAACACATGGAATGTTCCTGGCTACCAAGGCTTTTGACACCAGTCGACCGGTGCTGGACGCATCGGGTTACAGCCACCGGGTGGCCGAGTCGGATATCTATGACTCGCACAATTACGAGCAAGACCCGCAACGGTTCGCCGTTGCAATGGCCGGCCTGGCCGACGGAAAGCCGTACACGAATCCCGATGAGGACAAGACATTCTCGCTGCCATATCGCGGGCAGCCGTACTTCTGCAGCGAATTCGGCGGTATCTGGTGGCAGCCTAATGCGGTGGAGAATTCGTGGGGGTACGGCGAACGGCCGAAGACGGTCGCGGAGTTCTACGAGCGGTTCGCCGGACTTTGCGGCGTACTCCTGGATGACCCCAAGATGTTTGGCTACTGCTACACGCAGCTGACGGACGTGCATCAGGAGCAGAACGGGATCTACGGGTTCGACCGGTCGGAGAAATTCGACCTGACCCGGATTCGGGAAGCCCAGGTGCGCCCGGCCGCGATAGAACGCCGCGACTGACGCGGCGCGACCGCCCTTTCCGCGCGAACGTGACATTGGTGCGGAACGACACGCGCCCTTTCCGCGCGAACGTGACATTGGTGCGGATAGAGCGCCCCAACTCCCCGTTCACACCTACCCAGCCGGTCAGTCCTCGGCGAGGAGCTTCTCGCGGGCGCCTTCCAAGCCGGCCTTCTGTTCATCGGTGACCGTCGGAAACTGCGGGTCGATCCCACGCAGCGTGTCCACGATTGTGGTGGCCACCGCCAGCCTGGTGAACCATTTGTGGTCGGCCGGGATGACATGCCACGGCGCGTGCTTCGTACTCGTGCCGGTCAGCATCTTTTCGTACGCCTCGCGGTAGTCGGCCCAGTGCTGCCGTTCCGCAACATCCGCCGCCGAGAACTTCCAGTTCTTTGCCGGTTCGTCGATACGGCTGAGGAATCGCCTGCGCTGCTCGTCCTTGCTGACGTTCAAGAAGAATTTGACGACGTGAATGCCGTTGTCGGCAAGGTAGTGCTCGAAGTTGTTGATCTCGCTGTACCGGCGGCGCCAAATCCCGGAGGACTTCGCCTTCGGCGGCAGCTGCTCGGCGGCCAGGATTTCCGGATGCACCCGGGCGATGAGCACCTCCTCGTAATATGACCGGTTGAAGATGCCGATCTGGCCGCGCGGCGGCAATGCCCGGATACAGCGCCACAGATAATCGTGATCCTGCTCCACAGTGGACGGAGTCTTGAACGAGGTGACGCGGACGCCTTGCGGGTTGATTCCGCTCATCACGTGCTTGATCGCGCCGTCCTTGCCGGCGGCGTCCATCGCCTGGAATATCACCAGTACCGCGTGCACATTCTGCGCGTAGAGGCGTTCCTGTAAGGCGGCGAGCTGCTCAACGGAGTCAGCCAGCGCGGCGGCAGCGTCCTTTTTGGATCCGATACCGGCGGTGTCGGCCGGATCGAAGTCCCGGCGCAGATCCACCGTCTGGCCGGTCGGGATCCGGAAGCGCGCGATTTCCAGCTCATGAGGCATCCGCCCATAATGCCGGATCGGCGGCTACTACGGTCGCGGTCACGTCGACCGCGCGGATCAGCGTCCGACGACCACGTCGGCGGCGGGCCCGGATGAGCGCCGCTCGGCGCTCGAGGTCTGGACGACTGCGCAGCATGCGGCCGAGTCTTCGCCGGTACGAGTGCCGGGACATCCGGCATCACCCTGAGGTCCGCCCTGAGATGCCGCGGACCTGGGGCACAATTGCCGGGTGCCCTTTCGTGTCGC
>Ga0137412_10001099_pt1 | contig 20452 bp, 17 predicted proteins | sample CZODoug2_1_16fun_FD_122160 | JGI IMG/M metagenome (GOLD analysis project Ga0137412, IMG submission 122160) | Vadose zone soil fungal communities from Angelo Coast Range Reserve, California, USA - CZODoug2_1_16fungal (Hybrid Assembly) | ecosystem: Environmental > Terrestrial > Soil > Vadose zone...
ACTCCGGGTTAGGCGGCATCTCGATCTCGATATCGTCCTGCAGAAGCCGGGTCAGGGCCGGAAAGTCGGCGTTCTCAAAGGCGTTCATATAACGGTCGACCAGACTCCGCCGATTGGCGTCGGCGGGCTCGGTCATGGTGTCGACGGCCGGCGCGACCTCCTGCATTTGGGCCCTGGCCCGCTGCAGCGCGCTGTTTACCGCGGCCGTACTCGTATCGAGCAAGCGCGCGACATCGGCGGCCGGCCAGGACAGCACGTCGCGCAGGAGCAACACCGCCCGCTGGCGGGCCGGCAGGTGCTGCAGCGCGGCAACGAACGCCAGCCGCATGCCGGCGCGCGCACCGACCACGCCGGCCGGATCGAGGTCGACCAGGGCGTCGGGCATCGGCTGCAACCACGACACCTCCGGCGCATCGCCCAGCGGCCGCTCGGGATTGCCCGGCGCGCCCAACCCCGACGGCAATGGCCGCCGCCCGGTCCGTTCCAACTCGCGCAGGCAGGCATTGGTCGCGATGCGATACAGCCAGGTGCGCAGCGTTGACCGGCCCTCGAAGTCCTCGTATGCCCGCCAGGCCCGCAAGAGCGTCTCCTGCACGAGATCCTCGGCCTCGGCCGCCGAACCGAGCATCCGATAGCAGTGCGCGAGCAGCTCCCGTCGGAACGGGTCGGTCAGCCGCCCGAAATCACCATCGGACGCCGTGCGTGCGCGCTCACCCATCGTTCCTCCATCCGCTCGTACCTATATAGACCCCGACGGGACCCGAAAGTCACCGCTGACCGATGAGTTTCTGCCGGCCGCCGGATCTGTATGGGCTGCACGCCTTCCGAGCCTGGAGATCACATGCGTACTGCAGAAACCCGTATCGCCTCGACAACCACCCAGAAATGGGTGCTGGCGCTGACCGCGATCGCGTCGTTGATGGTCGCGCTGGACGTCACCGTGGTAGCAACCGCGCTGAGCACTATCCGAAAGGATCTCGGCGCCTCGGTCGAGTCGCTCGAATGGACCGTCAATGCCTACAACCTGAGCTTCGCCGTGCTCCTCATGACCGCGGCGGCACTCGGCGACCGGCTCGGCAGGCGGCGGATGCTCGTCGCCGGGCTGGCCCTCTTCACCGTCGCGTCCGCTGCGTGTGCGCTCGCGCCCGGCATTGGGGTGCTGATCGCGGCGCGGGTCGTACAAGGGGTCGGCGGGGCACTGATCATGCCGCACGCTATGGCGTTGCTCGGTGCGGCGTTCCCGGCGGATCGGCGGGCCTGGGCCCTCGGCATTTTCGGCAGCGTCACGGGTCTGGCGGTAGTCGGCGGGCCACTCGTCGGTGGCGCGGTCACCGAAGGCATTGCGTGGCCGTGGATCTTCTGGCTGAACGTCCCGCTGGGTCTGGTGATGATTCCGTTGGTACGGGCGCGAGTTGCCGAGAGTGTCGGGGCCGGCCGCCGGCTTGATGTCGCCGGGCTCTTGTTGGTGACGGCCGGCGCATTCGGCTTGGTGTGGGGCGTGGTTCGCGGAAATGCGGCCGGCTGGGGGAGCGCCGAAGTCGTTAGCGCAATTGCCGCTGGTGCCTTGTTCACGATCGGCTTCTTGCGCTGGGAATTGCGCGCCCGCGAGCCGATGTTGCCGCTGCGCTTCTTCCGTACGCCCGCATTTTCCGCGGGTAATGCCGCCGGTTTCTTCATGCATGCGGCGTTGGGCGGTTCGGTGTTCTTCATCGCCCAGTTCCTGCAGACCGTGCTCGGGTACGGCCCGCTGGGCGCCGGACTGCGGCTGGTGCCGTGGACGGCGACACTTTTCATCGTGTCGCCGATAGCCGGCTCGTGGGTCCGCCGCATCGGCGAGCGACCGCTCATCGTCGGGGGTCTGCTCATGCAGGCGACCGGGTTCGGCGCGATTGCGTTGCTGGCCGGACGGAATTTGAGCTTCCCGGATATGATCGCGCCGCTGATCATCGCCGGTTGTGGGGTGTCAATGGCGATGCCGGCCGCGCAGAACGCCGCTATGGGTGCCGTTCCGCCCGGTGCGATCGGAAAGGCGTCCGGCACCTACAGCACGATGCGCCAGCTGGGCAGCGTATTCGGCGTGGCGATCCCGGTCGCGGTGTTCGCCGCAACGGGCAGCTTTGCCTCCGCTGGTGCGTTCACCGACGGCTTCGGCCCGGCAATGGCGGTCACCACCGGGCTGTCGGTACTCGCCGCACTGGCCGGGCTCGCCGCACCCGGCCGCCGCAGGATCGTACTGCCTACCGCGGAACCGGTGCGCGTACCAGTAACCGAACCGACCTGACCCAGATCCCTCGCCGATCTTGATGATAATGCCCCACATTTCGGACATCGATGGGCCATATCTTCAAGATCGGCGGGGGTAGGGTGTCGATCCCGGGGCTCGTGTGCGTCGTACTGGCAGGTCAACCGCTCAGCAGAAGGAGGCAGACGATGAGGTACATGCTCTTGATCTGCGGCGATGAGAATGCCGAAATGCAACCCGGGGAGGATATGACGGACGCGACGCTGGCCTGGGTCGAGGAGATGAACGGCCGCAACGTGCGCGTGCACGGATACCGGCTACGGCCCACCACTGAAGCAGCGACCGTGCAGGTGCGCGCCGGTGAGCTGGTCGTGTCCGACGGTCCGTTCGCCGAGACGAAGGAGCAGATGGGCGGCTACGACGTCATCGAGTGTGCTGACCTGGACGAGGCGATCGAGATCGCGTCGAAACATCCGGTCGCAAAGGTTGGCACGGTCGAGGTGCGACCCTTCTACGACGATTGGGAGTTCAACAAGGTTGCGGTGAACCGGTTCCCGATCCCCGACTCGCTTTAGATCAGGCGGCGCGGCCGGGAGTGAATCTCGAACGGGTGCGGATTCATCGTGGCGAGCGTGTGACGGTCAATTGCGCGGATGGCTCGCCGAATGTGGCGGGTCATGATCTGGTATCTCCACTCGTAGTGCGTTCAGTGACGTCTCCATGTTAAGAAGCGGTACGGGACCGCTGCCACTTTCGGCCATGTGAGTGCGCTCACTGACCGATCCAGTCGCCGATTGCGCAGAATTCGTTGCCCTCGGGGTCGGCCATGACGATCCGGTCAGCGGCCACGCGGACCACGGTCGCGCCACGGGAACACACCTCGACAAAATGCGTGCGGTCGCGGAGCCGAACGTCCAAATGCATGCGGTTCTTTACCACCTTGGACTCTGGCACCTCGGTGCAAAACATGACCAGCGAACCATTCGGGGCGTCAAGTGCGACCGACGGGTCGGTGTCCGGGGTCAGCCCCAGGCTCGCGAGCCGGGCGATCTCGGCGTCGTCGTACGCTCGCACCCGCCATCCGAGCGCGAATGCCCAAAAGGCCGCCTGCGGCGCGGCATGTCGGCAGTCGAGCACGATTTCGGCGAGTCCGCTCATGGCTGCAGTCTTGAGCGCGGCAGTCACACCGTCAAGAGAGATTTCCGTCGTATGGTGTCCGGGTGACGCCGATATTCGACCTGTGCAATGAATACGTGGTACGAGCCGCGGCGCTCGATCCGGTTTCCGCTGGAATGCGCGGCTTAACGGGGATCGCTTTTGGTCCCGCGACCGATTACGGTCCGGACGGCATCGCGGCCCACGCGGAGCTGGTTGCGACAACCTTGCGTCGGCTGGCAACACTGTCGGCGGCCTCGCCGGCCGACACGCTGGCGGCTTCGCATCTGCGGGAGCGGCTGGAATCCGCGTCGGCGCGGCAGGCGATCGGCGAGCCGTTTCGAGAGCTGCAGGCGCAGTTCGGGATCGTCAATCGCATTCATGACAGTGTTGATTTGCTGCCGCGCGACACCGACGACGACTGGCGCAATATCATTGCGCGCCTCACCGCCATTCCGCTGATGCTCGCGAGCTGGCAATGCGGGCTGGAAATCGGCGCTCAGCGGAGGTTGTTGGCGGCGCGCCGGCAGGCGATCGGCGCGGCCGAGCAGGCCGAGCGCTATTGCGGAATTCACGACAATCTCGCGCGTTCGTACGGCGATGGCCCGCTGGCCGCCGAATTGGCGGGTGCAGTCGCCGCGGCGCATGCAGGCTACGCCGAGGTCGCTCGCTATTTGCGTACCGAGTACGCGCCCCGGGCGAGCGAGGTCGATGCGGTCGGCGCGGAACGATATGCGGTCGCTGCCCGGGAGAGCCTGGGTGCCGATATCGACCTGGTCGAGGCATACCAATGGGGCTGGGCAGAGCTCGAGCGCGTCGAGACCGAATTGACCGCTGAGGCCGACCGGGTGCGCGCCGGGGCGAGCGTCGAGGAGGCGATTGCCGTCCTCAACGATACGCAGTACGTGTCCGGTGTGGAGGCGTATCAGTCCTGGTTGCAGGAGCGGCATGACCGGGCTATCGACCAGCTGAACGGCACTCATTTCGACATCGCGGAGCCGCTCCGCACGGTTGCGGTCACGATTGCGCACGGCTCGACGGCCGGCTCGCCGTATTACACCCAGCCGAGTGAGGACCTGTCGCGGCCCGGTCGTACCTGGTGGCCGCTGGGCAACCGGGACCGGTTCGCGATCTGGCACGAGCTCTCGACCGTATTTCATGAGGGCGTGCCGGGGCACCATTTGCAACACGGCGCGGTCGCAATGGCCGGCGACCGGATATCCCGGTTTGCCAAGACCACGACGATAAGCGGTTACGGTGAGGGCTGGGCACTTTATGCTGAGCGGCTGGCCGACGAGCTGGATTGGTTCACCGAGCCCGGGACGCGGCTCGGAATGCTTGCCAGGTCGGCATTTCGCGCCGCCCGGGTGGTCATCGACATTGGCGTGCACCTGGATTTGCCGCTGCCTGACGGGTCGAGGTGGAATTACGAGACGGCGCGTGCGGTGCTGCGGGATCGCGGTCGCACCCAACCGCACCGGGTGGAGCCGGAGGTGGTGCGATATTTCGGCTGGCCGGCGCAGGCGATCTCGTACAAACTCGGCGAGCGGGCCTGGCTGGATGCGCGGGCCGAAGCCCGCCGCCGCCCGGGATTCGACCTCAGGCGCTGGCATACCGCGGCGCTGGACCGCGGCCCGATCGGGCTGGACGGTCTCCGCGACGTGCTGCGTGGTATCGAGTTTCTTTAGCGATTGTCGAACAGCTCGACCACCGCGTCGGTCGGCGGCATCGCCACTATCTCGGCGGCGACCTTGTGTGCCGCCGTTCGGAATGCCGGCTCGGACAGTACGCGCTCCGTGGCTGCCCGTACCGCGGACGCGTCAACCGGTCCGCTCATGCCGTCGGTGCCGACCCGAATTCCGGCGCCCAATGCCGCCACCCGGGCGGCATTGTCGGGATGGTCGGCGAACTGCGGCACGACGACCAGCGGCACGCCGGCGGCGAGCGCACCGAGCACGGTGCCCATACCGCCGTGACAGACCATCGCCGCCGCGCCATGGAGAGCGGTCGCCTGCGGCACCCATTTCTCGATCCGTACATTCGGCGGAAAGGACGGCCCGTCGACGAGATCGCCGTTGTCACCGGTAGTGACCAGCAGCCGCGCCGGCACATCGGCGAGCGCCTCCACGACCGTACGAAATGCGACCGCCGCCGACGGTATCGCTGATGACACGGTGCCAAATGTGACGTATATAAGCTGATCATCGTCCGGCACGACAATATCGATGGTTTCACGGTATCGGTGAATGCCGGCCGGGCGGGGGATTCCCGGCTCCTCGAAAATCTCCGGCACCATACTGAGCGCCGGAATGGCGCGCAGCCGGTCGCCGCCGGGGTCTGGCGATAATCCGACCGACTCACGCAAGGGGGCGAGCAGCGGCGCGGCCATCGTGATCATGAGCTCGTTGAACTTGTCGAGCCCGATCAACACCTGAAACTGCGGTATGCAGCGCAGCTCGGCCGCAACATAGGAGCCGAACTCGGCGACGTCACGCAGGATCAGATCCGGCTGCCATTCGTCGATAGCGGCCAGCATGCCGGGCAGGATCGCACGGGGCGCGAGGTCGGCCACGATCCGGCCGGTCAGCCTGTTTTGCTCGTCGGGCCTGGCTGCCGCGATCTCGGCATGAATCGCGGCCAACGCGTCGTCGGCGACGTCCGCGCACGGCCAGTACCGATATCCCGTTCGACGTACGGCGGGCTCGAACGATCGCGGTGCGGCGACCTGCACGTCATGACCGGCCCGCCTGCAGGCGGCGCCAAACGCAACCAGCGGGCCGAAGTGTCCCGCGCCGGACGTGCTCGCCAGCAGAATGCGCACGAGCGCCGTCCCTTCTTACGTGGTTGGTGTGTTCCACCGTAGCCGGAACACCTACGCTGCACGGAGAAGCCGATACGAGAGGACCTGAGGTTTGATGCGATTCCCGGGTGTGTACGCCGCGACCACGACGCCGTTCCGTCCAGACGGTGAGATCGATCTAGACGCGTTTTCGGCGCATTGTCGGTGGCTGGTGGAGTCTGGGGTAGCGGGCGTGGTGCCGAACGGCTCGCTCGGTGAGTACGAGACGATGTCGGAGGCGGAGCGGGCCGCGGTCGTCAAGGCCGCCGTCGAAGGCATTGGTGATCCGGCTCGCGTGGTGCCCGGTGTGTCAGGAAAGTCGGGAGTAGAGGCGCGCCGGTGGGCGGAGCATGCAGCCGAATCCGGTCTGCGGGCGGTCATGTGCCTGCCGCCGACCTCGCACGCGCCGACCGATGACGAGGTGGTCGCGCATTTTGCCGAGGTGGCCAAGGCCGGGCTACCGATTATCGCGTACAACAATCCGTATTCCACTCGGGTCGACCTGACCCCGCAACTGCTGGGCCGCATCGCCGACGCCGTACCGGAAGTGGTGGCGGTCAAGGAATTTTCCCAGGATGTACGGCGAGTTGCCTTGTTGGCTGAGAACGCACCGCGGCTGGAAATCATGTGTGGTTGCGATGACGTATTCGTCGAGTCGATGGTAATGGGCGCCAGCGGATGGATTGCCGGATTCGTCAACGCATTCCCGGCCGAGTCGGTTCGGCTTTACGAGCTGTGCGCAGAGGGGGACTGGGTCAAGGCGGTCCAGCTCTATCGGCGAATGCTGCCGTTGCTCCGTTACGATGCGCTGCCGACATTTGTGCAAGCAGTGAAACTGGCGCAGGACGAGGTTGGCCGTTATGGCGGGCCGTTGCGGCTGCCCCGACTGCCGTTGCCCGAATCCGTCGCGGATGACGTCCGGCGGGTGGCCAGAGCATTTATGGAGGCGTGATGCGCGCCCGGTCGATGTTCACCGCGGTCGACAGCCACACCGAGGGCATGCCGACCCGGGTGATCACCTCGGGCGTCGGCATCCTGCCCGGCGCGACAATGGCCGAGCGCCGGCACTTTCTCATGCGCGAGCGAGATGACCTGCGCACATTGTTGATGTACGAGCCGCGTGGGCACGCCTCCATGTCGGGCGCGATCTTGCAGCCGCCGACCCGTCCCGACGCCGATGTGGGTGTGGTGTTCATCGAGGTATCCGGCTGCCTGCCGATGTGCGGGCACGGCTCGATGGGTGTGGCGACCGTCCTGGTCGAGACCGGGATGGTCGAGGTGGTCGAGCCGATCACAACCGTGCGGCTCGACACGCCGGCCGGCCTGGTCGAGATGCGGGTGTCCGTCCATGATGGACACGCATCGGGCGTCGAGCTGCGCAATGTGCCCGCATTCCTGGCGCTAAAGGACGCGGCCGTCGATGTCCCCGATCTCGGCCGGCTCACTGTAGACGTCGCGTGGGGTGGCAATTTCTATGCGATCCTGCCGGCGGTCTCGGCGGGGCTGGTCCTCGAACAGGGGGAATACGATCGCATCGTCCAGCACGGTTTACAGATCATGGACGCGGTGAACGAACAACTGACATTTGCGCATCCGACCGCGACCGATCTGAGCTATTGCCATCATGTGATCTTCACCGGCCCGGACAGCAACTCCTCGCGCGGCCGGTCCGCGGTGGCGATATATCCCGGGTGGATCGACAGATCTCCATGTGGCACAGGCACTTCGGCCCGGATGGCGCAGCTGTACGCGCGCGGTGAGCTCGGGCTCGACAGCCCGTTCGTCCATGAATCGCTGATTGGCTCGGAATTCATCGGCCGATTGGTCGAGGAGACAACAATTGGCAGCCAACCCGCGGTGATCCCCGTAGTGCGCGGGCGTGCCTGGTTGACCGGGCTCGCGACCTACCTGCTCGATCCCGATGACCCGTTCCCAGCCGGCTTCCGGGTCAATGCCCGCGAGTAGATGTCCGTCGTGGCGACGGGCTCATAACGATTTTCAACACCGATTGCGCCCATAGTGCGAACCGGTCGAGACGGCGTTAGGATGCGCCATGGCCGGCATTCCGCTCGGCAACGTGATCTTGTACGCGGTCGTCGTGTTTGTACCCAGCCTCGCGTGTTGGGCATTTCTGCACGGCCGCTGGTTGAGTGGGCCGTTTTATCGGTTATTCCACCGACTTCGACCGGCGATGCCAAAGCCGACGTGCCGCCCGATCGAGGCCGTCGCGGCCGACCTGCGCCGCGTGCATCGCGCGCTGGAGGAGTTGGAGCCGGGTGCGCCGATGATCCGGCGGGTCGGCACCCGGCAGGCCTACGACACGCTGCTCGTGCAGGCCTGTGTCGTGGTCGGGGTGCGGCACGAGCTCGATACGCTGGGTGACGGCATCGATCGAGAGCTGGAACGCATGCGGGTCGAGGAATCGCTGCGCGCCGCCGGAATGGCAATCCGGTAACTCGACGACCATCGGTGATCATGCACCCGTCGCCCAGGTCCGTCGTGATCATGCGCAAACGCAGGTCTCGTGCGGCGTGTCGGCCTGGCTTTCCGCATGATCACGGGGACGGTGACGGGTGTGGCAGCTGGTGACGGAGAGCAGCCCGGCCTGACCGATGGCTGGGAGCAGCCCGGCCTGACCGATGGCTGGGGTCGGCTTGCCGCGGAGCCTGGATTGTGCGTGCACTGCCGGTATCCCAAGCTCACCGTGACCCGCCGGGGCACCGCGTACCTGCGCTGCACAAGGGCTTCCTGGGACGAGCGGTTGCCCAAGCATCCACGGCTACCCGTAACCGAATGCGTCGGTTACGACGCCGACGTGTGACGTCCTCGCTATCGATCATGTGGAGTTGGGGAGACACGCCGAGAGGGTCCCGTTCATGATCGTGATGGCGAAACCGGCGGAATCCGAGGGGTTTGCCCATCATGATCATGAACGAGAACGCCCGGCGCGGCTACGTCAACATCGGCGCGGCAAGGTCCGATCGAAGTGCGCTTTACCGCCTGGGAAAGCGCTTTCCGTGCGGTACGGCGCACTTCGATCAGAGAGCCGCCCGCGCTACGGAGCCATAGTGCGAGCCAACTGCACCCGCGACCGCACTCCGACCTTGCGATAAATGCGGGACAGGTTTGCCTCGACGGTTTTGGTGCTGAGGAAAATCCGCATGGCGATCTGGCTGTTGGTCAGCCCATCGCAGACCAGCGTGGCAATGCGCTCCTCGGTCGGTGTGAGCCGCAGCGTCGGTGTGGCCGGCCGGCTGCCGGGAATTCGCTCGAGCTCGGCGCTTGTGGCCAATGCCCAGGGCGGTGCGCCAAGGCGTTCGAAGATCTCCAGCGCATCGGTCAGGCTGGCGCGTGCGTCGGCCCGGCGCTTTGCCCGGCGCTGCGCCCGGCCCAACTCGAAAAGCGTGCGACCTTCCTCAAAAGGCATACCGAGTGGCCGGTGCAGCCGCAATGCGGCAGTGAATTCCTCGACCGCGGTTTCGAGCTCATCACGGGCCGCATAGAGCATGCCGCGGTAGCGCGCAGAGATTGCCCGCAGCCATGGCAGATCGCCGGCCGTACTCAGAACCGATTCGGCGTCCTCTAGCCGACCCAGGCGGATCAATATCTCTACGTAGTCGGCAATACAGCGTTGGGCTACCATTCCGCGGCGCAGCTCGAACCTATGCGCGGCGGCCAGATATCCTTCTGCCGCGTCGAAGTCTCCGATGGACAATGCGAGGAAGCCAAGGCTGTGCTGGTTGAATGCCAGCGCCCGGGCGTCGTTCTCCTTGATGGCAATGTCCATTCCGGCCCGCAGATGCTGCTGGGAGATAGTCGGCTCGCCCCGATGGGCGGCGATCATCCCGCGGATTGCGAGAATTGCGCCCCGCCATGCCGCCAGGCCGACCCGCTGGGCCGATTCGTCAGCCTGGGCCGCGAGTTCCTCCGCCGCTGGCCATTCGCCGGCCCACAGTTTGTTGCGCCCCAGGGGAAACAACACGATCGGCAGGGACGCCTCATCGCCCTCGTCCACCGCGGCATTACGGGCCGCGGCCAGGGGCTCGGCGGCCTCCGTGAGCCGGTCGCAATTGTTCAGCCAGGCACCCTTTGTGAATACCGCCCGCGACGCCACTAAACGGGCCGGCGCGCGTTTCTCCAGTTGACTCGCTCGGTCGAAGAGCCCTACGTGCAGCCCCTTTCCCAATGCTGCCTGCGCCTGCGCGACCATCGACAAGGCGCGTGCTCCGATTGCCGGGTGCGCATTGACGTCGCCGACGAGTCGTACCGCGGCCGCCGCATGCTGCTCGGCATGTTGCCAGTCGGTGTAGAGCACCTCGGCGATTTCGCCGTGTGCCGCCGCCGCAAGGAGCTGGTCGGCGCCGGATGCCCGCAGCGCTGCCTCCAGGACGGGCAGTGCCTCGGCCGAGCTGCGTGCGTCCAGGAGCATCCGGCCGCGTACCAGCAGCGCACGCGCTCGCGGCGGGCCGTCGGGAGCGATCTCCACAGCGCGGTCAACGCACTGACCGGCCGCCTCGAGATCACCGGCCAGGAAGAGATAGGTCGCGGTGTCGCCCAGGCGCTTGGCGCTGGCCACCAGATCGGCGGCCGGGGTGAGATTGACCGCCAGATCGGCCAGATGCGCGGCCGCCTCGGGGGCGCCGCGCCGATGGGCGACCGTGGCGGCCTGCTCCAGCTGCCGCGCGACGTCCTCATCGGGCCCTTCCGTGGCCAACGCAAGATGCCGCGCGCGCTGCTCGGCGCCGCTGCGCACCCTGGCCGCCGCCCGGTGGCAGGCCCGGCGCAGGTCCTCGGTCGCATCCCGGCTCACCACCGAGGCGAGCAGCGGATGGGTGAATGCCCACCGGTCCCCGCGACGATGCAGAATCCCCGCGCGAGCAGCCTTTTCGGTGTCCCGGCGAACGGATGTCTGGTGCTCGCTGACCTTGGCGAGCACGCTGGTCAGCTCGCCCGTGGTCGGCAGCCCGAGCACCGCGACCGCGACCAGCAGCTGCCGGGTCGTGTCGGGCAATACGTTGATCCGGTTGTGCAGCAGGTCGCCCAGGTCGGCCGGCACCGGCAGCGGGTCCCGCGGGCCGAGCGCTTGCGTTGCCCCCGGCCCGGTCGTATCGCCCAACGCCCGCGCCATCTCCACCGCAAACAGCGGATTGCCGTCGGTCACGTCCGCGATCCGGGAGGCGGTCGCCCGGGTAATGCTCACGCCGAGCCGCTCCGCAATCAGGCGCTGCAGCGCCGATCCGGTCAGCCCGTCCAGCCGAAGTACGGACGCGGGGTTTGGCGCGCGATCCAGATCCAGCGGCGTCGACGCGGTGGTCCACGGCCGTGATGTAAGCAGCATGCCGACCGGTCGATCGCGCAGCCGGCGGGCCAGGAAGCCCAGCACCCGGCGGCTGCCGGCGTCGGCCCATTGGAGGTCGTCGATGGCGAGTACGAGCGGCCCCGATCGGGCGAGTTGGCGGACGAGGTCCAGCACGGCAGCGCATACCAGCCACACCGGTGGCTGCGCGGAATCCGCGCCGGTGCCGTCCCAGCCGTGCTCAAGCAGTGCCACCGACAGCGCCTTTGCCCGTATTGGGCTCAGTCCCGGGCCGGCCTCATCCAGTACCTCGGCGAACAGATCGGTCAGGCAGCCATAGCCTCGATCGGCCTCCGCCTCGCTCGGTCGAGCGGTGAGCACCTGGTAGCCGCGTTCGGCAGCGTCGGCCAGCGCGGCCTCGGCCAGCGTGGTCTTGCCGACGCCTGGCGCGCCCGCGATGAGTACCGCCGCGGGCCCCCGCGGCAAGTCTGTCCAGACGGCTCGCACTGCGGCGAGCTCCCGATCTCTACCAACCAAAAACGACGACACGGCCATGCCGACCCCCCGGCAGTATGGTATGTGCCCGTGTCAACGTCGCCAAGCGGTTCGCTGGCAAACAGGTGATTTCACGGGTATGTGCCAGGGACGTGCTGCGACGCAATCGATGAAATATTGTCCGGTGCGAAATACGGCATTCGGGGATAACGCCGACACCAAACCCGTGTGCCCGCTATTCGGCGATGTGCGCTCTACCGGGCGATTTCGCACTCGCAGCCCGGTAAAGCGCACTTCACCGCGTGGCCGCCGCGCCGATCTCGTTCAACAATGCGGCGATTGACGCGGCGAACTCGGTATCCCAGTCGCGCCGTAGGAGGCCGGCCCGCAGCCGTTTGTGCTGCGGAAAGTCGGCCTTGGACAACGCGGCCAGCCGATGGCCGACCGGGCTCCGACCAATACCAAATCGACCGCTCACCTCCGAGCAGACGAAGCCGAGCAGCCACGTGCTCAGCAGATGCTCGTGGCGCAGTACCTGGCCGTCGTCGAGTCCGGCGGCGGTGAGCGCGTCGAGGATGACCTCGGTCGGCCGGTGCGCGGCGGGTGTGATTGCCGGGCGCTGCAGCAGCAACGGAAAGACGGCAGGGTGGCGGTGTCCGACGGCACGGGCGTTGTGTGCGAGCAGCCGCAACCGCTCGGCCCAGTGCAGCGCGGGATCGGGGAGCTCGATCTCGTTCAAGAGCGCCTCAAGCATCTCGTCGAGCAACTCCTCTTTGTCCGCAATGCGGCTGTAGAGCGCCATCGGGGTGACCTGGAGCCGGTTCGCCAGCGCGCGCATGCTTACCGCGGGCATGCCCTCGGCATCGGCCAGCTCCATGGCAACGCCCACGACCTGGCCCTTGGTAATTCCCGTCCCGCTCCGTCCCATCTGCGGTCCTCCCTTGACAATCGCGTCTTGTACGGCATAAATATACACCGTATAGTTACGATCGGAGAGCCGACATGCTGGACGTAATCGATCTGCACAAACGGTTTGGCGCGGTGCAGGCGCTGAATGGTCTGACCCTGACCGTCGGTGCCGGGGAAATCGTCGGCCTTATCGGCCACAACGGCGCCGGGAAAAGCACGCTGGTCGAGGTCATTCTAGGCCTGGCCCGGGCTGATAGTGGCACCGTCCGGCTCGGCGGCACCAAGATAAACCGGGCAGCGCGAGTGCAAATCGGGGTCAGCCCGCAGGAATTGGCGCTGTATCGATCGGCGACCGTACGCGAGCATCTGCGACTCTTCGGCGGGTTGGCGGGGCTCCGCGGCCCGGTATTGCGGTGCCGCATCGACGGCGTCATTGACGAGCTTGCCCTTGACGGCGTGGCGGATCGGCAGGCTGGGCTGCTTTCCGGCGGGCAACAGCGCAGAGCGCAAGCCGCGTGCGCGCTGATCGGGGAACCGGCGCTGTTGCTATTGGATGAGCCGACCGCCGGGGCCGACCCGAGTACGCGGCAAATGTTGCTGACCGCGGTACGCCGGCGGGCGGCCGCCGGGGCCGCGATCCTTTACACCACCCACTACTTGCCCGAGTTGGTCGAGCTCGGGGCCACGGTCGCGGTGGCCCGTGCCGGTCGCGTGGTGGCGCACGGCACGCGGCGCGACCTGCTCGCCGGGCTGCCCGGGGAGATACGGCTGCGATTCGATGACGGCGTACCCGACGCACCGCCGGGATATGCGATCAGTCGACATGAGAACGAGCTGCGGGTGACCGCGCCCGATCCGGGCGCCTTACTTCCTCGGTTGATCGCCGATCTTGCCGCCGGCGACGCTCTTCCGTCCGCTGTTGAGGTGCGTAAGCCCGATTTGGATGACCTCTACCGAGCGCTCGATGCGACCGCGGCGGTGGCGGCATGAGGTATGCCGGGATCCGCACGATGGCGCTGGTCCGGCATAACGCGGTCTTGATGCTGCGTGAGCCCGGGCCGCTGATCAGCCGGCTGATCATGCCGGTCGTGCTGCTCTCTGTGCTGCATCCCTTATATGCGGCGGCTCTGTCCGGGTCGTCCAACGGTACCGCACAGGCCGCCACCGGGATGATGGTGATGTTCTCGATGCTCGCGGTGTCGATTGTGGGCATCACGATCCTGTCCGAGCGACTGTGGCACACCTGGAACCGGCTGCGCGCAACTCCCGCGCACGCCGCGGAAATCCTGCTGGCGAAGAGCGTTTCGGCGTGCGGCGTGCTGCTTGCCCAGCAGGCCGCGGTGATTACCTTCGCGGTCATTGTCTTTGGTTTACGAGTGCCGAATCCGGCGCTGCTGGGTGCGGCGGTCCTGACGTGGTGCCTAACGCTGCTGTGTTGCGGCTGCTTGCTCGGCACCTTGGTACGTACGTCGGGTGCGTTATCGGCGGTCCAGGACGTCGCCGGCATGCTGTTTACCGCCGTGGGTGGCGCGCTCGTACCACTCACCGTGCTGCCGGACTGGGTCCGGGATATTGCACCGATCTCGCCGGGCTATTGGGGCGTTTCGATGCTGCAGGCCGCGTTCCGTGGTTCGATCGGAGACGCTGTGCGCGACGGCGGCGTACTGCTCGGAATTGCGCTGGTCACCGGTGTATTGGCCTGCCGTCGGATCGTCGCCAACCAAACCACCCGCGGCTGAAAAGTCGGCTCGCCGGCAAGCGGTTTCCTGGATCGATAGCCGCGGGTTTCATGATCGGGATGGATTTCGTCAACGAATCGCGTACAAAACCGATCCCGATCATGAGTTTCGGCCCGCCGGGGACTCGGTCGGCATGATCGGGATGGATTTCGTTAACGTTCTGCGTACAAAACCGATCCTGATCTTGGTCCGTTGGCTCAAACGTCGGGTGGCGGGCCGATCGAGTCGGTCAGCTTGAGCTGGCAGGGGATGGTGCTCTGCAGCGGCCCCGCGGTCGGATCGTCGAGCAGCTTCAGCAGCAGTTGTACCGCGGTCCGGCCCATTTCCCGGCGTGGGATGACCAGGGTCGAAATCTGCGGCTCGTCGGCCATCGCCTTGCCACCAAGATCGAGTAGCGACAGTCGGCGCGGAATCCCGACGCCTTGGCGGCGCGCCGCTCTGCGCAGCACCTGCGAAATCTCCGTTGATTCGGCGATGATCGCGGTCACGCCTGCCTCGACCAGCTCGGTCAGGATTCGGCCGGCCCGTCGGTCGTCCTCGAGTGTGCGCACCGGACTACTCGCCGCGGCAACCCGCCGCCTGGCCTGCGCAAATCCGGCCCGCCGGTCCACGACAGACTCATGCTCGCCGACTCCGCGCACCATTGCGATCTTCTGATGGCCCAACCTGGTCAGCGCCTTGACCGCGTCGCGGGTACCACCGGCGTAGTCGCCCGCGGCATAGGAAACCTCGGCCCCGGGAAATGCCCGCCGGCCGATGATCACAAACGGATATTGTTCCTGGGCCAGCGTGGCGATCTCGTCCGGCCGCTCGTGGGTGCCGACCAGCACCGAGCCATCGGCGAGCTGCAACGAGTTACCGCCGTCGGAATACACCGACCGACCGCCGCCGGCCGTCTTGGCCGCGGAGAACATGAGCAGGTTGTACCCAGCCTGCTCGGCGGCCTCCTCAATGCCGACCAGAAACTCGTGATAGAAGTTCATGCTCTCCAGCGGAAAGACCGACTCGTAGCTGAAGATCCCCAGGATGTGGTTACGCCCGCGGGCCAGGTTTCGGGCTGCGATATTCGGGACGTATCCCAGCTCGCGTACCGCCTGGCGCACCCGTTCCCGGGTCGCCTCGCTGACCCGGATATTTCCGGCGGGTCGGGCATTGACCACGGCAGACACGATGGCCGGCGAGACCCCGGCGAGGGCCGCGACATCGGACTGGGTCGGCTTACGTTGGCCGCTAATGGCCATTTGCACCTCGATCGGTATTGACACCTCAGCTTAGCCGCGCCTACTTTATACCGCATCAGCTAATGCGCTTAATCATGATCATGCGGCGGGTCTTGGAGAGTGGTTTCATGCGGTCCTACGACACAGAGATCCTCGTCGTGGGCGGTGGTCTCGGTGGAGTCGCAGCAGCACTTGCCGCGCTGCGCCTGGGCCGGCGGGTCGTGCTCACCGAGGACTCCGATTGGCTTGGCGGCCAGCTGACCAGCCAGGCCGTACCGCCGGACGAGCACCCCTGGATCGAGGACGGCGGCGGCACGCGCAGTTACCGCGAGCTGCGCAACGGCATTCGCGACTATTACCGGAGCAACTACCCACTCAACGACGACGCCCGCGCCTCGGCGCTGCTCAATCCGGGCGCCGGCTCGGTCAGCGCGCTGTGCCATGAGCCGCGGGTCGCGGTGGCAGTGATCGACGAGATGCTGGCGCCCTATCGGGCCGATCAGCAGTTGCGGGTATTGACCGGTCATCGGCCGCGGGCGGCGCAGACCGACGGTGACACGGTCGAGTCGATCACTTTGCAGGACGCGACCTCGGGCGACGAGGTCATCGTCAGCGCGGACTATGTGTTGGACGCCACCGAGCTCGGGGACCTGCTGGAGCTGGCCGGCGTGGAGCACGTCATCGGTGCGGAGAGTCGCGCCCAGACCGGCGAACTGCACGCGCTGGACGGACCGGCGGAGCCGCTCGACCAGCAGGGGGTGACATGGTGTTTCGCCGTCGATTATCTGCCTGATGGCGACCACACCATTGATAGGCCCCAGGGCTATGACTTCTGGCGCTCGTACACCCCCGATTTCTGGCCCGGACCGCTCCTGTCCTGGGAAGATCTCGAGCCGCGTACGCTCGAGCCCAAGTTGCAGTCGATCTTCTCTGACGATACGACCGCACGGGGCGGCCCGGGCCGGAACCGTTGGGTCTATCGACGGATGTTCACGATCGCGCATTACGAGCCGGGTCGGTATGCCAGCGATATCACCCTGGTGAATTGGCCGGAGAATGACTATTGGCTCGGTCCGATTGTCGGCGTTTCTGCAGCGGAGGCCGAGCAGAATCTGCTGGCATCCCGGCAGCTGAGCCTGTCGCTTCTGTATTGGATGCAGACCGAGGCGCCACGGCACGACGGCGGCACCGGCTATCCGGGACTGCGGCCGCGTGGTGACGTGCTCGGCACCGCCGATGGGCTGGCGATGCGCCCATATATCAGGGAATCCCGCCGGATCCGGGCCGAGCTCACCGTGCTGGAGCAACACGTCGGGCGGCAGGCGCGGGCCGAAGCCGGGTTGCCCGCCGGCTCGGAGATTTACCCGGATACGGTCGGCGTCGGCAGCTACCGCATCGACCTGCATCCCAGCACCGGCGGGCGCAACTACGTCGATATCTCGTGCTATCCGTTCCAGATTCCGCTGGGTGCGCTCATTCCGGAGCGGGTCGAAAACCTGCTGCCGGCCAATAAGAACATCGGCACCACGCATATAACCAACGGCTGTTACCGCCTGCATCCGGTCGAATGGAATATCGGCGAGGCTGCCGGCGCGCTGGCCGCATACAGCCTGGCGAACGGATGCACGCCGCGCAAGGTCCGCAACGACACTCAGCTGCTGGACGACTTTCAGCACTTGTTGCGCGGCCGGTTGGGTTTCCAATTGGAGTGGACACACGCAATTCGTACGACCCCAAGATAAGAGCCCGGAGGTCGACCATGACACCACCGAACGCAATCGCACGCCGCCGATTCCTGGCCGTGACCGCGACGTTGGCCGGCACCGCGCCGGTGCTGGCCGCCTGCGGGAGCAAACACGCGGCGCACAACTCGGCGACGCAGAACGCCAAGACCAAGCTGCCCACGTACGTGCCGTACAACGCCATCAAGCCAGATTTCCCGGCTAATGCCGCTGGTGCGATGCCGGCGTACTTCAGCTTTCCCAGGTCGCCGAAACGGGCGGTAACCTCGCCGCCCGCCGCCGGGATGGACAAGGTCACCCTGCTCACCAACACCTACACCCCGCCGCCACCGGGGATGGGGAGCAACCAATTCTGGCAGCAGATCAACAAGCGGATCGGCGCGACATTTGCGCTCAGCCTGACGCCGGCCGACAGCTACGGCGCCAAAATGGCAACAGTTACTGCCAGCGGCGACGTCCCCGATCTGGTCTCGCTCGGGGGAATCAATATCCCGCATCAGCCGCAGGTGCTCGCAACGCTGTTCGCCGACCTGAGCGAATATCTGGCCGGTGATGCGGTCAAGGACTATCCGTTCCTGGCGAACATGGCGACCCGACCGTGGACCTACACGGTCGCCAATGGCGGCATTTACGCCGTGCCGCAGCCGCGGGCTGTCTCCGGAAAGGCGACCTTCTACCGCACCGACCTCGTCACCGCGGCCGGTGCCAATCCCAACCCGGCCAGCTACGACGAATTTCTGGCATTGCTGCGGGCGGTGAACAACCCGAAGAAGAATGTCTGGGCTATATCGGCCTACGGACCGTTTGTGTTGTCGATAGTGCAGGAAATGCTCGGTGTACCCAATACCTGGTCGGTCAAGAACGGCGAGTTCGTCAGCGCGTACTCCGACGAGCGGACCAAAGAGGCGCTGAGTAAGGTGGCCTCGATGTTCCGGGAGGGCCTGATCCATCCGGACACTTTCTCCCCGACGAGCAACGCGCGGCAGCTTTTTCTACAGGGCCGCACCGTGATGCTCAACGATGGGTACGCTGCCTGGGATCTGCTGGCCAACCAGCTGTCGGACAACGTCGGGGCGCTGGTTGAGCCCAAGAGCGACGGCGGCGGCGACGCGCCGAAATACGCTGGCGCCGCCGTGCAAGCCATCACCGCGGTCAAGAAGGGCCTGGGCGCGAGCAAGACGAAGAAGCTTCTAGAGGTGCTCAATTGGCTCGCGGCCCCGATCGGCACCGAAGAATATCTCGTCCGAAAGTTCGGCGTCGAGGGTCATGACTTCACCTGGAAGAGCGGGGTGCCGACGCTCACGACGACCGGAGCCAACGAAACGCAGATGGCACTGCAATACATCACCGATGCGCCGACCGTGATCGGCCCGGGACCAAAGAGCCGGGTGACCGCGCAGCACGATTGGCACGTGCGGGTCACCAAGAACCTCGTGTACAACCCGGCCGAGGGGCTCTTCTCCGACAGCAATTCGAGCGCCGGGCCGACTATTAGCAAGAACATAACGGACGTACAGGCCGCGATCATGCAAGGTCACAAGCCCGTGTCGTCCTGGGACGACGCCGTGAAACAGTGGCGCTCCGGCGGTGGTGACGCGATCGCCCGCGAGTACGCAAAGGCCTACCACAAGTAGGGTCAGCCGACGTAGGCCCGAGACTGCAGGCCGTACATTTTGGCGTACCGACCGTCGCGCGCCATCAGTTCGGCGTGGCTGCCCTCTTCGACGAGCCTTCCTTCATGCAGTACGAGAATGCGGTCGGCGGTCCGTACCGTGGAGAATCGGTGCGAGATCAACACGATGGTACGGCCGGCGCGCAGGTCTTGAATGGTGTCGAAGAGTGCCGCCTCGGCTTCGGCGTCGAGCGCCGCGGTCGGTTCGTCGAGGATGATGAACGACGCCTTCCGAAACAGCACCCGTGCTATCGCGATCCGCTGCCACTGGCCGCCGGAAATGTCGGCGCCGCCGTCCACCTCGACACCCAGCGGCGTATCGAAGCCGTTAGGCAACCGCTCGATAAAACCGGTGGCGTCGGCATCGTGGGCTGCTGCGGCGATTGCGGCGTGATCGTCGGCCCGGTCCACGTCACCGACCGCAATGTTGTCGGCGGCGGAGAACCAATACCGAGCGAAGTCCTGAAAGACCACGCCGGCCTCGGACAACCCACCATCGGTGGTGAGTTGGGACAGTGGGGTGCCGTCCCACCGGATCTGACCATCGCTGGGCTCGTACAGGCCGGACAGCAACTTCGCCAACGTCGTCTTGCCGGAACCGTTCTGGCCGACAATTGCGATCACCTCGCCGGCGGAGATCGACACATTGACACCGTCGACCGCATTCGTGTCGGCCGCTGAATAGCGGAACGATACGTTGTCGACGACAAGCTCGCGGAACGGTGCGATCGGGATCGTGGACTGCGGCAGCAGTTGCCGCTCGAGTGCGCGCAACTCGATGAACTCCTCGACGTAAAGCTGCTGCTCCATCATTTGCGCCAGGTTGCTCACCGCCGCCTGCGACCGGTTGGCCAGCATCAGAATTGCCACGCATGCCGTGGCCGCCGCCTCGACCGGCATCTCGCCGTGGCGCACCAGAATCAGCACGAGCACCAGCACCGCGCACAGCATGAGCGAGCCGATTCCGGCGCCAACCGCGGACCGCCGAACAAATCGTCGGACCAGCGTACGGATTTCCCGAATTCGCTCGTCGTACAACCTCGACCACCGTTCGCGCAGAAATGCAGCCAGCCGGAACGCGCGTACCTCCGCGGCGGACCGGCGGTCCAGCACAATACGTTCGATGTGGAAGCGGGCTCGGTC
>Ga0137412_10001100_pt1 | contig 20438 bp, 20 predicted proteins | sample CZODoug2_1_16fun_FD_122160 | JGI IMG/M metagenome (GOLD analysis project Ga0137412, IMG submission 122160) | Vadose zone soil fungal communities from Angelo Coast Range Reserve, California, USA - CZODoug2_1_16fungal (Hybrid Assembly) | ecosystem: Environmental > Terrestrial > Soil > Vadose zone...
CGCAATCACCGTGTGCGCGCCGATCTTTACGTTGTGTCCCACATGCACCAGATTGTCCAACTTCACGCCTTCCGCGATCCGCGTGTCGTCGAGCGATCCGCGGTCAATTGTCGTGTTCGCTCCAATCTCAACGTCATCGCCAATTTCCACGATTCCCGCCTGCGGAAATTTCAAGTATCTCCCTTCGCCATGCGCATAGCCGAATCCATCCGCGCCGATCACGGCCCCGGAATGAATTTCCACGCGATGACCGACTCGGACTCCGGAATAGAGCGTCACGCGCGGATGAAAACGGCAATTGTCGCCAATCCAGCACGCGGAACCAATCACGCTGTGCGCTCCAATTTCAGTTCCTTCGCCGATATGCGTATCTTCGCCGATCACCGCATAGGCACCGATGGAAACCGTCGGATGAACCCGCGCTAACGGCGCGATGACCGCCGTGGAATGCACGCCGCGCGCGATCGGCACGCGTTCACGCAAAATCGCAGCCGCCTTCGCAAAGGCATACTTAGCGTTTTCTGCGCGAAGGACAGTTTTGCCGGAGAGTGCGATTCCCTCGGCCGCCACAGCCGCACGCGCGGCGCTCGCAATTGCACGCTCTGCATGTTTCGTCGATTCTACGTATATCAGGTCACGCGCACCGGCGCGCTCCGGTGCAGCGACGTTCTGTAGCTCCACGCCGCCGTCTCCTTCCAGTTCAACGCCAAGTAATTCAGCCAGTTCCTTCGCAGTTCGCGTCATCGCAGTCCTCACAAAAAATCGTACAACGGCGGCTCACCCTTCGGCCGCGTCTTCCACCGCGCATGTACCCACACCCATTGCTCGGGAAATTTACGGATGATGTTTTCAGTGATTTTGGCAAACCGTTGCGTATTCTCCACGACGTCCCGCTCGCCGTCGCGCGTCTGAACAACATCAACTGCCGGCTCAAACCGCAATTTGTATTTCTCAGTAGCAACGTCCCAATAGGCGTAACCTGGCACGACTGCCGCCCCCGTGTGTAAAGCCAGACGCGCGATGCCTGTCGTCGTGCAAGCGGTTTTGCCGAAGAATTCGATGAACACGCCTTCTTCCGGCAGTGTGTTCTGGTCGGCGAGTACCCCGACAATTCCTCCGCCATGCAGCGTCTTCAGCGCAGCCCGCGCCGATTCATTCTTGTAGATCGGCTGATTCCCGCTAAGGCCGCGATAGCGATTGACGAACGCGTCGAGCCGCGCGTTGTCCAGCGGACGCGCCAGATAGTGCATGGAAAATCCATAAACCGCGTGTGCGAACGAAGAAAGCTCCCACGCACCGATATGCCCGGTAAGAATCAACACGCCCTTTCCCTTGCGCTGCGCCTCCAGAAAATTCTCGTGACCTTCGATTTCGATCACCCGCTCGATGTTCGCCCGGTTATATTTCGGGAAGCGAGCAAATTCGACGGCCTGCCACGCAAGGTACCGCGTCATTTGGTGCAACGTTTCGTTCCGCCGCGCATCAGTCCAGTCCGGGAACGCCACCCGAAGATTGAACATCGCGATCTTGCGCAAACGCGGCAGCATCGCCAGCAGAACGCGCACCGTCGCCGCCGCGATTCTTCGCGCAAGCGGTCGCGGCAACGCGCCGATGAATTTTACGAGCAGCCACGCAAGGGCAAATCCCGGCCATTCCTTCATCGTGTGCCATTATGCTAGAAGTGTACGACCGAAGGTAAGCTGCGAGGGATCCGAGCGAACGCGCGAATGAACGAAGCCGACTCTTCATCGAACGAAAAATCTGGCCAAAGCGTACCTGCACGAATTGGCTGGGCCGCGCTGATTGTAGTCACGCTCGCGGTCTGTTATTTCAGCAATCTCGGTGCGATCGGTTTCGTTGGCCCTGATGAACCGCGTTACGCGTGGATCGCGCGCGACATGGCGGAGAGCGGCGATTGGGTCACGCCGCGGCTCTACGGGAAGCCGTGGTTCGAAAAGCCGGTCCTTTATTACTGGATGGCCGCCGCAAGCTTCAAACTCTTCGGCGTAAGCGAAGCCGCCGCGCGACTGCCCAGCGCCCTCTGCGCATTGTTCGCAACGCTGTCGCTCGCGTGGCTCGCCTGGCGGGTCTATGGCGAAGAAACGGCGCGATGGCTTCTGCTTTTGTTACCGACAAGCGTCGGCATGATCGGCTTCTCCCACGCCGCCGCAACGGACATGCCGTTCAGCGGCATGCTCACCATCGCGATGGTCTGCGCCGCTGTCGTCCTCGGCCTTGTGCGTAATGAAAACACTCCGGTGCTTCCACGCACACCCTGGCTCGCGCTGATCTTCTTCGGATTTTTTCTCGGCCTAGCCGTTCTTGCAAAGGGCCCGGCCGCAATCATTCTCGCCGGCGGCGCGGTTTTCTTTTGGACGCTGACAACGAAGCGCTGGCGCGATGCGTTTCGCCTGTTTCATCCCGTCGCAATCGTTTCGTTCTGCGCCACTGCCCTGCCCTGGTACGTCCTTTGCGCGCGCCGCAATCCCGACTTCTTCCGCGTCTTCATCATCGAACACAATTTCAAACGCTACCTCACGCCCGAATTCCAACACATTCAGCCGTTTTGGTATTACGTGCCGGTTCTGCTCGCTATGTTCTTTCCGTGGCTTGCGATCCTCGTGAGTGGCGTCATAAGAACTGCCCGGTCCAGCAGAGCCTTGCAGGTCGACTCGCTTACTTTGTTCCTTCTGACCTTTCCCGTCTTCTGCATAGCCTTCTTCAGCATTTCGCGCTCAAAGCTTCCCGGATACGTTCTTCCCGCCGCGCCGTTTATTGGTCTGCTCCTAGCCAAGCACTTGACCAGTTGCCTAGTGAGCAGTTCCCGCGCGCGCTGGCTTGCGTCGGCCGCTGGGTTGACTTTGCTGGCTTTTGCGATTGCGCCCGAATTCTTTCACCTCCCGATTCCCGTCATGACTGACATTTCCCCACCACCGCTCATCAGCCAGCTCGCGTTCTTCGCATTCCTCGGGAGCTTGGCAACTCTGCTCCTGGCTTTGGTCAGACGGCCATCGCTAGCATTGTCGGCGTCCGGAGTTACGATTCTCGTGCTGCTGACAAGTGGATCGAGCCAGCTTTGGCAACTGGGTGAGGGACTTTCCTCGCGCCACGCGGTGCAAGTTGCCACCCAGCTCGGCATGAACAATCAATCGCTTCAAGCTGTAACGTTCAACTTGAGGCGAGACTATGTTTACAGTCTCCAGTTTTATCTCCGCAAGCAATTGCCCGAATGGATTCCTACCGACGCAAACAGCAAGCTTGTCTTTACAAACTACGAAGGCACGCTAGAGCTAGAAAAGAAGGGCGTGGAATGTCTCCACTCCGAGGTGATTCCGCCGGTCACGCTATGTGGTGCTCCGGTTATGAACAGGGCAAGAGAACGGCGTCGGCGCGAATTATCGGACCGGCCTGCGCGTAGCGGGCAGCCGCGTTAAGAAAAACGTCACAACCCGATTCTCGTAAGCCCGCTTGTCTTCATCACCCATTCCCGCGAAGTTTCCGTGCGGAATCATCGCCTGCTCGCGCGGTTCCGGCGCTTTCACGAACATGTCCCGCGTCAATTCCGCAAGCTCCGGTTGATCGCTCGCTTCAATGAAAAGTTTCGGCACTCCAGCCAGTGCGCTCAACCGCTTCGACAGCGGCGGATCTTGTTTGTGCTGATAGTTCAGCCAGTCGAAACTCAATTCCGCCGACCGCACCATAAAAGGAAACGACGCCAGCCCAGTATTTTCCACTTCGACCTTCACCATCTGTTTCGGCTCGTCGTAAACCGAATCGAGCACCAGAACCCGCACGCGCTTATCTGTTTCCGCTTCGCGCATCGCCGCATAGGCGCCCAGGTTGTAACCCCAAAGTCCGAAACTCGTCGGGTCCACATCGTTCCGCGCAGCCAGCGTATTGATCGCCGCGCGCAATTCTTCCGCTTCCTTGTAGCCAAACGTCGTCATGCCGGCGTTTGCGCCGTGCGCGGCAAAATCAAAAACAAAAACGTTGTACTGGTGATCCTGCAACGCGGAAACCAGCGTCAGCAGTTCGCTGCGGCTCGATTCGTATCCGTGACACAAAATAATCGTCGGCGCGCCGCGCAATCCCGGGAAAAACCAGCCTTCACGATTTCCCAGGCCCGCCACGGTAAACTGCACCGCATCCGGCCGCCCCGGAAAAGTCGACATGTTGATTTCAGAACTCGTGCGTTGCGGCTTTACGATCCGGTAGACAAGAAAACCCGCAATCGCCAGCGTTGCCAGGCCGACGAAAAACGCCAGCGCAACGACGGCCGTAAACACTTTCGTATACCACTTTGTGGGATATCGCAGTTCAAAAAGGATGGACATTCGCGTCGTGGCCGCTCTGGGCGCGGCGATAGCCGCTGAATTGAATTCCCTTCTTATTCCTTACTCTTTTGAAGCGTAGCATACGCGAAATCGCGTTTGCGGCCACCATCGCGACCGTGTGTCTATATCGTGCTGGTTCGCGTTAACGCGCTCGTTTCGCCGCGTCGGCTATTTTTATTGGACGAATCGGCTATTATGGGGGACGTAATCCGGTAGCGCGATTGAGCGGTCTTCTCAGGGGCTGGGCAGTTCTCTCGTTTCATGAACATCGTTGACCTCCGCCAGACGACGGTGCGGCAGATTGAACCGCTTCTCGACGAAGAAGCCGTTCACTGGCGCGACGAATTGCATTGGGACTATCGCGGCGCGCTGGAATTAATCAAACGCTTTCTCGAAGCTCACGCACTCTCCGGTTGTGTCGCGTATGAAAATGGCGCCGCCGCCGGATATGCGTTTTACGTTTTGGAAGAGCACAAAGGCTTGATCGGCGGCCTTTACGCTTCGCCCCGTTTCGAACAAACCGCAATCGCGCGCCGCATGCTCGAAGAAATGCTCTTCGCGATGCGCGCCATCCCGCACCTGAGCCGCATCGAAGCGCAACTCATGCCTTTCGGCGGCCCCGTCGAGCGCACCCTCACCGAACAAGGATTCCAGCTTTACACGCGGCAGTTCATGCTTATGGACCTGCACAAGCCCACCGAATTCCGCATCTCCGCCACAACCGGTTTACGTTTTTCCCGCTGGCACGACCGCTACTTTGACCCCTGCGCGAAGCTGATCTATTTGGCCTACGCCGATCATGTAGACGGCGATATCAACGATCAATACCGCAGCAAAGCCGGCGCGCTGCGTTTTCTGAAAAACATTATTCTCCTGCCCGGCTGCGGACAATTCGTCCCCAGCGCCTCGTTCGTTTTGCACTATCCGGGCAGCGACGATCTGGTTGGCGCAATCCTCACCAGCGAGGTTTCGCCTGGCGTCGGTCATACCACGCAAGTCTGCGTGCTGCCCGGCCATCAAGGTCAGGGACTTGGCCGCGCTCTCATGCTCACCGCCGCCGACGCCTTGCGCGGCTTAAAATTTCAAGAGCTCACGCTCACCGTGACGTCCGAAAATCACACCGCAGTCCGTCTCTACGAACAACTCGGTTTCAAAACTCTAAAAACATTCACCGCGGGCGTCTGGCCTCGTTAATTTTCGCAATCGCGAAAATACTCCGTAAGAATTTTCCCTTTCGTCCGCCGCGTGTAACCCAGAGGTGTAAGCTGACGTCAGAAACAAAAGACGTGCGTGGAGCCGGCCCATCCGCTCCCTGAAAACGCAATTCGAGGTTTTATGGCAAGAATTTCGGGCCTGCTTGTAAACGGTGCAAAGCGTCCCGTCGACGCCGATGCACAATCCACTTTGCTCTCTGTTCTGCGCGAACAACTCGATCTCACCGGCACGAAGTACGGCTGCGGCGAAGGTCAATGCGGCGCCTGCACCGTTCTGATCGACGGCACACCACGTCGCTCGTGTTTGACACCGGTCGCAGACGCCGAAGGAAAAGCGATTACGACAATTGAAGGCCTCGCACACGGCAACCGCCTTCACCCGCTGCAGGAAGCTTTTCTCGCGGAAGAAGCGATGCAATGCGCATACTGCACTTCCGGAATGATTATGTCCGCGGTGGGATTGTTGCGAACGGATCCAAATCCAAGCGAAACAAAAGTCAAAGAAGCACTCGACGGAAACATCTGCCGCTGCGGCACGCATCCTCGTATCGTCGCTGCCGTGCAGCGCGCGGCCCGCTCGATAAAAGGAGGGGCGCAATGAATGACCACGCGAATATTTCCCCTGCTATCGAGCCGGAGCGCTACGAGCTGCGTGAAGCCCGCGCTTACGTCTTCGACCTCACCCGGCGTGACCTGTTTAAATTTCTTGGCGCTGGTGCGCTGATTCTTTGCGCAAGGTCCAAGGGGACAGCGCTGCAAGAATCCGGCAGGGGCCAGCGTCGCATGGACGACATGCCAAAAGACATCGGCGCGTGGCTGCATATCGGCGAAGACGGAAAAGTCACCGTGTTCACCGGCAAAGTCGAAGTCGGCCAGAACATTCGCACTTCTCTTTCACAAGCCGTCGCGGAAGAGCTTCGTGTTCCAACATCGCAAATCAAGCTCGTCATGGGAGACACACTGCTGACGGCTTATGACATGGGCACGTTCGGCAGCCGCACGACGCCAACGATGAATCTGCAGCTTCGCAAGGCCGCCGCCGCGGCGTGCGACATGCTCAAAGACCTCGCAGCACAGACGTGGAACGTCCCACGCGGAAACTTGGTCGCAGCCGATGGGAAAATCTCCGATCCTGTGTCAAAGAACTCCGCCATCTACGGCGACCTGCTCAAGAAACGCGAACTCGCACAACTGATTCCAGACCGGGACCCGCTGCTTCCTGCAACCGAATGGAAAATCGCGGGCAAGCCACTTTCAAAAATTGATGGTCGCGACTTTGTTACTGGCGCACACAAATATCCGTCCGACCAGAAGCGCCCCGGAATGATGTACGGCAAAGTCGTGCGGCCATCGAAGTTCGAAGCAAAGCTCGTGTCGGTGGACGCGACGGCCGCGGAAAAAATGCCCAGCGTCATCGTCGTGCGCGATGGCGACTTTATCGGCGTCACTGCACCCAGCGAAGAACTCGCCACACACGCAGCGGCCGCAATCAAGTCGGACTGGAACGCCGCGCCCCAGCCGTCCAGCAAGAACGTGTTCGAATATTTGCGAAACAATCCCGAAGCCCGAGAGTCTTCCGACGCCTCGCCAAACGCCCCATCGCCCGCGAATGCCATCTCCGCAACTTACACCGTCGCCTACATCGCTCACGCTCCACTCGAACCTCGCACCGCGCTCGCAGAATGGGACGGCGACAAGCTAACAGTTTGGACCGGCACGCAGCGGCCCTTTGGTGTGCGCGAAGAACTCGCCGCGGCGTTTCACATTCCCCAGGAAAGTGTGCACGTCTTGATGCCGGACACTGGCTCCGGCTACGGCGGCAAACACACCGGTGAAACCGCCATCGAAGCCGCCCGTCTCGCTCGCGCCGCCAAAAAGCCCGTCAAAGTCGTTTGGACACGCAAAGAAGAATTTACTTGGGCTTACTTCCGCCCAGCCGGCGTCATAGACATTCGCGCTTCCATGGATTCGAACGGCCACCTCGAATATTGGGAGTCCACGAATTTCAATTCCGGTGGCTCAGGGCTGAACACGCCGTACGCCGTCGAAGTTCGCAACGAGCATTTTCAGCCAACGAAGTATCCATTACGCCAAGGTTCCTACCGCGGACTTGCAGCGACCGCCAATCATTTCGCGCGCGAATCGTTCATGGATGAGCTGGCACATCAAGCGAAGCTCGATCCACTGGAATTTCGTCTCAAGAATTTAAAGGACGATCGTCTGCGCGCCGTCTTCGCGGCCGCCGCAAAGAAATTCGGCTGGCCCCGAGCGAAAAAATCTCCCGGCCAAGGGTTCGGCATCGCAGGCGGCGTGGAAAAAGGCGGTTACATCGCCACGTGCGCCGAAGTCGCTGTGGATCGCGCCACCGGCGCAGTGCGCGTCGTCCGCGTCGTCAGCTCCTTCGAATGTGGAGCGATCGTCAACCCAGACGGTCTGCGCAATCAGGTCGAAGGTTCAAACATCATGGGACTCGGCGGCGCGCTCTTCGAAGCCATCGACTTCGAAGACGGCCGCATCTTGAACGCCGCCTTCTCCAAATATCGTGTCCCGCGCTTCAAAGACGTTCCTGTGACTGAAACCGTGCTCCTCGACCGAAAGGACCTTCCCTCCGCGGGTGCCGGCGAAACGCCCATCGTCGGCGTCGCCCCGGCCATCGGCAACGCCCTCTTCGACGCTACCGGCATCCGCCTCCGCTCGCTGCCTATGGTACCTAACAACCTGAAGCTCTCTTAGCGCGCGGCGGCTTTGCTTTCGATCTTCTGTATCATCGGCACATTCCCAAGGGTGATTAGGTGCTGCGGTCCTTCCACAAACGTCTCTCCAAACCCAAGTCCACTGCTCCTATCTATGAGTGCGAACGTGCAGACAATCTCCACATCTTTGCTTTCGCTGATCGTCGCAAACTTCCATTGCCGCACTACATCAAGCACTGCCTGATGAAGCAGAGGATGCCCACTTATGACCGCCGCTTTGCTTACAGCTCCGCTTTCATTTACCGTTATTCGAACTTTCACGTCGCCGCTTACCCGTATCTGCCTAGCCAGCGGCGGGTAAATAAGTGGAGTAAAGTCCACCAGTTTTAGCTCTGGAATTCCTGCGAAGAGCACTGACCGATCCAGCGCCTTCACGATGCTCGCCTTGCGCGCCGCTTCAAATTCGTCACCCTTGTGCCATTCCACGAGCCGTGGCTGATTCGCCGCCTTCATTCCGAGTTCAAATCCGAAACGCGTCATCTTTACGAGCCCTCTAAAATTCCAGTTCTCGTGAAACTCGTCCGAAACTTTGTGATAGTTGTGATCCACATAGTCTTTCGCTTGCGCCTCACCCCACGCCGTGTCGTGACCTTTAAACTTCATCCCTTCGCTGATCGAAAACGCCGGAATTCCCACGCGCGACAAACTGAAATGATCCGACCGGTAATAATGTCCCGCCCCCGGCTGCGCGTCCGGCTTAATCGCTAATTTAAATTCTTTCGCGATGGCTTCCACTTCCGGATAAAACGTCGTCCGCTCCGCCCCGCTCACTTCCACCTCTTCCGGTTCGCCCAATGGCGCCAGCGCGTCGTAATTCAAATCCAGCGAAATCTTGCTAGCCGGAATCGATGGATGCTTCCCAAAATACTCTGACCCAAGCAATCCCTGCTCCTCCGCCGTCACGGCCGCAAACAAAATCGACCGCTTCGGCGCGGGCGACTTCGCCCACACACGCGCCAGCTCCAGCAAAATCCCACTTCCCGTCGCGTTATCCACCGCGCCGTTATAAATCTGATCGCCCTTTAACGACGGATCGATTCCGAAATGATCGTAGTGCGCCGTATACAAAACCGCTTCTTCTTTCAACTTCGCATCCGACCCTTCCAGCTTCGCCACAACATTTCGCGAAACAAACGGCCGCAAGTCGCTCGCCAGATGCGCCTTGAGGTGCACGGGCAATTCCACCGGCTTGAACTCGCGCGTCTGGGCCTTTTTGTACAACTCATCCAAATTCAGTCCCGCCATTCCAACCAACTTCTTCGCAACATCCAACTGAATCCACGAGGCCGCTTCCAATTTCGGCGTTCCATCCCGCCGCAAATAAGACCGCTCCGCTCCCCACGAATTCCGCACCACTTCCCATCCATAACTCGCCAAATCCGTCCGGTGAATAATCAGCGTCGCCACTGCGCCATGCCGCGCCGTCTCTTCGAACTTGTACGTCCACCGCCCGTAATACGTCAGCGCCTTGCCCTTGAACAATTTCTCGTCCGTCGATTCCGGCTCATTCACGAAGAGCAACGCCACTCTCCCCTTCAAATCCACGCCCTTGTAGTCGTCCCACTGATACTCCGGCGCAGTAATCCCAAATCCCACAAACACAATCGGCGCATCAATTTCCGCTTTTTCGTCCTGCGCCTCGTTGTTCGTCACAATTTCGTCCGCATACTTCAGCGGAATCTCCGCCCCATTCGCCGGCGCAAGCGCAAACGTGCTCTCCGCCCGCGTTTTCACGCCAACCATCGGCACTTCCTGAAAAAAAGTTCCCTTGTCTCCCGCCGGCTTCAATCCAAACGATTCAAACTGTTTCGCGATCCACTCCGCCGCCGCGTCGCCGCCTTTTTGTCCCGTCCCGCGTCCTTCAAATTCATCTCCCGCCAATTTCTTCACATACTCGCGAATCTTCGCCGCGTCCACTTTCGTTTTCGGCGCTGCAAATACTCCCACTGTCAAACACGCAGCCACACCCATCGCCGCAAACGAAATCGCCATCTGCTTTTTCATGTTCTCTCCCAACCTCAGCCAACGAAATTCCCCGCGCCGCCGCCTGCACGTTTTTCTTTGACGATGAACGGTAAACGACAAACAGCGAACGCGCTCTTACTTCTTCACCTTGTCTTTCAACAATCCCTTCAACTCCGACATAAACTCCGCGACGTCCTTAAAATCCATATAAACGCTGGCAAATCGCACATACGCCACCTTATCCAGCTTCTTCAACCCGCGCATGATCATCTCGCCGATTTCCGTCGTCGTCAGCTCGCGCTCCGTCGCTTCGTGCACCACGCTTTCAATCTCGTCCACAATCGCTTCCAGCTTCGGCGTCGACACGGGCCGCTTCTCGCATGCCTTCAAAAGTCCCTGCAAAATTTTCTGCCGTTCGAACCGCTCGCGCCGTCCATCTTTCTTAATCACCATGTACGGAATCTCATCGATTCGCTCGTACGTCGTGAATCGCCGCTCGCATTTCAAACATTCGCGCCGCCGGCGGATCGTGTCTCCCGTCCGTCCTTCGCGCGAGTCAATCACTTTGTCATCCGTATGCCCGCAAAATGGACACTTCATGCGTCTCCTCCGCGGCGTTCCTGGGTCACGCCGCGCGCCGCCTCTTCCGCCAACTCTTCTTTTTCGTGCTCCGCCATCTCGCGCAATTGCCCGAACGAGAATCCTTCACGAATCAACAACGGAATCCCCGCAAAACTGCACGACGCAAACGTCACCAACCAGAGCATCAGCGCGGCCGCTACGGCAGCCTCTTTTTCTACTCCAAACACCTGTGTATATGCAAAGATGGCCAGTGCTTGTGCGCCGCCGCCAACAGTCGGTAGTTGCAGAATCGATCCCACCAGCGTAATCGCCAACAGCAGCAAACAATCGCCAACCGTCAGCAGCGATAGCCTCCCGCCAAATCCGTGCGACACGAACAAATAAACCAGCGCGACGAAATACCAGTGAATCACCGACAAAAATACCGACTCGATCAAATCGCGCCACGTTCGAATCGTCTGGATTCCCCGCACAAATCCCAAAACAATCTTCGCGACACTCGCTCGCCAGCCGTGCGCCGTCACCCAGCCTTTCAGCCGGCGCTCCACCATCCCGCCGCCATGCAACCGCAAGTAAGCCAGAAACGCGATCGTGCCGGCTACTCCCGCAGCCAGCAGCACGCCCGCCGTCCTTGCTCCTTTCGCGATCACGCTCGCCGGCCCGTCCGCATGTTCCTGCGACGCGTACAAAAATAATCCTAACGCTGCAATTACCGCGCTGCTCGCAAAGTCAAACAGCCGCTCCAGCACATAAATTCCAAACGTATCCGCCACTGGAATTTTTGCTTTGCGCGAAATCAGCAGCGGCCGCACCGGCTCGCCCGCCCTCCCCAACACGAACACCGCCGCAAACCCTGCCAGAGTCATCCGGTAGATGGGCCAGAATTCCGCCTTGCCCAAATTTCGTTGAAAAATTTGCCAGCGCAACGCACGCAGCGCAAAGCACAAATAAATCAGCGCGATGCCCAGCAGAATGTAAAGTGGATTGGCGCTTCGAATCGCGGCCCAAAGCTTCCCGCCGCTGAAATCTCCCAAATGCAACGCGCCCCGGGAGCGATACAGGACGAAGCCCAGAAGCACCAGCACCGCCGCGCCCACCAGTAACTTCTTCTTCTCCGTCCGCATGAGCCTCTGAGCCTACTGGCCACGCGACGCAGCGTCAAGCTGCAACAAATTTCCACTCAAATAATTTCCAGCAGCGCTGCAAGCCGTTCTCGCACCGCGCGCAGCACAGCGGCCTGAACTTTCCCCGCTTTCATCGCGCGCCGCTGCCGCCAGTCCAAATTCTTCACGTGATCCGACAGAATCACCCCACCAATTTTCCCGCCGGTCGGCAGCGCCACTTCAAACGGAAACCCTTTCACCTGGGAGGTAATCGGACAAACAATCGCCAAACTCGTTTTCGCGTTGTATGCCCGCGGTGAAAGCACCAGCGCCGGTCTCCTCCCCGCCTGTTCGCGTCCAGCCTGCGGAGTAAAGTCCAGCCACACCAGGTCGCCGGCTTCCGGCAAATACTCCTGCGCGCTTACCATGCTTCATTTCCACGCGGCTCATCCCAATCCACTTCGGCGTGCACATTCTCCGGATTAATCCCGTCGACCAATTCCTTCAGCGTCAATTTTTTCTCCGGCTTTTGCAATTTCACGGCACCGGAATCTTCCACTTCCATCTCAATCGCGTCGCCCGCTTTCCATTTCGCCGCGCTGGCCACATGCTTCGGTATCCGCACTGCCAGACTGTTGCCCCATCGCGCAAGTTGCGTCTTCATGGAATCCCCGCTCCCGGCCGGATATACAAAGTATATACCCATGGGCCCGCGCCCTCAACCTCTCCCTCTCGCCAACTAATTGTTAGGACAGGGCTTGTTTCCATCCCCCCTACCCCGGTAAGATGCCCTCCATTCGGTCGGTCCCGGCGCTACCCGCGACTGGGGAACTTTTCGGCTGCAGTTTTCGTTCCATACTCTGACAGGCCGAGAGACCTTTAGGATTCGAGGCTAATGAAGCGTTGGAGCAGGACGTCCAACTGGTCCAGCAATGCCTCCAGGGAGATGGCTCGGCCTGGGAGGAACTTGTGCGTCAGCACAGTCGGCGCGTGTTCAACATCTGTTACCGCTTTACCGGTAACCGCACCGAAGCCGAGGATCTGACGCAGGATGTCTTCCTCCGTATTTATAGGACTTTGGCGAGCTACCGCTCAGCACACGGCGGCTTCGCCACTTGGATGACAAGCGTGACGCGCAATCTCTTGATCGACCACTACCGCCGCACCAAGCGTGACCGCGCAACCGACTCACTCGACGATGCGATGCCGGTTGTCGAAAACAAAGAGTCCTCCGCGAAACGCCCGGACGAGCAAGCGCTTCTCGGCGAGTTGAGCGGCCAGGTGCAATCGGCGCTCACTAAACTCTCGCCCGAATTACGGGAAGCCGTCGTCCTGCGCGACTTGCAGCAGCTGGAATATGGCGAGATTCAAAGGGTTCTCGCGGTGCCCGAAGGAACGGTAAAATCTAGAATTAACCGGGGCCGCATCGAATTGGCTCGCATCTTGCAACAAATGGGGGTGCGACCCGCGTGAATTGGCAATGGGGCAGTTTGAAGTTTTTTGGCCCACTGCACGTGAACTTGGATCTTTCGCTGGGTGCCTTATGAACTGGACTTGTGAACAAACCGAACTGCTCTTGACCGACTACCTCGACGGCCTTCTCTCCGCCGCCGAGCAGCACGAATTTGACGCGCACGTGAACTCTTGCCCGCGCTGCACTCCTCTTGTCTCCAGCGTCACCCACGCGATTTCCGCCCTGCACGCACTGCCGCAAATCGATCCGTCGCCGCGTCTTGTTTACAACATTCTCGATAAAACACTCGGCCCGCGCGAAACCGTCACCGGCTGGGCCGCCGTCCGCGCATGGCTCCGCGGCATCAATCCGCAGCGCCTCGCCTATGGCAGCGTTTCTCTTTGCGCCATGTTCCTGACCTTCGCTTCCTTCACCAGTTTTTCGTGGAAGAAGCCGCGCGTCGCCGATCTCGCACCCGCCAAGGTCTACCAGGGCGCCGATCGCCAGGCACATCTTGTCTATGCGCGAAGCACCAAATTCGTCAGCGACCTCCGCGTCGTCTACGAAATTCAGTCGCGTCTCCAGCGCGAAGATCAGCTGCCGAATAATCAGGATTCCACCACTCCGCAAACTTCTCCGGACAAAAATCCGGGAAGCACGGATGGTTCGGCTCCCGCTTCGCCCAAGCAACAGAATCGCGCCAACGACCTCGCGTCCCGTAGCTTAGTTCTAGCTGCCGCATGTCCCGTTTGCTCCGAAGGGAGAATTCAATGAAGTGTGCCGTCCATCCTGAGGTGGATGCTACCGGGTTCTGTCGTAACTGCGGCAAAGCGATGTGCTCCGTCTGCGCGCGTCCCGTTCGTGAAGTTCTCTATTGCGAAAATTGTTTGGCGCAAGGCATGGGCGTTCCAGTTTCAACTCCGCCGCCTTCCGCCGCCAATCCCTATGCCGCGCCAGGATACCAAACGAATTTCGTCCCGCCGGCAACAGCCGTCCCCCCCCCTAACCCGGGTAGACCAAGCGGCGCCATCGCTTTCGTGCTCGGCCTCTTCCCTGGACTTGGCGCGGTCTACAACGGTGAGTACAACAAGGCTCTGATCCACCTCGTTGTTTTCACCGCCATCATTTTTGGGCTCGTCGAGGCCGCCAATGCAGATGACTTCAGCGTGGGCCCGGTACTTGTTCTCGCCTTCATGCTGGCTGGCTTTGTCTTTTACATGGCGTTTGATGCAATGCGCGTTGCTCAGGCCAAAGTCACGGGCGAGACAGTCAGTGATCCGCTAAACGAGTTCAGCAAGAAACTCCCTATTGGCCCGATCGTCTTGATTGGCATCGGTGGGCTATTGCTCCTTGGCAATTTTCGGGTCTTCCAAATCCTTCATATCAACTTGTGGAGATTGTGGCCGCTGGTTTTGATTGCCGTGGGATTCATGATGTTTCGCGATAGGGCAGGACGCTCCTAGTTTCTGTAAAATTGGCGAGGAGAAGATTCGATGAGTGATAGAGTTCGCTGCACCTGCCGCCGCTGCGCCATCCGCAGCCTGATGGGCCCCGCAGTTATCACGACGATTGGCATCCTTTTTCTGCTAGGGGAAATTCGCGGCGGATATCTCTCCTTTTGGAATACGTTTCCCGTCATCTTTATCGTAATCGGAGCGATTTTGCTGGCCTCCTCCCTCGCACCCACCGAAGGCCATATCGATCCTTCTATACCCCAGGCCCCTCCGCCCGCGGCACCTCCGAGCTCGTATCAAGGACCGGCGCAAGGCCAGGGACAATAATTCCCCATGGCAAACGGCTCTCCTGATCAAACTCGCTCAAGCGGCCTTTTCAGCGGCTTGCTGCTCATCTCTATCGGCGTGCTTCTCCTTCTTTGGACGTACTTCCACATCGGCATTGGCTCGTTTCTCCGCCACTGGTGGCCGCTCATCTTCATCGGATGGGGTCTCGTCAAATTTTACGAACGCACCGCCGCGCAGCGCCAGGGTCGCGCGACCGGTTGGATCACCGCCGGTGAAATCTTTCTCGTCGTAGGAGTTTTCTGCCTCATTGGGGTGGTTGTTATCGTCGATCTCGTCCGCAAAAGAATCCATGAGAAGGGCGGCTGGGTGGATGGGATCGGCGTGGACATCGGCAACCGGTTTCCCTTCGATTTGGACTTGCCCCCTCTTGTTGTTCCGGCCAACGCCCACATTGCGATTACGCTTCCCCGCGGAGACGTGAGCGTCCACGCCTCCGACGAGAATCAACTCGCCGTCACAGGCAAAAAACAAATCCGCTCGTGGAATGAAGACGAAGCCGCACGGTCGGCCGACAGAGTGAAGCTCGAAGTCAAAAAAGACGGCGATACCTTCGTTGTCCGTCCCTCTGATTCCGCTCAGGATATTGGCGGTGCCAGCTTTGACCTCGATGTCGCTCTCCCCAAGAAAGCCGATCTCTCCGTCAAAACCCAAAAGGGCGATATTCACATCGCGGACGTCCTCGCGCCGCTATCCGTGAGCACGCAGTCCGGCAACATCGAAATTTCCGATACCGGCGGCAGCGTCACCATTGATACACAAAAGGGCGACACAACCGTTACCGATACCAAGGGCGACGTCAAAATCGCCGGCAAAGGCGGCGAAGTCAGCGTGGTCAATGCCACCGGCGGACTCACTCTCAACGGTGAATTTTTCGGCCCCATCCGCGCCGAGAAAATTGCCAAAGGGATTCGCTTCATCTCGCATCGCAGCGATTTCACACTCACTCAGCTCACCGGCCACATGTCCATCGAGTCCGGCAACTTTGAAATTGTCGATGCGCCCGGCAGTCTCACGCTTCGCACTTCCTCCGCTAATGTCAGTATCGAAAACCCCGGCGGCAAAGTGAACGTGGACAACCGCAACGGCAACATTGACGTTCGCTATTCCGTGGCCCCCAAAGACGACATCCAGCTCACCAATTCGTCTTCGGAGATCACGCTCAGTCTTCCCTCCAACACCAGCTTTGAAATCGTCGCCGACTGCCACTCCTGCGACATCGATTCCGATTTCTCCAGTCCGTCGCTAAACAAAACCACCACAAAATCTGGCGATTCTCACTTCGAGGGCAAATACGGCTCCGGCCGTCCCATCAAGATCGTCATCCGCACCAGCTACGGCTCCATCAACATCCGCAAAACCTCGTAGCCTTCTGAATCACTAAAAATTCCGCGACGCACACAAGTAGGGGCACGATATATCGTGCCCTCTTCGCTGCACGCTCACCAAATTCGGCTGGAACGCGCCACTCGGCACAACTCGAACGCCAAGAAGTCCTTGGCCTTTCCGTCACGTCTAACTCTTCAATCTCAAATCCCGGTCCAGGAGCTTCCATGAAGAATTTCCTCCTCGGCGTTCTCTCGACGCTTCTCGTTCTTTCGCTCGCCGCCTTCGCCTATCTCCGCCTCGGCTTCGCCGAAGTCCGCGCCGACGTCGCTCCTTCGCGTCTTGAATCAACTCTCCTGGCTCCCGCCGTCCGCGCTTCCGTCCGCCGCCACGCACCCGAAATTCCCAATCCCTATTCGCCGACCGACCCAAACCTTATCGCCGGCGGCAAAATCTATCTTTCCGAATGTTCCGGCTGCCATGGCGATCTCGAACCAGGCAAGGGTGGCTCGGCCGCTGCCCTGATTCCCGCCCCGCCTCAGTTCTCTTCGGTTGGATCCGACTTCACGGAAGCCCAAATTTTCTGGGTCGCCAAGCACGGCATCCGCCGTTCCGGCATGTTTGTAAACGGTCAGTGGGACTCCGACGAGAGACTCTGGCAGGTCTCCGCCTTCATCAAGCGCATCCGCTCCCTCCCGTCGAACGTCCGTACCGCCGTCCTCGCTCCCACGCCAAAATAGACTCGGTGCCAAGCTGCCAAACGGTGTGCAAGCCATTCTTTATGAGTACTGTTACTTGACTAGCTATCATGTCCGTGATATACTTACCCGTGAAATCGCGCCCTGTTTTCGCTAACTCCATTGCCTTCTGCAGTTACAAAATCTGCAAAAATAACCCCCTGTATTTTCAACACTTACCCGACCCTCTCGCATCTGCTGATTCTAAAGCCACTTCAACTCCTTTAGATTCTGCAGTTACAAGACCCCTCTTCTTAACTTCTTTGGAATCAACACTTACAAAAAAGGGGGGTGGGGTGGGTAGCCACGCCTAACCCAGCCGCTCCCAAAATTCCCGTTTCGGTGTCTAACTATTTATCTATGCGCCGCCTCGCCCTCCGCATCGCCCTCGGACTAATGCTCTCGTCAGTCCCCTACCCGGCGCTTCCCGCCCCGCCCCAGCACAGCCATACCGACCTCCACGAGACCTTCCTGCAAAGGCTTTCCGACGCGGCAATCGATCGCACAAAGCTCGTCGTCCGCTACGATTCTGCTTACGTCAGGATTCCGTATCCCAACGGTGATGTCCCTGCCAGCACCGGCGTCTGCACCGATGAAGTCATCCGGTCCTACCGCGCCCTCGGCGTCGACCTGCAAAAAGAAGTCCACGAAGACATGCAGCGAAATTTCTCCGCCTATCCCAATCAACGTCGCTGGATGCTGGCCCGCACGGACACCAACATCGATCATCGCCGCGTGCCGAACCTCCAGGTCTTTTTCTCGCGCAAGGGCGAATCGTTGCCGGTCACTTCAAACGAGTCGGACTACAAACCCGGCGAACTCGTCACCTGGGATCTTGGCGGCAACGTTCCCCACATCGGAATTGTTGTCAACAAGCAGTCGTCGGCGCCGGGCCGCTACCTCGTCGAACACAACATCGGCGCAGGCCCCAAAATCGAAGACGTTCTCTTCTCCTGGAAAATCACCGGCCACTACCGCTATTTCGGCCCAGGAGGTGCCGCAGCACTCTAGCTTTCTTTGGAGGCGGCTTCTAAGCCGGCCCGCCGAAGGAGGGCCGTCAGACCTTCTCTTGGTTTAGTCTTTTGTAGTGGCGGGTCTTCAGACCCGTTCTTTGCTCTTGCTTTGCTCTTGCTTTGCTCTTTCTTTGCTCTTGCTTTGTTTTGTCTGTTGTAGTGGCGGATCTTTAGATCCGTTCTTCGCTCTTTGAAAACTTATCGTTCGGCAACGCGGTTCAAGTCTTCGTAGAAGGTCGGAAACGAAACGCCGGCACATTCTGCATCGCGAATGGTGGTTGGGCCATCCGCGGCGAGTCCCGCAATGGCAAACGCCATCGCGATGCGGTGATCGCCATGCGGTTCAATCTCCGCGCCGCGCAATTTTCCAGCGGAACGGCCCGCCACTTTCAAACCGTCGGGCCGTTCTTCCACCGTCGCGCCCATTTTGCGCAAATTCTCGACGAGTACCGCGATGCGATCGCTCTCTTTCACGCGCAATTCGCTCGCATCGCGAATCTCGATTCCCTCTTCCGTGTAAGGACCGAGCGCTGCCAGCATCGGCAATTCATCAATCACGAGCGGAATCGTATCGCCGGAAACGACGCCGCCTTTCAACGCCGCGCCCTTTACGGCGAGGTCGCCGATCACTTCGCCGTGCGAGCTTTGCACGGAATGAATCTGGATGCTCGCGCCCATCTGCGCAAAAACATCCAGAATCGCCGTGCGCGTGGGATTGAGGCCAACATTCTGAATCAAAATGCTCGACTCGGGAAAAAGCGAAGCGGCGGCGATGAAAAATACCGCGGAAGAAATATCGCCGGGAACATCGAGGTTGCGCGCAGTCAATTTGATCGAACCGTTGGAGCCGGCGCCGCGAATTTTCGTGACGCGCGCGTTGCGTTCGACGGGAGCGCCAAATGCTTCGAGTGCGAGTTCCGTGTGATCTCGCGTGCGGGCCGGCTCGGTGACAATCGTCTCGCCTTCGGCGAAAAGTCCCGCGAGCAGCACGGCGGACTTCACTTGCGCGCTGGCCATCGGCATTTTGTAGTCGATGGCGCGCAACTTTCCGCCGCGAATTTCCAGCGGCGCGAAATTATCTTCGCGCGCTTTGATTTCCGCGCCCATTTCGCGCAGCGGCCCGACGACGCGTTTCATCGGCCGCTTTTGCAGACTCTCATCGCCGCTGATGGTGGTCTTGAAGTTCTGGCCGGCCAGAATTCCGGAAAGGAGGCGAATCGTCGTGCCGGAATTTCCCGCGTCGAGCGCGCGCCAACTGCTCTTTAGGTCACGCAACCCGCAGCCGGTAACGCGCCGTTGAACGGATATCGTCGATCGGGGCGATTTCGCCAGCGAGCGTTTGTTGCGCCCGTTGCACGATCGCGCGACCCGGCTTTTCCCCACGAAGAAGCTCTTCCGTTTTCGTCGCGCGAAACACGGTTGGGGCAACGCTGCCGAGCGCGATTCGCACTTCCGAAATCCGACCGGCATCGATTCGCGCCGCGCCCGCGAAACACACCTTCGAGATGGCTTGAGCCCTTCGCGTGCCGACCTTGCGATAAAACTGGTTCGAGTAATTCCTGTTTCGGGGCAGACGGATGGCGCGAATCAATTCGTCTTCGCGCAAGGCGATTTTCTTGTAGCCGTGCCAGAAAACGTGATACGGAACCCACCGCGCACCGCCGGCGGAGACAAGTTCGAGCTCCGCATCATAGACAAGTAGGGACGGCGGCGAATCCGCGGCGGGAGAAGCGTTGGCGATATTTCCACCGAGCGTGCCACGATTCTGCGTGGCGATGCTGCCGGTTTCGGAGGCCGCGCGGCCCAACAACGGAAATTCGCGGGCAAGCAGTTCGTGGCGCCGGATATCGGAATAGGTTGTCATCGCGCTGAGCGTCACGAATTCGGAAGTCACCGCGATCCCTCGCAGCTCAGGCAGCTTCCAGATGCTCAGGAATTTGCGGTGGGGAAGTTTTCCCGCCTCAAGCAGAACCATTAAATCAGTGCCGCCGGCAAAGGGTTTCCACTCGCCCGGTTCGTGGGCCAGGCGTTCCAGCGCCTCCGCTAGATTTCGAGGCTCCACCATTTCGTAGCCGGGAATGTACGATCTCATCGGCGAGGTCCTTGTGCGCGACACGCTTCGAGGACCGACTCGAATATTTTTGTGTACCCGGTGCAGC
>Ga0137412_10001102_pt1 | contig 20420 bp, 20 predicted proteins | sample CZODoug2_1_16fun_FD_122160 | JGI IMG/M metagenome (GOLD analysis project Ga0137412, IMG submission 122160) | Vadose zone soil fungal communities from Angelo Coast Range Reserve, California, USA - CZODoug2_1_16fungal (Hybrid Assembly) | ecosystem: Environmental > Terrestrial > Soil > Vadose zone...
CGACGGCGAGAAGGTCGTCGGGGTGCACGTCGAGCGTGGCGGCGAGACGATCGAGATCGCCTCGCAGATCGTCGTCAGCGACGTCGGACCCGCAGCGACAGTGGCCCTGATCGGTGCTGACGACGTCCCCGACGACTACAGGGAGCTCGTTGAACTTGGCAACCGTCCCACCGCGATGATCTCGGTCAACTTCGCGAGCCAGGACCGACTCGTCGACGTGCCGGGGATGCTCAGCTTCGCCAAATCGCGACGCCTCGCCTACGTCGCCAACTTCACCGACATCTGCCCGGACATGGCGCCTGCCGGATGGAACCTCTACGTGGGCACCGCGGTTCCGAAGCCGTCCGTCGGAGACTTCGACGAGAAGGCCGAGACGGAACTGCTGCTGGCCGACCTTCGCGACGAGATCGAGGGTTTCGACGAACGCGCCAGGATCCTCAACATCGCGGTCACACGTGACGGATGGCCGCCCCAACGAGCCGTCGCCGGCTTCGACCTGCCACGCGATACCCCGTTCGCCGGGCTGTGGAATGTCGGCGACGCCGTCAAGGAGTACGCCAACGGCGGCACCACCGCCTGCGCTGAAACGGCCCAGCTGGTGGTCGACGAGATCGTCCAGACCTACACGCTGACCAAGACTCAGTAGGGCAGCGTTCGCGCACGCTCGGGGCGAGCGAAGCGACGGGGGGTGTCTCGGGGCGAGCGAAGCGACGGGGGGTGTACAGACCCGACTGTTGACTGTGGCGACGATCATACGTACGATATTTTTTAATCAAGAATAAGTTTTTCGGAATACCGCCAGAAGAGAGAGGGAACGATGGGGTTCAACAACTCTGAAGAGGTCAACAAGTACATCGGTGGCATCTTCGAAAACGCGTTCGACGATCCCGAGATCGGCCCGAAGCTCGTCGATACCGGTCTGGTCGTCGCCTTCGACTTCAGCGATCCCGAAGCCGTCGTAGTCGTCGACATGGCGAACAAGATGGTCACCAACGGGGGAGCCGGGGGACCGGCACCTTCGGCCACGATGACGATGACGGCCGACACCGGGAACGCGTACTGGCAGGGCAAGGTCAACCTGCCGCTCGCGATGGCGAAGAAGAAGGTCAAGGTCGACGGCAACGTCGCCAGCCTGCTGAAGCTCGCGCCGCTTGGCAAGAAGCTGTACGGCAGCTATGTCCAACGTCTCAAAGAGGACGGCCGCGACGACCTGATCGTCTAAACACCACCATGTATCCAGGAACCCACGCATCGACGTCACCCGACCGGCCAGCGGTGATCATGGCCGGCTCCAACGCCACGGTGACCTACGGCGAGCTCGAGACGAACTCGGCCCGTCTCGCATCCGCTCTGCACCAGCTGGGTCTGCGCACGGGTGACGTCATCGCGATCCTGTCGGACAATGCGCCAGAGGCATTCGAGATCTACTGGGCAGCAATACGTTCCGGCCTGTACGTGACCTTCGTGAACTGGCATCTGTCAGCTGATGAGGTGGCCTATATCGTCCGAGACAGTGGCGCACGGGTACTGATCGCGTCGGGTGGGGTGCCCGAGCTCGGCTCGCAGATCGCAGACCTCGTACCCGAAGTGGAACATCGGTACGCGTTCGGTGCCCCGATCACCGGCTACGACTCGTACGCCGACCTGCTCGAGCAGGCCGGACCGCGGCTCACCGACCAACCCCGCGGCTCGGAGATGCTGTACTCGTCGGGGACCACCGGTCGCCCGAAGGGAATCAAGCCACGCCTGTTGCCGATTCAGGTCGACGAAGCCGGTGACGGCATCTCCGGCCTGATGGCCCACGGCTTCGGGTTCACCGACAAGGACGTCTACCTATCGCCCGCGCCGGTCTACCACGCCGCGCCGTTGAAGTGGTGCGCCGGCGTGCACGCGTTGGGCGGCACGGTCGTGGTGATGGAGCGGTTCGACGCCGAGGCGTCGCTGGCGGCGATCGAACGGTTCCACGTCACCGCCACCCAGATGGTCCCGACGATGTTCGTCCGGCTCCTGCAACTGCCCGCCCCCGTGCGTGCCCGTTACGACACGTCGTCCCTGCGGTTGGCGGTGCACGCCGCCGCGCCGTGCCCGCCCGACGTCAAGGACGCGATGATCGCCTGGTGGGGGCCGATCCTCACCGAGTACTACGGCGCCACAGAAGGCCACGGCATCACCCTGATCACCACGTCCGAATGGCAGACGAAGCGGGGATCGGTCGGCAAGGCTGCGCTCGGACTGCTCCGCATTTGTGACGACGACGGAGTGGAGTTGCCCACCGGCCAGCCCGGTGTCATCTACTTCGAGCGCGAGGCCCCGGCCTTCATCTATCACAACGATCCCGAAAAGACAGCCGAGTCAAGACATCCCGGTCACGAGAACTGGTCGACCGTGGGCGACGTCGGTTATCTCGACGAGGACGGCTACCTCTTCCTCACCGACCGCAAGGCCTTCATGATCATCTCCGGCGGGGTGAACATCTACCCCCAGGAGATCGAGAACGTCCTGGCGCTGCACCCCAAGATCCTCGACGTCGCGGTCATCGGGGTGCCCGACGCCGAGATGGGCCAGCAGGTCAAGGCCGTCGTCCAACTACGCGACGACGTCGAACCGTCCGAGGATCTAGCCGGCGAGATCATCGGCTACGTCCGTGACCGGCTCGCCCACTTCAAGGCCCCGCGCACAGTCGATTTCGTCGACGAGCTGCCCCGGTCAGCCACCGGAAAGCTCGTCAAGCGAACCCTGCAAGCCCGCTACCTGGAGGCACACGCATGACGATCGAAGCCGCTCCGAGCACGGTCCGTCCACCCTTCGACCCGATCAGCATCTCAGCGCTGAGCTTCTGGGACATGACCGCCGAGGAGCGTGAGCCGTGGTTCAAGATTCTGCGCGACGAACGTCCCGTCAGCTGGCACCCGCCGATCGAGGGCACGGTGGTGCCCGCCGACATCGACGGCGTGTGGGCGGTTACCCGCAACGAGGACATCGCGTTCGTCAGCAAGCACCCCGACATCTTCAGCTCGGCTCAAGGTGTGCTGATCGAGGCGATCCCCGATGACGTGATCGAGGCGGCGATGTCGTTCCTGGCGATGGACGCCCCCCAGCACGGCGCCACCCGCAAGCTGATCAGCTCGGTCTTCACGCCACGCCAGGTGGCCACGATCGGCGATCAGATCAAGAACCAGGCCATCACGATCGTCGATGATTTGCTCGCCACCAAGCAAGGCGACTTCGTCGAGCACGCCACCAAGCGGTTGCCGATGTGGACGATCTTCGAAATGGTCGGTCTGCCTGCCGAATTGCGCGAAGAGGCACTGCACCATGCCGACGGGCTGCTGTCGTGGGCCGACCCCGACGTGGCCGCGGGACGTGAGCCCGGCGAGGTGATGAACGATTCGCTGGTCGGGCTGCTCGTGCTCGGGCTGGATCTGGCCGCGCAGCGCCGTGCGCAGCCGACCTCCGACCTGACCAGCCGACTCGTCGAGGCAGAAGTCGACGGCCGCAAGCTCACCGATGACGAGATCGCGGCGTTCTTCGTGCTGCTCGCGGTGGCGGGCACCGACACCACCCGCAACACCATGGCGGTGACGGCGATGGCACTGCAGGAGTTCCCGGAGCAGCGCGCGCTGCTCGCTGAGGACTTCGACGGCCACATCCGGACCGCCATCGACGAGTTCGTCCGGTGGGCGACCCCGGTGATGACGTTCCGCCGCACCGCCACCCGGGATACCGAGCTGGGCGGTCAGCAGATCAGAGAAGGCGACTGGGTGTTGCTGATGTACTCGTCGGGCAATCGCGACGAGCGGGTGATCACCGACCCCCACACCTTCGACATCCGTCGGAGCCCGAACCCGCACATCGGGTTCGGTGGTGGTGGCCCGCACTTCTGTATGGGCGCGTTCCTGGCCAAGATGCAGCTCGAGGCATTCTTCGGCGAGCTGATCCGGCGGGTTCCGAACCTGCGCCTCGGCAAGCCTGATTACTTGACCAGCAACTTCTTTCGCGCCGTCAAGTCCCTGCCGTACACCCTCGACTAGGAGAACCGATGACTGCATTCGACGGAAAGCGCTTCGTGGTCACCGGTGCCGCGTCCGGAATCGGCGATGCCGTGGCCGAACGACTCCTGGCGGCCGGCGCCGAGGTGGTCTCGCTAGACCGGAACACCCCGACCGCGAAGGTGAACCGCCATGTCGAGGTGGACCTCGCCAATCCGCGCAGCATCGACGCCGCCCTCGAACAACTCGACGGACCGTTCGACGGACTGATGAACGTGGCAGGGATCCCCGGAACGGCGCCCGCCGAGCTGGTTCTTGCGGTCAACAGCCTTGCCGTACGCCACCTGACCGAGGCGTTCTTCGAGCGACTCGCGCCTGGGGGTTCCGTGACGATCGTGTCCTCGACGGCAGGCTTCGGCTGGCCGGCTCGCCTCGACGTCATCCGCGATCTGCTGGCCACGGACACCTTCGAAGAAGGGGCGGCCTGGTTCAAGGCCAACCCTCAACAGGGAAATGCCTACAACTTCTCCAAGGAAGTCACCACCGTCTACACGATGACGATGGGGTTGGCCTTGGTGGAGATGGGCTTTCGCATCAACGCGGTGCTCCCTGGACCGGTCGAGACCCCCATCCTTGCCGACTTCGAAGAATCCATGGGCAAGGACAACCTCGACGGCATCAAGGAACTCCTCGGCAGGCACGCCAACCCGGCCGACATCGCCGATGCGGTGCTGTTCCTCGCATCCGACGAGGCCCGGTGGATCAACGGCCAAACGTTGGTCGTCGACGGAGGGATCACCGGTGCCGTGCTCTCCGGAGTCGTTCCGGCGCCAGAGATCTGAGTCCGGATATGTCCATCCAGGCTCCTGCGGACCACACGGCTCAGTCCGGCCAGCCGCCCCCCGCCACCGAGCTTGCGGACCTCCGCCAGACCTTCGCCACCGGTCGCACACGGGAGTTGCGTTGGAGACTGGCTCAACTCGAGGCGATCGAGCGGCTGTGCGACGAGCGGGAAGCCGACATCGCGGCCGCCCTGCATGCCGACCTCGGCAGGCCGGCGGTCGAGGCATGGCTCGGCGACGTCGCGTCGACCAAGGGTGAAGCGGCATACGCCATCAAGCATCTGAAGAAGTGGATGCGCCGCCGCAGACAGCCGGTGCCGCTTGCCCAGCTTCCCGGACGCTGCTGGGTGCAGTACGACCCACTGGGCGTCGTCCTGATCATCGGGCCATGGAACTACCCGGTCTATCTGAGCCTGGCCCCGCTCGTCGCCGCCGTGGCAGCCGGAAACTGCGCCGTGCTCAAGCCATCCGAGCTCGCGCCCGCCACCTCCGCATTGTTGGCGCGACTGGTGCCGCTCTACTTGGACGCCGACGCGGTTCGCGTCGTCGAGGGTGACGGTCAGACCACCCAGGATCTGTTGGCGCAAGGCTTCGACCACGCCCTGTTCACCGGCGGAACCGACATCGGCAAGAAGATCATGGCCGCGGCCGCGCCGACGCTCACCCCGGTGACGTTGGAACTCGGCGGGAAGAGCCCGGTGATCGTGGCCGCCGACGCGGATCTCGACGTCGCCGCCCGACGCATCGCGTGGCTCAAGCTGATGAACTCCGGGCAGACCTGCATTGCGCCGGACTACGTTCTGGCCGAACGTTCGATCGCCATCGAACTCACCGACCGGATCGTCGCCAACGTCACGGCGTTTCGTGCCGACGAAGGCGGCCGCGGGATGCGGATCGTCAACCCGCGGCAGTTCGATCGGCTGGTCTCGCTGATCGAATCGACCACGGGTGCGGTCGTGGCGGGCGGTGGCTTCGAGCGCTCGACGCTGACGATCGAGCCGACCGTGATCCTCGATCCGCCTCCCGACGACGCCGTGATGGCCGATGAGATCTTCGGCCCGGTGCTTCCGGTGATCACCATCGAATCGGCCTCAGCCGCCATCGATTTCGTCAACCGCCGACCGAAGCCGTTGGCACTGTACGTCTTCACCTCGTCACGGCAGCGGGCCCGGAATCTGATCGATCGGATTCCGTCGGGCGGAGCCGTTGTCAATCACGTCGCAATGCATTGCCTCGTCCCGCAGCTTCCGTTCGGCGGGGTGGGAGCCAGCGGTATGGGCGCCTACCACGGCCGCTGGGGGTTCGAGGCCTTGAGCCATCGCCGAGCGGTGTTGGCGAAGTCGACGAGACCAGACCCGGTGTTCGTCTACCCGCCCTACACCGATCGGGCGTTGAAGATCATGCGCAAGTTGTTCTGACGCAACTCATACGAAGGGATGGGCGAAACGACATGGCTGGACTCGACGGCAGGGTCGTGATCATTACCGGCGCCGGCGGCGGACTGGGCCGAGAGTACGCGCTGCTGCTGGCCGACGAGGGCGCCCGCGTCGTCGTCAATGACCTTGGGGGAGCCCGGGACGGATCGGGATCCGGCCAGGCCATGGCCGACACCGTCGTCGACGAGATCCGGCAGCTGGGCGGCACTGCGCTCGCCAACTACGACAACATCGCGACCGAGGACGGCGCCCAGTCGCTCGTCGACTCGGCGCTGCAGGAGTTCGGCGCACTCGACGGCGTGGTCAACAACGCCGGAATCCTGCGTGACGGCGCGTTCCACAAGATGAGTGCGGAGAACTGGGACGCAGTCCTCAAGGTGCACCTCTACGGCGGGTTCCACGTCACTCGCGCGGCATGGCCGCATCTGCGTGAACGAAAGTTCGGCAGGATCGTGATGGCTACCTCGACGAGCGGCATCTTCGGCAACTTCGGGCAATCCAACTACGGCGCTGCCAAACTGGGTCTGGTCGGGTTGATCAACACCCTGGCCATCGAGGGTGCCAAATACGGGATTCTGGCCAATGCGGTGGCGCCGATGGCCGCAACGCGGATGACGACCGACATCGCGCCACCGGAACTCCTCGACAAGCTGCCGCCCGCCCACGTGGCACCAGTCGTCGGATACCTGATGAGCGAACAGTGCACCGACACCGGGAGCGTGTTCGTCGTCGGCGGCGGAAACATCCAGCGGGTGGCGCAGTTCCAGAACAAGGGTGTGTCGTTCTCGGAGCCGCCGACTGTCGACCAACTGACGGAGCGATGGTCGGAGATCGCCGACCTGACGAACGTAGAAGTGGGGGCCAATCCGCTCGGCTGAGTTCGTCCACATTGAATTCGAAGTTGAGGAGCGATGTTGACCAATCGAATACTCGTGTTGTGTGCCTGGGCCGGTCCGGCCACCGTCGTCGTCGCGATGATCGGCTGGCTCATCGCCGGGGTGCTGCCCGTGCCGCTGGGTTCGGAGAGTTCGGTCGAGGCGGTCGTGAGCTTCTACAGCCACGACACCCGAGTGATTGCGGGCCTGGTGATCTCGACAATCGGCGTCAGCCTTGTCTTTCCGTTGATCGCCGTCATCGCCGTGTACATGGTGCGGATGGAGGGTCGGACGCCGATCCTGGCGTTTCTCCAGCTGATCACCGGCGCGGCGACCGGCGTCTGCCTGCTGCTGCCGCTGCTGCTGATGACCACCATCGCCTTTCGGCCCGACCGCAGCCCGGAACTGACGATGACGCTGAACGACATCGCATGGCTGTTGTTCATCACACCGATCGCGCCGTTCATGATTCAGAACGTCGCCATCGGAGTCGCCATCCTGAACGACAAGCGCCAGACGTTGCCCCGATGGGTGGGCTACGTCAACTTCTGGATCGCGTTCTCGTTCATTCCCGACCCTCTCGCGTTCTTCTTCCACAGCGGCCCCTTCGCGTGGCGTGGCATCTTCATCTTCTGGTTGGCCTTGACCACGTACAGCGTCTTCCTCGTCGTGATGGGACTGACTCTGCGCAAGGCGATCCGAGAATCGGCCGACCCGGACGTGTCGGCGGTTGCCGCCGCGGCGGCATGACGCACCCGCAGGTTCGGGTGGATCCCGACCTACCCGAGTTCCTTTGGGACAGTGATGGTGCCGACGCCGCACCACCACCGGCTCGGCGGCCGGCGAAGGCCCGGGATGGGCACATCCCTGGCGAAGCCGGGCTGTGGATCTTCATCCTCGGGGACATGACCCTCTTCGCCGCGATCCTGATCGCCTTCCTGTGGGAGCGTCGTTCTGATCCCGTGGTCTTCGAGCAATCCGCGCACCAACTCATTCAGCCGATCGGTGCGGTGAACACCCTGGTACTCCTTCTCAGTTCCTACCTGGTCGTGTGTGCGATCTTCGCGCACCGTGGCGGGCGGTATCCCCAGGCGAGGCGCCTCGTCGCAGGCGCCGTGAGCTGCGCCGCGGTCTTCGCCGGTCTGAAGGCGTTCGAGTACTACAGCGCGATCTCCTCTGGTCACACGCCGTCTGGTCACATGCAGGGTTCGGGGACGTTCTTCACGTTCTACTTCGTCCTCACCGGCCTACACCTCCTGCACGTCATCGTCGGAACGGCCCTCTTGCTGGTGTGGCAGGCGATGCTGAAGCGTCGGCGTTCCTGGACCGGATCACAGAAGGTCGCCGAGGGGATCGCATCCTATTGGCACATGGTCGATTTGCTCTGGGTGGCCATCTTCACGCTCGTCTACTTGGTGAGTGCCGAGTGAACGGCGCCGTGCCTCGCCGGGTCACGGCGGTGTTCGCAGGTCTCGTCGTTGCAACGTGCATCACGTGGTGGCTTGGCAGTAGGTCGTCCCTAACCGGCAATGGCCTTGGCCTGGCCGCGGCGCTCACCGTGCTGATCGCCTCCGCGAAGATCTACTTCATCGGCCGAGACTTCATGGAACTGCGCTCCGCACCGTCGGTTCTCCGTGCCGCCTTCACCGTCTGGGTGGGTGTGGTCGCCGTCGCGGCGATTGCGCTGGTGGTCGTGCCGACGTCCTGATCTCAAGCGCGCGAGGCGATGTCGCGGCCGATGATCTCCTTCATGATCTCGGTCGTTCCTCCGTAGATCGTCTGCACCCTGGTGTCGACGAAGGCACGCGCGACGGGATATTCGGCCATGTAGCCGTAGCCGCCATGCAGCTGAAGGCAACGATCGACGACGCGCTTCTGCAGCTCGGAGACGAACCACTTGCCCTTGGCAGCGTCGATCGCCGTCAGCTCATCGGCGTTGTACGCCAGCACGGACTTGTCGACGTACGCCTCGGCGACGTCGATCTCGGTTGCCATCTCCGCGAGTTCGAAACGTACGTGCTGGTTGCCGGTCAGCGGCTGCCCGAATGCCGTGCGGCCCCGGCAGTAGTCACAGGTCAGTTCGAAGATCGCCCTGGTGGTGGCCATCGCCTTCGCCGTGACCCCGAGCCTCTCCCTTGGCAGGTGACTCATCAGGTAGGGGAGTCCTCGCCCCTCCTCACCGAGGAGATTGGCCGCGGGAACGACCGCGTCGTTGAAGAACAGCTCGGAGGTGTCCTGCCCCGGAAGGCCGATCTTGTCCAACTGGCGACCCCGCTCGAATCCCGGGGTGTCGCGTTCGACGACGAAGAGGCTGAAGGCACCGGAGCCACCCTCGGCATTGGTGCGGGCGGCCACGACGACGACGTCGGACATGATGCCGCTGGAGATGAAGGTCTTCTGGCCGTTGAGGATCCAGCGATCGCCGTCCTTGCGCGCCGTGGTGCGGATGCCCTTGAGATCACTGCCCGCGCCGGGCTCGGTCATGGCGAGTGCACCGATGATCTCACCCGCGGCGAACCCAGGAAGCCAGCGCTGCCTCTGTTCGTCGTTGGTGAGGTCGAGCAGGTAGTGCAGCACTAGATCGTCCTGGAGACTGATCGTCAGCCCGAACGACAACGCGTTGATGCGTGCGATCTCCTCGCTCACCACCATCCGGTAGCGATAGTCGCGCTCGCCCGCGCCGCCGTACCGTTCGTCGATCTGCAGCGCGTAGATGCCCGCTTTGGCAGCTCGCGCGAAGACCTCCCTGTCGATCCAATGGTTGCGGTCCCAGTCGTCTTGGTGCGGAACGACTTCGCGAGACAAGAACTCCCGCACCGTTTCACGGTAGGCCTCGTGATCGGAACCGTAGAGCGTGCGTATCACGGTCAGAGTCGTTCGATGATCGTGACGTTCGCCTGGCCGCCGCCCTCGCACATCGTCTGGAGACCGTACCGGCCACCGGTGCGCTCGAGCTCGTGCAGTAGCGAGGTCATCAGCCGTGCCCCGGTGCAGCCGATCGGATGTCCGAGTGCGATGGCGCCGCCGTTCGGATTGACCCGCTCGGGGTCGGCGCCCAGTTCCGCCAGCCACGCCAGCACGACGGGTGCGAACGCCTCGTTGATCTCGACTGCGTCGATGTCGTCGATCGACATGCCCGTTCGTTTCAGAGCATGTTGGGTCGCGGGAATCGGGGCCGTCAGCATCATTACCGGGTCGGCGCCACGTACGGACATGTGATGGATGCGCGCCCGCGGGGTGAGACCGAATCGGTCGACCGCGTCCTGGGAGGCGACGAGGAGCGCCGCCGCGCCGTCGGAGATCTGGCTGGCGACCGCCGCCGTGAGCACGCCATCCTCGACCAGGGTGGGCAGGGTGGCCATCTTCTCGAGCGAGGTGTTGGCGCGCGGTCCTTCGTCCACCGAAACCCCTGTGTAGGGGGAGATCTCGCGGTCGAAGTAACCTGCGGCGATGGCGGCGACCGCTCGTTGGTGGCTCGCGAGCGCGAACTGCTCGTTGGCCTCTCGGCTGAGCTTCCAGTGATCCGCGATCATCTCCGCGCCGCGGAACTGCGAGATCTCCTGATCTCCGAACCGCTCCTGCCATCCGCGGCAGCCGGTCCAGGGATCCGTGGCGCCGAACGGCTCGCCCGCGGCGAATGCGCTAAGGATCGGGTACTGGCTCATCTTCTGCACCCCGCCCGCGACGATGAGGTCGGAGGTGCCGCTCATCACCGCCTGGGCGGCGAAATGCACTGCCTGCTGGGCGGAACCGCACTGGCGATCGATCGTCACTCCAGGAACGGATTCGGGGAGTCCGGCGGCCAGCGCCGCGGTGCGGGCGATGTCGCCGGCCTGGGAGCCGATGTTGTCCAGGCAACCGAGGATGACGTCGTCGATCGCGGCGGGGTCGATGTCGTGCCTGCCCACGACGGTCTTGATGACGTGTGCTGCCATGTCGGCGGGATGTTCGGCGGCGAAGCCGCCCGCCCGCTTGCCGACCGCGGTTCGGACCGCGTCAACGATGAATGCCTCAGCCATGTACTTAATTTAACATAGAATCAAAAACGGACAAAGCCCGCGCTGAGGACGGCCGGGCGTTCGTTCAACGTCGACCGCGACCCGGCGCGTCGGTCCCGCTCGATTCGAGCGCACCCCGGATGAGCCGCTGGGCGTCGGCCACGATGGCGTGCAACGGCGTGCGGCGTGGGTCCCACCACTCGGCTGCCCAGTTGAGGGCGCCGAGCACCAGCATTTGACTGATCCGCGGGTCGACGTCGGAACGCAGCTGTCCGGTGCGGGCGGCCTCGTCGAACAGCTGCCGCCACAGCGCGCCGTAGCTGTCCTCTTCGCGGTCGGCGCGGATGCGGAGCCGACTGGGGATCTGCCCTCGATTCCGGATCGAAGCCGTTGTGTAGTCCGAGATCTCGAGCTCGTGCCGAAGGTGGGTCTCAGCTGCGACGAGGATCTTCTGGAGAGCAGGCGTGCCGGGAGGCAGGGCCTGCAAGGTTGCCTGGAGGTGTACTCGCATGTCGGCGAGTCCGCTGGCCATCACCTCTTCGATCAGCTCGTCACGGGAGGAGAAGTAGTAGTAGATGGCAGGCGTCTGAATGTCCGCCCGTTGTGCTACGTCCGACAACCGGGTCCCGGCGTAGCCCTTTCGGCTCAGCACGTATGCCGCGGCGTCCAGGATTCGACCGCGCGTGCGCGCATACTTCGTCTCGTCTTCGGCAGACGCATCGGCGTTGACTCCGACGTCGGCACGCGGGCTCATTGGGTTTTTGCGGCGCGGAAACCCCCGGCTTTAACCGGGGGAGGAGGCGCCGTGTCTCCTTTCGGTGATTTGTCGGTGTCGAGAGTTACGTTGTCGGTATGGCGCGATATCGGTTGCTTCCGACGGCTGAACAGGCAATGGTGTTGGCCGAGCATTGTCGCCACGCCCGGTATGTATGGAACCTGGCCGTCGAGCAGCACAAGCACTGGCAGCCCGGACGTCGTGCGCCGGGCTACAACGAGCAGTGTGCTCAGTTGACTGCGGCCCGCGCCGAGCACGATTGGCTGGCGGCCGGGTCGCAAACGGTGCAGCAGCAGGCGCTGCGAGACTTCGCTCAGGCGATGCGCAACTTTTTCAACAGAACCCACGGCCGCCCGACGTGGCGCAAAGTCGGTGTGCACGAGGGATTCCGGCAGGTCGGGGTCAAACCGCACCACGTCGAGCGTCTGAACCGCCGGTTTGGTCGGGTGTGGGTGCCCAAGGTGGGCTGGGTGCGCTTCCGCCTGTCGCAACCGGTCCCTGAGGGGGTGAAGTCCTTTCGGGTCACCCGTGATCGGGCTGGGCGCTGGCACATTGCGTTCGCTCACGTCCCGAATCCGATCGCGGGTCCTGGTGAGGGCAGCGTGGTGGGTATCGACCGCGGCGTTGCGGTGTCGGCGGCGTTGTCGACCGGTGAACTGCTGCACGCCCCTGGCCTGAGCCGCGGCGAGGCCAGGCGGTTGAAGGTGCAGCAGCGGCGGCTTGCACACGCCGAGCGCGGCTCCAACCGCCGCTGCCGAGCGAAGCTGGCCATCGCGAAGCTCAAAGCGCGTGAGACCGACAGGCGCAAGGACTGGGTCGAAAAGGCCAGCACTGACATCGCGCGGCGTTTCGACACAATCCGCATCGAAGCCCTTGAGGTGGCTACGATGACGCGATCTGCGCGGGGCACTGTGGAGCAGCCCGGCCAACGGGTCGCCCAGAAGCGCGGGCTCAACCGCAGCATTAGACGCAGCGGCTGGGGTGTGCTGGCCGTGCGTTTGCAGCACAAGGCCTGTGGTCGGGTCGAGCAGGTCCCAGCTGCGTACACGTCGCAACGATGCTCGGCGTGTGGGCACGTCGCGCCCGGAAACCGCAAGAGCCAAGCGGTTTTCGAGTGCGAAGCCTGCAGTGCGGGGCCGTGCAACGCCGACGTGAACGCTGCACGCAACATCGCCGCCGGGCGGGCGGTGACAGCACGGGGAGACCTCGGCGCTAGCCGGTCTGCGAACCGTGAACCTCAACTCTGCACTCCTGCCGCATAGGTACTGGGGGGTGGGGTTGGAATCCTCTGGCTTCAGCCAGGGGAGGACGTCAAGGCATCGTGTAGCCGCCGCTGACCGAGATCATCTGGCCGGTGACCTGGCTGGCCGCCGTCGGCGACGCGAACCAGAGCACGGCCCGCGCGACGTCGTCGGCAGTGGTGAGTCGGCGCATCGGGGTGTCCTTCAGCATGAAGTCGATCTGCTTCGGGTTGAAGACCTCGTCTTCGCCGACGGCCCAAAGGCTCGATGCGCCAACTGCATCGGGGCCGTCGGGTATCACGAGACCGGGGCAGATGACGTTCGACCGGATCCCGTGCCTGCCATGTTCGCGCGCGGTGGTGCGAGCCACCGCGACCATCGCCGCCTTGGACGCACCGTAGACGCCCTGCCGGATCTGGCCGAAGGCCGCGTCGCTCGCGATGAAGACGATGGACCCGCCGCCGCCATCCTTCATCGGGCCGATTGCGGCCTGAGTCGCGGCGATCGCCGTGAACAGGTTGATCTCGATGGTTCGCTGCCACTTGTCGCGGTCGGTGTCGGTCGCGATGAACCCGGGTACCGACCAACCGGCGTTGTTGACGAGGACATCGATGCCGCCCCACGCGCTCACCGCGCGACCGATCGCCGTGTCGGCCGCGTCGGGGGCGGTCAGATCGGCGATTGCGAGCTCGACGGCGACGGCGCCGCGTTCTAGTGCCTCGGCTCGCACCTTCTCGGCCTGGGGCTCGTCGATGTCGCTGATCACGATCCGCGCTCCCTCGGCGGCGAATTGGTGCACGATGCCCCGCCCGATGTTGGACGCTCCTCCGGTGACGACGACACGGGCGTTGGCAAGTCCCAGATCCATGGTCGTAGTTTAACGCACATTAGAAAATCTCCATAGCGATTTCACGATCGGTCATCGTCGTTGACACCTCTGGCCGGATATTCTAATCTAGATTAGAAGATGATGACGTGGCGGATGGCCCGCATCGAATCCGTGCCGGCGCCTGGACCAGGGCACGTCGAGGAAGGGTCTCCATGAAGGTCGTAGTCGATTACAACAAGTGCACGGGGTTGGGCATCTGCGAGTCGATGGCGCCCGATCTCTTCGAGGTCAACGACGATGGTGCGCTCGTCCTTCTGAAGGAGGACATCACCGACGACGAACTGCAGTCGGTCGAGGAGGCCGTCGCCGGATGCCCGACAGAGGCATTGAGAATTGAGCGCTGAAGGCGGTCCGAGCCCGGGGGAGAGGCGAATGGATCGGCTCGTCGTCGTTGGCGCGTCGCTGGCAGGTCTGCGGGCCGTCGAGGCTGCGCGAAAGACCGGGTTCGCGGGCGACATCACTCTCATCGGCGGAGAGCCGCACCTTCCCTATGACCGGCCACCGCTGTCCAAGGAGTTCCTCGAGCCGACGGAACCCGGTGTCGAAGCACGGATTCCGTTCTTTCGAAACGACGACGTCTACCCCGACCTTGACGTCGAGCTTCTTCTCGGCGAGCCGGCGACGGGTCTGGACGTCGCGCGCAAGGTCGTGCACGTGGCAGATCGTGAGATCGGCTACGACGCACTGATCATCGCGACCGGCTCGCAGCTTCGGACGCTCCCCGGTACCGGGCACATGGACGGCGTGCACGGCCTCCGCACGCTGGAGGACTCCCTCAGCATCCGTGCCGCCCTGAACGCAGGTGCACGCACCGTCGTCGTCGGCGCAGGATTCATCGGATCAGAAATCGCTTCTGGAGCCAGGAAACGAGGTCTCGAGGTCACCGTCGTCGAAGCCCTACCCACGCCATTGGTTCGTGCTGCCGGCACGGAGATGGGTGCGGCGATCGCGTCCCTGCACGAACGCAACGGCACCACGTTGTTGTGTGGCAGGGGAGTTGCGGCAGTCGAGGGAGACCGTCGCGTCGAGCGCGTCGTTCTGGACGATGGCACCCTCATCGACGCCGACCTGGTGGTGGTGGGCATCGGGGTGTCCCCGTGTGTCACCTGGCTCGAGGGCTCCGGCCTGGCGATCGACAACGGCGTGGTGTGCGACGAGACGCTGTGGACCGGCGCGCCAGGCGTTTACGCCGCCGGTGACGTCGCAAACTGGCTCAACCCGGTCTTCGACGCACGTCAGCGGATGGAGAACTGGACGGCGGCCGCAGAGCAGGGTGCTGCCGCCGCACGCAACGCGCTCGACCCGGAGAACGCCAAGCCGTACGGGACGGTTCCCTACTTTTGGTCCGACTGGTACGGATCGAGGATTCAGTTCGTCGGTGTGCCCGAAGCCGACGAGGTCCTGCTCGCCGACGGTGACGTCGAGAACGGCGAACGGTGGGTGGCGCTCTACCGGCGAGGCGACCGGCTCGTGGGTGCGCTCACCGTCAATGGCCAAACCGTCATCATGAAGTACCGCAGGATGATTGCGCAGAAGAGCTCGTGGGGCGATGCGCTGGAGTTCGCGGAGAAGCGCCGGACGTCGGCACTGGCCACGGCCGCCGGACGCGATGGCTGACCTTGCTATTCGGCGGACCTTGCTGCGTTGTGGACACCCGTTTGCTTGTTCAAGGTCGCGAGATCGTAGACGGCGTTGAGCCGGCAGGCCTCGTCCCCGCGGAAGGAGAAGATCTCGAGTCCTTCGAAGCTAAATGCGTTACCAGTCCCGATGAGTCCAGGCGGCTGGAGGACCCCGGAGAAGTGGCCGGAGCCCCGCCAACTGAACGCGACCTGGCGCACGTCCAACCGGAACATCGGCGGTGCGATCATCTCCCACGTCAAATCCGGGTAGGCGTCGACGACGAAGCGCATGTAGTCGCTGGCGCCTTGGCGCCCATGGGCCTGCGCGTGTGTGAGACGGGTCGTCGGCGTCTCCAGTACGAAGTCGTCGGTCACCAACTCCTTGAGCCGATCGGGGTCGTGACTGTTCCAGGCGTCGAGCCACCGCTGGTACCACGTCAGAGCGAACTCCAAGTCAGGGACGCCCGGCTCGGCTTGCGGCAGGGTCTGAGTTTGAACGCTCATGGTGTCACTCCAGACTGCCGATTCCCGGTCACGTTTCTAATCCATACTAGAAAAAGTGAAGGGTTCCGGCAAGTGGCACTACGGAACGACAGGTGACCTCAGGGGCTACTTGCGCCGAGTGGGTCGGACTTCAGTGAGCCCGTGGCGCACCAAGGTCTGCGCATTCGCCACCACGGCGTCGACCGATCCGCGTCGGGAATCCCACCACTCGACAGTCCAATTCAACGCGCCGAGGACCAACATCTGCGCGATGTGGAGGTCGAGTTCGGCACGCAGGTCGCCCGAACGCGCCAGCCCATTGATCAGCTTCCGCCAGACCTCGCCGTAGCGCTCCTCTTCGAGGATCTGGCGTTGTCGTATCGCTTGGGGTACCTGGCCCGCATTGCGGATCGAAGCCGTTGTGTAGTCAGAGATCTCCAGCGCGTGTCGCAAGTGGGCTTCGACGGCCGCCAGAAGTCGATCCAGCGCAGGCGCCTTCGCCGGCAATGCATCCAGGACGCTGGCGACATGCACGTTCATCTCGGCGATCCCGGCCCACATCACTTCTTCGATGAGATCGTCGCGCGACGGGAAGTAGTAGTAGATGGCGGGAGCTTGAAGGTCGGCTTCGGCGGCCACGTCTGTCAGTCGCAAACCGCCGTAGCCCTTCACGCTGAGCACGTGTGCTGCGGCGTCGAGGATGCGGCGCCGGGTCAACGCCGACTTCGAGTCGACCTCGACCTCGCCGACGGGCGAGACGGGAGGTGCGGAGATGTCTCGGGCCCGTGCCATGAACAGATGGTACCGAGCGGCGCGTGGAAGGCCGTCAAGCGCGCTACCTGCGGGGTTACTTGCCGCGGCTGAACTGCCGCAGCGGCTGCGGTCCGATTGGCTGCGCGCTGCGGTGCGTTCGGATACTGTCGGCGGCGTCGCGCGGTGCGGAACCTGGAAGAAAATTTAACGCTGTCGCAAATCAGATAGCGGTGTTGAACTGGCTACTTGCTCTCAATAATTTTTTAGTTTAAATTAAATTCTGACATGTGGGCTAGGTCACGCCGGCGCCATACGCAGGCAAAGCTCACACCGACGGGGAAGGACAGTCAGCTGTGAGATTCGCATCGTTCCTGGGCGAGGCGCAGTGACCACCAACGCCAATGTGTCTGTCCTGCTGTCCCCGCAGCCACTTCTAACCGCTACGTCGATGCGGAGGGCCCGGTAAGTGGTATCGACCGGTCTCGTCATCAAGCCACTCCGGGGACTGGGTGGCTTCTTTGCGATGGCACTGGACACGTTCGTATGCATGTTCCGGCGGCCGTTCGCCTGGCGTGAGTATCTGCTGCAGACGTGGTTCGTGGCACGGGTGTCGTTGGTGCCGACGCTGTTCTTGTCGATCCCGTTCACCGTGTTGACGGTGTTCACGTTCAACGTCCTGCTTGTCGAGTTCGGCGCGGCGGATTTCTCTGGGACCGGGGCATCGCTGGGGACGGTCAACCAGACCGGTCCGATCGTGACGGTGTTGGTGGTCGCCGGCGCCGGGGCGACCGCGATGTGCGCGGATCTGGGGGCGCGGACGATCCGCGACGAACTCGATGCGCTGCGGGTGATGGGGATCAACCCGATTCAGTCGCTGGTCGTGCCGCGGGTCTTGGCCGCGACGACGGTCGCCTTGTTGTTGTCCTCCTTGGTGATTCTGGTCGGACTGGCAGGCGGTTTCGTCTTCTCGGTGTACTTCCAGCACGTCACTCCTGGTGCGTTCGTCGCAGGGATGACGCTGATCACCGGTTTGAGCGACGTGGTGACTGCTCTGATCAAGGCCACCCTGTTCGGGCTGACCGCGGGGTTGATCGCCTGCTACATGGGAACCTCGGTGGGAGGTGGTCCTGCCGGCGTCGGCAACGCCGTCAACGAGACGGTGGTCTTCTCGTTCATTGCATTGTTCGTGATCAACGTGATCGTGACCGCCGTGGGCTTCCAGGTGCATCCGTGAGCGCCGGCGCCGCTGCCGCGCAGCGGTTTCCGCGCGTGACGAAACGGTTGCAGGTGGTGCTCGACGGCTGGTACCGGCTGGGTGGGCAGGCCGAGTTCTACGGCAAGACCCTGGTGGCAGTTGGCGACGCGGTGACGCGCTACAAGGCCGAGTTGATCCGGCTGATCGCCGCGATGAGTCTGGGTACCGGCGCGTTGGTCATGATCGGCGGCACTACCGCAATCGTCGCGTTCTTGACCCTGTCCACCGGCGCTCTGGTCGCAGTGCAGGGGTACAACCAATTCTCCGACGTGGGCGTGGAAGCTCTGATCGGTTTCGCGTCAGCGTATTTCAACGTGCGACTGATCGCGCCGCTGACTGCCGGGGTGGCGATGGCCGCGACGATCGGCGCCGGGGCGACCGCACAGATCGGCGCGATGCGGATCAGCGAGGAGATCGACGCGCTCGAGGTGATGGGTATCCGCTCAGTGGCCTACCTGGCGTCGACCCGGGTGGCCGCCGGTGTAGTCGTCGTCGTGCCGGTCTACTGCGTGGCGGTGATGGCGTCGTTCTTCGCCGCGCGCTTCGGCACCACCTTCTTCTATCGGCAGTCCACCGGCGTCTACGACCACTACTTCTACACGTTCCTGTCCACGACGGACCTGCTGTGGTCGTTCGCACTGGCGCTGGTGATGGCGGTCGTGATCATGTTGGTGCACACCTACTACGGCTACACCGCAACGGGTGGGCCTGCAGGCGTTGGCGAGGCCGTCGGCCGGGCAGTGCGGACGTCGCTGATCACGGCGTCGGTGGTGGTTCTGTTCGTTTCGCTGGCCATCTACGGTCAGACCGGCCACTTCAACTTGGCGGGTTAGCGCGATGGCCGAAGGAGGGCGCGGGAGCCGCGAGCGTCGGGGCTGGTGGGCGCTGGCGTTGGTGCTGGTGGTCGTCGCGTTCGTCTACGTCACGATGGGTGCGTTCAACAAGACGTTCACCCGATACACCCCCGTGACGCTCACCTCCGACCGGGCCGGGCTGGTGATGGAGGTAGGCGCCAAGGTCAAGCTGCGGGGAGTGCAGGTCGGCGAGGTCGGCACCGTCACCGGTGGCAAGGGCCCGGTTACCCTGAAGCTGAACATCTTTCGCGATCAGACCGAGTACATCCCTGCCAATGTGGGAGCCCGCATCGAGGCCACCACGATCTTCGGCGCCAAGTACGTGGAACTGGTATACCCCAGTGACCCCAGCCCGCAGCGGCTGCAGGCCGGTGCAGTGCTGACGTCGGACAACGTCAGCACCGAAGTCAACACGGTCTTCGAGAACCTGGTGGATCTTCTCAACCAGGTCGATCCCGCGAAGCTGAACGCGATCCTGTCCGCGCTGGCCGAGGGTGTCCGTGGTCAGGGCGAGCGGATGGGTCAGGCCACCACCGATTTGAACCAGGTACTGCTGCAGCTGAACCCGCGTTCGGAGACCATCCGCGCCGACTGGCGCTCATTGAAGGGGTTCGCCGACACCTATAGCGCGGCAGCGAAGAACATTCTGGCCACCCTGGACGCGGCCAGCACCACCAGCGCCACCATCACCAGGCAGTCGAAGCAACTGGACTCGTTGCTACTCAACGTGATCGGCTTCTCCAACAGCGGAGTGAATCTACTGGCGCCCAACCGGGACAACTTCGTCACGGCCATCAACGACCTCGCGCCGACGACGGCGCTGTTGGCGAAGTACAACCCCGAGTACACCTGCCTGCTGTTGGGCGCCAAGACGCTGCTCGACACCGGGTACCCGGAGATCACCGGCGGCGGCAACGGCAAGTCGCTGATCGTCGATGCCGCGCTGCTGTTCGGCAAGGATCAGTACCGCTACCCGGACAACCTGCCGATCATCGCGGCGAAGGGTGGTCCCGGCGGCAAGCCGAGTTGCGGGTCGCTGCCCGACGTGGCGACGAACTTCCCGGTCCGCGCGCTGGTTACCGACACCGGGTGGGGAACAGGGATCGACTGGCGGCCCAACCCGGGGATCGGGCGTCCGTTCTACACCGACCTGTTCCCCGTCACCCGGGGGATACCGCAACCTCCGACCCTGCGGGGGCAGGACAGGGGCGCCGCTCCCGGCCCGATTCCGTATCCGGGTGCACCGCCCTACGGAGCGCCGATGTACGCCCCCGACGGCACCCCGCTCTACCCGGGCGAACCGCCGGCGCCGGCCCCGATGTCACCGCGTGAACCCGGCCCGCCGCCATTGGGTTCGGAACCCTTCGTGGTGCCCAATCCGTCAGAGCTGCAACCCAATCCGCCGGCCACG
>Ga0137412_10001103_pt1 | contig 20417 bp, 17 predicted proteins | sample CZODoug2_1_16fun_FD_122160 | JGI IMG/M metagenome (GOLD analysis project Ga0137412, IMG submission 122160) | Vadose zone soil fungal communities from Angelo Coast Range Reserve, California, USA - CZODoug2_1_16fungal (Hybrid Assembly) | ecosystem: Environmental > Terrestrial > Soil > Vadose zone...
CGGCGACCTTGCAGCACTTCAGGATCAAGCCGTTACCCATCTAGCGCGCCTGATGAAAGTCAAAGTGCCCGGGGCGGCCCGCACGCCCACTGGCAGCGTCGTAGCAACCGCGTACGAGTCCTACCTGAAAGCGCTTGGGTACATCCAGCGCTACGACAAACCTGGCAATCTCGATCTGGCGATCTCCGCTTTGAACTCCGCCGTAAAGACGGACTCGCGCTTCGCTCTAGGTTTCGCCACTCTTGGAGAGGTCTATCGTTTGAAATTTCAGACCGAACATCATCCCGCATGGCTCGCTGAAGCTGCCGCGAATTGCGAGAAGGCCATTCAAATCGACGATCATCTTCCGGGGGCTCACGTAACCCTCGGCTATCTGAATATCTTGCTCACCAAGACGGACCTGGCGCTTCAGGAATTCCAGAAAGCTCTCGATATCAATCCACGCGACGCCGCCGCCGTGATGGGCATGGCCTCCGCATACGAGCACACGAGCCATGCTGCCGAAGCCGAGGCCAACTACAAACGCGCCATCGCTCTTCGACCTGGCTACTGGGATGGATACACGGCACTCGGAAATTTTTATGACCGCCAGAACCGCCTACCGGATGCTATCGCGCAGTACCGGCGCGTCATTGAGCTCACACCGGACAATCCCGTGGCCTATAGCAATCTGGGCGCGGAGTATATGTCGCTAAACGATGCGCAATCGAATGCCGCGGCGGAAGCGGCGTTCAGAAAATCCATTCAATTGGCGCCCAACTATGAGGCCTTCGCAAACCTGGGCTTCCTATACATAACGGAGAAGCGCTACGCCGACGGCGTGCAAGCCACGCGGCAAGCGCTGGCACTCAATGACAAGGATTGGCGCGTATGGGCCAACCTGCTGCTCGCCTACCAGTGGCTCAAGGACGATGAGAACTTCAGGATCGTGCGTGCAAAAACACTGAGCCTTCTCGAGGAGTACGCCGCGTTGAATTCCCAGGAAGGCGCAGTCCAATCCGCACTCAGCACTTTTTATGCGGAAGACAAGCTTCGCGAAAAAGCGCTCGCACACGTGGATAGCGCGCTAGCGCTGGCCCCCAAGGATTCATCCGTTCTCGCCGATGTTGCGGAAACCTATGAAGACTTGGGCGACCGCAAGCGCGCCATCCAATATGCGCTACAGAGCCTGAAGAACGGCTCTACAATGGACGATCTTCGGCGCCGGCTGGCTCTTTACGGCCTGCTGGCAGACCCGAGTTTCCGCTCCAGCGGAAAGCAGTAGACTTTCGAAAGGAGAATCACGATGCCCAGCACAGGTGCAGCAAAGGCCAGGACAAAATCGACTCCAGCGGCGCCACCGACGGATATCACCATCACGAACGGGTTGCCCGACAAGAAAATCGCTTACGTGAACGTGGAGGGCACCGTCAAGTTCGGCAATCAAGACAGCAAGGACTATCGCATACGGTTTTGGGCAAAGGGTCGCCGCAAGCACCCGCTCATCGATGCCCTTCTCGCCCAGGTGGGAAGCATCACGCTCATGGCCGATCCACTCGCCAAGAAAAATGATGACTGCGAGTACGAGATACTGGCGGTCGACTTGCTGCATCCCGGCCTCGGCGACAAGGTAGCCAGTGGAGGCGGGGGCAAGATCATTATCGGTCCCACGCCGGGTCCAAAGAAGGTCGGGCGATAAAGGGGAAACGTCCCCTTCCAACGAGACCCACTGCGGCGGGTTTTGCATGGTGGAAGCACAGAATCACCCACGGAAATATCGACAACGGAGCGAGGTTCGGCTAACATCTGCCGCGTGCGGTTCCCACGAAGGGTACACTCTGACAAGTTGCTGGAAAATGGTTCGCCCAGACGCGAATGTGCGTTCGCTCGGGAAAAACTCTCTCGACCGGGCAATCATCTCCCGGAGCTGCCGGAAATAGGAACCGCAACGTTTTGGAGCAGACGTGAGCCAAGCGCCTCTGATTAGTCCTCCTGATCGTTCCGCGGGGGAAGATGCGCGGCGCAGTACGCGTATCGAGCGGTCTGTCCCACTGATCGTCTTCGGTCAGAACCGCTTGGGCGAGCCGTTTGTAGAAAGAACCGTCTCGACTAGCCTGAACTTGCACGGTTGCCGGTATCCCTCGCGGCATGATTACGGGGTTGGATCGTGGGTCACCTTGCAAGTCGTGGGATTGAACGTGGAGCCCAAGCCTCCGGCGGTACGCGCCAAAGTGCGCTCGGTCCACACCTCCCAGGGTTCGCGGGAACTGCAGCAAGTCGGGGTGGAGTTGGAAAACCCCGGAAACGTATGGGGGATCCTCACGCCGCCCCAGGATTGGATGACCGCCGGCGGTGCGAACACGCCTATGGCCCAATTTGCAACTGCTGTCGCCCCTGCCTTGGATCTCCCGCCTGTAACCGTGAACCTCGACGAGCTGCCGGCTAGCGCCGAGCTCAAGATGGCGGAGGTCGCCACATTCCCTTCCCCCTCGCCCGCTGCGACGAAGGCGCAAACGCCAAAACTGGCTGAAGCCCCCAGACCGCAACGCGTCGTTATCACACCGGATGGACTGATCGCCGCCCTGCAAGGAAAGCTACAGCAAGCTGCGGAGAAAGCTGTGCAAGCGGCGGTGGCCAAAAAAGTTGACGAAGCGGTGCGCGAGGCGCTCAACTCCATTGATGAGGTACGCAACTCCAGCGTGCGCGAAATTGAGGAACTTTTCCCCACCCGGGTGGAGACGATGCGACTTACCTCGAAGCAGGAATCCTCCACAGAGATCGCCACCCAGTGGAAGGATCAATTGGAAGAGTACCGCAGCCAGGCGGAAGAGATGGCGCAGCGATTGGAGAAACAGGCAGGAGAGTTGCGGCGCGAACTGGCGCGGTCGCAGGAATTTTTAGAGCGAATGCAGCGCGAAGGAGAGCCTCAGCTCCACGCGCGTCTGAAAGATGCGCTAGCTCGGGCGACCTCGGAATTCGAGGGAGCGACCGCCCGCACGGCGCATCGCCGCTACGAACTCATGCTAGAAAACACCCAAGCCGTAACGCAGGAGGCGCTTATGAAGATTGACGCGCGCTCCGCGGAAGTCCAGGCACTTGTGCAGAGCGCGGTAAATTCCGCCTTAGGAGCGTTCCAACGGCAGACAGAACAGCAGGTGAATGCGGTCCTCGACGAGACCAAGGAGCGAGCGGTGTCCGCGCTCTCTTCACTCGATGCGGAGAGCCGTGCTGCTTGTGAAGCGCGCCGATTGGCATTGGAAAGCGAAGTGGCGCGAGCCGCCGAACGCTCCACGGATCAGTTCCGCAAAGGGATGAAGGCCTTTCTGTACTCCTGCTTGGTAGCCGCCGTCAGCGCCGTGGATGAACATTCCAAATCCACCCTCGACGGACTTGTCAAAGACAACGGGAAAACCCTTTTTGACGCGGACAGCGATTCGCGGCCCAAGGACGATCCCGAAATCCTCCCCGGTACCGACATCGATCCTCTCACCCATTGAAAAAGATTGGCGGGGCGAACCCAAACAAAGATGTCGTGGCTGAGGTACGAGATTCCCTATCCCGCGAAAGAAAAAAGCCAACCGTTCTGAGGGAACGGTTGGCTTTTTCTTCGTTCTTATTGCCGCGGAGACTGTGTCAGTCCCGAAGGAGTCGGTATGACCGCCTCTGCGTGTGCTCTGGCCGGAGCCAGAAAGTCGTAAATTCAGTTAGCGCGCCGCCGCTGAACCCGGACGCCGAAACGGCCGGCGTGCCGCGTCTTCGATCGTGTAGATGCCCTGCCGCGTCGCGACCATAATCGGGTGCTGGCTGTCGGCCAGGCGATCTACCGTCAGTGCCCAGAAGCGGTGCAGCATGTACAAGCTTCCGACCACGGAAGCGACCGCCGCAAATCCCAGAGCAAACAACGCAAATACCGCCAGCAGTTCCCACACAAAATACATCTGCAGCGAAACCAGCGCGGCTAGGAACATCCACATCCATTTTCGGCTCTTGTCTTTGGTCTTCATCTTCCCTGCCCCCATCTCCTGTTCCGCTCAACCCTAACCGCCGGTCTGCGTTTCACTTTCTCAAAATCCTCATCCCTCACTTGGATGCGCCACACTGTCCCAAAGGTCCGTTCGCTCTTGACCTGTACCATTTGACACCTTTTGGACCCCGAAGGCGATGGTACGCAAGTCACATTTTAGGGTCTAAACTATTCGCCTAGTACTGCACCTTACGGGCCTCCGATTAATGTAAAGATATGAAATTAAACAGGTTAATGTGTATTCGCGTTTCGCCCCAGTTTTCGCCTCTTTTTCCCTGTACCACCTGTGGAAAACCTGTACTTCCGTACAGGGGTCTCTGGAGGCTGTCAGTTAGTGATTCTCTCTCGCCAAATCGTTTCAAACTGCTGACGAGTATCATCGCCAGAGGTCGATATATTTCGCTTTTTATTCGCTACTGTCAAGCAGAAAATGTGCCCGGTGAAAAAAGCTTGCTGCCCTCTCAAGGATCGTCGATTGTTCGGATTACCTAAATGTGTTTTAATTCGTGCGTCTCAATTCTCCCGCCTCGAACATGGAACTACTTGCCGTCCTCGCAATCCTCTTGATCATCATTACTCCGATTCTTGCCATCGCCGCTTTTGTTCGCGTTCAGAGGATCGCGGACCAATTGCGTGGTGCCTCCCTGCTCACTCTTGGGGATCGGCTATGCGCCCTGGAACGGCGCCTTCAGACGCTCGAGAAGTCGCTCTCGTCACAGCAGGCCAGCTCCCAGGAATCGAAGCCTGTGGGTAGTCAGCCCGTCCCCAGTGCACCACCTCTATCCCCGGTTATTACCACCCCGCAGGGTTCCCCGCCGCCGCTTCCTCTCCCACAGCTCTCCCATCCACGCGAGGTTTTTACTCCGCCGCAGATCAACGTCTTTGCAGCGCCTCCGCTTCACAGCTCTAAGCCAAAGTCATCGTCCAACCTCGATTTGGAAACTTTGATTGGCGGGCGCTGGCTGAATCGCATCGGCATCGTTGCGATCATCAGTGCGGCCACTTTCTTTCTGAAATATGCCTTTGACAACAACTGGATCGGCCCCAGGGGCCGCGTGGCGATTGGAATTTTGCTCGGCGCTGCAATGCTCCCCTGGAGCCAATGGCTACTGAAACGCGGCTATTCCTACTTCTCGGAAGGCATCGCGGGGCTGGGCGCGGCGGTGATGTATCTATCGATCTGGGCAGGTTGCCAGTACTACAAGCTCTTCAGCCTTGATGTGGGCTTCATCGCGATGATCGTCGTCACCGCGGGCATGGCTGCCGTGGCCCTGGGCCGCAATTCTCAGCGCATCGCTCTGCTTTCTCTCTTCGGTGGTTTTCTCACGCCCATACTCGTCAGCCAAGGGAAGGACGCGCAAATTGTTCTCTTCAGCTACCTCCTGACTCTCGGGGCGGGGCTTCTTGTCATCGAAATGCGCCGAGATTGGCGCTGGCTCACACCCATTTCCTTCCTACTCAGCCAATTCTATTTCTGGGGCTGGTACTCGGAGTTTTATCGTCCGGATAAGCTCGAGCGCACGGTGATTTTTGCCACGCTTTTCTTTTTTCTCTACGCCGCTCTTCCTGTCATCCGAGCCGTTCGGTTTTCCGGCTTGCGCGAGTTGGACACCCTGCTGGTTCTCGCCAACTGCTTCGCATATTTCGGTGCACTCTACACCATGCTCTGGCCGCAGGACCGCTGGCCGCTAACGCTCTTGGTCCTCGCTTTATCCGCGGCTCATGTACTTGTCGCGCGCCTCGTTGCGCCGCCAAAAACCGGCGAATCGCCGCTGACGCGCTTGCTCTTCGCCGGCCTCGCGCTGACCTTTGCCACCTTGGCCATTCCCATCCGCCTCGACGGCAAATGGATCACCCTAGCCTTTGCTGTCGAAGGCGCCATCCTTGTGTGGACCGGCTTCCGTTCGATGACCGGCTACCTGCGCGCTGGCGGCTATTTCCTTCTCGCGCTCGCCGCCGCCCGGCTACTGATTTTTCCTTTGCCAGCACGGCAATTTCTGTTCAACGAGCGCTTCGCCGCCTATGCCGTCCTGATCTTCTGCTTCGGCGTAGTCATCTACGCCGCGCGCGAACACGCCTCCTCGGTCGGCCCCGACGAACTCAACGCCCTCGGCGTCTTCGCCGTGGCCATCAACGTATTCGCGTTGATCGCCCTCTCTCTTGAACTCTGGGATCACTTCGGCTCTCGCGCTGGCCTGGGTATTGACTCCGGTCTTGCCCAACACCTCGCGCTTTCTCTTCTTTGGACCGCCTACGCTTCCGGACTGATCGCTCTTGGAGTCAAACGGGAATCCGCACTGCTGCGCTGGCAAGCGCTGGTGCTTTTCGGCTTGGTCGTCGTCAAAGTCTTCATCTATGACAGCTCGTTTCTCGAACGCTTCTACCGCATCGTCTCGTTCTTCATTCTCGGCCTTGTTCTGCTCACCGTTTCGTTCCTGTATCAACGCAAAGTCGCTCGCGAGCGTTCTTCGCCATGAAGCGCCGCATCCTTTCTCTACTGCTTGTACTCGCCGGCCTCGGCGCTTCGGCTCTTTCCCTCGATCTTCCTTCCGCTTGGCGCGCCTGGATGTATTCCCGCGCTATCGACTCCGGTCATTCGAATATCCTCAACTACATCACGCTTGACCGCGAAGTCTTTGTGCATTCTCAAAACCGCCTTGCGGACCTTCGCATCATCGACGACCTCGGCAATGAGCTGCCCTACGAATTGAGGAATCGCCTGGTCCCACCGTCTCAACCCTCGGGCATCCCGGCCACTATCCGGGAGAACAGTTTTGTGCCCGGCCAATTTACGCAGGTCCTCGCCGACCTCGGAGACCGCTCAAGTTTTCACAATAGCATCCGCGTACAGACACCGGAGTCCGACTTTATCAATTGGGTGGAAGTCGCTGCCAGCGACGACGCCCACGCGTGGCGCATCGTCAAACCTCGCGCGCCGATCTCGCGTTTCCGTAAGGAAAATCTGGAAGGCAGCCAGACCATTCGCTATTCGGAAAATAATGCGCGCTATTTGCGCCTGCGCATCCAGGAACCCGCCCATCAATTCCCTGTGACTGCTGTTGAGGTTTTTTCTTCTCCGGAATTGGAGAAAAATAGCCCCCTGGCTAGTGGAGTGCCTCTGACAGCACTACAGCCTCCCGATCCAAATGGCGAAGCTTCGGAAACGCGGTGGACGGTGGACCTTGGGAGCGCCGCTATTCCAGTCGCTAAGATGCATTTCGAAACAACCGAGCCGGAGTTCTACCGTGCCGTGCGTATCCTCACAAGTATCGATGGGAAGGAATGGCAGTCAACTGGTGGCGGGGCAATATCCAAATTTGTGGTTGGCGGCAAAACCGAGGAATCCTTGCAGGTGGACTGTTTTGAGCTGTGGGGACCACGCCTCTGGCGGGTTGAGATTCTCAATGCAAACGATGCTCCCCTTTCATCGGTCCGAATGGCGCTCGCAATGTCCTGGCGCTTTGTCCTTTTTCATCCGAAGGAAAATCGCTCCTATCGTCTGATTTACGGGAATGCCCGTGCGACCGCGCCGCAGTATGACCTCGCGAGAACTCTTCATATCCAGCCGAATGAGGTAATGCTGCATCCCAGCGTATTCGCGGAAGAGCTAACCTCCAATTACGCCGACCCTCGTCCCTTCACTGAACGTCACCCGAATTTACTTTGGATCGCTCTCGGCCTCGCCATGGTGCTGCTTGGCTACGCCGCTCTTCGCGCCTTGCGCACACCCGACCCCACAGCTTCTTAGAAGCACGCGCGCGACTGAAATAGCAGCGCGGCCGCCGCCGGAGAATCTCAAGTTGCGCGCCAGTGCGATGTACTGCTTAGCGAAAACCTCTCTACGCCTTTTTCAACTTCCGCGCGATCCACACCAGAATCACTGCGCCGACAAAGGCAACGAGGATGGACCCGATGATCCCTCCGCCTGGCCAAATGCCAAGCACCCCAAACAGCCAGCCACCAACGATTCCGCCGAGTATCCCGAGGATGATGTCTACCAGCACACCATATCCCCCGCCCTTCATCACTTTTCCGGCCAGCCAGCCGGCGATCAACCCAACAACAATCCAGTAAATCATGTGGTTCCCCCCTCCTCTTTCTCCCTGCGGATAGCTGCCCCTGCCCCGCGTCCCTTTTAGAACGCATCTTGCCGGATGTCAACCGCGCGTCTTACACTGGCTCGCAAGCAAAATACTTAGCCGTAACGGAGCGTTGATGATTTCCCGCCCTCGCTTGTTTGTTCTACCGCTGGTCTTGCTCACTCTGCTTGTCCCCGCCTGCTCGAAGTCTCCTGCACCGGGCGATTCGTCCTCCGACGGCAAATCCGCCGCGCCGCCCGCGATTGTCTTCATGACCGATTTCGGCACCGCCAACGATGCCGTGGCCATCTGCAAAGCCGTCATGCTTAGCATCGCCCCCGAAGTCCGCATTATGGACATCACCCACCAGGTGACGCCCTACCAAATCGAAGAAGGCGCGCGATTCCTTGCTGCCGTGTCTCCTTACTACCCAGCGGGAACCGTTTTTGTAAGCGTCGTCGACCCTGGAGTCGGCACTTCGCGCAAAGCCATCATCGTCAAATCAAGAAAGGGCCAGTATTTTGTTCTCCCGGACAATGGCCTGATCACGCCAGTGGTCGATCGTGACGGCCTGGACTCCGCCCGCGAAATCACTAATCCAAATTGGACGATTCAGGCCCCGATTTCCTCCACGTTCCACGGCCGCGACATTTTTTCTCCGGCTGGCGCGCACCTCGCCGCAGGATGGGATTTCAATCTCGTCGGCCCGGTTGTCCCTCAACTCGTCCGCCTTACTCCCAAGACTTCCACGACCACCGACAAGGGCATCGCCGGCGACATCATCGCCCTCGACGATCCGTTCGGCTCCCTGATCACGGACATCCCCGGCGAGGAATTCAAGGAGCTCGGCTACAACCTCGGCGAAAAATTACGAATCGAAATCAACAAAAAACAGGTAATTCTGCCTTACGTAAAGACGTTTATGGATGTCCCGGTGGGCGAAGTGCTTCTGTTTATCGATTCTCGCGATCGCGTCAGCATCGCCATTAACCAGGGCAACTACTCAAGAAAGTTTCTCGTTGAGTCTCCCGGCACCATCTTCATCCCGCGCAAGGGCGCAGCCATCAAGGATAAATAGGTGCCTGTGCTGGCCAGGTCGCAACCGGGCCTGCACTTGCATTTTCAATTCGTTCTGCCTCCACCCTAAATGCCTCCGAGGCTGCCACTAATTTCCGCTGGGCGCTAATTCATTGGGAACTTCTCCCGCTTCCTGTCGTATCACCTTTGGAGCATGCAAATAGAATGTGCCCTTTCACTGAGCAGGCACTCGCGGAGAGATAGGCCATGGAATCCTTCAAAAGCGAGCTCAAGCAAGTTCTACGGAGGCTCGGCCGTGCCCCCATGTTCACGGCCATCACGCTCATCACCCTGGCCGCTGGTGTAGGGGCCAACACCGTCGTCTTCAGTGTCCTCGAAGGTGTCCTCCTTAAGCCCTTGCCCTATCCAAAACCCGATGAGCTTGTCGGCGTCTGGCTGACCGCACCCGGCATCAAGCTCAAAGAGTTCCAGTTGTCCCCCTCCGACTACTTCATATTTCGCGACCAGAATCGTACCCTCCAGGATCTCGGTCTTTACGATGGCGATTCCGTGAGCGTGACTGGCGTTGCCGAGCCCGAACAAGTCCGTGCCCTGCGCGTTACGGACGGCACTCTTCCGCTCCTCGGCACTCCTCCCCTGCTGGGCCGCACCTTCACGAAACAGGATGATTCCCCTGGCGCTCCTGAAACCGCCATTCTCACCTACAGCTATTGGCGCCGCAAATTTGCCGGCGATCCTTCCGTCGTCGGCCACAATATCCTCGTGGACGGCAAATCGAGACAAATCATCGGCGTCTTGCCCCAGCGATTCCACTTCTTGGACTGGGAAGATCCCGGCGTAATCATCCCGTTCCAGTTTGATCGCAACAAAACCCATCTTGGCAACTTCAGCTACGAGGGTCTTGCCAGGCTCAAGCCCGGCGTCACAGTCGAGCAGGTCAACGCCGACGTTGCCCGCATGCTTCCGATTGTTATGAGCTCGTTTCCTGCGCCCCCCGGCTTCAGCCTCAAGCTCTTCGAAGACGCCCGCATCGGCCCTAATGTCCGTCCTCTCAAACGCGACGTAGTCGGTGACATCGGCAGTGTCCTCTGGGTCCTCATGGGCTCAATCGGCATGGTCCTTCTAATTGCGTGCGCCAACGTTGCCAATTTGCTGCTCGTCCGCGTCGAAGGGCGCCGTCAGGAGCTCGCAGTGCGCGCCGCTTTGGGCGCCAGCCGTGCCCGCATCGCTGCGGATCTCCTGTTCGAGAGCGTCATTCTAGGATTACTTGGCAGCGCGGTCGGATTGGGCCTCGCTTACGCCGCGTTACGCATTCTTGCGGCAATCGCTCCCGCGGGACTTCCTCGCCTTCGTGAAATCGGCATTGATAGCCGCGTCCTGCTCTTCACACTTCTCATTTCCCTGCTTGCCAGCATCCTGTTTGGTTCCATTCCTATCTTTAAGTACGCCGGAGTGCGCCTCAGCACCGGCATCCGCGAGGGCGGCCGCGCGCTCAGCCAAAGCAAGGAGCAACATCGCGCGCGCAGCGTCCTTGTTGTCGTCCAAGTCGCTCTCGCGCTCGTCCTTTTAATCTGCTCCGGCCTGATGATTCGCACTTTCCGGGCCCTCACCAACGTCAATCCCGGATTTTCCGGGCCAGCTTCGCTGCAAACACTCCGCATCTCCATTCCCAGCACCATGGTGAAAGAAAATGAGCAAGTCGTCCGAACGCAAGAGGAGATCTTGCACCGGCTCGCAGCGATTCCGGGCGTCGGGTCCGCCGGAGTCATCTCCATGCTCCCCATGACCTACGGAGGCTGGCATGATCCCATCTTCATTGAGAACCACACCTATGCCGAGGGCGAACTCCCTCCGCTCCGCGCCTTCCGATTTGTTTCGCCCGAATACCTGGACACTGTCGGCACGCCGCTGGTAGCGGGCCGTAAAATCACGTGGAACGACACCTACAAGAAAATTCCCGTCGCCATGGTCTCTGAAAATCTGGCTCGCGAGTATTGGCACGACCCCTCGGCCGCGCTCGGCAAGCGCATCCGCGTCGGCTCCAAGGATGATTGGAGGGAAATTATCGGTGTCGTCGGCAACGTTTACGATGAAGGCGTCAGCAAACCGGCCACGACTTCCGTTTATTGGCCCCTCTTGATGGATCATTTTGAGAGCGATGATTCCATGTCCATGCGCGAAATCGCATTCGTCGTTCGCAGCTCTCGTACGGGCTCGCAAAGTTTCCTGAATGAAGTCCGCCAAGCCGTGTGGTCCCTGAACCCCAATCTTCCTCTTGCCGACGTTCACGCGCTCGACTTTTACTACAGGCGCTCGATGGCCCGCACTTCCTTCACGCTCATCATGCTTGGCGTGGCCGGAGCCATGGCGTTGTTGCTCGGCGTCGTCGGTATCTACGGCGTTATCGCTTATTCCGTTTCCCAGCGCACCCGCGAAATCGGTATTCGCATGGCTCTCGGCGCCCAGCACCAAACCCTCACCAGTATGTTTGTTCGCGACGGACTCTCGCTGACCGCCATCGGCGTAGCCTGTGGGCTCGTCGTTGCCATCATCGTCATGCGCTTGATGTCGTCGCTCCTATTCAAAGTGAGCCCCGTCGATCCCCTCGCTTACGGCGCTGCTTCTCTCGGTCTCATCGCCACGGCGTTCCTCGCGAGCTATTTGCCCTCGCGCCGCGCTTCCGCCGTCGATCCCGTCGAGGCCCTCCGCGCCGAATAAGCAGCGCTCACTGGCCACAAATCACCAGTCACCAAAGTTGCTTTTTCCTTGCGCTCGCCCAACAATGAACCTGTAGCTCAGTCCTTTACGGCTGAGGCTTTTTTTTTCGATTCGAGGTCCCGCCATGCCAGAAGCTGTCATCGTCTCCGCCATCCGCACTCCCGTCGGCCGCGCCTACAAGGGCTCGCTCCGCGCCACACGTCCCGACGATCTCGCCGCGCTCGCCATCAAGGAAGCCCTCGCACGTGTTCCCGGCCTCAACGCCAAGGAAATTGACGATGTCATCCTCGGCTGCGCCATGCCCGAAGGTGAGCAGGGCATGAACGTCGCACGCATCGCCGCGCTCCGCGCCGGACTCCCCGTCGAAACCAGCGCGATGACCATCAACCGCTTCTGCTCTTCCGGCCTGCAAGCCATCGCCCTTGCCGCCGAACGCATCCGTGCCGGCTCAGCCGAAGTCATTGTCGCTGGCGGTACCGAATCCATGTCCATGGTGCCCATGGGTGGCAACAAGATTTCGCCGAATCCCTGGCTCGTCGACAACTATCCCGACGCGTACATTAATATGGGTCTCGGCACGGAAAACATCGCACGCAAATTCGGCATCACTCGCGAACAAGCCGACCAGTTCTCCGCCGATTCTCACAAAAAAGCTCTTGCCGCCATCGCCGCTGGTAATTTCAAGGACGAAACCATCCCCGTCGAAGTGAAAATCACCGCGCTCCCGAATGGCAACGGCGCTTCCTCCAAACCGAAGGGCGGGCCGGTCAAACCAGCGACTCAGACCTTCACTTTCGCGACAGACGAACTCCCTCGTGCCGATACCAATCTCGAAGTACTGGCGAAACTCAAGCCCGCGTTCCACGCTAAAGGATCGGTCACCGCAGGCAACAGCTCCCCGATGAGCGACGGCGCCGCCGCCACCGTCATCATGAGCGACGCCCGCGCCAAATCACTCGGCCTCAAGCCCCTCGCGCGCTTCGTCGCTTTCGCCACCGCCGGAGTTCTCCCCGAAGAATTCGGCATCGGCCCAGTCAAAGCCATCCCCAAAGCATTGAAACTAGCCGGTCTCTCTCTCAACGACATGGCTGTGATCGAACTCAATGAGGCCTTCGCCGCCCAATCGCTAGCAGTAATTCAGCAAGCCGGCCTCGACTCCACACGCGTCAACCCCAATGGCGGCGCCATTGCGCTCGGCCACCCCCTCGGCTGCACCGGCGCAAAATTGACCGCCACGATCATCCGCGAATTGGCCCGCCGCAACGCCCGTTACGGCATGGTCACCATGTGCATCGGGGGCGGCATGGGCGCCGCCGGCATCTTCGAGCGCCTCTGATCGCCCTGTTCTTGGATTAGGCATGCTCGTTCTAGTCATTCTTGTCGCCTCGATCCTTATTTTTCGTGGGCTTGGGTTTACGGGAGCGCCAGCTTTCGCTTCCTGGTCCGCGGATGTGCGCGATGGCCTCGCGGTCATGCTTCTCTTCACCGGGAGCGCGCATTTCACGCCCGTGAAGGAAGACCTCATTCGCATGACACCTCAATGGGTTCCACGGCCGCGAGCAATGGTTTTCTTTACCGGCCTTTGCGAGCTGGCCGGCGCGATCGGCCTCGTGGTCCCCGAGACGCGGCGCGCCGCGGGCATCGCGCTGATTCTTTTTTTCATCGCCGTCTTGCCTGCGAACATTCACGCGGCCCGTGCCAAGGTCACTCTTCGCGGCCGTCCGGCCACTCCTCTCTGGCTGCGACTTCCGATGCAAATCCTCTTCATCGTTTTGGCTTGGTGGTCCACCCAGTAACTCTCGCCTTTGTCAGAGATTCGTTCAGTTGATATACAATTCGCTCATGAAACGCCTCTTCCTTCTTCTCGCGCTTTTGTTCTCTGCATCGCTCCCCGCCCAAGCCCCCAACGCCGTTCCACTGTCGCAAGAGCCCCATCATCATCTCGTCCTCGAAAATGATTACGTCCGTGTTTTCCGCGTAAGTGTGCCCGCGCATGCCGCCACGCTGCTCCACCAACACGATGTTCCCTACCTTTATATTTCGCTAGGACCAGCCGATGTTGTGAACGCCGTCCAAGGCCGGCCCGAAGCCCGTATCGTGATGGCCGATGGCCAAGTCGGCTATTCCCCCGGCCATTTCGCCCACATCGCCCGCACCGACGCCGGCTCCACCTTCGACAACGTCACCATCGAATTGCTCCACACGCAGGGCCAACTGCGGAATTTATGCGATAAGGTAATCGACGGCCCAGTTCTGACTTGCACAGGTGAGGTCAAAGGCCCGCCGGCGGATTCTCCACTTAGGCTTTTGGCAAAGCTCGGCGTCGGTCCGAGGCGATCTTTCGAGACGGACGAGATCGCGGTTGCCTCGTATTCACTTTCGCTCGTTGGAAACTATAGCGAAGACTCTAAGAGCCCCCGACTACTCGTCGCTGAGGATGGCCCGCAGTTGCATGTGGATATCGCAGGTGAATCCGCCAAGCACCTTAGCAATGGCGAAACCGCCTGGCTTGAAGCCGGGAAAGAGTGGAAGATCATTCTTCCGGGACAAAATAAGCCCACGCGGTTTCTCATGATTCAGTTCAAGGACGCCGCTGCCCCCGCGAAGCCCTAGAAACGAGCGTCACCGCTTTTTTGCATCCACGCGAACGAACAACGTTTCTGGCGCGTCTTTCATGGTCATGAGTTCTTCGCTCACCAATGTTCCTGGGCCGGTGACACGTGTGACATTTCGTAGTTTCACCGTCCCGCCTTCGCCCGGAAACTCGAAGCGGTACACCAGCGCGTCGCCCTCGAACTGGCCAGTCTCCACGACGGCTCCGGGAATTCCATTTCCGAAGACATACGCTTTGTACGCTTTTTCCCGGGCGTCCCAGGTCATCACGATCAGCCCTTCAAAATCGCCGACCGGCCCTTGGGAATGAAACGAATTGACGAGCGATTGCCCGCCGGGCCCCAGCTTGCTGCTGTACACGCCGGTATTCTTTCCTCCGTTCGGAGAGAACGGTGATTTAGGGTAAGTCTCGGTATAGTCCCATTCACCAAGATAAAACTTCAGCCGCTCCATTTCTGCCGCGCCGACTATAGCCCGCGGCTCCTTTGGAGCAGCCGCTGGCTTCTCCGCCGTTTTTTCTTGCCGCGCGGCCATTGTCAAAGTGGCCGCCAGCATCGCCAAAACGAACATCGTGAAAAACGCTCGCTTACGATTTCCCCGAATCATTTTCGCTCGCCTCCCCCGGTCGAAAGGACTTGCTTCAAAATTTTTCCCAACAGGGCTCGCAAATCTATCAGTTTTTCTGGTGGTCATGCAGGATTAATTTCAGCCCAACATCTTCCCCTGCTGTAAGAGCTCCATTTCTGGTGTGTCGAAACGTTGGCCGTCGCGCATCCAACGAGTAGACTCTCGGTATCAGGAAGGAGACTGCCATGTCTATACGACCGGTGAAGAGGCTAATCAAATCGAAACCGACGACGGAAGGTGCAGGCGTCCATTTGCGGAGGGCGTTTGGATTTGGGAATACCTCGGACTTTGATCCGTTCTTGTTGCTGGATGATTTTCGGAATGATGTGCCGGAGGATTATCTGGCGGGGTTTCCTTGGCATCCGCACCGCGGGATCGAGACAATCACCTATGTGCTGGCGGGAACGGTGGAGCATGGCGACAGCATGGGGAATAAGGGAGCGATCGCGGCAGGCGACGTTCAGTGGATGACAGCGGGAAGCGGGATCATTCACCAGGAGATGCCCAAGGGCGACGGGGCCGGGCGGATGCATGGGTTCCAGTTGTGGGCGAATCTGCCGTCAGAGCTAAAGATGACAGCGCCGCGGTATCAAGAGGTGAAGGCGCCGGATATTCCGGAGGTCAAGGACGACGACGGCACGCATGTCCGCGTGGTTTGCGGAAATTTCTGGGGGAAGAGCGGGCCGGTGGATGGCATTGCGGCTGATCCTATATATCTGGATGTGTCGGTGCCGCCGGGGCGGAGGAAAATGTTGCCAGTGGGGGTGACGCGGCATGCGTTCGCGTATGTTTTTGCGGGCGACGGAAAGTTCTGCAATGCTTCGGAGCCGCTCGCGGTGCCGACGGAGCCGGTCAGCTGGGCGGATACCAAGCCTCCAGCGGAGGCCGACAACCGCTCGCTGGTGCTGTTTGATCGCGGGGACGAAGTCATGGTGCAAGCCGGAGATGAGGGGATACGGTTTCTGCTGGTGTCGGGCAAGCCGCTGGAAGAGCCGGTGGCGTGGTACGGGCCTATCGTAATGAATACCCAGGAGCAACTCCGGCAGGCGTTCCATGAGCTGGATAAGGGCACGTTTCTGAAGCAAAAGGAAAGCAAGAAAGCGGGCGGATAGGACTGTCGATTTGCGTGGTTCCCGTTCGACTAATCATCAGGAGGTAAGACCATGCAATATCTGCTGCTCATCTATCACTCGGAAGCCGGATTTGAGAAGACCACGGAAGCGGACAGGGCCCCCATCTATCAGGAATACGGGCAACTCAGGGAGGAGCTCTCGGGAAAGGGCCAGTACCTGGGAGGCAATCAACTTGGGGCAACGAAGACAGCGAGATCGGTGCGCGTGCGGGAAGGCAGGCGCGTCGTGACAGATGGCCCGTTTGCGGAAACCAAAGAACAACTGGGCGGCTATTTTCTGGTGGAAGCCAAAGACCAGGATGAAGCGATTGCCATCGCGGCCCGGATTCCGTCCGCTCGGAATGGCACCATTGAGGTGCGACCGATCGCGGTTCGCGGGAAAGTAGCGCAAGCGTAGAAATTCCCTACTGGCATGGGAATCGTTGTCGATTTTCGAGGTTCTTGTTCGACTAACCAGCAGGAGGCAATACCATGCAATATCTGCTACTTATTTACCGCTCAGAGGCGGAGATGGCCAAGATTCCACCCGCCGACTTGAACGCCATGTACGCGGAGTACGGCAAGTTCACGCAGGAAATCACTAATAGTGGCAATTACGTTGGCGGGAATCCTTTGAAACCGACCACCACCGCGACAACCGTTCGCGTCCGCGACGGCAAGCGAGTGGTGACCGATGGACCGTTTGCGGAAACCAAGGAGCAACTCGGTGGCTACTATCTGATCGAAGCGAACGATCTGGACCAAGCCATCTCCATCGCGGCCCGTATACCGGGAGCGCGAGCTGGCTCCATCGAAGTGCGCCCCATCATGTCCAGGACACAGGCGGTCCAAGCTTAGGAAATGCGCCGCTTGCAGTTCCGTGAAGCAAGCAATTTCGGTGCTGCGCCGGAAGTTGACAATACCCTTTCGAGAGGGTGAGATGGCCCTCGCCCTCATGGATTTCGATAAATTCCACCGGGAGGAATCCGGCCGCATCCTTTCAACCCTCATTCGTCTCCTCGGCGATTTTGATCTCGCCGAGGAGACGCTGCAAGAGGCCTATGCCGTTGCACTGCAGAAGTGGCCCATGGAGGGAACACCGGCGAATCCGCGTTCGTGGCTGATCAGCACGGCGCGGCACAAAGCCATCGATCGCCTGAGGCGCGAGCAGCGATTCGAGCGGAAGGCGGAGCAACTTGCGAAGACCTCCGAGGCCACCGTGCAACCGGAGAGCGAGATAGAAGAGGACATGGTTGGCGATGATCGGTTGCGATTGATCTTTACATGCTGCCACCCTTCGCTTCCGTTGGAAGCGCGCGTGGCGCTTACCCTTCGTACCGTTTGCGGAATTACTACCGAGGAGATTTCGCGGGCGTTCTTGACGCCACTGGCGACGATGGCGCAGCGGCTGGTACGTGCGAAAGGCAAAATTCGCGAGGCGGGGATCCCGTATCGTGTGCCATCGCAGGAAGAGTTGCGAGACCGGCTGGACGGCGTTCTGCTCGTAGTCTACTTGATTTTCAATGAAGGATATCTGGCCAGCAGCGGCGACGCGCTGATACGGCAGGAGCTTTGCGCGGAAGCGATTCGGCTAGGGCGCGTGTTGCGCGCGCTCATGCCGGCGCAAGCGGAAGCGCTGGCATTGCTCGGGCTGATGCTACTGCACGATTCGAGGCGCGACGCGCGCGTGAGCGCGGAAGGCGAATTGGTTTTGCTGGAGGAGCAGGACCGGAGTTTGTGGCACGCGGAACAGATTCGGGAAGGAACAGAAATTGTGGAATCGGCGCTGCGAAATGGCGCTGTGGGAATCTACGCGTTGCAGGCTTCGATTGCGGCGCTGCACGCGAATGCGAAGACGGCAGCAGAGACGGACTGGGCGCAGATTGCAGCGTTGTATGACGTTTTGTTGAGGACGCATGCTTCACCGGTGATTGAAGTGAACCGGGCCGTGGCGGTGGCGATGGCGCGCTCGGTGGAAGAGGGGCTGGGGCTGCTGGACGAAATCAAGAAGCGGGAGGAGTTGGAAGAGTTTCATTTGCTGCCGGCAGCGCAGGCGGACCTGTTGCGGCGTCTTGGGAGAAACGAGGAAGCAGCGGAGGCCTACCGGCGAGCGCTGTCACTGGCAACGAATGATATTGAGCGGCGGTTCTTGCGGCGGAGATTGGGCGAGATTGAGAAATTGTGACGGTCCACGGCCTTGATCAGAGCCAGCCGGGCAAGCCGCGGCCCTACGAATTCATGGAGCGGCCTACCTTACGGGGAGCGGCCGGCCCGCCGCGGCGGGCGGGCCCTACAAGACCACAGAGAATCAGTCGGCGGCGTAGCGTCGGAAGAAGGAGTCGGGCTTCCAGCGCGGGCGCGCGGCGTTGTTGGCGGTCTCGAGCAGGAGGCGGCGGGTGAATTCCTCGTAGGTGGCGGCGGACTGGAGATCGACAGGCTGGTTCACGTCATCGGAAGGGGCGTGGTAACGATTGGTGAGCCAGTCCTTGAAGATTTTTTGTTCGGGCGTGCCGAGTTCGAAGCCGACGTCGACTTTTACACTAGGAACACCTTTCTTGATGAAACTGTATTGATCGCTGCGGATGAAGGCGTTGCGGAGTGGCTCGGGATCGGGAATTGGCTTGATGCTCATGGACTGAGCGATCGTGGCGGCGCGCGTGCCGAGGTCAGATTCCTCGATGCCTTCGATTTTGAGGATTTTCAGCGGAACGATGGGAAGAAACATATCTACATTGACGTCTGCGACGATGGATTTCGGCGAGACGGTAGGGTGAGCGGCAAAATACTTGGAGCCGAGGAGGCCTTTTTCCTCGGCCGTAACGAGAAGAAAGAGGATCGAGCGCTGAAGTTTTTCGGGATGCGCTTTGAGGCTGGCGGCGATGTCCATGACGAGAGCGCTGCCGGAGCCGTCGTCCATGGCGCCGTTGTAGATGCGGTCGCCGTTGATGGGCGCGCCAATGCCCACGTGATCGATGTGCGCGGAGAGGACGACGAATTCGTTTTTGAGGGCGGGATCGGAGCCGGAGAGTTTAGCAACGAGGTTGGCGGATTCGAGAGATTTGGTTTGGATAACGGCGTTGGCCTGGAGCGAAACGGCCAGAGAGAAATGTGGAAGAGGCTTGCGGTCTTTTCCAAGGGCCGCGAGTTCGGCGAAAGTGTGGCTGGATCCGGTGAAAAGTTGCTCCGCGGATGCGGGATTGAAGGCCACGCCTAATTGGAGGCCAGGAGTTTCATTGAACTCGGCGTCGGCAAGATCCATGGATGGATGATTGCGATTGACGGAGATGCGGGACCAAGGAATGTCCATAGAGGCAGGATTGGCGATGGAAATGGTGCCGATGGCGCCGGCAGCACGCAACGATTTCCAGCGTTCGCCGGCGGTCTGATAGTGCGACGCAAGCGCGGTGGGAATGTCTGAAGGTGAGCCGGCGAGATAGACGACAATTTTTCCTTTGAGGTCGAGACCGGCGAGTTCGTCGAGACTCTTTTCCGGGATTTTCAGGCCATAGCCGATGAAAACGAGTGGCGCGGTGAGGTTGGCGGAATTGCGTGTGGCGCGGGAACTGATGAAGGCATCGTCAGCGAAGGAGAGCGGTTTCGCCTGGCCGTTGGTAACTAGCGCGAGAGAAGACTTGGCTTCGTCGACTTCGTATTGATTGAATCGGACGGCTTGATAGAAACCGTTTGTGCCGGCGGGCTCGAGGCCGGCTTTCTGGAGTTGCTCGACGGCATAGGCCTGGGCTTTGCGCAAACCTTCACTGCCAGTGTCGCGGCCTTCGAGAGAATCGTCGGCAAGAAATTTGACGTGGGACCACCAGGAGTTGCCGTCGAAATGTAAGGCAGAGGAACTTTGCTGCGCTGAAGAACCGGCGGCAACAACAAGCAAGAGAATCACGGAAAGCGTGCTACGCATGAGATTCACTCCTATCGCAATTTGAGAGGCTAGAGGATAACAAGGACGGGGCGAATGAGTCACGCGGGAAAGCGCGACGGACTCATTCCCACTAGCACCGCCATTCCTTACGGTGTTGTAACCAATGGCAGCTCGATGAACGTGGCTTGGCCTGGCGCATGGTAGATGCGCTGGGTGGCTTTGCGATAGTCGGCGGGCTTAGCCCAGAAAATGTTGGGAACGAAAGTTTGCGGATTGCGGTCGTAGAGCGGGAACCAGCTCGACTGGATTTGCACCATGATGCGGTGGCCAGGCAGAAACACATGGTTCACGTGC